>Ga0187781_10000987_pt1 | contig 21326 bp, 19 predicted proteins | sample 0715_SJ02_MP02_2_FD_132447 | JGI IMG/M metagenome (GOLD analysis project Ga0187781, IMG submission 132447) | Tropical peat soil microbial communities from peatlands in Department of Meta, Colombia - 0715_SJ02_MP02_20_MG | ecosystem: Environmental > Terrestrial > Soil > Wetlands > Peat | place... | reverse complement strand
TGTTGAGGGCGAGAATGCGGTAGGCGAGCGCCTCCTCCGGGGAGATGAGCGCGGTGATCTGCTTCATGCCGAGAACCTTGGCGGCCGCCAGCCGGTGCCGCCCGTTCGGAGTCCACAGCCGTCCCTCCTCCCCGCGCACCACGATGATGGGATCGAGGAATTCCTGCGTCTCGTCGATCTTCTGCGCGAGGCGCTTCGCATGCGTCGGCGAGAGGTCGCGCTGGAAGGGCGTCGGCTGCACCGCTGCGAGCGGCAGGCAAGCCAAGAGCAGTGCCCGGCCGCCGAGCGGCTCGCGGTAGGCGCCGATCGGCGCGCCGCCCGCCTCGCGCACCAGCGCGGTGAGCGGCGCGAGCACCGGATCCTCGAGGGACGCCACCACCTCGGCGGCATCGAGGCCGCGCGCCTTGCCGCCCGGCGCCAGCCGGCCACGGCGGCGGGCCGGCGCGCGAGCTCTGCCGGCTGCTGCGGTGCTCTTGCGTGTTGCCATGGGGCTTCCTCGTCCTCACGAATCGATGTGCGAGAATGGCGGATTCCTCGGGATGTTGCCATGGATTCCCCCTCGCCCACGATGCGCATCGCCCGCCGTTTGCCCGCGCAGCGCATGGATGCCGCCGGCCACGCGCACGTCGACAGCCAGGCGGTGCTGGCGCTGGCGCTGCCGCTCATGGCCAATAGCGCGGTGCAGATCGTGCTCAATCTCACCGACATGTGGTTCATCGGGCGCATCTCGACCAAGGCGCTGGCCGCGGTCGGTGCGGTGCAATGGCTGGTGGTGGTCGCGGTGTTGGTGTTGGGAGGCGCGGGCACCGCGGTGCAGACCATCGTCGCGCAGTCCTACGGCGCCCGGCGTTATCGCCGTGCCAGCCAGGCCACCTGGACCGCGCTCTGGGCGACGCTGTGCGCGCTGCCCTTGTTCGTGCTGGCGGGCGCGGCGCGCCATACGCTGTTCGCACCCTTCGGCTTCGACCCGGAGGTCGAGCGCCTGGTCGGCGCCTTCTGGTTCCCGCGCCTCGGCGGTGCGGCGAGCGGGGCGGCCCTGTGGGCCATGCTCGGGTTCTTCAACGGTACCGGGCGCCCGCGCCTCACGCTGCTCATCACGGCGGTGACGACCGTCGCCAACGCGCTGCTCAACCAGCTGTTCATCTTCCGCTTCGGCTGGGGCATCGCCGGCTGCGCCTGGGCCACCAACAGCGCGCAGCTCATAGGGGTCGCGCTCGCGCTCGCGATTTTCCTCGACGCTCATTACCGGCAGCGCTACTGCTCGCACCTGACCTGGCGGCCGCACCCGGAAAGGGTCCTCGAGCAGCTCAGGCTCGGTGTGCCGATGGGTCTGCTGCCGTCGGCCGATCTCATGGGGTATGCAGTCTTTCAGATGATGCAGACCCGGCTCGGGACGGTGGGCGGCGCCGCGACGCAGATCGTCACCATTCTCACTTCGATCGCTTACATGCCGGGCTTTGGCATCGGCTGCGCCGGCACCACGCTCGTCGGCCAGTCGATCGGCGCGGGCGCGCGCAACTGGGCGCTCACGGTCGGCACCCGCGTGATTCTGCTCGCGGCGCTCTACATGGGAGCGATCGGGCTGGTCATTGCGCTCGGGGGCCCATGGCTTTTGCCGCTGTTCGTCGGCGCGCACGATGCCGATTCTGCCGCGGCCGTCGCACTCGGGATGCAGCTCCTGTGGCTCGCCGCCGGTTACCAGTTCTTCGACGGCCTGAATCTCGGCAGCAGCCTGTGCCTGCGCGGCGCGGGCGATGTGCGGGTTCCGGCGGCGCTGGTGCTGCCGGTCTCGATGCTGCTGTTCGTGCCGCTCGCTCACTCGTTCACCTTCGCGCCGGGTGAGGGCTGGGTGCATTTCCTGCCGCAGTTCGGCTGGGGCGCGGTCGGCGGCTGGGTGGCGGTCCTCATCTATGTCATGGTGCTCGGGTCGACGCTGTTTCTGCGCTGGCGCTCGCGCGCCTGGCAGGCGATCCGGATCTGAGGCTCTCCGGGAGCGCGCATGTTTGTCACACTGAAGATGCTGCTCGGAACGCTGCTGCTGCCGCCGGCGGGGCTGCTGCTGCTCGCCGGCTGGGGCCTCTGGCTGCTGGCGCGCTCTCGGGGCGCCGGCCGTGCGCGCGGAGCCGGGCTTGCGCTCGCCGTGGCCGGCCTCGTGGGGCTCTGGCTACTGGCGACACCGGTGATTGCGGAAGGGCTGACGCGTCTTGCCGAGCGCTATCCGCCGCTCGATCTCAGCCACCCGGTGCGCGGCCAGGCGGTTGTCATTCTGGCGGGTGGAAGCGAGCGCACGGCGCCCGAATACGGCGGACCCGCCGTCGGGCTCGAGCTGCTCGAGCGCGTGAGCTACGGGGCGTACGTGGCGCGCCGCACCGGCCTCCCGGTGCTGGTTTCGGGCAGCGCACGCGAGGCCTTCGCGATGCGCGCCACGCTCGCGCGCGACTTCGGGATCACCGCGCGCTGGGTCAACGGTGAGTCACGCGACACCTTCGATGACGCGCAGTTCTCCGCGCGGCTGCTCAAGGCCGATGGCATCGGGCGCATCGTGCTGGTCACCAGCAGCAACCACGAGTGGCGTGCCGCGCAGGAGTTCCTGAGCGCCGGGCTCGTAGTCGAGCCCGCGCCCGTGCACGTCTGGGCGCCACACACGCACGTCTTCAGGGATTACCTGCCGGACGCGGCGGGGCTGCTGCAATCCACCGAGGCGCTGCACGAGCTCGTCGGCGACGTGGCGCGGCCGCTCCTGGCGGCGACGCATCTGCGCAAGCACGGCGCGTGAGGCGGCGCATGTTCGCATGAGCGGCGACTTCGCCGTCACGGCGTTCCGCTCCCGCCGCCGCCGCGCTTGCGAGGAGCGGCAGCTGGTGCTGCTCGCGGTGGGAGTCGTGGCGGAACTGGTGCCAGGCGAGGGCGAGTTCCTGCTGCAGGTGGACGCGCAGGACGCCGCCTACGCGGTCCGGCATCTCGCGCAGTACGAGTCGGAGAACCGCGCGCCGCCACCCCCGCCGCCGCCGCCGTACCTGTACCCGCATGCCTGGGTCGGGTGCGTTCTCTATGTCGTGACGCTCATCGGCGTCGCCTACGTAGTCGGCAACGGCCTGGTGCGGCTCGATGCCTTCGATCTCGGCACACTCGATTGCGCGCGCGTGCAGGCCGGGGAGTGGTGGCGTGCCTGGACTGCGCTCACTCTGCACCTCGACGGTCCACACCTCGCCGCCAACCTGGGGGCGGGAGTCTGGTTCGGCTACCTCGCATCGCGCCAGACAGGCGCCGGCACCGCCTGGTTTCTCACCGTGACCGGAGCGGCGCTGGCGAATCTCGCCGAGGGGCTCACCGGTCCGCCCGAGCACAGCGCGGTGGGCGCCTCGACCGCGGTGTTCACCTGCCTGGGGCTCATGTCGGCGTACTCATGGCGTGAGCGCCTCTATCTCCCGCAACACTGGGGACGGCGCTGGGCTCCGCTGGTCGCCGGCGTGGCTCTCCTCGGGTGGACGGGCTCGGCGGGCGAGGGCACGGACCTGGTCGCACATCTCGCCGGCTTCACGACCGGAGTGCTGCTCGGTGTCGCGGTCGCCAGCGGCGCGTCGCGCCGCTGGCTCGAGCGCGTGCCGCAGTGGCTCACGGGCGCAGCGGCGCTCGCCGAGATCGCGGTCGCGTGGGCCTTCGCATTGCGGAGTTAAGGTCCTTCGACGTCATAGCCGCGCTGCTTGAGGACAGCCAGGGCTCCGTGCTCGCCCAGCAGCCGGTCCATGGACTGCACCGCGAGAGTGCCGCGATTGCGCGCCAGGCTGTCCTCAACCACCACGAGCCAGTCGTCCTGAGCGCGGGCGATGAGCGCGCGAACCCGCTCGGAGGTCGAGACCGCGGCGATGCAGGCGGTCTTGTCGTCGGAATGCGGGAGCTGGCGCAATGTGTCCACATCGCCGAGCGCCCAGGCGCGGGCGCGCGCCTGCATGGGACCTAAGTCCGTCTCGAGGCGGGTGACCACGGCATCGAGACACGCGATCTCTGCCGACAGCGGCGTCGCGCCCACGTCCTTGAGGACATCGACCGGATCGTCGATCTTCAGCTTGTCCTGGCGGATCCGCACACCCTGCTCACGTGCCAGGCCGAGCACCTGCTGCTGCACCTCGTTGTGGAGCGCGAGGCCGGAGGAGTCCAGGACCCGTGTCGTCAGCCGCTCGGCCGCGAGCATCGGGCGCAGCTCCTCGAGGTGCTTGTCGCGCGGGTCGTAGCGGGCCTCGAGTGCCTCGACCCGTGCGTACAGCGCGGGCGGCAGCGTCTCTTTGAGCGGCAGCTTATCGGGAGGCTTCTGCATGCGGCGCCACTGGATGAAGACCCGCAGCGCCGTGAAGGGATTCGCGCCGATGCCGTAGCTGGGCCAGGCGGGCACGACTTCCTGCGACTGCTGCAGCACCGCCCGCACCGCATCCGGCTGCCATACCATCTTCTTCGGCAGCGGCGTGACGGTGCCGAGGATCCACAGCACGTGATCGCGCCGGCGCACCGTCCACATGCGCGGGCCCTCGTGCTGGCCTTCGACGACCACTTCGGCGAGCGGGGCTTCGGTGGGGGACGCGGCGGGTCCGGTTGCCGGCGGCTGCGCGCACAGCCCGGCGGCCGCCGTCAGCGCGAGTGCGCCGGCGAGCGCCACCTGCCTGGCTCGCGCGTCCAAGACTCAGTCGGTCGTCGTGGCCGGAGCCCGCGGAGCCGCCTCGGTGGTTCGCTCGTATACCCGAGTCAGCGTCACGGCCGGGAGCTCGGCAGGCCCGATGCGCAGTTTCTCGCTCAGGCGCTGGCCGTCAGCTGAGAGCTCATATCGGTCGACGATGTTCGGGCCCAGCTGCGCCTTGATGTAGATGGCGTATGCGCGCCCCTCCCACCCCGAGACCTGATCCGCAACGCCCATCTCGGCGGAGACGACGCTGCGCGCGCCGGGAGTGAAGCTGCGCGCAGTGGTGCCATAGTCGAATACCAGCTGCTCGCTCGACTGGCGCACGGTGAGGAACTCGCCGCGCGCGAGCACCGCCGAAAGGGCGTGCATCATGGGTGAGTATTGCAGCGGGTCCGGACGGCGCGCGCCGTGTCCATTGCCGCCCGGGGACTCGTCGGGGGTGAGCGCCGGATTCGTGTCGGAGGTCTGCGCACCGCCGGCGCCGCGGCCGCCCGCGCCGCCGCGCGGGGTCTCGTCCTGAGCCGCACTCGCACGCGCCACGATCTTGAGCGCCTGGGCGCGCATCTTCGCGATCACCACCTGCGGGTCGTCGCTCGCCGCGCGATTCAGTCTCCAGGTGCCCGCGAGCGACACCCCGACGGGCGTCTCGGCTTTCGGACCCGCAGCGCACCCGGTAAGAGCCGTCAGCGCGCACGCGAGCAGTGAAGCATGGACTTTCCACATATTGGCGTATCCTCGCACGATGACCCGGCGCAAGGCCATGGAGCTGGAGACCCTCAAGGGACGGATCACGCGCCTCGACGCGGACAGCGTCGATCGGCTCTATGGCCTCGAGCCGGTGTACGAGCCCGGTGCGGATCGCTCCGCGAGCTTCGCACCCGAGGAGTTCGTCGCGGTCCGCTGCCCGTGGTGCGGCGAGCGCCTCGAGACGCGCGTCGACATGACGGCGGACGATGCCGCGTATATCGAGGACTGCGAAGTCTGCTGCCGCCCCATCGAGTTCAGCATCGACCGCGCCGACGGCGGCGCGCTGCTCTCGGTCGCGGTCAGGCGCCTGGAGTAGTTAATTGGCACCAATCGCCGGATGCCGATTTGTGCGGACATCACTCCGTCGGCCGCCGGCAAAAGGCGGGGCTCGATACGCTGATGCCCAGATCACCTCAGCAGCCGAGCACTCCGTAGCAAGGTTGGCGCAGGGACTTTTGCCGGCTGCGCTTACGCGACTGCGGCTTCGAGGAAGGTGAGGCTGCGCGCGCTGGCATCGAGCCGCACGCGCGCCCCGAGCGGCACCGGCTCGTTCGCCGCGCCGTGCCCGATGGGGAAGCCCGCCGCGCACGGCAGCCCCGCGGCCTGCGCCAGCTCGCGCAGCAGGTCGGCGGCGCTGTAGTCGGCGTCCTTCTCCTCGCAGTTGGTGAACGAGCCGAGCGCGATGCCGCGCACCTGGCCGAGCACGCCGGCGAGCTCGAGGTGAGTCCACATGCGGTCGAGCCGATAGGGGCGCTCGCCTACATCCTCGAGCAGCAGGATCGCGCCCTGGAGTGAGGGCATGTAGGGCGTGCCGAGGAGCCGCGTCACCACCGAGAGCGTGCCGCCGAGCAGCGGCCCTTCCGCGACACCGGGCACGTAAGTGTCGCTGGCGCCGAGCGCCGGCGCTGGCGCCGAGGATTCCAGCAGATGGAACAGCCGCTGCCGCGTCTCGGCGGGCAGCAGGCCGAGCTGTGTGAGCACCGGGCCGTGGATGCTCACGACCCCGCGGCTCTGCAGCCAGAAATGCAGCGCGGTGATGTCCGAGAAGCCGACCAGGGGCTTCGGTGCCGCGGGCCGGACCGCCGCCAGGCGCGCGAGCAGGCGCGTCGCGCCATAGCCGCCGCGCGCGCAGAACACGCCCTTGACCGACGGATCGAGCAGCGCGTCCGTGAGCTCTTCGAGGCGCCGGCTGTCCGAGCCGGCGAGATAGCGGTGGCGCTCGAAGATCGCGGGCCGGTAGTGCACGTCGTAGCGCGCACCGATCAGCGCGAGCCCGCTCTCGAAGGAGGCGCGGTCGAAGGCACTGGCGGGAGCGATGACCGCGACCCGCGCGCCCGGAGTCAGGGCCGGCGGGTGTTGGAATGCCCGTGCGGTCATCATGTGCTATACATCGCCGTGCGCACCCGCGTGACTGTGGCGCGTCGCCCGAGGATCGTCAAATGGCCGTGTTTCTGCTGTGGCTGCTGTTGCTGGTCGTCTGCTGGCCACTGGCGCTGATCGCGCTCGTGCTGTACCCGCTCGTATGGCTGCTGCTGCTGCCCTTCCGTCTGGTGGGCCTGGCGGTCGATGGGGTGTTCGAGCTGTTGCGGGCGATCATCCTGCTGCCGGCGCGCGTGCTTGGCGGCCGGCGGGGGTAGTTTAATTGGCCGAAATCGCCTGCGGCGATTTCAGCGGACATCACTCCGTTGACCGCCGGCAAAAAGCGTCGTTTTTGCCGGCTGCGCCTCAATCCGCGAGCGCCTTGAGGTCGCGGATGAGCGCCGCCCGCCCGCGGCCGAGCTGATCGAGCCGCTGCGCGGCGTTGCGCAAAGCGCCGAGGTCCTGCACCGGCGCGTCGTGGAGCCGCCGGTAGGCGTTGCGCGCCGTGAGCCACAGGCGGTGGATCCTGGCATAACGCGCCGCTGTTTCGCGGCGCAGCGTGATGACGGCCAGCGGAATCGCTTGCATCAGGCCTTAGCTCTTGGCGGCACGGGAGGGGGTAGCGGCGCGCACGAAGCATGCCGGCAGCTCATGACAGGATTGAGACAGCTCCCTCTCACGACGCGCTATGACGCGTGAAAAACGCGGCGCGCGAAAGTGCAGGCGTCACAGTTCGCTCGCGGCCACCTCTTCCAGCGCACGCAGGCGGGCCGCCAGCTCCGCGAGCTCCGGCTCTCCGAGCCGGGTGGCACACCCGGCAACGATGCGTCGCCCCCGCTCCAGCAATCCCGCGCGCAGGCTTCGGTCCCGGGTCGCCGCCGCGATGTCGCCGAGCGCCCGCAACAAGCGCAGGCTCACCGCCACGTCGCCCTGAGAGTAGAGGCGGATCTGCTCGTATGCCGCATCCGCCAGCCGCTCGAATTCGATCCAGGCGACGATCACCCGCGGCACACCGGGCAGGTCGAACAGCTGCGAATCCGGCGGCTCGCGGGAGGCGAAGCGGATGAGGATGCGGCTCAGTTGATCGATACAGCTGATCGCGGTGCTCGGATCGTTCACGGCAGGCGAGATCGCCCGCAAGGCTATATCGACGATCTGCAGCACGCCGAATTCCACGTCCTGCTGCAGCGTGCGCGACGGACCCAGATCGAACGCACCGACAAGTGCGGCGCCTCCTCCGGATGGCAGGCGCTCTGCTTTGGACACGGCCATCAGCGGGACGCCGGCCGGTACAAACTGCCCGACGCGCCGCAGTACCCGCACGCTGACCCGGTAGCTCCTCGCCAGATCGAGCAGCCGCGGGAGATCGATAAAGCGAATGTAGCCGGACTGGGGACTCGGCATCGTGGCCTCGAAGCCGGGCTGCGGTGGCGGCAGCTGCTGGCGCAGGGATGACTCGCGCCGTGCCGAGGGCATCATCTCGTCGATGACCGTCTCGGTCTCGGAGGCGATTTTGTCCACGATGTAGTTGACGCTGATCGCCCGCGAGATGTGGTGAATGAAGAACAGCAGCCAGCAGACGCATGCCAGCGCCAGCACGATCGCCCCGAGAACGGTGGCGACTGGGGAAAATGGCGTCGGCAACGAGCGCGCGGCGGGCAGCGCGGCCACGCAGTAGAGGAACGTGCCGAGGAAGACGCCGAGCGTCCACTGCGTCACCCGGTCGCGCGTGAAGCTGAGGATGATGCGCGGGGAAAACTGCATTGAGGCGAGCGTCAGCGTCATCAGCAGGATCGCGAACACGATCGATACGACGGTCATGATGGACGCCGCGATGCCGGCGAGGATCACCTGCGCCACCTGAGGATCGGAACGCGACGGGAACAATACGGCCGGCAGCCAGCTGCTCAGCGTCGGGAGCTCCTCCTCGGCCCACGACAGCAGCGCGCCCGCGCAGCCGAGCGCCAGCGCGATGACCAGGGGCCGCACGAGGAAGCCGCCGCGCAGGTTGTAGATCGTGCGACGAGCCAGTAATACCAGACGCTCTCTCATGGCGGACTTCCGGGTAACCCGACACGCAAGATCAAGCTAAAGCCAGCATGATCGCGCGGGATCGCGTTCTTGACCGGCAGGACCTGACACTCCCCGATTCCTAACACCACTACTGCCCGCAGTCGACCAACATTTCGCTGCGGCCGCCGGTACGCGTCAATAAGCAACACTACGCTCGGACTCGCCGGCTCTCGTGCCTTACATTCGTGACCGGGCGCGGCGCTGCTCGCCGCGGCGCGTATGTCGAACAGGAGTGGAGCCATGCGTTTCCAAGGTCCCGGGCTCGGTCGACTGACACGGTGTGCTGTCCTCGTGGCGTTGACGCCCATTCTGCTATGGGTATCGCTGCCTTCGTATTCACAGGAGGCTGCCGCGGACAGCCAGTCGGCGCAACAGATTTCGCAACTCAGGCAGCAGGTCGATGAGCTGAGACAGCTGGTCTTGAGCCTGCAAAGAAGCGTTGCCGAGCTGCAGGCGGCAGCCAGCGTGACACCCGGTGCGCCCGCCGCCGCTGCTACGGCCCCTCGTCCGCAGGGCGGTGCCGCACCCGTTGCAACTGCGGCGCCGAGCGTGGCGCCGGCTGCGCCCGCGCCTGTACCGGCAGCCGCCGGAACTGCCGTGCCAGGCGGCGCGCCGGCGACTGCCAGGACCGGAGCCGATTTTCTGCGCGGGCTCACGATCAACGCGTTGCTGGATACTTACTACGAGTACAACTTCGACGATCCGATCGGCCGGGCCAATCTGCTGCGCGCCTACGACGTGAGCAGCAACAGCTTCAGCCTGAACCAGGCGGACCTGCTGGTCGAGAGCGCGCCCGACCTGAGCGTCGACAAGCGCTTCGGAATGCGGATCGATTTTCAATACGGACAGGCGAGCGAGACGCTGCAGGGGAATCCCGCCAACGAGCTGCGGCCGGAGATCTACCGCAACGTGTTCCAGGCCTACGGCAGCTACTGGATTCCGATCCACGGCAACCCGCTGACGCTCGATTTCGGCAAGTGGGCCAGCTCGCTCGGCATAGAGGGGAACTATACGAAGGACCAGTGGGACTATTCGCGCTCCTACTGGTTCGATTTCCTCCCCTACTATCACTCGGGGCTGCGCGCCAGCTACAAGGTCAACGATCTGCTGACCTTCAACTACTGGGTGACGAACGGCACGCAGCAGACCGAGGCCTTCAACAACTTCAAGGACGAGCTGGTCGGCTTCGTGCTGCAGCCGACTGCGAGTCTCACGTGGACGTTCAACTACTACCTGGGCCAGGAGCATCCGGACGTCATCTACATCACGAACCCTGGCCCCGGACAGCAGAATCTTCCGACACAACAGGGAACCGCGTTTGTCCCGATTCCGAATGCCCCGAACGGACGGCTGAAGATCTCCGACACCTACCTGACGTGGCAGGCTACCCCGGCGCTGTCGCTGGCGGCCGAAGCCGACTACGTCACCGAGCAGCTGTACTCGTACTCGCCCTATCAGCGCGTGACGGGCGGTGCGCTGTATGCGCGCTATCAGCTGACGCCGAGATTCTGGCTCGCCACCCGCGGCGAGTACCTCGCCGACCCGGCCGGCCTCTTCAGCGGCCAATCGCAGTACCTCAAGGAGGCAACGCTCACGGGCGAGTACAAGGTTGCGGACGGCTTCCTGGTCTTCGTCGAGTGGCGGCGCGACGCATCGAACCGGCCTTATTTCCTCACCCCCGCGCTGTATGCGTACGACAGTCATCAGGACACCTTAGGCTTCGGCCTCGTCTGGTGGCTGGGGCAGAAGGAGGGATCCTGGTAAATCGTAAGCGCGATGCATTCCGGGGGGACCGGCGCACCCCCTGACCGCCGGCAACGCGTTTCTTAACAGCCCGTTCACCGCCGGAGCGGCTAGCGTTGCCAGTCTGATAACCGTGCTCCCAGGCGGCGCCGGCTCAGTCTGCGCGAAATACGGATTGCAGGGTTGGCGGGGCCCGCTGCAGCCTCGCGCGGGTTCTGGCCTGCAGCCGGCAAGCCCCTGACCCGTTACAAGAAAGGGCAGACGTATGGATATCGTCTTCGTCGTCGTGATCGTGGTTCTCTACGGCATCACTCACTGGGTGGCGTCGGCCATCTCCCGGCTCGGAGGTCTCGAATGAACGCCATCTACGTCGTGAGCGGCCTGCTCACCCTGGGCCTGTTGGTATACCTGCTGTACGCCATGTTCCGGCCGGAGAAATTCTGATGACCGCCGCATCCCAGATGCTGATCATCGTGTTCCTTGCGGTGACGCTGCTGTGCGTGAAGCCGCTCGGCCTCTACATGGCGAACGTCATGGAGGGACGCCCGATCTGGCCGCTGCGCCTGGGCGCACCAATCGAGCGCTGGATCTATCGGCTGTGCGGCATCAACCCGGCCGTCGAGATGGGCTGGAAGCAGTACACGCTCGCGCTGCTCGTGTTCAACACCCTCGGCGCACTCATGGTCTACGCCCTGCAGCGCCTGCAGGTATGGCTGCCGTTGAACCCGCAGCACTTCAGCAACGTTGCGCCGGACTCGGCATTCAATACCGCCATCAGCTTCATCACCAACACCAACTGGCAGGGGTATTCGGGTGAGTCGACCATGAGCTATCTCAGCCAGATGGCCGGGCTCGCCGTGCAGAACTTCCTCTCGGCTTCGAGCGGCATCGTGGTGGCCATCGCCCTGATCCGCGGGTTTGCGCGCCACGGCGCGCAGGCCATCGGAAACTTCTGGGTTGACATGACCCGTTCGACGCTGTACGTGCTGCTGCCGATCGCGACGCTCATCGCCGTGCTGCTGGTGAGCCAGGGCGTGCTGCAGAACTTCAGTGCCTACAAGGACGTGACGACCATCGAGACGCTGCAGTACCAGCAGCCGAAGGTCGATGCCGCCGGCAATCCGCTCAAAGACTCTCAGGGCAACCCCGTGATGGAGAATGCGACCACGCGGACGCAGACCCTTCCCATGGGACCGGTGGCCTCGCAGGAGGCCATCAAGGAACTCGGCACCAACGGCGGCGGCTTCTTCAACGCGAACTCGGCGCATCCCTACGAAAATCCGACGCCGCTCTCGAACTTCCTCGAGATGCTCGCCATCATGATCATACCCACGGCGCTCACCTATACCTTCGGACGCATGGTCGGCGACACGCGCCAGGGCTGGGCAGTGCTGGCGGCGATGGGGATCCTGCTGGTCGTGCTGCTGAATGTCTGCCTCGTCAGTGAGCAGGCCGGCAACCCCCTGGTCGGCAAGCTCGGGGTCGACCAGACGGCGAGCGCGCTGCAGCCCGGCGGTAACATGGAGGGGAAGGAGGCGCGCTTCGGCATCGCGGCGACCGCGGTGTTCGCCACCGTGGCGACCGGCACCTCGACGGGCGCCGTGGACTCGGCGCACGATTCCTTCACGCCGCTTGGTGGCTTCGTGCCTCTCTTCAACATGATGCTCGCCGAGGTCATTCCGGGCGGCGTCGGGTCGGGTCTTTACTCGATTCTGATCTTCGCGATCGTGGGGGTGTTCATCGCTGGCCTGATGATTGGTCGCACGCCGGAATATATCGGCAAGAAGATCGAGTCCTTCGAGATGAAGATGAGCGCGGTCGCGATTCTCGTCATGCCGTTCATCGCGCTGTCCGGCGCGGCCGTGGCTGTCAGCGTCGCGGCCGGGCAGGCGGGCGTCGCCAACCCCGGGGCGCATGGTTTCAGCGAGATCCTCTACGCCTTCGTCTCGGCGAGCAACAATAACGGCAGCGCCTTTGCCGGTATCTCGGCCAATACCCTCTTCTATAACACGGCGCTGGCGCTCGCGATGTGGCTCGGCCGGTTCTGGCCGCTCGTGGCCGTGCTCGCGATCGCTGGCTCGCTCGCGGCCAAGAAACGCGTGCCGGTCACCTCCGGCACGATGGTGACCTACGGACCTACCTTCGTCGTCCTGCTGATCGGCACGGTGCTGCTCGTCGGAGCACTTACCTTCGTTCCCGCGCTGGCGCTCGGGCCGATCGTCGAACACCTGATGCTCTGGGGTGGCTCGCATGGTTGAACTCACACGCAATTCCGCTCAGGCAGGCTCGGCCGCGATGCCGGCCGCGGCTGCCACCCACTCCGCCGTGGAGACACTGGCTGCGGCGCGGCCGCCCGGCGGCACGCGGCGGCGCCTGTCGATGTTCGACCGCGCCCTCATGTGGCCGGCGGTGGTCGACGCCCTTCGCAAGCTCGATCCGCGCGTGCAGTGGCGCAACCCCGTGATGTTCGTGGTCTACATCGGCAGCATCCTCACCACGGTGCTGTGGGTCCAGGCCCTCGCCGGCAAGGGCGAGGCGCCGGCCTGGTTCATCCTGAACGTCGCCATCTGGCTGTGGTTCACGGTGCTGTTCGCGAATTTCGCCGAGGCGCTCGCCGAAGGGCGCAGCAAGGCGCAGGCGGCGGCGCTGCGCGGGCTGAAGCAGGACGTGATGGCCAGGAAGCTGGCCGATCCGGCCGACCGCGCGCGCCAATCGCGGGTGCGGGGCGACCTGCTGCGCAAGGGCGACGTCGTGCTGGTGGAGGCGGGCGAGTTCATTCCCGGCGACGGCGAGGTCATCGACGGCGCGGCCTCGGTGGACGAGAGCGCGATCACCGGCGAATCCGCGCCGGTCATCCGCGAGTCCGGCGGCGATTTCTCCTCGGTGACCGGCGGCACGCGCGTGCTGTCGGACTGGCTCGTCGTGCGCATCATGGCCAACCCGGGCGAGACCTTCATCGATCGCATGATCGCGATGGTCGAGAGTGCCAAGCGGCAGAAGACCCCGAATGAGATCGCGCTCACCATCCTGCTGGTAGCACTGACGCTGGTGTTCCTGTTTGCGACGGCGACGTTGTTGCCGTATTCGCTCTACAGCGTGACGGTAGCCAAGCTCGGCACGCCCATCACGATCACCGCCCTGATCGCGCTGCTGGTGTGCCTCATCCCCACCACCATCGGCGGCCTGCTGTCTGCGATTGGCGTGGCCGGGATGAGTCGCATGATGCAGGCGAACGTGATCGCCACCTCGGGCCGGGCGGTCGAGGCCGCGGGCGACGTGGATGTGCTGCTGCTCGACAAGACCGGCACCATCACGCTCGGCAACCGCCAGGCTGCGGCCTTCATCCCGGCGGCGGGCGTCACCGAGGAGGAGCTCGCGGACGCCGCCCAGCTCGCCTCGCTCGCGGACGAGACTCCCGAGGGGCGCAGCATCGTCGTGCTCGCCAAGCAGCGCTTCCGCCTTCGCGAGCGCGACCTGACTTCGTTGCATGCGACCTTCGTGCCGTTTTCCGCTCACACTCGCATGAGCGGTGTCGACGTCGGCGCGCGCCAGGTCCGCAAGGGCGCAGCCGATGCCATCCGCCGCCAGGTCGAGAAGCTCGGTCAGGCGTTTCCGCGCGCCGTGCAGACCACGGTGGATGAGGTCGCGCGCCGCGGCAGCACGCCGCTCCTGGTGAGCGACGGCCCGCGTGTGCTCGGTGTCATCGAGCTCAAGGACATCGTCAAGGGCGGCATCCGCGAGCGTTTCGGCGAGCTGCGCCGCATGGGCATCAAGACCGTGATGATCACCGGCGACAATCCGCTCACCGCGGCGGCGATCGCCGCCGAGTCCGGCGTCGACGACTTCCTGGCCGAGGCGACCCCGGAAGCCAAGCTCAAACTCATCCGCGAGCATCAGGCGCAAGGACGGCTCGTGGCGATGACCGGTGACGGCACCAACGACGCGCCGGCGCTCGCGCAGGCGGACGTGGCGGTGGCGATGAACACCGGAACGCAGGCGGCCAAGGAGGCCGGCAACATGGTGGATCTCGACTCCAACCCGACCAAGCTGATCGAGGTGGTGGAGACCGGCAAGCAGATGTTGATGACGCGCGGCTCGCTCACGACCTTCAGCATCGCCAACGACGTCGCCAAGTACTTCGCGATCATTCCCGCGGCATTCGCCACGACCTATCCGCAGCTCGACGCTCTCAACATCATGCGCCTCGCGAGCCCCTTCTCGGCCATCCTCGCGGCGGTCATCTTCAATGCGCTGATCATCGTCGCGCTGATTCCGCTCGCGCTGAAGGGGGTCAAGTACCGTGCTCTGGGTGCGGCCGTTCTGCTGCGGCGTAATCTGCTGATTTACGGGCTGGGAGGGATCCTGATTCCCTTCGTGGGCATCAAGCTGATTGATATGGGCCTGGTGGTGGCCCACCTCGTCTGACGCTAAGGTGTTTACCCATGACCTCACTCTTCCGTCCAGCGATCGTCCTTTTCGTGATCCTCACGGTCATCACCGGCATCGTCTATCCGCTCGCGGTCACCGGGATCGGACAGGCGCTCTTTCCGCGCCAGGCGAACGGCAGCCTGATCGTGAAGGACGGCCTGCCGATCGGCTCAACGCTGATTGCGCAGAGCTTCACGGACCCGAGGTATTTCTGGAGCCGCCCTTCGGCCACGACCCCACAGCCCTATAACGGCACCGGCTCTACCGGCTCCAATCTCGGGCCCCTGAATCCCGCTCTGATCGATGCCATCAAGCCGCGCATCGACGCGCTGCATGCCGCGGACCCGGACAACAAGGCTCCGATCCCGGTCGATCTCGTCACCGCCTCGGGCAGCGGGCTCGACCCCGAGGAGAGCGTCGCGGCCGCCAATTACCAGGCAGGAAGGGTGGCGCGCGCCCGGGGCCTGCCCGAGGCGCAGGTGCGGGCATTGATTGCCGCGCACACCGAGGGTAGGTTGTTGGGAGTTCTCGGCGAGCCGCGCGTCAACGTCCTGGAGCTCAACCTGGCACTCGATGCGCTGAAGTGACCTGACATGGCCGAAGCCCGGCCTGACCCCGACCAGCTGCTCGAGCGAGTCAAGGCCGAGGAGGCGCGTGAGAAGCGTGGGCGGCTGCGCATTTTCTTCGGCGCCTCGGCCGGCGTCGGCAAGACCTTCTCGATGCTGGAGGCGGCGCGCGTCATGCGCAGCTCCGGCCACGACGTCCTGGTCGGCTACGTCGAGCCACACGGGCGCGTCGAGACCGAGCGGCTGCTGGAAGGCCTGCCGCGCCTGCCGACGCAGCCGGTGAGCTATCGGGGCATCGTCCGCCAGGAATTCGATCTCGACGCCGCGCTCGCCCGCCACCCCGAAATCCTGCTGGTCGACGAGCTGGCGCACTCCAATCTCGTCGGTGGCGAGCCCGCGCCGCGGCATCCGAAGCGCTGGCAGGACATCGAGGAGCTGCTCGCCGCCGGGGTGAGCGTCTGGACCACGGTCAACGTGCAGCACCTCGAGAGCCTGAACGACCTCATCTACCAGACCACCGGCATCCGACAGCGCGAGACGCTTCCCGACCATGTGTTCGACGAGGCCGACGACATCGAGCTCATCGACCTGCCGCCGGATGACCTGATCGCGCGCCTGCACGCCGGCAAGGTGTACGTCGGCAGCCAGGCGGGCACCGCCATCGAGCGCTTCTTCCGCAAGCAGAACCTGATGGCGCTGCGCGAGATCGCGCTGCGCCGGGTGGCCGACCGCGTCGAGGCGGCCTCGCGCGAGCTGCCCCCCGACCGCGCCCAGGCGCGGGGTGCGCGTGACCGGGTGCTGGTCGCCGTCGGGCCGGACGAGCAGGCCGAGCAACTGGTGCGCGCCGGCAAGCGCATGGCGGACGCCCTCGACGCCGAATGGACCGTGGTCTACGTCGAGACGCCCCCGCTCCTGCGCCTCTCGGACGAGCAGCGCAACCGCCGTATCGACGTACTGCGCCTCGCCGAGTCGCTCGGCGGGGAGCCCGTGACCCTCGACGGCCCTTCGGCTGCGGATGCTCTGCTCGAATACGCGCAGACCCGCCACGCCACGCGTGTCATCGTCGGCGCGCCGAAGCGGCGCGGCTGGCGTGCGTGGCTGCGGCCCTCGACCGCCACCGAGCTCGCGCGCCGTGCGCGCGGCTTCGACGTGATGCAGATCGCCTCCGCCGGGCGTGCGACTCAGGCGGCGCCGGTGCGCCCGGCTGCGGGCGAGTTGCCGTCGGCGTCCGCGGTGCGCTGGGACCGCTATGCCTGGGCGGTGGCTGTGAGCGCGTTGTGCACCGGGCTCGCGGCGCTGATGTATCCGCATTTCGAGCTGTCGAACCTCGTCATGATCTACCTGCTCGGTGTGACGGTGGCGGGCCTGCGGCTCGGGCGCGGGCCCTCGGCGCTTACCGCGGTGCTCAACGTCGCCGCGTTCGACTTCTTCTTCGTCCCGCCGCGTTACTCGTTCGCGGTCTCGGACGTGCAGTATCTCGTGACCTTCGGCGCCATGGTTACCATTGCGCTCGTGATCGCGACCCTCACCGCGAGCGTGCGCCAGCAGACGCGCGTGGCGGGCGCGCGCGAGCGGCGCACCGCGCTGCTTTACGCCATGAGCCGCGAGCTGTCCGTCACCCGCGGCATCACCAACATGGCACGGGTGGCGGTGCGGCACGTGGCGGAGGTCTTTCAGAGCCGTGCGACGGTGCTGCTGCCGGATGCGGACGGCAAGCTGCACTATCCCGCGGAGGCACCGCTCGAGGCCTCGTTCCGCGGTGCGGATCTCGCGGTGGCGCAGTGGGTCGCGGATAACGGCCGGCGCGCCGGCCTCGGCTCCGATACGCTGCCGGCGGCGCGCGGGCTGTACGTGCCGCTCGGCGACGAGCAGCGCACCGTGGGGGTGCTGGCGGTGATGCCGGACAACCCGCGCCGCGTGCTGTTGCCCGAGCAGAGCCACCTGCTGGAGACCTTCGCCAGCCAGGTCGCGCTCGCCATCGAGCGGGCGCATCTCGGCGAGATCGCCGTGCAGTCGAGCCTGGCCGCCGAGCGCGAGGCGCTGCGTAATACACTGCTGTCCTCGATCTCGCACGATCTGCGCACGCCGCTCGCGGTGATGGCCGGCGCCGGCAGCGCGCTCGCGCAGCACGGCGCGACGCTCGATGAGGCGACGCGTGTGCAGCTGGCGCGCTCCATCGAGACCACGGCGCGGGAGATGTCGGAGCTGGTCTCCAACGTACTCGACCTGGTACGCCTCGAGTCGGGGCAGGTGGTGCTGCGGCGCGACTGGCAGACGCTCGACGACCTGGTCGGCAGCGCGCTCGCCCGTTACCAGGAGCGCCTCGCCGCGCATCAGGTGGAGACTCGGCTGCCGCCGGATCTGCCGCCGGTGTGGGTCGACGCCACGCTCATCGTGCAGCTGTTCGCCAACCTGTTCGACAACGTCGCCAAGTACACCCCGCCTGGCACACGCGTGTCGGTGTCGGCGGTGCCGGTCGGGGAGTTCGTGCAGGTGTCGGTCGAGGACGACGGGCCGGGGCTCCCCGCCGGGGACCCGGCGCGCCTGTTCGACAAGTTCCAGCGCGGGAGCGAGGAGGGCACCGTGGTCGGCGTAGGACTGGGACTCGCGATCGTCCAGGCGATCGTGCGCGCCCACGGCGGCGAGATTGAGGCGCAGCGCCGCGAAGGCGGCGGCGCGCGCTTCGTGTTCACGCTGCCGGCGACCGAGCAGGCCCCGGCCACCGAAGCTCCCACCGCGCTCGCGGGCGCGCGCGAGACGCCGCCGTGACCGAGGCGATGCACCAGGTGCTGGTGATCGAGGATGAGCCGGGCATCCGCGCGGTGCTGCGCGTGCTGCTGAACGCCGAAGGCTACCGCTGCATCGAGGCCGACACCGCGCTGCGCGCCGAGATCGAGGCGCGCAGCCACAAGCCGGACCTGCTGCTGGTCGATCTCGGGCTCCCGGACGGCGATGGGCTCAAGGTGATTCGCCGCGTGCGTGCCTGGTCGCCGGTACCAATCGTGGTGCTGTCGGCACGCACCATGGAAGAGCAGAAGGTGGCGGCGCTCGATGCCGGCGCGGACGACTACATCGTGAAGCCCTTCAGTGCCCCGGAGCTGCTGGCGCGGCTGCGCGCAGCGTTGCGGCGCGTGACGCACGCCGCGCCCTCGGCGGTGCTCAGGTTCGGCAGCCTGCACGTCGACCTGGCGCGGCGCGAGGCCCATGGCGCGGACGGTGAGGTTCACCTCACCCCGCTCGAGTACCGGGTGCTCGGCTGCCTCGCGCAGCAGCTCGGCTCGATCGTGATGCAGCGTCAGCTGATCCGCGAGGTGTGGGGGCCGGGGCGCGAGGATGACTCACGGTCGCTGCGGGTGTGCATCAAGAACCTGCGCGCCAAGCTCGAGCCCGACCCGCGCCAGCCGCGCTATCTGATCACGGAAACGGGCGTCGGCTACCGGCTGCGCGCCGACGAGGAGCCGGCGAGCTAGGTGAGGGAGACGACCAGCTTGGCCGAATGACTGCGCCAGTTGATCGGGATGATGAACGAGCGCACGCCGGGCTTGCGCGGCAGCTCGGGCTTCTCGCCCGACAGCACGGCCGGCACCGAGATCACGAACTCGCGGCCGAAGTCGCGGCGCGCGTTGCCGGAGATGGTGTTGGCGACCTCGCCCACCAGATCGCGCATGGTCTCGTGGCTGAAATCGTTCTCCTGCATCTTCATCAGCAGCACCGTCAGCATGGCCTTGGGCGCGGTGAAGATCACCACCCCTTCGCGCTTGCCGGAGATGTTGATGACGCCGCTGTACTCGTGCACCGTCGGCGTGCCTTCGAGCAGGTATGGGGAGCCGATCGAGGCCGGCTGCTGGGCCGCCACCTCGAAGAAGCTCGTCGTGCCCTCGACGAAGGTCTTGAGCTCCTGTTCGTGCAGCATCAGCGCATCAGCTCCGCGATCGCCTCGTTCAACTGCCGGTCGGTAAACGGCTTGTTGAGGAAGCCATTCGCTCCTTTTTCCATCGCCTCGACCGCGGTCGCCTTGTCGGCGAGCGCCGAGACCACCAGGATCCGCACCTCGGGCTTCAGGGCCACCAGGTGACTGATGCACTCGATCCCGTCCATGCGCGGCATGGTGAGATCCATGGTGACGACGTCCGGATCGGTGCGCTTGAACAGCTCGATCGCCTCGAGGCCGTTGCCGGCGGTGCCGACCAGCTGTAGCTGCTCGAACTGCTGCGAGCGCTCGATGCGCCGGCGCATGATGTTCGAGTCGTCGACGATCATCAGTTTCATGGGCCGCTTGCCGTTCATCGCTGCTGCCTCAGGCGACCGCCGTCGCCTGGCTGGCCGGCAGCGAGATCTTGAAGCGCGTGTACTTGCCCGGATGGGTGCTGACGCCGATCTTGCCGCCGAGGGCGTAGACGCTGCGCGCCACCACGTCCATGCCGACGCCGCGGCCCGCATCCATCGACACCTCGTCCTGCGTGGAGAAGCCGGGGCGGAAGATGAGCGCCATCGCCGTGCGCGTGTCCATCGCGGCGGCCTCGTCCTCGCTGATCAGCTGCTGGCGCACGGCGGCGGCCTTGAGGGTGTCGGGTGCGATTCCGGCGCCGTCGTCCTCGAACACCAGGTCGAAGCTGTCGGCCGAGCGCTGGAAGGTGACGGTCACGACGCCGACATCCTGCTTGGTGAGCGCGCGCCGCACCTCGGGCGCCTCGATCCCATGCACCGCGGCGTTGCGCAGCATCTGGATCAGGCAGTCCTTGACGGTGGCGACGTACGGGGCCGGCACGTCGGTGAGCCCGGCGAGCTTCAGGCGGAAGCGCTTACCCTGGTCCTGCGCCAGGCGCTCGGCGAGCGAATGCAGCGTCGGCGCCAGGTCCTCGGCCCGCCGTGCGTATTGGGGTGCGCCGCGCGCGGCACTCTGCTGGGCCGGCGCGGGCGCGGGCGCGGGTGCCGGGGCCGGCCGCGTCGTGGCGGCGGGCGCGGTGAAGGCCGTGGTGGCGGAGGCGGCGGCGCTCTCCTTGAGTGCCGTGAGGCGTCCGGCCATCTCGCGCACCGAGCGCAGGTGTGCGAGCAGCTCGTCGAGCTTCAGCACCATCGGCAGGAAGTCGTTGCCGGAGAGCTCGGCCTTCTTCTTCAGCTCGCTGACCAGGTCCTCGAGCGCATGCACCCGGGCGGCGATGCTGGAGAGGTTGAGCGCCGAGGCCTCGCCCTTGATCGAGTGCAGCTCGCGGAACAGGCCGGAGAGCTTCTTGCGGAACTCGGCGTCGGTGCGCGCCGGCTCCTTGAGGATGGTGTTGACCAGCTTCAGCCCCGTCTCGGCGCCGTCGAGGAACGACACCAGCTGCAGCGGATCGACGTGCATCATCGCCAGCATCATGTCGACCTGGGCGTTGGCGTTGTCCTGCGACTCCTGCAGCTCGCGCGCCAGCAGCACGCTGGAGGTGATGTCGCCGACCGAGCACAGCACGTGCTTGATGCCGGCCGGCCCCATGACGCGGTGGAAGTCGAACTGCAGATAGCGGGTCTCGCGGCCGCCGTGGCCGTTGTCCATGTTGACTTCGAGCTGGCCCAGCGGGTTGATGCTCTTCATCAGGTTCTCGTGGGCGCGCTCGCCCCACAGGAGCTTGATGTACTTGGTGGCGGTGGCGAGCGTCGCCGGCGGCACCAGGTCCTTGAGCAGCTCATCGAACGACAGCCCGGAGAAGTCGTCGCGGGCGAACATGCGGGTGAGCGCTTCCGACCACACCGAGCCGATG
>Ga0187781_10000986_pt1 | contig 21333 bp, 18 predicted proteins | sample 0715_SJ02_MP02_2_FD_132447 | JGI IMG/M metagenome (GOLD analysis project Ga0187781, IMG submission 132447) | Tropical peat soil microbial communities from peatlands in Department of Meta, Colombia - 0715_SJ02_MP02_20_MG | ecosystem: Environmental > Terrestrial > Soil > Wetlands > Peat | place... | reverse complement strand
GCCTCCGCCCTGCTGACGCATTACCTCGAAAGCCAGCTTTACGGCGTGAAGGCCACCGACCCCGCTACCTTTGTGGGTGTGGCTCTGGGTCTCGCGGCCGTCGCCGTTGCCGCTTGTTATATTCCGGCCCGCCGCGCCACCCGGGTCGATCCCCTGGTAGCGCTGCGTTATGAGTGAAAACAGTTCTCGCCCCGGAGCGGACTCTGCCCATCCGGAGGTGAGGAGAAGTACGATGCAAGGAGATAATCGTCTGACCATGATCCCAACACACTCCAACCGAACTCGAATCCTCGTCGCTGACGATCAGCCCGACGTCCGTGAGGCGCTTCGCCTCCTTCTCAAAGGCGAAGGATTCGAAACCGAAACCGTTGCTTCGCCAGCCGCCGTGCTGTCCGCCCTCGAAAGTCGCGAATTCGACGGCCTGCTGATGGACTTGAACTACGCGCGCGATACGACCTCCGGCCAGGAAGGCCTCGACCTCCTCTCAACTATTCGCTCGAAAGACAGTACGCTGCCCATCATCGTCATGACCGCCTGGGGCAGCCTGGAGCTTGCCGTTGAGGCCATGCGTCGCGGCGCGAAGGACTTCATTCAGAAGCCGTGGGAGAACGCGCGCCTGCTCGCGATTCTAAAAACCCAAATCGAATTGGCCCAGGCTCTCCGCAAAAGCCAGCGCCTCGAAGCCGAGAATCGCCTCCTGCGCGCGGACGGGCGCCCCACATTAATCGCCGAATCCGCCGGCATGCGTCCTGTGCTTGACCTGATCGCCCGCGTCGGCCCATCGGACGCCAACGTCCTGATCACCGGCGAACACGGTACCGGCAAGGAAGTTATTGCCCGCACGCTGTATGCGCTTTCCCCGCGCGCCGGACGTCCGCTCGTCGCGGTGAACGCGGGCGGCCTGCCCGAAGGTGTTTTTGAAAGCGAGCTTTTCGGCCATGTGAAAGGCGCGTTCACCGACGCGAAATCCGACCGCGTGGGACGCTTCGAACTTGCCGACGGCGGTACGCTTTTCCTCGACGAAATCGCCAATGTCCCCATGAACCTCCAGGCCAAACTTCTGCGCGCTCTCGAAACCGGCGAGCTCGAACGAGTCGGCTCTTCCACCACCCGCCGAGTGGATGTGCGCGTCCTTTCCGCCACCAATGCCGATGTGCAGGCGGAAATTTCCGGTGGGCGCTTCCGCGAGGACCTTCTTTTCCGCTTGAACACTATCGAAATCCATTTGCCGCCGCTCCGCGAGCGCAAGGAAGATATCTCGCTCCTCGCGCACCATTTCCTGCGGCAGTCGGCGCAGCGGTACCGCAAGCAGCTCGAAGGCTTCGAACCCGTCGCGCTCCAGCTCCTCCAAGGCCATCCTTGGCCTGGAAACGTGCGCGAGCTCGATCATGCCGTCGAGCGCGCGGTTCTGATGGCCGAGGGAGCGCAGGTGCGCGCGAGCGACCTCGGCCTGCGGCCCGCGCGCGAGCCTTCGCTTCGCCTCGACGAAATGAGCATCGAGGATGTCGAGCGTGTCCTGATTCAGAAAGCGCTCGCGCGTTTCGGCGGCAACGTGAGTCATGCAAGCAAAGCTCTGGGCCTGAGCCGCAGCGCCCTGTATCGCCGCTTGCAAAAATACAGCCTTTGAAACCTCTCCTGTACGAGCGGCGCATCCTTCTCCTGGCGTTAGCCGCCGGGCTTGGGAGCACCATCATCGCCCTCATTCTTCTCTGGGTTGGCGCTTATTCATCGCGCCTGCAATGGACCCTCACTGTCATCATGGTCATCGCCTGGCTGAGCTTCGCATTTACGGCTCAGAGCCGCGTGGTCTTCCCGCTCCGCACACTGTCGAATTTGCTCGCCGCGCTCCGCGAAGGCGATTTCTCTATCCGCGCCCGCGGGGCCAACATTGACGATGCGCTCGGCGAAGTCTTCCGCGAAGTCAACGCGCTGGGCGAGACGCTGCGCACGCAGCGCCTCGGCGCCCTCGAGGCGACCGCCCTCTTGCGCAAAGTCATGGAAGAAATTGATGTGGCGGTTTTCGCCTTCGACGGCCTCGGCTCGCTCCGCCTGGTAAATCGCGCCGGCGAGCGCGTCCTGGCCGGCTCCGAAGAACGCCTGCTCGGCCGCACGGCGGATGACCTCGGCCTCGCGGAATGTCTCGAGGGCGAGACGCCGCGCATGGCTCAAATTTCCTTCCCCGGAAAATCCGGCCGCTGGGAAATTCACCGCGGTACCTTTCGCGAGGCTGGTCTTTCGCATCAGCTCCTCGTCATCACTGACCTGAGCCGCGCCTTGCGCGATGAGGAACGCCAGGCATGGCAGCGTCTGATTCGCGTCATTGGCCACGAGCTGAATAATTCCCTCGCCCCCATGAAGTCCATCGCCGAGAATCTCGTCAGCGTGCTCGGCCGCAACGATCGCGCACCCGATTGGCAGGAGGACATGCGCAGCGGCCTCAGCGTCATCGCCGCCCGCACCGACGGCCTCGCGCGCTTCATGAACGCGTACGCTCGTCTCGCGAAGCTCCCGCCGCCGATTTTTCAATCCGTGGAGGTGGGTGGATGGGTTCGCCGCGTCGCCGGTCTCGAGCCGCGCCTGCAAGTCCAGCTCAAGCCCGGCCCGGACGTAAGAATTCAGGCCGATCCCGCTCAACTCGACCAGCTTCTCATCAATCTTCTGCACAACGCTGTGGATGCGGCGCTCGAAACGGGCGGAGGCGTGCGCGTCGGTTGGGACCGCCGGGATGGCTACATCGAGGTGTGGGTGCAGGACGATGGCCCGGGCATCCCGAACCCCACGAATCTTTTCGTTCCGTTCTTTACCACCAAGCCGAGCGGTTCCGGCATCGGCCTCGTTCTAAGCCGCCAAATCGCCGAAGCTCATGGCGGCTCACTCACTCTCGAAAATCGCGAATCCACCCGCGGCTGCGAAGCCCGCCTGCGCCTCCCGTTGAACAACTGACGCGGGGCCCTTTCACTTCGGATCCTCGCTTCACAGCCCGCCGACGCGCCTCTCTAGCTCCCGTGCAATCTCCTCCGCAACTTCACCTTCGCGAAAACTAACCGGCGCGCCGACCACAACTCTAATCATCCCCGGCGGAGCCCAATGCTTGCCCGCCTGCTTGCGCTCAAATAATCCACCGAGCCGCACGGGCACGATGGGCGCCCTCAATCGCGTTGCCAGCAGCCCAATCCCTGCGCGAAACGGCGCGATCGCCCCATCCTTCGTCCGCGCGCCTTCGGGAAAGACCAGCACGCTCCACCCGCGATCCACCAATTCTCCAGCAAACGCAAAACTTTTCCGGAATCCCGACTTCTGTGGCAAAGGAAAAACATTGAACAGCGCGACGACCAGCAGATATTGCAGGCGCAAAATCATCCCCGCAAGAAATCCAGTGCCCGCGGGAGGCTGCCGCATCGCTTCAAGAAGCTCCCCTTCCATCGCCACCGCGACGCGCCGCCGCAATCGTCCCGGCAGCGCCGCGAGCACATAACCAGGATCGAGATACGTCACATGATTCGCAATCAGCAGCACCGGCCCTTCGACGTCTCGAAGATTTTCTTGTCCTCGTATGCGTGGCCACCCAAGGAGCAACATAGCTGGCCGCACCAGCGCATAAAAGGCGGCCGCGCGAATCCACCGCACCGGCCAGCTCTGCGCCCAGTGGGGATAGTAGAACGCCGTTCCGCGCGCGGCCGGTTGCTCGAGCAATCGCTCGATATCGGCCGCCGATTCGGCGCTTGAGAATTCCGTCTCGCTCAAATCCACCTGGTAGCGGTCCTCAAGCGCGCTGAGCAGTTCTACTTGTTCGATCGAGCTAAGGTGGAGCGCTGCCGCCGCGCCCGGCTCCACCGGTGCTCCGCGCGAAATGCGCGAGAGCAAATCGTTCAGCGGACTCGCAACGGCCGGCACAACCGCTCCGCGCGCCGCGCCGCCGAGCTCTCTCTCCGCGAACTCGTGGATGCGCGCCAGTATCGGTTTCTGTGTCGGCGTGCGGGGAAAATCCTTCTCCGGCCAGACTAGCCAATGCCGCATTTGCTGGAATTGCGCCAGCCGCCCGTTTGCCCTCTGCACTATTTCTCCAGCTGCGGTCCCGCTCCCAGCCATCGAGCCTTCGCGCAGCAGCAACACGGCGCACGGCTCCGCGTTGCCGTCGCGCTCGAGCCCCACAACCACACAGTCCCGCACGCCCGGTTCCTTCCGCAGTTCCGCTTCCAGGTCTTCCGGGTAAATTTTCAGGCCCGCCGGGGTCACGATCACATTTTTCCGCCGCCCCTTGAAATACAAGTTGCCGTCCGCGTCACGCTCTCCAAGATCCCCTGTGTGGAACCATCCCTGCTCGTCCACCACGCTCGCAACCCCTGCGTCGTTCCAATATCCCGCCGCCACATTTTCCCCGCGCACCAGAATTTCCCCGTCTTCGGCAACTCTTATCTCCAATCCCGGCAGGGTTTTCCCGAGCGACCCGCGCCCTATTTTGAAAGGATGATTTACACTCACCAAAGAAGTCGTTTCCGTCAGGCCGTAGCCTTGAATCACCGCATATCCCAAACGTCCCCAGAACCTTTCCGCTTCGGTACCAAGCGCCGCACCTCCCGCAATCACAGCCCAGAATTTCCAGCCGAACCGGCGGTGAATCGCGCGAAAGCGCCACCAGCGTCGAAGAAAATGCTCCTGATCCGCCGCTTGCAGATCGCGCCGAAATTCCTCGACGCGCCCCTTCGCCTCAACGTCCCGCTCGATTTGATCCCGTAGGGAATCAATCAGCCGGGGCACGGTCACGAGCACGGACACACGCTCGTCGTGGATCGCGCGAATCACCTCCGTGGGGTTCAGGGTGTCGAGAAACACCGTCGTCCCGCCGAGAATCTGCGGAAGGAATAACCCCAGCAATTGCCCGAAGACATGACTTAGCGGAAGCAGATCGAGAAACCGGATCGGATGGAAAATCCGCTCGTAGCGCCGGTAACGCCCGATTTCTTTCTCAAGTGGCTCGAGATTCGCCAGCAGATTTCGGTGGTTCAGCACTACCCCTCGAGGCTCAGCCGTCGTCCCAGACGTAAAAACGATTTCGACCGGATCCCCGCGCCCAATTAACGGTGCCGAAAACTCGCCTGACTCATATCCCTGCACTGCCTCGCGCAAATCTTCCAGGACGATCGCCGGGGTCGCTGTATCGAGAGCCGGCAGCTCGCGCCCAACGACAGCCAGGGGGACGCCGGCTTCTTTCGCCACACGCCGGGCGAATCCAGCCTCCGCAATCGCGTCCATCGGCACGGCCACTGCGCCGCAAAACATGCATCCAAGAAACGCGGCCATCCATTCGCCCGAGTTCTCGCCCCACAGCAGTACGCGTTCGCCTTTGCCGATTCCCCGCCTCTGCAGCTCCCGTGCAAATTGATGCGCTGTTCCAAGTAGCTCCGCGTACGTCCAACGCGCCATGCGGTAACCGCGCCGCCACGCTACGGCGATTTCATTCGCAGGGCGCGACTCCGGCTGGAAGTATTCAAGAAGGGATTGGCGCGGCATCTCGCCCTGAGTTTCGCTCATCCGCGCCCCAATTGGGAACACCTTTGCGTGAGTGGCGGCGCGCCCTAGCTTCCATCCAGGGAGCGCTTCAATGCTGTGGGGAATTTTTCAAAACTTTTTTTTGACTACTTGAGCGTGTCCGCACCGATTTTGGCACATTGCGCATCTTGCGCGCTTGTGCCTCCGGAAACGCCGATCGCGCCAACAATCTTCCCGTCCACTACCAACGGATAGCCGCCCTCGACCGGCACCGCGCCTTGAATTCCCAAAATTCGGAGACCATCTCCGCCGGCTGCGAGCGCATCCTGAAACGCTTTCGTGGGCCGCTTGAAGAGTGCGGACGAACGCGCTTTATCAATGGCCACATTAGCGCTTCCGTTCTGTGTGTTGTCCAGTTTTTCGTAGTACACGAGAGTGCCGTTGGGATCGACGACGGCAACAGCCATTGTCCACTTGTTCTTTTCCGCCTCGGCAATCGCCGCCGCCGCCGCTTTCCTGGCGTCCGCCAGTGAGACCGGCGCGCCGTATGGATTCGGCAACTGTTGCGCGCGTGCCATCGCAGGGGACAGCGCCACCACAAGAACGATCAGAGACTTCAGCACGGATTGCAATCGCATGGTCATTTCTCCTTTTTGAATTTGAAAACCGATGGATTACGGTGATTCTCCGTACAGCCTTACACCAGCTCGAACTTCAATTCGCCCAACTTCTCCAGGCTGCACGCGATTTTGTCGCCGGGCTTCAGCCACACCCGTTTATCCTCCGGCATTCCTTGAATCACGCCCTGCGGCGTCCCCGTATAGATGATGTCACCCGGCCGAAGTGTGATCACGCGGGAAACGTAGCTGATGAGCTGCCGGCAGTTGAAGATCATGTCGCTCGTGTTCGAGGATTGCCGCGTCTCCCCATTCGCCCGGCATTCGAGCTTCAGGTTGTCCGGATCAACCTGATCGGCCGTGACCATATAGGGTCCGACCGGCCCGAATTGGTCCGGAGTTTTTCCGATCAGCCACTGCCCGCCGGTTTCCAGTTGCAGGTCCCTGGCCGTGAAATCGTTTCCCGTGCAATAGCCCGCCACGTAAGTGAGGGCATCGGCTTCGCTTACAACTTTGGCCTCCTTGCCCATGACAATGACGAGTTCGCATTCGTAATCGAACTTCCTCGCGTAATCCACCGGCAGCTTGATTGTGCCGTTGTGATGATTGAGCGCGGTATTGAATTTGTTGAATAGAACCGGCTGCTTCGGAATCGGCGCGCCGATTTCTTGCGCGTGCCTCCGGTAGTTCAATCCGATGCAAACAATCTTTTCGGGGCGCGTCACCACCGGCCCGTACTCGATCGTCTCCTCTTTCCGGTAGGCTTTTTGCACCGCGCCCGATTTCGCTGCAGCCTCGACCAGCGCATTCAAGCTCGGCCCATCCTCGTTGTGCAATAGATCATCCATGGTAGCCGGTGCGTGCATTTTCAATGTTTTCGCCGCCGCGCTGACGTCGAGAATCCCTTTTTCGGTCTTCACGCCAAGTCGGTACTCACCGTCCCGCTTCATCGTCAGCAGCGTGAGGCCCTTGGCCGTTCCTCGTTGCCGCTCAGCCACGGGACCGGGCCACGCGTGGCTTCCTCCGAATCCCCCCACTGCCGCCATGGTCCATGCTGCGCCCGCTGTCTTGAGAAAATCCCTGCGATCCTCTTTCATGAAAGTCGCTCCTTCGGTCTTCAGGGTCTATCCACGCCTGTGGGGCCGGCTTGTGCCGGATTATACAGCCAAGGGCCTTGATCGCACAGCGCGGGGCGCTTTCCGCTGCCCCGGCCTCCCTCACGGCCGCTGCCCCTGAATCCGCGCCATCAATTGCGGATCATCCGGGAATAACCCCGCGGCCGGCAGTCGTCTTAAAACTTCGCTCCAGAGAGCCTCGCGCAAGAATGCCCGCCGGAAAAGCGGCAGTGACTCATCCACTTTCCCGCTCGTAACGAGCGTCACCGCGTGCCAGAAGATGATCTCAACCTGATCGGGAAGTATCTTTTCGGCCTCGCCGTACTCCCGTACCGCACAGTCCCAATCCTTTTTCGTCGAGCAGGCGTCGCCGTTTTCCATGTGGTCGTATGCGCGGTGATACTTCACCAGCCGCTTCAGCTCATTGATCGGATCCGCCGAATCATCCACCCGCAGGTCCATCACTTTGTCCGCCCAGGGACGCCCGGTGGATTTTCCGCGCACGATCAGAATCGCCGCCGATTGTCTGCCGCGAATGTCGCCGCCTTCCCGCTGCGCCGCTTCGAGCGCCGCGAGCAGCCGGTCGGCCAGATCCCCCTGCGCCGTCTCAAAGGCTTTTCCCATCGCCGGCCACACGGTCGGCTTTTCCATGATGTTGGCCTGCGCCGAATAATCCTTGCCGACTTGATTCCCCGCCTCCGCGATGCAGAATTTGCCGGTGTGCGCCGCGACGTGCCCCTGGGCGTCGAGCATCGCGACTTGCCTTGTATCCGCGTGCTGGTCGGCGGCGAGCAGCCCTCGCAACGCTTCCGGCGCGGTCTTGCCCGCCCGCATCAAGTCGAGGCCCAGCGGGCCGTACGCCGGATCAATAAAGGATTGAGTGGCGACGACACCCACTCCCGCCTCGCCCCATACGACTTCCGCGCCCACTGCGAACCAGTGCGACTGCACCGCCACTCCCATGTCCCCCGTCGCCGGGTCCCGCCCGACAATCGAAAAGGTATGCACCGGCCGCAGGGCCCGCGGCGTCTCCGTTTCGCCGCTTGCCGCTGTCCGCGCACCATGCTCCGTCGGAGTTTGGCCGAACCCCGGAGCTGCAGAAACCAGACACAAAGCAATCGCCAGTATGAGTCTTCTCATTCCAGTGACTCCGATCCATGAATTGACCGCCGGAGATTATAGGACGCGAGAGGGCCAAGCAGGGCAGAGAACGCAATCGCGAAAAGGGCTCTTTACCGTAGATTAGACTGGGTGCCGCTCCTTTATTTTCATGAAGTTACAGCCATTTCTAATCCCTGTACCGTAGATTAGAACGGCGGTGAAAGGTGAAGACCCGGCAGAAAACTGCTTGAAGAATTTACCGCGCGTCAAAGCAAAAAGCCCGGCGAGGAGGAGCGAACTCCCCGCCGGGCCCACTTCAGGGATGCTGTTGGTTACTGCCGTTGCTGGGGCTGTTGCCCCTGCTTCCTCGCCACGTCGGCTTTTGCCGGATCAGCCGTTACGCTGGCCCCCGGCTTCTGGTATCGCGTCAAGTAGGGCATGAAGGGCGTAATCTCGAAAGGCATTTTCTCGCGCGCGGAAAGCAGCGGCACCGGCTTCGCCTTCACGAGCTCGACGTGATCGCTCCACGGATCGAGCTTGACGCGTGCTCCGATCGGCAGCGCCGAAATCTGATCGAGCTTCGTCGGATCAAGATTCGGAGCGCTTGTCGTCAGTTGCGACGCGATGTACACGCCGTTCCCGAGCTTCGGATTGATCAGCGCAGCCAGCGATTTCGATTGTGCGTCGAGTTCCTTCAGGAAAAGCCCCGCCGTTCCCAGCTTGTCCTTGTAGGGCGAGTTTTTCAGCAGTTCGATCGCCTTGTTGCTCGCCAATTGAACTTGCTCCGGGCTGTCTTTGAAGGTGAAGTGGTTCAACGCTTCCACTGTCGAAACGTTGGTCATGTCGTTGAAGCCCCACTGGTCCGTCGAGGGCTTGGTCACGATAATGTCCGCCAGCTCCTGTGCGAGCATTGTCGCGAGGCTGGCCTCATCCGGAAGGACGTCGAGCAAGCCGCGGCTCAGCACGATCGTGTGCCCGATGGTGAACATTTCAATCGTCCCGGTGGTCAGGATGCGGCAGTGAACATCCGGCTCGATATCGAGATTGTTCGTCACTTCCAGGTTGTTCACCACCGTCTCGAGAACCTTGTCCACTTCTCCCGGAGGTGACAGCAATCCCGTGCGCTGCAAGCGGTCGAGCACGTTCACTTCTGCGACGTGCTGCCACTCGCGCTCCGCTTCAATCGGTGACCGGTCGGTTTGCGCCGCAGCCTGATCCTGGATGGCGGTCGGCGATTCGATGGTCAGCTCGCTAAACTCTTCCTGCCGTCCCACGTTCTTCAGGTTGTAGCCCCACAAGCGGGTTTGCGACTTGAAACGGATCGTCCCGCCCATGAATTCGCGCAGGTTCGATTCCTGGCTGAAGATGTATGCCGGCAGCCACATTCCGGGCTGCACGTTCAAGCGCCAGCTATCGAAGTGGAGATTGAATCCGTTGATTCCGGCCAGCGGCGTGTACACGCCGTTGAACCGCACGATCGTGAAATTCTGGTCTTCCGCCCAAATCCGGCCCTTGAAGCGGCCGCGGCCCGACTTCGGCAGGGGCGTGATATCGAACACCAGGCAGCGCACTTCACCCAGGAATTCGCGGCGCACATAATCAAACTGGTAGTGCTGCCGGTCGAATCCGTTCGTGTCGATATAAATCATCTGCAGGAAGCCCTCGGGAACATACGAGGAGGTGAAGAGTCCGCTCATGTGCGAAAGGGGATTGAACGCATCCATCTTCCCCTTTTTCTTCGTGAGCATGGAATTGTCCACCACGCCCCTGGCGAGGTCCGCCTGGCCCAGATAGTAGTGGTCCTTCACGGGAACCGAGCCCATATCCTTGTCGGGCTTCATGTCCTGAATGTAGGTCTCGATGATGGGGTTGTAGCGGCGGATGGTGGCGATTTCATCGTGCTCGCGCGCAATTAACCGGTCAATCGCCTGATCCACCGTCGTCACCGGCACGCCGGTGGAGGTCCCGGCTTGCGGCTGGGTCTGATCGGCGGTTTGCGTTGGGTTCTGCGCCGCGGCCCCGCAGGCCAGCGCGCCCACAAGTATCATTCCGAGCGTGAACTTTTTCGACGTGCGCATTGCCTCTCCCCCTCTTAGTACGCCAGTTCGAACACGATGTGTACGATGGCCGTGGAATCCACTGGTTGGCCCCCCTGTTGGGCCGGGTGAAAACGGATCTGGCGAGCGGCCGACTGGGCGGAATCATCCAATCCGTATCCCAATCCTTGCACGACGCGCTGCACCTGCACCTCGCCCGAGGCCGTGAAAACTACCTGCAAGAGCACCTCTCCCTCGATCTTCTTCGACCGCGCCTCATCCGTATACTGCGGCTTGGGCTTGAAGAGAATCTCGACCGGCTTGGTGTTGGATGCCACTGCGGTCGCCTTGACTTTCGGCGCCGGCGCAGCGGCTTTCTCGTCGGCAAAAACACCTTGCTGCACTCCGCCTCTTGGCCCAGTGCTCTTTCCGCCAGTCGCGACGCCATTGCCGAATCCCGTGCTGGCCACGACACCGCGCTCGCCCTTTGCGCCTCCCGTTCCGTTTCCATAGCCAGGCCCCGTCGGAAGGTCGTAGCTTCCTTGCGCAGCGACGTTCGGAGAATGTTTGGCCGCTTGCGCGTTCGCCGGCACACCGTTCGGGTCGCCGAATCCGCCCGTCTGCACTGCTTCCTTCGGCTTCTTCAATGTCGGAATGGCCGAGCTGCCCATGGAAGGCGGCGCCTGCGAAGGGAATTGCTTGGCGACATCCGGCAGATCCGGCGCCGGAGCATGCTTCTTTGCAGTCGTCGGTTTTGCGATTGGTGAGCTGAAAACCGGATTGATAATCTTCGGCTTCGGCGGAGCCACTTCCACCGGTACCGGCTTCGGCTCTACTTTCGCTACTTCGTGCTTGACGATCTTGGGCTTCGGCTGTGGCGGTGGAGGCGGTTGCGGCTTCCAGGCTTCGATCACCGGTGCTTCAATCGGCGTGGTCCAGTAGCGGTGGACGAGTTCTAGTCTTTGCGGGACCAGCATGGGGATGACCACGACGGCGGACACAAACAGGAATTGCAAGCTCAATCCAGCGCTCATCGAGCCCCATCGCGCCTGGCCCTCCGGAAGAAGCGCCTCACGAAAAACAGCTTTATTGCCGACCCTCGCCATGGCTGTCTCCAGATGTCTTTTCCCTACTAAGATGCGTCGAGACAGATATCGCCCGACAGTATCTTAGTACTAGAACGCTCGACTGGAGTGAATAGGACTGAAGTACCATTCTAGCCCCAGTCGTGCTGAAAGCGATAACCCAATCGGCGGTTCTCTGCGAGTGCTCTTCACCGCGCGCGTCCGATGGAGATTCGCGTCGTTCACAGTTGTTTTCCGCCCTGATATTCAACCCCTGGGCTGGAGACGGGTTGCGGGAATTTTGGCCCGCTAGATGAAGATGCGGAGGCAGGACCAGAAGTTGGCCCTGCCTCCGCGCTGGGAATCGTTATTTTACTGCTTAATGCGCCTCGACGACAACATATCGTGTCGAGCCGCCATGATTCACGAGCAGCAGCACGGAATGATTCCCCGCGCTTCCGAGCGCCCGGCGGTATTCGTCCACGTTTGACACCGTCTTGTGATTCACTTCCTGGATCACGTCGCCGCGTCCGAGCCCCTGCGTGGCAGCCGCGCTTGACGGGTCAACCGAATCAATCACCACGCCATGCGCGCTCGCCGGAAGATTCAGGTCCTTGGCGATGTCCGGCGTCAGGTTCTCCACTTCCACCCCTTCGAGCGCTCCGCTGCTCTCTTCGCTCGATCCGGTCTTCTCCGCGGTCTCGGGCAGTTCGGCGAGCGTGAGCGTTGTATCCTGTGCCCTGCCGTCCCGCCAGATCTTCAGCTTGATCGAGGTACCCGGAGCAATCTGCGCGATTTCGAGATGCAGTTGATTCGCGTCCGTCGTTTCCTGGCCGTTTACTGTCAGGATAATGTCGCCGCGCTTCAGACCCGCGCGTGCGCCCGGCGTGTCCGGCGTAACATCTCCGATCAACGCGCCGTGCGTTTCGTTCAATCCAAACTGCTTGGCGATGTCCGGCGTCACATCCTGAATCCGCACGCCGATGTATCCGCGAACCACTTTTCCATGCGCGACGATCTGGTCCATCACGTTTCGCGCCATGTTGATCGGAATTGCGAATCCGATTCCCTGGTTCCCGCCGGACCCGCCCGAAAGAATCGCGGTGTTGATGCCCACGAGATTCCCATGCAGGTCAATCATCGCTCCGCCGGAATTTCCGGGATTGATGGCCGCGTCGGTCTGGATGAAATTCTCGTACGTCTCGATTCCCATTCCGCCGCGTCCCGTCGCGCTCACGATACCCATGGTCGCCGTTTCGCCGATGCCGAAGGGATCGCCAATGGCGAAGATCAGGTCACCCACTTGCAGCGCTGAGGAATTGCCGAGCGGCAGCGTCGGCAGGTTATCGGCGTCAATCTTCAGGACGGCCACATCCGTCTTCGGATCCGTGCCAACTAGCCTGGCCTTGAATTCGCGCTTGTCGCTCAAAGACACCTTGATGTCCGTCGCCCCGTCAATGACGTGATTGTTCGTGACGATCGTTCCATCGGTCGTGATGATCACGCCCGAGCCCAGGCTCTGTTCCCGTTCCGGCTGTGGATTCCGCTGGCCGAATTGGTCGCCGAAAAACTGGCGGAACATCGGATCGTTGAAGAACGGTGACATCGAGCCGACTCCGCGCGCTTTCACGACTTTCGAGGAACGGATATTCACCACCGCCGGCAGCGCCGGCTTCAGCACGCTCGAAAATCCGTTGGCAAAAGCGCCCAGACTTACCGGCGAACCTTCGCTCGCAATCGTGGGCGTCGCTTTCCCCGCCCCCATTACGGAATGTCCCGACCAGTCCTTCATTCCCTGTGTCAGGATGCCCCCCACCGCCAGCGCGGCCACAATCACCACGGCCGCCACCCAACGGCGAATTTTCAATACTTCCTGATTCATCGCTGTCTCTCCTTGATATTTTTCATCTTCATGATTGCTTCGGTATCCGCCTGGCTCATTGCCGCTGGCGTTCCGCGCATCTATGAGTATTGACGTACTAGGCTCCGAATAGTGTTCCCGCTGCCGGATTCTCGGGGTACGGCTCGTTTAGAACGATTCCAATTCGAGCCACAGCACACCCGGGCCCCTCGCCTGAAGAATCGTGAGTTACATCCATGCGATGAACTCCGAGTCCCGCCCAGACCTGCGGCAGGCTGGTTGCCGGCTTCCGCGGGTACTCCTATTTGATGCAAACGCCCTATCTTTTGTCAACTCGCCCGGTCCAAGCGGGGTCTTTTCCCGCGCCGCATCCTAGCTGATTAGCCGCGCGATGAAGAAGGCTGCGGCTGCCGCCAAGCCGCCTACGAGCACGGTCTGCATCCCGCCACGGATCGGCTTCACCCCGGTGAAATGTCCCTTGATCGACCCAAAAACGAAAAGCGCGAGCAGCGTGACTCCCACGGACACCCACAGCGCGGGCATCACTTCCCGCATCAGAATGTACGGCGCCAGCGGCACCAATCCTCCGACGATGTACGACGCTGCGATGGTTCCCGCGCTCCGGCCCGCGCGCGCCGGGTCCGGTGCCTCGAGCCCGAGCTCGAACCGCATCATGAAATCCACCCACCTCTTCTGATTCCCCGTAATCGCATTCACCACCGGCGCCATCTGCTCCTGCGTCAATCCGTAATCGCGGAAAACTTTGGCTACCTCTTCCGTCTCAATCTCCGGCAGCTCCACCGTCTCGCGATATTCACGATCGAGTTCCGACGCGTAATGTTCGGAATCCGTCTTCGCCGCCAAATAGCCGCCCAGCCCCATGGCAATCGAGCCCGCCGCGATTTCCGCGAGGCCTGCGGTCACGATAATTCCATTTCCCCTTGCGAGCACTGCCGTCGCTCCCGTCAGTCCTGCAGCCAGCGCGAACGGGACCGTCAGCCCGTCCGACATTCCAATTACGATGTCGCGAACCGCCTCCGTCGCGGTGAAATGCTTCTCTACGTGCTCGACTGATGGCATCCTCGGCTCCTCCGTCCCTTGCGCGCCTTGTGCTCGATTCTTCTACGCGCGGCAGCCTGAAAATTTCAACCTGCCGTACCCCGCCCCGCTCCAGGCGCGTATAATTATCGCGCAGCAACCGGAAATCAGGAGATAGAATATGACTACCACTTCGGGACAAGGAGCCGCTCCCCAAATGACTTTTACTGTGCCGCCTTTGCCATATCCGTTCGACGCGCTCGAGCCATACATTGACGCGAAGACGATGGAAATCCATCACGACAAGCATCACGGCGCTTATGTCACCAACCTCAACAAGGCCCTCGAATCCGCTCCGGATCTTCAGAAGCTCTCTGTCGAGGACCTCCTCGCGCAAATCAACAAAGTTCCTGAAGGAATTCGCACTGCCGTCCGCAACAACGGCGGCGGCCACATGAACCACTCGATGTTCTGGAAAATTATGAAGAAAGGCGGCGGTGGTGAGCCATCGGGCGACCTCGCCAGCGCCATCAAGTCAACTTTCGGCAGCTTTGCCGACTTCAAGACCAAATTCGGTCAAGCCGCTGCGACGCGATTCGGCTCTGGCTGGGCCTGGCTGCTCCTCCGCGACGGCAAGCTCACTATCGAGTCGTCCGCCAATCAGGACAATCCTATCCTCGACGGCGGCAAAGCCTTCTTCGGCCTCGATGTCTGGGAGCACGCCTACTATCTCAAGTATCAGAACCGCCGAGCCGACTACATCGAGGCTTGGTGGAACACCATCAACTGGTCGCAGGTGGCCGAGAATTTCGCTCACGCCAAGAAGTAGCCTTCGGTCGCGTCTCCATTCTCGTCCGTAACGCGTAAGGGCACGGCCCGCCAAGAAGCTGGCGGGTCTGCGACATGAGTTCGGCTACGCTCAGCACGACTGCCGTGCCCTTACGGGATTTTTTCCGTCGCGTCCCTACTTAATCGTCGCTACTCTCCCCGTGGTGGGAAATTTCTTAAACTGCTCGGGATCATGTCCGGGCACCACTCTATCCTCCGACCCCGCCAGCTCGACCATCCTTTTCTGCGCCGCAACGTTGCCCGGCTGATCCGCCGGGTCAAACGTGGCTCCCGGCCGGTGCGATTTCAAATTTTCATACGTGTAGCAATTGTCCGACGCGAGCACATACGCCGGCTCTCCCGCCACGCGAATGTACTGCGACGCATACGTGTGCCGCGCGCCGGTGTACGCGCGAATTCCCGGCAGAATTTCCTGGTCATCGCCGTTCACAAATCGCAGCTTCCCGATCTCATTCCGCCGCACGAGCACGACAACGTCGTCCGGATCGATCCCACCGTGTTGCCCGCCCGGCTGCCACGCCGCCCCGCTGTAATATTCGTACTCTCCCTTCTGAATCCACACGGTCGCGTTCGGAAACAAATCCACGCCGCCCATGTGGTCCCAATGCGCGTGGCTCACGATGATGTCCGTTACTTGCGCGGCCGTCGCGCCGGCCTCCTCAATCGCTTTGTCCGGCGCGAGATAATCCGTCACGCCAAACTCCTTGGCCCAGTCGCCGCGGTGAAATCCGCTGTCGAAAAGAACTGTGTGTCCTCCGCCCTGAATCACCCAAAACACCATCGCGATATCAATCTTCTGGCCTTCCGGAGCGCCCATCACCAATCCATTTAACGGAAAATCGCGCACTGTCGCGTACCGGACCGCGCGTATCGTGTAATTCGGCGTTGCTTCCGGCCTCGCCTCGCGCGCCGCGTCCACTTTGCCGGAGAAAATCCCGACTGCCGCCAAAAGCAAAATCATTCCTGCAGCCGCCACCGCTCTCGCGGCGCACTTGTCCGCACTCCTCATCGTTTCCCCCTTTGCCCCAACCTTCCGTTTTCAATTCGCCGCGCCCTTCTTTATCCCTTCGACCGCCATGGGTTTCTCTTTCTTCTGCAACTCCGCAGCCTTGCTCTCCATTTCGCGCATGGCCCGCAGATGATTACTCCCTGCAATCTTCAACACATCCTCGTCGGAATACCCGCGCTTTAGTAGCTCGGCAAATAAATAGGGATACCGGGTCACGTTTTCCAGCCCCGGCACCATGGACCCCTTCCCCGTGTCGTAAAAATCCGACCCGATGCCGATATGCTCGATTCCCGCCACCTTGCGGATGTGCTCGATGTGCTCAACGACGTCCGCAATCCCCACCGCCGGATACGGATTCTTCTTCTCCCACTCCTCGATGCTCTTTTTGATTGTCTCGTCGCTCTCGAGGTGTGTGTGCAGCTCCCGCAGAGCCGCCGACCGCCGCGCCTGCCACTCCGGATCCTTCGGCGAAATAAAATCCCTGATGAAATTCACGTGAATCACGCCGCCGTTCGACTTCAAAGCCTCGAGCACGTCGTCCGGGGCGTTCCGCGGATGCGGGTCAATCGCGAAGGCATTCGAGTGCGAAAAGATCACCGGCGCCTTCGTCACGCTCACCGCGTCCCGCATCGTCTCCGCGCTCACGTGCGAAAGGTCCACGAACATCCCGAGGCGGTTCATCTCCTGCACCACCTGCTTGCCGAATTGCGTCAGCCCGTTGTGCTCCGGACGGTCCGTTGCCGCGTCGGCCCAATTAATATTGTCCCAGTGCGTCAGGGTCATGTAGCGCGCGCCCAACTCGTAAAACATCCGCAGCGCCGCGGGCGAATCCTCGATCATGTGCCCGCCCTCGACGCCGATCAGGCACGCGATCCGCCCGGCCTTGTGGATCCGCTCGATGTCATCAGCCGTGCGCGCCTGCTCGAACGCTGCCTGGCTGCGGATCAGCCACAGAGCCGCGTCGAATTCGCGCATCGCCTCGTGCAGCGACGTGTGCGTCCGCTGCGTCTCGGACGCGACCCACACCGACCAGTACTGCGCTCCCACGCGCCCTTCGCGCATCCGCGGCACGTCAGCGCACAGCGTCGGCTGCACCTTGCCGAGGTCGAATCGCCTGTAATCCCCGCCGTCCTCGATCAGCATGGACGGGAGATCGTTGTGCGTGTCAATCAGCGGCGCCCGCTCGAGCAGCCCGCGCGCCCTCTCAAGCAACGCCTCATCTGCCGTCTGTCCGCTCAGCCCCGTCGGGTCGCTCGCAGGCCACCGCCGCTCTCCCGCCAGCAGCGATCCCACCGCCAGTCCCGCTCCTGCCAACACTCCCGCTTGTCCCAAGAATTTCCGCCTCGTTATCACTCGACCCCTCCTCGCCCCGCGCCTATCCTATCAAACCATCTCCCCTGATTTGCCGCAGGCGAGGCACTTCCCTGAGGTGAACCCAGGGCCAATTTGGAGTCCGGGCGTTTGACTCGAACTCAGCGCACCCGCCGCGCCTGCCGCGCGGACAACTGGCGGTGGGGAGCAACCTGCTTTTTCCTTGCCGGCGCACTATCCTTCACGCACTTGACGGAGGGCAAGCGTATGCCCGCATAAGATCCAAAAGATTTGTCGGTAAATTTGCAGGGGTCACAACGGAGTGGTTCGCACGAAGAATTTATTCCGCGCCGAGCGGCCAAGATTTCCCACGGCGCTCAGATCTTGGCGGGATCACCACTAATCGCGAATCAGTTGTCCCTCGACGCTCGTCCCTCGTGTCTTCCTAATGCGCCCAGATTTTCGCCGGGTCGGTTTCGTACGGATAGACGTGCACCATCCACCCGAAAATCTGTGGATACCATCGTCCGCCCGCGGCGTCGCACGCTTCTTCCGTCGCAATCGAGCCGCGAAAACCGAATTCCTTCAAATTGACCGCCAGCAGGTTCGCGCCCTTGGGCGGCAGGCAGATGTTCACGTGCTTGTGCCAGCGCGCAACGCTGAGAGGCACGCGCGCGTTCAAATCATCTTCGGTCGCGGTCTTGCGCATCGTGTACATCGCGCCCTCGAGCACATAGCCGTCGGCGGCTTTCTTGTAGAGCAGCGAAGTCGGATGCGACGGGTTAAACGCGAACGCCGCCTCGATCCCGTAACGGTAATTCGTGAAGTGGTAGTGGTCCTGCGGGACCTCGGGATGAAAAATTTCGAAGCCGTCCGCGAGCGCCACTTTGTAATCCTTGTATTTCGCGATTGCCTCGCGCAGCGCCACGACGAGCTCCGCCGCACGCTTCTCATCCGCCTCATTTTCAGGACGCAGGTCGGTCATGTACATGTGCGGCCCCATATCCATGTGATCGTGCGACATCGCATCGTTGGCCGATTGCGCCGCGTCGGAGCTCTCGCCCGTGCCATGGTGCGCCCCGCCTGCGTCCATGCCGGCCATATCGCCGTGCGAATGTTCGGTCGAGGGCGGCTCGGCCTCCTGGGCGCTAGCGCTCCGAGCTCCCACTGCGAGGGCCAACATTACGGCACTGAAAAAGATTGCGCTCCGTTCCATGAATTTCATCGTCGCCTCTTTCATCCAGTTATGTCCGTTGAATGCTTCTCGCTGCGATAGTAAGACGTCCCGGCGCCTAAAATATTTTCGCTTCGTTTCGGGTGCGTGAAACGCCACGTGGCCAAGGCTTCGGCTTGCAAGGATTTAGGGAGGCTCGAGGGGAAGAGCCTCCCAATGGGGGTGCAGCGGGAATGCAATGTGGCCGGGAAGCGCGCGGCGTCTCCCACATCTCGCAGCACGCCAACGGCCACAAACATGGAACCCGCCGTGCAGCGAAAAGTTGCGCGGAATCGAGTACCGTTACCGCCTTTCTGGGGTGCCGGGGGCCAAAGCAACTGGCGTTCCAATCCGCGCGAAATGTCCCGTTTTTATTGGACTTTTGCATATTTTCGTTTACGCCGCATGTACTCTTGACCTCGGCAAAATAATCTGTACACTGCGAATTTCGGCCATGGCCACGATGCCCAATCCGCTTGACGAGCCGCTGCAGGATTTCCAGTTCCCGCAGCGCGAAGCCGCATTTTTCTACGGGCTTTTTCTGCGTGGCCACAAGCCCGAAGAATTGCGCCGCGATATCGAAGTCCCCGCGGCCGTGCTTGCGAAATGGGATCGCGAAACCGAGCGCGAGCCGACCCTGCGTCCGCTGCTCGAGCGCATCGTCCGGTACCGCCAGCACGTCCTCGCGATTTTCGAAAACCTGATCGGCCACGACGCCGAGAAGCAGCGCCTTCAGTAACCTCCGCCTCTCCGCCAATTTCCCCGCGCGAATTTTTCCGCCGAAAGCTGTATCTTGTCTCTGCGCGAAATGTGAATTCCGATGACGAAATCCAAATTTCCGCCCTTCGACGAGCGCGACTACCGCAGCGCCCTCGGCCAATTCGCCACGGGCGTTACGGTCATCACCACGCGGTCGAAAGATGGCCGCAAGATCGGACTGACGGTAAACTCGTTCACGTCCGTTTCGCTCACGCCGCCGCTCGTGCTCTGGAGTCTTTCGCGGCAGGCAACGGATTTCGCGGATCTCATCGAAGCGAAAAATTTCGCCGTCAACGTCCTCGCCTCGAACCAGCACCACCTCTCGCGAAAATTTGCCGCCACGGACAAGGAAAAATTCGCGGGCGTCGAATCCGCGGACAGCGCCGAAGGCCTCCCACTCCTCGCAGGAGCGACGGCGCATTTCCTCTGCCGCAAGACTCACGAATTCGACGGTGGGGACCACATCATTCTCCTCGGCGAAGTGGAGGAGTACCGCTGGCGCGGCGGCGAGCCCCTGGTTTTCCATTCCGGCCGCTACCATGTGACCACCCGCCACCCCGATTTGACCGAGTGATCCGAACTCCCTGCTGAATCCTTGCTCAAGATTGTGCAATTTTGTTCGATTAGAAATTTGGTTCTTATTGATAAGGAAGGAGTTGGGGCGATTTCTAATCGTTATCATGTTCGATTAGGTTCCTTCGCCTGAAATGCGGCTTCGGCACCCAGAGCCGCCACGGCGCCCAGTGAACTCCGGTGGCTAGCAGAAGAGGGAGGCAAGGAGGCAAAGATCCGGAAATTTTTGGCGCGAAGCGACAAGGGCGCTCCGGTGGGTGAGCCCATCGGAGCGGTGGTGGACAAGTACCGTCCGTTTATATGGAGGGGATGAATCCCCTCCCTTCCACCGGGATGAGACCCGATGTCTGGCATTGGCGTCCTCTGCGGCGGATCTCCCCAGAAGAGGAAGGGCGAATGTGTGACGATTAGAAATTCGTAGGTCGTGGGTTTTGAGAGAGTTGCGAAAAATTCTAATAACGGGATGTGACGATTAGGTTTCTGGAAGCTGGAGGCTAGAGGTTGGAGGCTAGAGAGAGGCCCTGGAAAAACCGAAAGTGCCCTTTTGTTGCGATTAGAATTTCGTGAAGTCGTTTGATTGCAGGCACTTGACTCGAATTTTGAATTGGCCACTGTTGCGGTTACCTTTTTCTTCGCCCTCCGCATCCTTGAGGGTGCTGGGGTAGGTCGCAGTTCTCCGCCAAGACCCCGGCGGACGCCGGCCTCGCTGTCAAACTGGTGGGAATGAATGTGAATAGGAAAGCCGGCGCATTTTGGGAATGCATCATCCTGCCGCCCAACGGCCCGCCTGAAACTCATTTTTCGATAATTCCCCCAAGTTACTATTGCATACCGGAACGTCGCGGTCAATGGTACGCGGGTTACATTTTTGGGCGACCGAAAGCAGCCGTTCGGGCTGTCAAGCCATGGCGCGGGAAAACGGGAAGACAGGTATGAGTTAAAGTAAACTTCCACACCTCTTGTCCGTGGAAGTGGAGAAGGGTTGCTGCCGAATGCAAATTCAAGGGCTGGGTCGCCGGGGACGCTGTGATTGCCCAGGTTTTCATTGGTGCTAATATATGTACTGTTTGTGAGCAAGAAGACCCACAAGGCTGACGCGGGTGAAACCCGTCCCTCTGAACGTACGCGCCCTGGGCTTAGCCCCACAGAAGCGGCGCAGTATATTCTCTTCGTTCTTTCCTCACTGAGCGCCATCAACGGTCATCACCAGTTTGAGCGAGTGTGCTTTCAACTAGCAAGAAGACGCATTTATTCCAACGTTTTGCCGTCAACTGGGCCCGTGTCGGCTGGCGGCGAT
>Ga0187781_10000985_pt1 | contig 21336 bp, 27 predicted proteins | sample 0715_SJ02_MP02_2_FD_132447 | JGI IMG/M metagenome (GOLD analysis project Ga0187781, IMG submission 132447) | Tropical peat soil microbial communities from peatlands in Department of Meta, Colombia - 0715_SJ02_MP02_20_MG | ecosystem: Environmental > Terrestrial > Soil > Wetlands > Peat | place... | reverse complement strand
TCGTCTCGAAACCCGCCGCGAGACAGACGTCCATCCGGCCGCTCGCCACGGCCTCGTACGCCGCCTGGAAGCACTCCCCGCCGGTGGCGCCGCCCCACTCGATCCGGACGGAACCCTTGGGGTTCATCCCCAGGTAGTCCTGGACCATGCTCGCCGCCTTGAGCTGCCGAGCGAAGTGGTCCGAGAAGTACGAGATCCGCGTCCCGTCGATCCGGTCAACCGTCAGGTTCGGAATCCCCTTGAGGGCGTAGTCGTACGCCTTCTTCACCATCAAGCGGAAATCCATGTCAGGATGGGCCTTCGCGAACTTCGTGACGCCGCCCGTCACCATGTAGACGCGGCGGCCCCGCGCGGGCGACGTCCGCGCGCGGGTTGGTCGGCTCGGCGCTCTCTTCGCACTCGGCTTCGAGCGAGCGGGCACAGTGACACCCTCGCCCCGCGGCAGCCGGGTCCCCTTCATAACCTTCGCACGGGCGCGCGCGAAGCGTCGGTGCCGGAACTGTTTAACGCGAACGCAGCGTGATACACTCGATGGCGCTGCGAACCGCCCCGAAGCACCTCCTCTCGCTCGCCGACATCGCTGACGACCTCCCCTCGGTCCTGGCGCGGGCCGCGGCCCTCAAGGCCGAGCGGGCCCGGGGGACGTTGCGGCCGACGCTCGCGGGAAAGAATCTCGCGATGATCTTCGAAAAACCGTCGACCCGCACCCGGACCTCCTTCGAGGTGGCGATGAACGACCTCGGCGGTCACGCCCTCTACATGTCGTCGAAGGACCTCCAGCTCGGCCGCGGCGAGACGATCGCGGACACGGCGCGGGTCCTCTCCCGGTACGTCGACGCGGTCTGCTACCGGGCTTTCCACCATACCGACATGGTCGAGCTCGCCCGATGGGCGTCGGTACCGGTGATCAACGCCCTCGACGACCTCGAGCATCCCTGCCAGATCACGGCCGACTTGCTGACGATGCGCGAGCGCTGGCAGGGGAAGTTTGCCGGCCACCGCCTCGCCTGGGTCGGCGACGGGAACAACGTCCTCCATTCGCTGCTCCTCGGGGCGGCCGCTCTCGGCGTCGACCTTGCGGTCGCGACTCCGTCCGGTTACCGACCTCAACCCGAGTACGTCCGGGCGGCCGAGGTGATGGCGCGCAAGTCGCGCTCGTCGATCGCGCTCTCCACGGACCCGAAGGAGGCGGTCCGCGACGCTGACGCGGTGTACACCGACGTCTGGGTCTCGATGGGCGAGGAGGCGGAGACCGCCGCGCGGGAGGCCGCGTTCCGCGACTTCCAGGTGAACGACGCCCTCCTCGCCCTCGCGAAGCCCACCGCCTTCGTCCTCCACGACCTTCCGGCGCATCGAGGTCAAGAGATCACCGACTCGGTCCTCGACGGTCCCCAATCCGCGGCCTGGGACCAGGCGGAGAACCGGTTGCACGCCCAGAAGGCGATCCTCGAGCACCTGCTCCGTCCCCTCACCCGCGCGCGGCGGAAGTAGCGGCCTTGGGCCGGGGCCGGGAGGCGGCGCGGGTCCGTGCTCGAATTCACCCATCGGGACCGACGAGCGCACCGCGACGTCGACCGGGCCATCGGGACGGTGCTCGGGATCTCGGTGGCACTGATCGGTTTCGCCATGGTGTTCCCCAGCGAGTTCGTCGGCATTCTCGTCGTCGTGGCGCTCGGCGTGCTCGGCGTCGCCTGCATGGGGTGGTCGGAGCGAATGCTGGCCCAGTACGCGAGCGACCTGCGCCACGCCCAGGACGCTTCGTCGCCCCGGGGCTTCCTCCGAGCCGAAGTGGGTGTGACGGTCGGGCTCGACCGGGAGGAGGAGATGCCGCCTTCGCCGTCCCCGCACGTCCGACGGCGGCCGCGGGCCGGCCGTACCGAAAGTCGCGAGGAGTCCCGCTCGGGCGCGTCGGACGCTGATCAGCCCTGACCGGGCGCCTCGGGCTCGGCGCGCAGCCGGACCTTGAGCTGGTGCTCGATCTTACGGACGAGCGCGTCCGGGGGCCGGAAGCTCCCCGACTCGATCTTGAGGACGACCGATTTCTTTTCGTTCAGCTTCTTCCCGAGCACCTCGGGGGTCCACTGGAGCGCCTCGCGCGCGATGCGGATCCGCATGTTCCAGTCCGGAACGAGCTCCATCTCCCCAATCTCTTGGTAGAGGTCGCGTTCTTCGAGCCGACGGCGGGGACCGGTCGCCCGCGCGACCCCGAGGCCGGGACGGAATCCCCCGGCGACGGAGGCCGTCGGAGTGGGAGAAACGGCCGGTGAGTCGAGAAGGGTGCCGAACCGGGCGCAGTCCGAGCAAAGTCGGAGGACCGAGTGCTCGAGCTGCACCCGGCTCGTCAGGGGGACGTCCTTTCCGCACATCTCGCAGAGCATCGTTCTCTCCTACGTGGGACGTGATGGGCGAGTCCGCCGGCGCTCTTCCATCCTTCGCCGCCCTTCTTCGAACCGGAGCCGCTCCTCGACGGTCTCGAGCACGAGCGGTGGGACCGGGGTGGGACGGCCCGCGTCGTCCACCGCGACCATCGTGACGAACGCCTGACCGACGGGACGCGCGTCGCCGCCGTGCGTCGACTCCGCTCGGACCCGGACCCAGACCTCCATCGAGGAGGTGCCGACGTACGTGAGCTCGGCGTCGAAGTCGACCACGTCGCCGACGTGCACCGGGGAGAGGAAATCGACCCGGTCGAACGAGGCGGTGACGCAGTTCGCTTTGGAGTGTCGGCTCGCCGTGACGTAGGCGACCCGGTCGATCTCGCCGAGGATCTGCCCACCGAAGACGTTCCCGGCGAAGTTGACGTCCGTCGGCACCATCAGCCGGACCGTCGAGGCCCGGGACGCCGCCACCGTAGATGCCACGAGGTCCGGCACGTGCTCCGCCCCGAACGGATGTGGGCGAGCGACCTAGCGGCCTGCTAAATCGGTTTCGCCGGCGCCGGTCCGGTCAGCGCTCGCCGACCACGAAGGAGCCCGACCGGTACGGCTCCACCCGCACCGAACGGAACCCGGCCGCCGAGAGCCGCTGGGTGAGCTCCTCGACGGAAGCGAAACTGAGCGCCGAATGACCCCGGTGCCGGGCGACCACGGAGAGCCAGCGAGCGGCGAGCGACGAGCGGTGGATGTCGTAGACCACGAAGCGCCCGCCGGGGGCGAGGACCCGCGCCGCTTCCTCGCACGCCTTCGCGCCGTCCGAAAAGTGGTGGAACGACATCAACGAAACGACGCGGTCGAATCGTCCCCCGTCGAACGGGATCGCTTCCGCGACGGCGTTCACGAACGTTACGGGAGCGCCGGCCCGAACTCCTCGCTCGGTCTTGCGAGGGTCCGGCTCGAGCACGCAGACCTCCCGAGCCCCCTTTGCGAACCCCAACGTCGTGACGCCGCTCCCGCCGCCCAGGTCGAGGAGCCGACAGCCCGCCGGGTCGACGAGGGCATGGAGGCGGTCGAGCAGGGCGCGTCGGTTGTATCGGTGTAGGAGGTCGCGGATCGACGGTCGGTACGTGCCGCTCATCAGCCCTCAACCACGGTGGCTCGTCGGGGTTCCGGGTCGTCCTCAGGGGAACTCGTCGAACCAGATCGCCCGGTGGATCCGGTGGCCCATGGAGAGGCCCCAGGAGACCCAGATAGCTACGACGATCGTCGGCACCGCCAATAGCGATACGAGGACGACCGCCAGGTTCTGGTACCAGGCGAAGTGGACGGCGAGGAAGGCGAGGTAGAGCACGACCCAGGCGAGGCCTCCGGCGAGTAGCGCCACGGTGGCGATGATTCGGGCTCGCAGCTTTCGGAAGAACGGCACGAACTGGGCCGGCCCGAACGGGAACCTCGGGCCGTTCATCGTCCACCTCCGCTCGAGAGGTCCCCGAGCTTCTCGAGACGCTTCGCCGCGGCCTGGAGCCGCGAACCGAGGGCTCCGAGCTCACCCTTGCCGCCCCGACCGACGTCCTCGAGGTAGGCGATGTACGACTCCATCTCGCTGACGGCGTCCTGAGGGGTCCTCGGCCCGCGACCGAACCACTCGCGGGTCCATTCCGGACCCCGCCGTGCGGAATCGGTGACCTCGTAGCGTCCGTCGTCCCGCTTGCGGACGAGCTTCTCCTCGACCAGCTGGTCGAGCAGGGGATAGATCGAACCGGGGGACGGGCGCCACCAACCCATCGTCATCCGGTCCATCTGCTCCATGATTTCCGCGCCGTTCATCGGACCCCGTTCGAGGAGCTGCAGTACCCAAACTCGGAGTCCACGCCGATGCTTGGACCCCCACGCGTACGTCCACATAGTCGATTTTCCGATATCGGTTATTCGATATAGCCTTTTCGTCGAGCTGCGTTGCGGGGCCGGACCGTTTCGTCCACCCCCCGGACCCTTCATGGGCAGCGAGGGATTGGCTGGATCGGGATTGGTCATGGCGGCGAAGAGCAAGAGTTCGGCAAAGCCGGCGGTGCGTGGTCGCGCGTCGCTTCCGAAAGGGTATGTGGCGACGATCGCGGTGATCGTGTCGGACCGGAAAAAGGCGACCGAGTGGTACACGGCGAGGCTCGGCCTCGACCTCATCGAGAGCATGGACCACTGGGTCGCGGTCGGGCGCAAGGGGAAGGGTGGTCTCCTCCACCTCTGCCAGATCACGGAGTTCGAGCCGACGGCTCCCCTCGAGCCCGGCAACTCCGGGATTACGCTCCGGATTCCCGGCACCGACTTCGTCGCCGCCTGCGCCGCACTGAAGGCGAACGGCGTGGAGTTCGCCGAAGAGCCGAAGAAAGAATCGTGGGGCTGGTACGCCACCGTCCGTGACCCGGACGGTAACGAGCTGTTCCTGATGCCGGACCTTTAGCCCGGCGCGCGCGCTCGGGCGCTCCCTCGGTGGTGCGCGGAGACAACGCCTATATAGAGGGACCAACTGGGCGCGCCCGGAGCCCCTAGAAAATGGCGCAGAAGCCCCACCTCAACATCGTCTTCATCGGGCACGTCGACCACGGAAAGTCCACGACCGTCGGCCGCCTCCTCCTCGATACGGGGTACATTCGCCAGGAGGAGATCGACAAGTACCGTCAGGAGGCCGAGGCGAAGGGCAAGGCCACGTTCGAGTTCGCTTGGGTGATGGACGACCTCAAGGAGGAGCGGGAGCGCGGCGTCACGATCGACATCGCGCACCGGCGCTTTGACACCCAGAAGTACTACTTTACCATCATCGACGCGCCCGGTCACCGCGACTTCGTCAAGAACATGATCACGGGGACGAGCCAGGCCGACGCGGCCGTGCTCGTGTGCTCGGCGGCGGAGGGCGTCCAGGAGCAGACCCGCGAGCACATCTTCCTCGCGAGGACGCTCGGCGTGAGCCAGTTGATCTGTGCGATCAACAAGATGGACCGCCAGGAAGTCAACTACTCCGAAGCGAAGTACGAGGAGGTCAAGGAGGAGCTGACGAAGCTCCTCAAGAACATCGGCTTCAAGATCGCCGAGCAGGTCACGTTCCTCCCTATCTCGGCGTTCAAGGACGACAACATCAACAAGGCGAGCCCGAACATGCCCTGGTACAAGGGCCCGACGTTCCTCCAGGCGCTCGACAACCTCAAGGTCCCGGACAAGCCGACGACGAAGCCCCTCCGTCTCCCCGTCCAGGACGTCTACACCATCACGGGCATTGGAACCGTCCCCGTGGGACGGGTCGAGACCGGGACGCTCAAGGTCGGCGACAAGATCGTCTTCAAGCCCGGTGGGAAGGCCGGCGAAGTGAAGTCGATCGAGATGCACCACGAAGGGATCACCGAAGCTGTCCCGGGCGACAACATCGGCTTCAACGTCCGCGGGATCGACAAGAACGACATCCACCGCGGCGAGGTCGCGGGACCCGCGTCCAACCCGCCCACGGTGGTCGATAGCTTCACCGCGAACATCCAGGTGCTGAACCACCCGAGCGTCATCACGGTCGGCTACACACCGGTCTTCCACTGCCACACGGCGCAGGTCGCCTGCGAGTTCACGGAGCTCCTGAAGCGCCTCGACCCGAAGACGGGCCAAGTGGCCGAAGAGAACCCCCAGACGCTCAAGACCGGGGACGCCGCCGTCGTGAAGATCACGCCGAAGCGGCCGCTCGTCATCGAGAAGTACAAAGAGTTCCCGCAACTCGGCCGGTTCGCGGTCCGCGACATGGGGCAGACGGTCGCCGCCGGCGTCGTGGTCGACCTCAAGAAGCGCGAGTAGGCTACCGCGGGCTCGAGGGGTCGCCGAGAGGGGAGGGGCTATCGATGCCGCAGAAAGCCCGCATCTCGCTCTCGGGTACCGATTCGCGCAAGGTCGACTCGATCTGTAAACAGATCCGCGAGATCTCCCAGAAGACCGGGGTCGCGATCGCCGGGCCGATTCCCCTCCCCACGAAGAAGCTGCGCGTGCCGGTCCGAAAAGGTCCGGACGGCGGAGGGACGAGCACGATCGACCACTGGGAGATGCGGATCCACAAGCGGCTGATCGACATCGACGCCGACGAGCGCGCGCTCCGCCAGGTGATGCGGATCCAAGTGCCGGACGGCGTCAACATCGAAATCGTCCTCACCGGTTGACGGGCGTGTTCGCGCCGGGGGCGGGTCGCTACCTCGGTGCCGGGGCCGCGGTCCTCCTTTTCCTCGCTCTGCTCCCCGTGCTCCGAGTGGTCCCGCTCTCGCTCGGCTTCGGCATCGTCCTCGCCGTGGGCGTCGCCGCGTGGCTGTTCTTCGCCGTGTTCTACCGGGACCCCGAGCGTGCCGCGGGCGACGGGATCGTCTCGGCCGCCGACGGTCGCGTGCGCGCGGTCGAGCGCGAGGGAACGAACTGGCGCATCTCGGTCTTCATGAACGTCACGAACGTCCACGTGAACCGCTTCCCGCTCGACGCGAGCGTGGTCGCGATGGAGGCGGCGGGTTCGGGGTTCCGCCCGGCGTTCCGCAAGGACGCGGACCGCAACGTCCGGCGCCACTATCGGCTCACGACGGCGATCGGTCCGGTCGAGGTCGTCCAGGTCACGGGCATCCTCGCCCGCCGGCTCGTGCCGTTCGTGAAGGTCGGCTCCACCGCCAGGAAGGGCGACCGGCTCGGGATGATCGTCCTCGGTTCCCGGGTGGATGTGGTCGTGCCGGCCGAGCGCGCGAGTCCCGTGGTGACGGTCGGGGAACGGGTCCGTGCGGGAACGAGTCCGATCGCCCGGGAGGCGCTGTGACCGACCGCTGGCGGGTCTTTGCGAACCTCGCCACGCTGTCGAACGCGGCCCTCGGCGTGGGGGCCATCCTCTACGTGCTCGCCGGCAACAAGCTCTGGGCGATGCTCCTCATCGCCTGCGCGATCGGCTTCGATGGCTGGGACGGGATCCTCTCCCGCCGAAGCTCCGTCCCCCCGAGCCCGTTCGGCCGCATCGCGGACTCGATCGCCGACGGAGTTTCGTTCGGCATCGCTCCCGCCTTCCTCATCGCGGTCCACACGAGCAACGTCGGCACCTGGCAACCGTGGGAGCCGCTCGTCATCGCGCTCGCCGTTCTCTACGCGGCCGCGGCGTTCGCGCGGCTCACGTACTTCACGGCGCGCGCGTACCATCATCCGTATTTCCTCGGTGTGCCGACCCCCCAGAGTGCCCTCGCGTTGATCGTCGCCCTTTTGTTCCACGACACGCCCGCGTTCCAGACCGTGCAGCCGATCGGGGTCCTCGTGGGGGTCGCGGCCCTCGCGACGCTCATGGTCGTGCCGGTTCCGTTCCCGAAGATCCGACGCGGCGCGTTGCTCCGCCTTCCCATGGCCGCCACCGGCGGGGCCGCCGCCCTCGCCCTCGTGCCGCTCCAGTTCCACCTCGCGACCGGCTCCCCCCTCTACGATTTCGCTTACGGGGCATCCGTGGCCCTTCTCATCGGGGTGGCGAGCTACTATCTCATCGGGCCGTTCACGGTCCCCCGGGAGGCCCCGGAGAAGCTGCCCGCCGCATGACGCCCGAGTTCCCGTTTCGTGCAGCCCGCCTCTCGCGACGCGATTCACTGCTCTTTGAGGCCGGTATCAAGCTGGGCGGAATCTTCCACCAGTATCTGGGCATCCCCGTTTCGAGCCGGACCGCGGGTTCGCTCGCGCGGGCGATCGAGGCCGCGGTCGGGCTCCAGCCGTTCGTGCGGCGCGTCGCGGTCCGCATCCGACCCGAACGCGGCGGTCCCCTCGGCCGGGGCCGGTTTGCGTATCGCTACCTCATCCCGGAGATGCTCGAGGTTACGGTGGAGCTGGTCGATGGGACGAACGCGGTGGTGGCGAACCTTCGTCACCGGCCCGACCTGCGATACCCGCTCATGAAGGTGATCCGGGTACGCGAGTCGGGTCGCCGTGGGCCGGGACGCGCTCGACGAGCGTCCTCGCGGGCGGCCGGGCGTCCCTCGCGGCGCCGACCTACGCGGGCAACGTGACCGTAGCATCGTGCTCGGTCGACCCGGTCTGAGCGGCGCCGTAGCGTCGACGGGTGTACGCGACCGACGCCGCGGTCCAAAGCGGCAGGGAAACGAGGAGCAGGCCCCCCGAGACGAGGAAGACCAGGCGGAAGCTCCCGAAGATCGCGAGAAGGCCCGACAGCCCGGCCCCTGCGACCGCGGCCACCCCGCCGAGCGCATTGTTGATGCCGATGATGCTGCCGGCGTCCCGGCCGATGATCGCGCGGAAGAGAATCAGCGTGCTCGCGGTCGAATAGACCGCGATCGCGCCACCGATCAGCCCGAAGACGGCGATGTTCGCCTCGAAGGCTCCGGGCCGCGAGAACAGGACGAAGGTGAAGCCCGCGGTGGCGAGATAGCCGACCGCGCGTAGGTAGGTGGCGCGTTGGACGAGCCGGTCCGGGCCCGACCGCGTCGAAAGGTACCCGGTGAACGGGAAGATCAGGGTCTGCGCGATGTTGTTCGACAGGTTCACGAGGAAAATCGCGGAGGCCGCGAGGCCGACCGAATAGAGGTACGGGGTGTACGAGATGTTGTACAGATTCGCGGAGAGGTTGAACAGAAACGACGCGAACATGATGAGCGGAAGTTCGTGGTGGAGCTCGGCCCGGGCCCATTTCCGAAAGCGACGCAGGGCCCCCCGTCGGAACGATGGGCTCGAGGGAATGAACGGGATGGAGATCCGGTAGGTGGTGAACTCGCGCAGGCGCGAGAGCAGGCTCTCGGGGTGTCGCGCGACGTGCGCGTGCGCGAGCTTGAGCGGCGCCTCGCGAATCCCGAACCAGATCGCGACCGCGCTCGCGAAGGCGAGTGCCGCAAGGACGAGCAAAAGCGTGAGCAGCGCGTCCGAGGCGAGGGTCCAGAAATACCCGAGCAAGAGGCCGAACACCGAGCCGAACATGCACATCTCCTGGTACGAGGCGTAGGCGTTCGGCCGTTCGCCGTCCGCGAACTTCTCGAGGATGAGGAGGTTCGAGGCGCTCGCCCCGGCCGGGGCGACCGCCCCGATAATGGCGTAGAGGAGGTAGAGGTAGACGATCGAATGGACGCCGGAGAGCAGGACATAGAGGGCGCCGTAGCCGGCGAAGTTGATCACGAGGAACGTCCGCCGGACCGGGTACTTGTCCGAGAGGCGGCCCCACACCACCGACATCAGGATGACGGCCGAGTTGTACAGCGTCGCCGCGAGCGCGACGTCCGCCCACGAACCATGGAGCGGAATCAGAATGAGCAGCGGGAGCACGACGCCGAACCCGGACGTCGCGGCGTTAATCGGGATGAAGGCAAGAAGCCACGGCCGGGCCAGGAGCCGGCTCGGCCACGTCCGCAGCGAGAGTGCCATTTCCGGACTACATGCTAGAAGAGGGTTACTTAAGCCGCCCACATTCGAGTGGCGAGGGAGGTCGGCGGGACGGTACACCGACCGGCCGCGCCCTCCCGCTCCTCGACACGCTTATTAGCTGGAGACCATCTCGCCGCCCTTCGTAGGAGAGTTCCGGCGTGGCGATTGGATTCGTCCTAATCAGCACGGCTCCGGCCAAGGAACACGAAGTCTACACGGAGCTCCTGCGCGTGAAGGGCATCGTGGAGCTCCACCCCCTCTTCGGGGAGTACGACCTGATCGCTAAGGTGGAGGCCGAGGACTTCAATGCGCTCGGCCAGCTCGTCGTCGACAAGATCCGGTCCGTCCCCGGCGTGATCGACACGAAGACCCTCACTGGCATCAAATTCTGAACGGGGGGAGATGTTCGATTTGTTGTGGGCGTCGGTGCCGGTCAATTTTGAGAACTGGAACGCGTTCTTGGTCGTACTGTTGCTCGTCTTCGCCCTGTTCCTGATCCTCGCGGGCATCTTCACGGCGTATTTCGGGAGCGGCAAGAGCCGCACCATCGGGGTGGCGCTGCTCGTCGTCGGCCTCGTCGTCGGCATCCTCGTCGGTTTCCTCTACGCCGCCGGCGACTTCGGCGCGAAGAACGGCGCGGGGCTGACCGACGTCGTCTTCCAGGCATTCCTCGTCATCATCGCCGGTGTCATCGGCGCCCTGGTCGCGATTGGGATCTTCCTCGTCGCGATCATGAAGTCGTAGACGGCCTGGACCGGCCTCGCGGTGCCCTTTGGCGCCTCGGCGGAGGCTTCCGCGTCGTCGTCTCGTCACCCTCACGAGCGACGTGGGCTCGGCCTACGCGGCCCAGATGAAGGCGGCGCTGATCGCCGGAGGCGTCGACCCGTCCCGCGTCATCGACCTCGCGCACGACGTTCCCGCCCACGGCATCTCCGAGGGAGCGTTCCTCCTCCGCGAGATGGCGAGGTTATTCCCCCCCGCTTCGGTGCACGTCGCGGTGGTTGACCCGGGCGTCGGGGGCACCCGTTCACCGATCGTGATCGAGACGCGGGCCGGTCCGTTTCTGGTTGGGCCGGACAACGGGGTCCTCATGCCGCTCGGCGAGGAGTTGGGTATCCGGGGGACCTACCGGATCGAACGGAGTCGTCTCTCCGCCCGCCCCCGGGTCGGCACAACCTTCGACGGCCGGGACATCTTCGCGCCCGCGGCAGCTCGTCTCGCGACCGGAACTCGACCCGCGGATTTGGGTACCGCCTGGACGCCGAAGTCGTTCACGCTCCCGGTGCCCTCGCGACGCGGACCGGAAGCACGCGGTGTCGTCGCGCACGTCGACCGGTTCGGCAACCTCATCACGAACCTCCCCACCTCCTGGTTCCCTCACCCAGGTCCCTCGGTCCGTCTGCGGGTCGGACGGGCACGGGTTCGGTCGGTTCCCTGGGTCACGAGCTACGAGTCGCTGGACCCAAGAACGCTCGGCGCCTTGGGTTCGAGCTTTGGGCTGGTCGAGTTGGCGGTCCGGGAAGGAAGGGCGGACGCACTCCTCGACGCGACCGTGGGGACTCCGGTCGCGGTCGTCGGACGAACGGGGCCGGCGATACGGGGTGAAAAGCCTAATACCGCGCGGCCTAGGAAACGGCCGTAGCGCCGATTCTTTGGGCAGGAACTCCATGGCCAAGCGCGACTACTACGAGGTCCTCGGGGTCCCGAAGAGCGCGACCCCGGACGAGGTGAAGCAGGCGTACCGCCGGCTGGCCCGTCAGTACCACCCCGACGTCGCGAAGGAGAACCCGAAGCAGGCCGAAGAGAAGTTCAAGGAGATCTCCGAGGCGTACGAGGTGCTCGCCGACGCCGAAAAGCGTCAACGCTACGACCAGCTCGGCTTCTCCGGCGTCGAGACCGACTTTGGCCCGGGCGGCTTCAACTGGCAGAACTTCACCCACATGGGCGACCTCGAGGACCTCCTCGGGGCCTCACCGTTCTTCCAGCAGTTCTTCGGCGGGCTCGGGATGGGTTTCGGCGGGTTCGGTCGGGAGGCCGGACCGTTCCGCGGGAACGATGTCGAGCTCACGCTGCGGCTCCCGCTCATCGCCGGCGTCCAGGGCGCCCGACCCACGGTGGAGGTGCCGCACACGGGCCCGTGCCCGGACTGCAAGGGTACGGGAGCTCGCGACGGCACGGCGCTCGAGACGTGCAGCGAATGCCATGGTGAGGGCCAGGTGCGACGGGTGCAGAACCGGGGATATACCCAGCTCATCACCATCGGGGAGTGTCCGCGATGTCACGGCCGGGGCCAAATGATCCTCGACCGTTGCCGCACGTGCGGCGGGAGTGGGCGGACGTCGAGCGTGGAACGAATCGAGATCACGGTCCCGCCCGGCGTCGATGATGGCTCGGTGCTCCGCGTGCCGGGCCACGGTACCACCGCCCCGCGCGGGGGTCGGCCCGGAGACCTGTTCGTTCAGGTGGTCTTCGAGCCTTCGGCGGAGTTTCGGCGCGAGGGAACCGAAGTCTTTTCCGAGGCAACCGTGCCGCTGCTCGTCGCGACCCTGGGGGGGGAGGTCGAGGTCCCGACCGTCGAGGGACGGGCGCAACTTCGCATTCCGGCGGGGACCCAACCCGAGACCCAGTTCCGACTGCGCGGCCGCGGCTTCCCTCGATTCCGCGGCGGTTCCCGCGGGGACCAGATCGTGACGGTCCACGTCGAAATCCCCCGCTCCCTCTCGGGTCGGGATAAAGAACTGCTCCGGGAAGCGCTCGGCGACGGGTCGCCGTCCCCGAAGCGAGAGTCGTTCTTCCGTCGCCGGTCGTCCTGACGATGACCGACGACGACGGAGCCGAGGCTGGCCACTACTTCGCCGAGCAGCCGCGAGTTCGTTCGGAGCGGAGCGAACGCCGGTTCCTCTACCGAGGTGAGCTCCTCAGCTTCGTGGTGGATACCGGCATCTTCTCCGCCCATGGGCTCGACCCGGGGACCGCGCTCCTCATCGAGAACCTCACGCTGCGCCCGACCGACCGGGTGCTCGACCTCGGGTGCGGATGGGGCGCGATCGGCGTCGCGGCCGCCAAGTCCGCGAGCGACGGTCACGTCATCCTCACGGACGTGAACCGGAGGGCCGCCCGCCTCGCCCGTCAGAACCTCGAACGCAACCGCGTGACCAACGCGGAAGTTCGTGTCGGCTCGCTGTACGCGCCCGTCCGAGGCGAACTGTTCGACGTGATCGCCGCCAACCCGCCGTTCCACGCCGGCCGGGAGCTCGTTCTCCGCATGCTCGCCGGAGCGCCCGAGCACCTGGTCCCGGACGGTCGGGTGGTCCTCGTCGGCAAGGGGAGTCAGGGCATCCGATTCTACCAAGACTGGCTCGGAGCCCACTGGGACGGCGCGGTGACGGTGCTGGGACGCGGCTCGGGCTATCGCGTGCTCGAGGCGCGTCGCGGGGGCCGCCCGCGAGCGACGTGAACCGCTCGGTCCCGGTGGGGGGTCCGCCGCCGATTCGTCGGCCGAAGCCGTTAAGAACCACGGGTTTCTCGGCGGCCCCGCCCTCGAGGAAGGGGCCGCGCTCGGCGTTCGTCGGGTCGTGGGCACTCTCTCCGCAAGGGTCCCAGTCCAGGGGAGTGACCATCGCGCCCAAGGAATCGAAGGAGGCCCCGGCCGAAGCTGCCGCGCCCGCCGCGGACGCCGGGCCGACGCCCGAAACCGCGGAGAAAGCCGGCCGCAAGGAGCGGGCGGGCAAGGGCAAGGAGTCGAAGGAGACGAAGGGCAAGGCGAAGCCCGGCGCCCCCGCGAAGACGACCAAGGTCATCCCGGACAACCCCAACTTCCGGTACATCGTCCGCGTGGCCAACACCGACCTTGACGGAACGCGTCCGACCGCGCTCGCTCTCACGGGGGTCCGCGGGGTCGGGCTTAGGATCGCCGAGGTCGCGTGCCGGCTCTCCGCCGTGAACGCCTCCGAGATGATCGGAAACCTGCCCGAGACCACCGTCGAGGGGCTGGAAACGACCCTGGGTTCGCTCGCCGAGAAGATGCCGGCCTGGATGGTCAATCATCCCCACGAGCCCCTCGCCGGCGAGTCACCGCACTACGTCGGTCCGGACCTCGAGACTCGGCGTCGCGACGACATCAACGTGATGAAGATGATCCGTAGCTACCGCGGCGTCCGCCACGAGCGCGGCCAGAAGGTCCGTGGCCAGCGGACTCGCTCGAACGGGCGCACCGGCATGGCGGCCGGCGTGCTCAAGAAGGCCGCGAAGGAAGCGGCCGCGGCGGCGGCGAAGGAAGAGGCGGCGCCGGCGGCGCCCGCGAAGAAGGAGTAATCGATCCGGGATGGGCGACCCGAAGTTTTCCCGCCGCACCTACGACACGCCGAAGCACCCGTGGGAAGCCGCCCGGATGGACGAGGAGCGCAAGCTCCTCCAGAAGTACGGCCTCAAGAACAAGCGGGAGCTTTGGAAAGCCCAGTCGATCCTGCGGGGCTTCCGGGGCCAGGCCCGCGACCTCCAAGCCCGACTTCGGCTCGGCGAGCCGCAAGCCCGCCGCGAGACCGACCAACTGATCGGTCGCCTCACGCGCCTCGGTCTACTTCCCGTCGGATCCCCCACGATCGATGACGTGCTGGCGCTCACCACGGAGGATCTCCTCCAGCGCCGGTTCGAGTGGATCGTCTTCCAGCGGGGCCTGGCTCCGACCGCGAACGGAGCGCGTCAGTGGATCACGCACGGCCACTTCTCGATCGGTGACCACCGCGTCACGAGGCCCGGTTACCTCGTCCCGTCGGCGGAGGAGCCGATCATCGCCTATTCGCCGACGAGCCCGCTCGCGAACGAGGACCACGCGCTCCGGGTGGCGCTACGAGAACGGCAACAGGCCCACGCCGCGCCGGCTCCTGCCGCGACCCCCGAGCCTGCCGAGGAGTCGTAGGCCATGGCGAAGGTCGGGATCGCGCACATCTTCGCGAGCTACAACAACATCCACATCACCGTCACCGACATCACCGGCGCCGAGACGCTCGCCAAAGCGACCGGCGGGATGGTCGTGAAGGCCGCGCGCGACGAGTCGAGCCCGTACGCGGCGATGAAGGCCGCCGACCAAATCGCGGCCGCGATCAAAGAAAAGGGATACGAAACGCTCCACGTGCGGGTCCGCGCGCCGGGCGGCAACCGCTCCCGCTCCCCGGGACCGGGGGCGCAGGCGGCGATCCGCGCGCTCGCTCGCGCCGGAGTCCGCATCCAGCGCATCGAGGACGTCACGCCCGTCCCCCACGACGGGACCAAGCCGAAGGGAGGCCGTCGCGGCCGGCGGGTCTAATCGATGCCGATCACGGTCCAGGAGCTTTCGCCGCGTTCGACCTCCCTCGAGATCGAGGGAGCCACCGCATCCCAAGTGAACGCCATCCGACGGACGCTGCTCTCCGACGTCCCGAAGCTCGCGATCGAGGACGTCGAGTTTCACCTCGGCCCGATCCGGGACGAGGCGACCGGCAAGGACTACGACTCCTCGACCAGCATGTTCGACGAGGCGGTCGCTCTGCGCCTCGGACTGCTGCCGATCCCCACCGACCTCTCGCAGTTCCGGCGCAAGTCGGAATGCGAGTGCGGCGGCGCCGGCTGCGTCCACTGCCAGGTGATGTTCTCGGTCGACAAGAAAGGGCCGTGCACCGTCTACGCGAAGGACGTCGTCCCCCTCGGGGATAGCTCGCTTGCGATCCTCGAGCCGGAGGTACCGATCGTTCGCCTCGGCGCGCGCCAGGCGCTGCTCGCGTACATGACCGCGGTCGTCGGCACCGCCCGCGACCACGCGAAATGGCAGGTCGCCCACGGCGTCGGGATGTACCCGCGACCTCACGTGAAGATCGCGAAGAAGGAAGGGTGCTCCGACGCGTGCCTGAAGCGCACCGCGGCGTCGTGCCCCGTGAAGATCCTCGACTTCGCCGGCGGCAAGCTCTCCGTCACCGACGAGCCGAAATGCATCTTCTGCAAGGCGTGCGAGGAGACATGCGAGCACGGTTCGATCAAGGTCGCGGCCGATGAGGGGGATTTCTTCCTTCGGTTCGATACCGATGGCTCGCTCACGGCGCGCGAGGCGCTGCGCTTCTCGCTGAAAGACCTCAAGCGCCGGTTCGAGGAGCTGCGCGAGGCGATCCAGGCGATCCCGTAAACCGCGACGGGCTCGTCCAATCGTAGCGGAGCAACGCGCCGATCCGACCGAGCGCGGTCAGTTTCCGGCCGGCCTCGCCCTCGTCGCGGACCACGAAGAGCCGGACGTGCGCCGCGCGGGCCCGGTCGAGCACCGGTGCGATGCTCGCGTCGGGGAGCAACGACTCGGAGACAAGGACCGTCTCGGCCGCTCCGGCATCGACCGCCTCGGCGACCTCCCCCGGCCCGATGGCGGCGCGGGTCCCTCCGGCGAGCGCGCGAACGAGACGCTCGACGACCTCCGCCTCCTCCGCGGCGACGCTGCCCCGGAGGACCTCCGTCGCACGGCCCGATTTCAGGAGCTCGTCCACGCCCACGCGGCCGGATTCCGACGTGGGATAGACCCTGGATTTGCGCGCGATGGCGGGGTCCTCCTCGGAGAGGCGGTGGATGAGCTCCTCCTTGAGGAACCCCGGGCCCGCGATCACCACGGCCGTTGCTTCCGCGCCCTCACGACGCAAGAGCCCGGTGAGCTCCGCGATGTAGGCCCCCCGGTCCTTCTCGGCCTGGCCTCCCTCGTAGCGCTTGCCGGCGAGGGTGCGGCGAAGGTCGACGACCGGTTCCACCGAGCGGCCGCGCAGGCGGACGATCGACGAATCGCCCCAATCGACCGCGGCGACCAAGATCGTGGGGTCGCCCTTGCGGTCGAGCCCCTCCTCGAGGATGGTCCGGTCGCCCGCCGTCCACGCCGGCTTCGTGACCGCGACGTCGTCGCCCTCCGCGAGGTCGAGCGTGTGATGGCGTCCGAGGTCGAACGGACCCTCGACGATCGGCCCGGTGACGCGGACATGCTTCGAGAACCCGTGGAACTCGACCTGTTCCGCGCGCACCGTGAGGAACACCCGCCGGCGACTGCGCTCCGCGCCTGCTACGTCCGGAGGCGCCTCGGGGTCCCGTCGGGTGGTCGAGGCGCCGACGAGGTCGCCGGGCCGCACCAGGCGGGCGATCCGCCACAGGTCGCTGGGGGTCTCGAGTCGCAACCGGTGGAGCCCCGTCGACGCGTCACGATGGAGGAGTCGCACGGTTCGCTCCGAAGGGCGTAGGACGTGCGGCGAGTACAAGCGGGTTTCGCCGAGAGCGGCCGACCCGCCGACAGGCTTATTGTCGACGGGGCAGGTGCACGCATCCCGGGAGGAGGGAGCCTCTGAGCCGGTTCGGAGCGCTCGTTCGACAGCGCTCATTCGCCGCCTTCCTGGCCGCGGGCGCGCTTCAGTTTGCGGCCCCCTCCGCCGTGCTGGTCGTACTGCTCTACTGTGTCGCGCTCGCCTACCCGGTCGCGCACCGGGAGACCTACGGCGCTCTCGCGCTCGCCTTCCTCGGGCTTGCGTCCACCCTGCCCACCCTCGCGGCCGCGTTCTTTTCCGGGGCGATCGCCGACCGATACGACCGGGCCCGGTTGATGAAAACGATCAATCTCATCTCGCTGCTCGCGACGGCGGGGATCGCGGTCGACCTCGTCGTCCTTCCGTCGCGACCGGTGCCCGTTCCCGGCCCGGCGGGGTTCTACCTCCCGATGTGGGTCGTGTTCCTGTACCCGGGCTGGGCGGTGGTGGCCGCCTCGACGACGCTGTTTCGGCCCGCGTTCAACGCTTCCGTCCCCCGGCTGGTAGCTCCGGCGGAACTGCCGAGCGCGAACGGTGCGATCTACGCCGTCGCAGCCGTGGTGAGCGGCGCGGCGAGCCTCGGGGTCGGCGTAGTCCTCACCTTCGTCGCTCCGGCGTTCGCCCTCGGGGTCGCCTTTCTGCTCTTCTTCGCCACGCAGGCGGCCCTCGTCTTTGTGCGCACCGACCTATCGGTGTCGCGCTCGGGTCCGAAGCGCTCCCTCGCGAAGGAGGCGACCGCCGGGTACGCGTACCTCGCTCGGCGGCGAGGCCTGCTCGAGCTGACCGTCACCGCCCTCGTGACGAACTTCCTCTCGGCGGTCGCCTTGGTCGAACTCGCGCTCTACGTCGCGAGCTGGCTCGACCTGAGTCAGGGATTCTGGTACGGCGCGATGGTCGGGGTCTCGACCATGGGGGTCGCCGCGGGGTTCGTCATCGCTCCCCGGCTCCGATTCGAGTCGCGCGCGGGACGGGCGATCATCGTCTTCACGCTCGTGATGGGCCTCGCGATCCTCGCGCTCGGGCTCGTCCGATCGATCTGGCTCGCCCTTCCGATCGTGTTCGTCTACGGGCTCATGCCCGGGATGATCACGACCGTCTTCCTTTCGACGATCCAGGCGACCGTGCCCGACGAGATGATGGGTCGGGTCTTTTCGGCGGACGAGGTCGGCAGCATGGCGCTCATCCCGGTCGGGCAATGGTCCGGGGGTCTCCTCACGCTCTCCGTGGGGGTCCAAGGAACCTATCTCGACGCGGGCGGCTCGATCGTCCTTTTCGGGCTCGTCATTGCGGCGGCGTTCGGCTCGATGCGTCGGTTGGGGTACCGACCGTCCGAACTCGGACCCTCGCGTCCGGGGTAGTCGCTCCGTCGTTCCCGGCGCGCGGGAACGCGACCCGGATCCGACGAGCGTCGTACCACTCATGGGTCGGACCCATGCTCCGGATGAAGCCGAGCCGGGTGTACAGGCAGAACGCCGCGTGATTCCCCTCGGTGACGTTGAGGACGATCGAGGTCTCGCCGCGTTCGCGGAGCGCGCGCACCGCGTCGGAGAGGACGACCCGACCGAGCCCCGTGCCCTGGCGGTCCGGGTCCGTCATCACGTCGATGATGAGCGCTCGGCGGGTCGGCGCGTAGTGGGTCGAGATGGCGGCGGCGACGACCCGCCCATCGACCGCGACGACCGACGAGCCCGGCGAGAGGATCTCACCGTAGCGCCCGGTGAAGTAATCGCGAAGCTGCCGGTCTGCGTCGCGCGCCGGGTCGACCTCTTCGAGCGCGAGGTAGCGGTCGAGATGGTCCTCGTAGGCGCGCTCGTGAAGCCGGGCGAGCGACGGTTCATCGCTCGGAAGCACCGGGCGGACGGTGATGCCCGTCGGGACTGGGACGAGGGGAACGGGTGTCTCGGGACCCAGCATCATTTCCGACCGGCCATACGAGGCGAACCCTCGGCCCTGCATGAGGGTCGACTCCTCGGCGGCCGTGAGTCCCGCGAGGGACCCCGGCGCGAACACGACGGGCCCGGCGACGCGCTCCGCGAGCGCGAGAGCGGCGTCGTATCGCTCGGGTCCCGCATAGTGGGAAGAGAGATGGAGTAGGCGTAGGGCCACGCCGAGCGGCCCCGCGGAGACCCACACGACAATCCCTTCGGTGCTCCCCTCGCTCTTCAGAAGTCCGCCGTTCGTCCGGCCCGTGCGGATCGCGCTTGCCATCGGAGGGAGGAGGTCGGAGAGTTGTTCGCCCGGGGCGAGTCGAGCCCGGAGGGCCTCTTCCGCGAGCCCGAGCGACGCGGCAAGGTCGACCGGGAACGGTGCGATCGAGAGCGTCACGCCCGGTTCACCATAGGGCTTCTATAAAGAGCGTCCTTACGGCCGCTGGGTGGCTTCGCGATATCCGAGCAGAGGCGCGGAGCCGAGCAAGGATCATGCGCGCTATCACGGAAGTGGCCAGTGCTCTAGGTCTGCATTCCAGCGAATACCACGTGGTGGGCCGTTCGGCCGCCAAGGTTTCGGTGACCGCGGTTCGGGAGCGGGCGGCGAAGAAGGCGAGCGGCAAACTGATCCTTGTTACCGGGATGACCCCGACGAAGCACGGCGAAGGCAAGACCGTCACGGCGATTGGCCTCGCCGACGGGCTCCGGCGGATCCACCGTTCGGCGGTCCCGTGTCTGCGCCAGCCGTCTTTGGGGCCGATCTTTGGGGTCAAAGGCGGCGCCACCGGGGGCGGCAAGGCGACCGTGGAGCCGTCTTCCGAAATCAACCTCGGCTTTACGGGCGACATCCACGCCGTCGCGGCGGCGCATAACCTTCTTTCAGCGCTGGTCGACAACCACATCTTCCACGGGAATTCGCTCAAGATCGACCCGAACCGGATCCTCTGGCCGCGCACGGTCGACATGGAAGACCGGGCCCTCCGCCGGATCGTCGTCGGTCAGGGGCACGACCCACGGTTCGTGCCGCACGACAGCTCCTTCGTGATCACCGCGGCCTCGGAGGTGATGGTGATCCTCGCGCTCGCGCGCGACTACGTGGACCTCAAGGCTCGGCTCGGACGGGTCATCGCCGCCCTCACGACGAGCGGGACGGCCGTGCGAGCCTCCGACCTTAACGGCGCCGGGGCGATGGCCGCGCTGTTGCGCGATGCGCTCGAGCCGAACCTCGTCCAGACCGCCGAGGGGACGCCCGCCTTGGTGCACGTCGGACCGTTCGGCAACCTCGCCCACGGCACCTGCAGCCGGCTATCGATGGAGCTCGCTCTCGCGACCTCCGACTACTGCGTGGTGGAAGCGGGGTTCGCGACCGAGCTCGGGGGCGAGAAGTTCATCGACATCGTGACGCCCACGCTCGGCCGCGGGGTGGACGCTGCCGTGCTCGTGACGACCCAGCGTGGGCTTCGCTACCAGGGCGGCGCGTCGGACGAGGAGTCGATGAAGCCGAACACCGCCGCGCTCGAGAAAGGCCTCGAGAACCTCGCCCAACACCTCGACAACATCGAGGCGTTCGGCGCCCCGGCGGTCGTGGCCCTCAACTGCTTTCCCGGGGACACCGCCGAGGAGACCGAGGCCCTGCGACGATTCTGCAAGACCCGCGACGTCGAGGTCATCGAGGCGCGGGGGTTCTCGGAAGGCGGGAAGGGCATGGTCGACCTAGCTAAGGCGGTCGAGACGGCGGCCGGTCTCGGTCGCCGTAGTAAACCCCTGAACCCGCCCGGGACACCGGTGTTCGACCAGCTCGAGACGCTCGCCACACGGCTCTATGGGGCCGTGCACGTGAACCGCACCCCCGAAGCCGTCCAAGATTACGAACTCCTGAAGCGGCTCAAGGAGGTCGATGGTCCGGTATGCGTCGCCAAGACGCCCCTTTCGCTGTCCGACAATCCCCACATGCTCGGGCGCCCGCGCGACTTCAACGTCACGGTCGACCGACTGACCCGCTCGGCCGGCGCCGGGTTCACGGTCACCTATCTCGGGACGATCGAGACGATGCCCGGTCTCCCCACGCGCCCCTCCGCGGAGGACATCGACCTCTCCCCCGAGGGAGAAGTCCTGGGAGTGCACTGAGGACCGCCCTCGGATTCCTTGCCGGGGGCCGAACTCGGCCCCGCCGAGACCGACGGGTTCGCGCTTCCAGAGCGTTTCATATACCAGTGAATGGATATGCTGTTCGTCAGACAAAGATAGGGGTCTTGTCTGACGGGCATGGTCGACACGTCGGAGCGGGTGACGGTTCGGATCCCGCAAGAGCTCCTCGAGAAGCTGAAGCAGATTCAGCAGTCG
>Ga0187781_10000984_pt1 | contig 21337 bp, 14 predicted proteins | sample 0715_SJ02_MP02_2_FD_132447 | JGI IMG/M metagenome (GOLD analysis project Ga0187781, IMG submission 132447) | Tropical peat soil microbial communities from peatlands in Department of Meta, Colombia - 0715_SJ02_MP02_20_MG | ecosystem: Environmental > Terrestrial > Soil > Wetlands > Peat | place... | reverse complement strand
GCCGCGCCCATCGAAGTCCCGCAAAGCCGCCATGATGGCCTTGCGTCCCAAGTCGTAGCCCGACCCGAGATCATCAAACGCAGCGCCCCAACCACCGGCGCGCAGGGTTTCGCCTCGGCGATTACGCGCGTAAGCGATAGAACCTGTCCCTGAGACCACAATCATCCCGGCAGCGGTTCCGAGGGCAGCATGCAGAGCAACCGCTGCGTCCGTCGTGACGAGATAATGCCGGGCGGGGATGGCCTTGCGAAGCCACGCCAGCAGCGGGCGGCTCACGGCCGGACGGTCAACCCCCGCTACCCCGGCGCAAACAGCCTGGAGCAAAGGTTCGGGTCGGTGCCGCCCTCGAACCGCTCCAGCAGACGGGGGCTCGTCGCGAACGGCTCGAATGGCACCCTTTCGCAGGACTGCGCGCGCGGCCCGTAAGAGTTCTTTCCTGGCTCCTTCAATGCCCACCTTCAACGGGTTTGATGGCCCTGCCTCAGCCTTGGCGAGAATCCCCCCTCGCTCATCACCAAGGCATGCTTGGGTGCGGCTGCCGCCGCCATCGATACCAAGAAAAAGAGCCATGTCACTAGAGCAGGAGAATCATTATGCCCGATTATCGGTGCCGATTTCCAGTTGGTCGGGTTGCGGCCAATGGGCAGTGGGCAGGTAGGCAATGGGCAGGCCACTGTCCATCTGCCCACTGCCTACTGCCTTTTTTTGCACCCGGCGGGCTATCACCTGCGTATATTCCGATAGAGGAGCTCTGGCTATGTTGCGTGTGTTATGGGCCCTACTGCTGGCCTCACTGGGGGCACTGTCCGCTGGCGACCAGCCTTCGCCATCTGTGGAAGAGATCATGGCTCGCGTGGCTGCCAACCAGGACCGGGCGGACCAGGCTCGCGCCGAATACGTCTACCAGCAGCGCATCCACGTCGCATCCCTCCGGACCAGCGGCAAGCTGGCACGGGAGGAGACGGCGGATTACCTAGTCACCCCCACGCCGGACGGAACCAAGAAAGAAATGAAACATATCCAAGGCCGCTACTGGCACAAGGGGAAGTACATGGAATTTCAGGGTGAACCTGTGCCTGAGGCCGGCTGGCTGGATAGTAGTCTTGTTGAAAGCTTTCGCGACGATCTTTCCAGTGACAAGTCGAAAGACGGCCTGGAGCGCGATCTCTTTCCGCTGACCTCCGAGGAGCAGAAGACTTATCGTTTCGAGCTGGTGGGAGAGGAGACGGTCCAAGGGCGAAAAGTGTACCGCGTAAGGTTTCGTCCGCGTGACAAAAATGAATTGACCTGGGCGGGCGAGGCGTTGATCGACGCAACGGAGTTCGAGCCTGTCAGGGTATACACGAAACTATCGCGTAAGATCCCGTTCTGGGTCCGGACCCTGCTGGGCACCAATGTGCCCGGGTTCGGCTTCAACGTGGAGTACAAGCGCTTTGACGAAGGCGTCTGGTTCCCGGTGAGTTTCGGCACTGAGTTTCGCCTGCGTGCCGTGTTCTTTATCAACCGCGACATCACTGTGGCACTGGAAAACTCCGCCTTCGAGCGGGCCAAGGTGCAAAGCAAAATCGTAGGTTTCCAGCCCGACAACTGAGCAATAGATTCGAATTCTTTCCTGCCTTCCCTTCGAAAACCTCCGACTCTTTACTAGTAGCTGCCTATTGACTCCTTTGGCACTTGACGTTAGATTGTCTGCGGCGTTTAATAGTCTCCTCGGATTTAGACGGCGTGATTAGCTCCTCGACTCCCGATTCTCAGTTAATGGTCAATAAGCCAGCGGCACGGTCGCTTGACTTTCTCAAGAAGCCGGCCGGGAAGCCGGGGCATGATTTCCACGACCGTTCGGGCCGAGGCGGTCCTCGGTACCGGTACAGGCGAGCTATTCTCGGTAATGCATTGAATCTGCTACAAATTGTCTTTACAGAATGGCGAGGCGAGTCCTCGGTTCGCCCGTCGCCCGGGGTCGTTGGTGGTTTTTGGAGGTCGCATGGAATTGCGAAGGGATCCCATTACGCAAAACTGGGTGATTCAGGAGGATGGTGACGGGCCCTGGCCCAGATTTGGCGCTTGCCCTCTGTGCCCGGGCCAGGAAGCTCTTTCCCCCCAGACGATCTACTCGCATTGGAACGGCAACGGCAGGTGGCAAGTCCGCGTTACGCCCCACTTGCGCCCCTTGTACCGAATCGAGGGGGAAGCGCAACGCCGGGCCGAAGGTCTCTACGACAAGATGCGCGGCTTGGGCGCCCACGAGATCGTTGTGGAATCGCCCCTTCACGATGCCTCGCTGCCGCACCTGCGCGACGAAGACGTTGCTCAGGTCTTGCGAGCCTATGTGTCCAGAATTACAGACCTCAAGAAGGACCGCCGTTTCCGTTATGTTACCGTCTTCCGTAACCAAGGCGCCCTGGCGGGACAGGACCTGGAGCACCCCCACTCACAGATTACGGCTACTCCCTTTATTCCCAGGAGGGTAGTCTACAAGCTACGATCATTCCAAAAGTACTACGCACTCAAGGAACGCTGCATTCTTTGCGACATTTCATCACAGGAAATCTCTCATCAAGTGCGGACGGTCGAGTGGGACGATCAGTTCGTGGCCTTCTGTCCATTCGCTTCGCGGTTCCCCTATGAGACCTGGATTCTGCCCCTCCACCATCACTGCTCCTTCGAAGAGGACGTCGCCACCTGGGAACGGCAAATGCAGTTAGCCCACTTTCTGAAGTCCATTCTGCGGCGGTTGGAGTCGACGTCTCCCTCCTATCACTTGGTCCTTTACACTACCCCCAACGTGGCGGCAAAATTCGACCGCAATGAGCACTGGCTGACGCTAGTGGACGATTCTCACTGGCACTTTGAGATACTGCCGGCCAGCCAGCCCAAGTCCAAGTCGTATAGTGTGAAAGAGGTTTTTTACAATTCTGTCCGGCCCGAGCTGGCGGCGGAAGAGTTGCGCAGCGCCGACACGAAAGCCGCTTAGCCTTCACAAAGGCCGCCCCTGCCCCGCGATTCTTCACGCGTTCTCCGGCGAAGGCAAGGCCGCCATCCCGTGGCGCCGGGCTTCGTGCTGCATCAGGGCTGTCAATTGGAGTTTGGTTTCCTCCGGCAGACGCGAGGGGGTGTATTGTTCGAGCAGCCGCGAAACCTCCTGAGCCGCTCGCTCCCGCAAGGTCAACCGGCCGCCCTCGTGCCATCGCGCCCGGTTGGCGCGATCGATGACGGGGCCAGGGAATGTAATCTCTTCGCGCAAGTGGCGGCGGGTGTGATCGGCGATCAGCAGAGACTTTTCGCCCCGCAATTCCTGGAAGAGGGGTAGCGCTGGGAAATCCTCCCGCGGCTCGATGCCGCCCAATAGGCGGTAGGTCATGCCGCAAATCTCGTTATCGACGATGAGCTTCTCCAGGCTCAGGCAGCTTTCAAAATCCAGCATCCCCGGCCCCGAAACGCTATTGATTCCCGAAAGGGCCGCCAGGAGCGCGCCCATGCCCGCCTCGAGCCCGGCCTGCGCGTCCATTTGCTTCGCATCGCTGAGCGCAATGTAACTCTGGGTGGGCATGCCTAGGCGCTTCCCGATCTCACTGTTCGCGCAGTCGAGCATCATGGTCTCCACCGCGCCCATCGGAGTGGTCCCGAACCGGACGTCGAAGATGGCGGGCGAGCCGCCGTACAAGAGCGGATGGCCGGGTTTCACGAGTTGGCTGATCACCACCCCACTCAGGTTTTCGGCGGTTTGCTGGACAAGGCTCCCCACCAGAGTGACCGGGGCAACGAGCCCTGAAAGCGGCATGGATATCAGTTCCACGGGAATCGACCAGCGGGCGCAGTCCACCAGATTCTGGCTGGTCACGTCGCTCCACTTGAGCGGTGCCGTGGGGCAGGCGGAGAAGATGGTCAGAGGCTTGGCGCGCAGGGCCTGCTCGTTTCCGCGCACGGCGATTTGCAGATCCTTCATGATCTCGAAACCTGCAACCGTAAAGGCCCCGGTGACCACCGGCTTCTCGCCGTAAAGTAAGCTCAGATAGAGCCGGTAGCTATCCGAGACCTTGTCGTCAACGTCGGCGGGGATGAGGGCAGTGCTCTGGGAAGCGAGGTGTCGCAGGCCGCTCGTCACTTTCACATAGCGGACGTAGTCTGCCGTCGAGGGGCGGCGAAACTCACCGCTCCGGTTATCCAGGATGTTGAGCGCCGTCGACCCAGGGGTGAAGTAAACGTTGTCGCCTTGGAAGTCATGAGTCTCGTTCCCCAGGACATCGTAGAGTTTGAACGAGTGGGGAACAGTGGCGAGCGCTTGGTCGATGAGGTCCTGGGTAAGGCGGGCGTTGCAGTTGTCTTCCTCCACCTGTGCGCTATGGTCGGCCAGCATGGCCAGCACAGGCTTATTGTGGATCTCGAAACCTAGCTTGCACAATATCTCACGCGCCTCAGCGATGATCCTCTCGCTCAGCTCATCACCGAGCAGTCTAAGGGTTGGTCTCATGCATCTCCTTCGTAAGGTCTGGTGCCCCCAGGCACGTCTCTGTCTAAAATAGGGTAGTAGATTGTACTCGAAGCGGGGGTTCCCGTTTGCAGGATTCTGCTTGCCAGCAGGGCAGCGCAGAGTCTGTGCCTTTCGACCTCTGCGGCGGTTCTATTCGCTGCCACGCAAATCGAAGAATCGTGTAGCCGACTTTTTGTCATTCGCCTGGGCTTGGTCTCTGACTTAGGAGTTTCGGTTCGTTTTGCGCTACGTGGGGGTTTCTGGCGCGTTTTGGGTTCGATTTGGCTTCATTTAGCACGCAAAAAGCACTTCGTTTGCAACATTTCAAAAAGTCATGTCCTTTGTTTTCAAGGACTCCTTAGCTTCGTTCCCACTGTTTTTATTTTCTTCTCAATTCCCTGTTTTTGCCTTGGCGGGAAAATCCCGCTTTCCTTGGCCGCCGGCACGCGTAAGGCGATGACTTACAACACATCGTCTGCCTTATGGCCATCATACTAGGCTACTATAGGTCTGGTTTCTTGTCAAGCGAAAAGCGCAAAGAAGGCCAAAAACTCGCTGGCTGGGGTAGAGCGAGCTCTGCGTTTGGGGGATTAGTCTGAATTCAAGCCTTTCTGTGCATGCTCAAGTCCGGCACCAGAACCCAGCCGATCAGCGGAAAGCCCGCTTCCTGCCGAAGCGGCCGTAGAGTTTCAACGAGCTCACACCGGAGGCGATGACTTTGGAAGAGCTTCAGGCGACGCTAGACACTTGAAGTGATAAACTGGAGCTGGCCGGGTGCGAAGTAGCATCGGGAGACAGGCGTGACAGACCCAGTACACCGCAGTGTAAGCCAAAACGCAGAGGTTCGCTCTGCGCCACCCGGCGTTTCTCTCTTTACGGAGCCGCAAGAGTTCCTGGGGTTAAACAGCCTCGCTCTCCAGCGTACGTAGATCGCCAGCTCGCCCGGACAAACCAGGATGTGGGTAGGAGGCGCGAAATGTCAGTCAGTTACTTTGAGAGAGTCTTCGACATTGCCTTAAGCCACGAGAAAACGAACAAGCCCGAGGTGAGGCTATTGAAGCGCGAAGATCACCTGATGGGAAAAGAAAAGGCCTTGCGCTGTGTTGTCGGGTTCTTGGAGAGAAAGAGCCGGAAGTTCTTCCAGTTTCGCCGAGTTACGCCGTTGACACCGACCAGCGGGTGTATCGATACGATTGGGTATTCGGCATCTCTGTTCCTCTCGAAAGGGAACCGTACTGGGATTGGCAGGGGCCGCTTCGCGAGGAGAGTGCCGCCGTCGTGCAACTCTTGATCGCTCCAGGAAAAAGCGGGTTCGGATTCACAGATATCTCCACGGCATTACTCGGCCTCCATCCCTCAAAGGACACACGCTCGTGGCTGGAAAGTCATTCCGAACAACTGGGAAAATCTTTACTTGCCGCCGCCAACTTGGCGACCGAAACGGGCGGGCTGGGCGGCCCAACGAGCTCTGCCGTCGGCGGCGCTGTGAGTGCTATCTTGCGGGCTTCTTCAGTTATTTCGAATTTCGTGAGTTCCGGGGAGGCCCAAGCCAAGAACTGGTACATGTACCGATTTCTGGACGCAGAAGAAAGCTGCTGCGCGGTCGAATGGAAAATCAATAAAAGAGTTCTTCTGGAGTACGGTCCGCTCCTCCGCGGGTCAATCCTGCTGGCATTTCACGGAGCTGCCGCAGGCACGGGAGGGCAAGAAGGAATCAGAATGATCCTGCGCCCGAATCTCGGCTATTACGAGGACGACGAACTTTGTCACTTGCGACCTACACTCAAGCTTCCGTCAGATCAGCGCCCCGAGCTTCTGATAAAGCCCCGCGCCGCGGTGAATGTGCGGCCGAGTGGGTGATCTCAGTGATTACCATACCAGAAGACTCCCTTTCACAGGCATCTGCGTGCCGCTGGAATGCACTGCCGAGGGTGGCGCATCCCGATATAGATCATCCGGACAGGTACGGTCATCAGCCTTCAGCGAGCATGCTGAAAACTGAGAGCTGACGGCTGAGAGCTTCGTTGTTCTCAAGCACCCACCCATAGCTTTTCGTGCCGATAAAATAATTTGATTTGGGCCAAAGGTCGTCCAGTTTCTATAATAGCTACGGTCATTAGCACAAATAAGGTCCATGAACACAAGAGGAGAATTCCATGCCTAGGTTGCTAACCCGGGTTTTTGTCGGCCTGGTGCTGATGGTGGGGATGATGGCTGGCCGAGGATTCGCCCAATCACCAGTGCCATCCGATACCTCGGCCCCGGCAGCGCAGTCCGGGTCGCCGTCCGCTACCGCCGACCGCTTGGCCCAGCTCGAACAGCAGATTGCAGATGCCCGCAGCTCCGGCGACAACGCCTGGATGCTGACCAGCGCGGCGTTGGTTCTCATGATGACCGGGCCCGGTCTGGCGCTCTTCTATGCGGGCTTGGTGCGAAAGAAGAACGTCCTTGCCACCATGATGCAAAGCTTCACGCTGATGGTGCTTGTGACGGTGCTCTGGGCTCTTTTTGGTTACAGCTTGGTCTTCCACGAGGGAGGGGGATTCCTGGGGAATCTCGGGTACGTCTTTCTCAGAGGCGTTGGCGCGGCGCCAAACGCGGATTATTCAGCCACCATTCCGCAGCAGACTTTCATGGTCTACCAATTAATGTTTGCCATTATTACGCCTGCCTTGATCACAGGGGCGTTTGCGGAGCGGATGAAATTCAGCGCGATGCTGCTTTTCATGACCTTATGGTCCATCATTGTTTACGACCCCATGGCCCACATGGTTTGGGGAAAGGGCGGATTGCTCAATGCCGCGCTTGGAGGGGCCTTCCCCACCCTCGATTTTGCCGGGGGGACCGTGGTGCACGTGACTTCCGGCGTTTCAGCGCTGGTCTGCGCGCTTTACCTGGGCAAGCGCTTGGGTTATCCGAAAGAACCGATGCCCCCCCACAGCGTCGTGCTGAGCTTTATCGGCGCTTGCCTTCTGTGGGTGGGTTGGTTTGGGTTCAACGCCGGAAGCGCGCTGGCAGCGGGAAGTCTCGCCTCGAGCGCCTTCGTGGCCACGCATTTCGGGGCTGCCGCTGCCGCGCTGGGCTGGGCCGCAGCCGAATGGCTCACGCGCGGAAAGGCTAGCGTGCTGGGCGCCATTTCGGGCGCGGTAGCGGGGTTGGTGGCTATTACCCCCGCTTCGGGGTTTGTAGCGCCGATGCCGGCGCTGGTTATCGGCCTCGTCGCCGGCGTGCTCTGCTTTTTCATGGTTGCCAAGGTGAAAGGCCTGTTCGGTTATGACGATTCTCTCGACGTGTTCGGGGTGCATGGCGCGGGTGGCACCATCGGAGCGCTGTTGACCGGCGTCTTCGCCTCCCAGGCGGTCAATGCGATTTATAAAGACAGCCACGGCAATGCCTTGCCGGTGGGTTTGATTGATGGCAATGCCCATCAACTCTTGAACCAGATCGTGGGCATTGGCATTGCCTGGGTTCTCGCCATCGTCGGCACCCTCATCATTTTGAAGGTCGTGGATGTGGTGGTGGGTCTGCGCGTTCCCGCCGAGCAGGAGATCCAGGGTCTGGACCTGTCCCAGCACGGAGAAGAAGGCTACAATCTGGAGGTATAAGCCGATTTAGTAGGGGCACGCCATGGCGTGCCCGTACGGTCAAAGGACAACAGCCAATGAAGAAAATCGAAGCGATTATTCAGCCCTCAAGGTTTGATGCGGTCAAGGATGCCCTGCACGACATCGGCGTAGAAGGCATGACCGTCCTGGAAGTGCGGGGGCACGGACGGCAGAAGGGACACACCGAGTTTTACCGTGGAAGTGAGTACACGGTTGATCTGCTTCCCAAGATCAAAATTGAAATGGTAGTCCCTGACACCCTCGCCGAACAGTCCGTTCAAGCCATTCTTAAAGCCGCCAAGACGGGGAAGATTGGCGACGGCAAAGTCTTTCTGACGCACGTGGACGATGCCATCCGCATCCGCAACGACGAGCGGGGCGATGCAGCGCTGTGAATGGGAATTGGAAACTGGAATTTGGAAAATAGGTGTCCTCCTCGAGTTTCCGGTGGGCGAGCGTGGGATGGCGACTTGCGCATTGCCCTTGCTCGTGGGGTGACTACGTCTCATATGTTTCACTTTACAATGGGGGTTCAAAGTGAATTGACTGCCCTCTCCCTTGGGGCTCGAGAGGTCGCATATCCTTTGCTGGAAACCGGGGATGCGAGCCGCCACCCATGCCAAATGAGCCTCTTCTGGGCTAAAAGCGCACATTCCAGCAATTCCCTGTAGCAAGCCGAAGACGGCCGTAATGACCGGCCGCAAACGACAGGGCTATGATTCCGACTAATGCCACATGACCCTACCTCGGAAAGACTAATTTCCGCACCTAAGCTCCCGGATTATTACTCCGCTGAATCCCTCAAAATCCAGCAAGGCTTCGAGCGGACAGGCGATGGCCTGGCCTTGCTGGCCGCGCGTTCGCAGGGGGTGGACGTGGCGGTCACCTCGCTCTACGGCCACTACTTTTCCCCGGAACTCAATGAACCGCGCAATTTCTGCCTGCTTGCGCTGGGTGGCTATGGCCGCCGCGAACTCTTTCCCTATTCGGATATTGACCTCCTCTTCCTCACCGAAAGCAGCGCTGACCAGGCCTCACAGCGTCAGGCGATCGCGGCCATGCTGCGGGACCTTTGGGACATGCGACTCCGGGTTGGCCACAGCGTCCATACGCTTGCCGAATGCGGCCGGCTTTACCGCGACAACCTCGAGTTCAATGTGGCGCTCCTCGATTGCCGCTATCTGGCAGGCGACTCCCGGCTGTATGCCCGTCTGCACGATGAGGTCTATCCGCACCTGGTAGCTCGCGATCATCAGGACCTGCTTCGCAACCTGGCGGAGATCACGCGCCGACGGCATGCGAAGTATGGCAACACCATTTTTCACCTCGAGCCCAACATCAAGGAAGGTCCTGGCGGCCTGCGGGATTATCATATTTGCCGATGGCTGGCGCGTATCTCCGAACTCGAGAAGCGAAAAGCCTGGGGCACGCGGGAGGATCCATGGCCCACGGATTTGCGCGCCGAGATCGGTCCGGCTTTCCATTTCCTTTGTGCGACGCGTTGTTTCCTTCACTATTTCCGTGAGCGCGACGACAATCAGTTGAGCTACGAATGCCAGGACCTGGCATGCGCGCGTGGAATTGCCTTCCAAGGTAGCGAAGACTCCCAGTTTGCGGGTCCGCGGCTCCAACCGCGCACCCCAGCAGAGTGGATGCGGGTTTATTTTCGTCATGTCCGCTCCATTTACAGGCTCACCCTGAACCTTCTAGACGATACTGCCCCGGCAGGTACGGGGGTCTATAGGTTATTCCAGAATTGGAGATCTCGCCTTTCCAACGCCGACTTCTCCGTCCTCCGGGAAAGGATTTACGTCCGCCAGCCTGCGGCCTTTTCGCAAGACCCGGCGCTGTTTTTGCAGTTGTTTGAGATGGTGGCGCGGCACGGGCTCGAACTCAGCCGGGAGGCGGAACGACTAATTACAGAAGTGCTGCCTCGGGTCCTCGCCACGCCCTTGGACCCTACCGTCCTTTGGGCTCACTTTCGGCAAATCCTCCTTCTCCCCGCCGCAGCGAAGGCCTTGCGCGACATGAATCGTCTGGGCGTGCTCAGTGCTCTCTTCCCGGAGTTCCAGGTGATAGATTCCCTTGTCATCCGAGATTTCTATCACCGCTACACGGTGGACGAACACTCCTTCATGACCATTCAAAACCTGCACGCGCTCGCTCTATCGCGCCAGAAGGTTCGCGACCGGCCCGTTCCCGGCATGGGACTGGAGTGGGAAGATAGCCTTGCCGAGATCCTCGAGGAGCTGGAAATGCCAGAGCTTCTCTACCTGGCATTGCTTTTCCACGACGTAGGCAAAGGCATGGAGGCCGCCGACCACATCGCGGGAAGTCTCCAGGCGCTGGAAGGGATCATGGCAAGACTTGAGCTGGCGGACTCGGACCGCGCTACCGTTCGTTTTCTCATCGTCAGCCATCTCGAGATGTCCAGCACTTTGCAGCGCCGGGACATATTTGACCCGGAAACCGTCCGGGCGTTTGCCGACAAAATCGAGACGACCGAACGCCTGAAGATGCTGACGCTCGTGACCTACGCCGACATCAAGTCGGTCAATCCGGAGGCCTTGACGCCTTGGAAGACGGAACTGTTGTGGCAGCTCTATGCCTCCACGGCAAATTACCTCGCACGCAGCGCGGACGAAGAGAGGCTGAGGCCCGCCGTCGATGCCGCATCACCCGCCGAGAGAATTCTGCCGCTTCTGGCGCCTCCTGCCAGCCGAGAAGAAGTCGACCGCTTCCTCGAGGGGTTCCCGCGGCGATATTTGGCTACCCATTCGCCTGAAGAGATTGCGCTGCACTTGCGGTTGGCGGGGCGGCTGCGAGAGGAGTCCGCCCAAGTGGACCTGAAGACCATGGGCAGTCTTCATGAGCTTACCGTCATCACCCCTGACAGGCCGTTCCTCTTTGCTTCCATCACGGGGACACTCGCGGCTTGGGGGATGAGCATTGTGAAGGCCGACGCTTTTGCCAACGCTGCAGGGGTGGTTCTGGACACTTTCCGCTTCGGGGACCTTTATCGCACCTTGGAATTGAACCCTTCGGAGGCAGACCGCCTGAAATCTAATTTGGCCGACGTCCTTCAGGGCAAAATGGAACTGGCTAAGCTCCTGAGTGGGCGGCTGCATGCCGCAAGCAGCCAGAAACCCAAAGTCACTATACCTACTCACGTCCGCTTTGACGACTCGAGCTCTTCCCACAGTACCCTTCTTGAACTGATTACCTACGACCGCCCTGGCTTGCTTTACCAAGTCAGCTCCGTTCTTGCCCAGCTCGGCTGCAACATCGAGATTGCTTTGATCGACACGGAAGGCGAAAAGGTGATCGACGTCTTCTACCTTACCTCGCAGGGCAGGAAGCTCCGGCCCGAATTACAGGGCGCCGTCAAGAGGGCTCTTTTGCCGAAGCTGTGAAGAGCAGGTTTCAGGTGTCGGGTGTCAGGTGTGGAGGAACAGGTTTCAGGGGCCAGGTTTCAGGTGCCCAGGACGGAAGATGGCACGGCAGCCCTCTCCCGTGGGGAGAGGGTGGACCGCCGCCGGCGTTTTTCAGCCGGGGCGGGCCGGGTGAGGGGTCGCTCTGCCTAATCCTCAGACCTACTGGCCTCGTAGGTGGAGCGGCGACTTTCGGATTGTCTATCCACGGCTTCCAGCTCGCTCGCCGAGCGTTCGCCCGCGAGTTCCCGCCGAGCATGTTATAATCGCCTTGCTTGTGGTCCGATGTGCCCGTTACCGGCATGAGAATTCGTCCATACATTCCGCTCTGGGGTTTGCCGTTGTTGGCTGTCTTCGCACTTGCGGCGGGCGGCCAGACGTCGACCGCCACAGATCCGAGGCTCGCCAACCAGACTCTTCCAACGCTTTCCGCGCAGGAAGTCTTCGGACGCGTCTCGCCTTCGGTCATGGTAGTGGAATCACTTGACGCCAAAGGCTCCTCTATAGCCTTCGGCAGCGGAGTGGTTATCGCGCCGGGCCGCGTCATCACCAACCGGCACGTAATCCAGGACGGCGCGAGCTTCCGGGTGGAACACGGCAGCGAGAAATGGCCCGCCAAGCTCGTGGGTGTCGCTCCCGATCGCGATCTCGCGGAGCTTTCCGTTACCGGACTTGCCGCGCCCCCTGTCACGGTCCGCGATTCCTCTAGCTTGGCGGTCGGCGAAAGAGTTTACGCCATTGGTGCGCCCGAAGCGTTGGAGCTGACGATTTCTGAAGGCCTGATTTCCGGTCTGCGCGATTTCGACAAGGGCCGTGTGATACAAACTTCCGCCGCCATGTCGCCCGGCTCAAGCGGCGGCGGGCTGTTTGACGCCCAAGGGCGGCTGGTCGGTATTACGACGTTTTACCTCAAAGAAGGGCAGAGTCTGAATTTCGCCCTGCCCGCAGAATGGACGCTGGCTCTCGACCGCCAACCCGAGAGCCCCTTGCCGCCCACAAACCAAAACAGTGCCGGATTCCAGGCGCTTGTGTGGCTCGAAATGGGGTACCAAGCCGCATTAGCGGGCGAATTTGAAGCCGCTGTACTCGCTTTCAATAAGGCCGTAGAAATGAAGCCCGACCTTGCGGCCGCATGGGCTGGGATGGGCGTTGTCTACGTCAGCCTTGGGCAATTCGACAAGGCGGTCAGTGCGGGGCGGGAGGCCGTGAGACTGGCCCCCCAGGACGCACGTGCGTGGCTTGCCCTTGGCGATGGTTACGGAGGCCTTGGAGACTACGAGAAGCAGCTCAAGGCCTTTCAGGAGGCGATTCGGGCAGAGCCAGATTTCGAGATCGCGTGGCAGCTGCTGGGTACTGCTTACGGCGCGCTTGGGCAGCCTGAAGAGGAAGTCAGTGCCGAGCAGCAAGCCCTTCGCTTGAAACCAGACGACGAGCTTGCATGGTTAAGGCTCGCTGACGCCTACGCCTCGCTTAGGGAATATGGCAAGGCAGTCAGTGCCTCCCGAGAAGCCGTCCGGATAAAACCAGATGACGCTGACGGGTGGTTTAGCTTGGGCCTCTACTACGGATTCCTGGGCCAACGAACAAAGGCCCTTGATGTTTACCAGAGGCTAAAGGCGCTTGATCCCAAACTGGCAGATAAGTTCTTCAACGAGGTGGTCCTGCCGTGAGAAACTGAGCAGCGGGAAGCTGGTGGAAAGTTTTTTGGAGGGAAGCAGGGAGTTCCAATGCCTGACGCCACTGACGCGAAGTTGGACGGCTTGAAAACCTTTTTTGAGCAGGAGATGCCCGATCACTCCATCGAGCGGAAACAGACTGATAAGGGTTTTGACGAAAGGGTGTGGTCCTTCTTTTTTATCGCCAGGAGCAAAACAGTGCCAAATTGGGACTGGTGTATCAAGATTTCGATGCAGTTCGTGGAACATTACGCCTTGGCCCGAATCATAAAGGCGCTGGAACTGAACCAATGGAAGGCGCGGCTGAAACGCGCGGCGCGCGGGACCTTTTTCAAGCTCGATCGCGGTGGGTTCCAAGGCCCATTGCAGGGCGTCCCCTCATGACGCTCCCTGGGAATTCTTCGTAAAACGTCCCGAGGCCCCGTCGGTAGACCAGATCATTGAAGAGCTTCGCAGGGGATTTCTCGCAAAGGGCGGGAAATGAATTTGTACGGGGTGAAACGGCATAGGCGTTCAATCGGCCCGGCCTCAGCACAGAATTGGCCGTGGGCGCGCGATTTCAGGTCCGGTCAGGTTCACCAAGCACGCGAACCGCCAACCGGAAGAGACCTTAAAGGCGCTTGAATCTAATGACTGGAATAGTCGGCTACGACGGGCCCCGGAGGGCGGCGTGTTCATCCTGAAAAATGACATGCGCCTGGGAGGGCCTATCGTCTGAAACGCACGCCCGTGGGGACGAGCAGCGCCATTCTGCCGAAGTTCGTCTCGCGTGCCTCCCTCGATTCGAATCCGGTACCTACCTTGAACGACCGTCCGGCACGCCCCGCCCTTTATGCAAGAATCGTTTGTCAAGTGAGGTTTCCGATGGGTGAAAAGACATTGTTGGCCATCATCAAGAAATCTGGTTGGAAGGGAGCCTGGGAAGAGCAACTAAGGGGCCTATCATCAAAGCTCAATTTGCTTGAAGACACGGGAAGATACCGGCGGCTGGTAGGGAACCTTGAAACGTCCAACGATAAGGGCAATTTCACGGCTTGCGTCCTTGAGGCAACCATCGCCTTTCAGTTCGAGTCGCGAGGAATTGAGCTTGATTATGAGGTCAGGCAGGACCCTGATGGCACCGGGTCCATAGACTTTCGCTGGAAGACAGCGTCAGGTAGGGCGGTCTACATAGAGGTGTGCCTCCTCCAGCAGGACAAGGCAACAACCGATTCGATTGGAGGGCAACTCCAAAACGGAGATGTCTATGGGATCATCGGAGACGGGGATTCCGAAAAACAGGACATTATCCGAGTGCAGCACGCGATTTTGGAGAAAGTCCAAAAAAGGGACGGGACCCCAACGAAATTCCTGGCGATCCACAAAGACGCGATCAATATTGTGGCAGTTGATATTTCGGAAATCATTCTGGGGATGTTCGACTCGCACGACTGCAAGCTGGTCACTCTCGGAGACCCCTCAGTTCAGGCGGTCTATCGCCGCGAGGTCTTCGGTTTATTCCAAGAGTCTATGCCAGCGTATCCCGAATATATCCAATCGCTCGCGCGGTCTTATGATCGCGTCGGAAAGACACTGCATGGCGTCCTGTTCCTCTTTAGGCAGCCGAAGGGAGAGCTGTTCAATTACTCCGTGGAGCGATACCTGGCTTGGAATCCCAACTTGATAAGCGAAGAAAACGCAACGGCGATTTGCAACGAAATCGAGCCAGCTCTCCCATTAGTCAAGGAATAGCTGAGGCTGATCTCAAGCTGAGGCGGCGTTCGGACTGAAGTAACCCCTCACCCGTCCGGCGACGGCCGGAGAAGACGCCGTCGCCGGACACCCTCTCCCCAAGGAGAGGGCTATTGATTCAATTCGACCCCCGGTGTCCGGCTAAAGATTTGGGACACGCTCGGCCCCAAAAGAGAGCTACGTTTCCAACTTCCCCCCTGACACCCGGCCCCTGACACCTGCTTTTCCCTCCCGCCTCGCTCGAATTCAAAAAAAATTTGCTTTTATTGAAATCTTTTCTTGACGTCGCCGCACAACTTATTTTAATTTTGCGACAGGGTTTGAAATTTTGGATCTTCGAGTTGAGAACATTCCATCGCCACACGCTTCAGCCATCCTCGGCGAGACAAGACAGGAGCAAAAATGAGGGAGAAAGCATTTTCTGGTGGTCTACTCGGGCTTCTTTTCTTTGCGTTTTCGGTTAGCGCAGGATGGGCTCAGACGACGGGCACCATTCGCGGCACGGTCACCGATCCCTCCGGCGCGGTTGTGCCCGGCGCCAACGTCACCGCTACTCTGAGTGACACTTATGTTAGCCGCTCCCTGACGACGAATGAGAGCGGGGACTACGAGTTTCCTGCCTTGCCTGTGGGGCGCTACACCGTCGCGGTGCAAGCCCTCGGGTTCAAGATTGCGCGGCGTAATGAAATCGAGGTCAGGCTGGGTCATGTCAGCACGGTCGACGTGAGGTTGGAATTAGGTCCCGTGGCGCAGGTGGTGAACGCCGAGGCTGCCGCCCCTCTCATCGAAATCGTCAGCACACAGATTGGAGCCGTGGTGAATGACAAGGCAGTGGTCGAGCTTCCCCTCAACACCCGCGACACCTATCAACTGCTGCAATTGCAGCCTGGAGTGCAGTCACAACTCGGGTCGGACCTCTTCTATGGCAGCGATCAGCCCGGAGTGGTCTCGGTGAACGGCGGACGCGGGCGCTCGAACAACTACACCGTGAATGGGGGCGATGCCAACGACCAATTCGTGAATTTGCCGGGGGTCGAGCCCTCTCCGGATACCATCGAGGAATTTCGGGTCTTGACCAATACCTTCGACGCGGAATTTGGCCGCAATTCCGGCGCGGTCGTCAACGTCGTCACCAAGTCAGGCTCCAACGCCTTGCACGGTGACCTGTATGAGTTCTTCCGCAACAACGTGCTCAACGCACGCGGTTTCTTTGACACCGCCATACCGGACTTCAAACAAAATCAGTTTGGAGGCACTTTGGGCGGGCCTGTCCGCAAGGATCAAACCTTCTTCTTTTCCTCCTATGAGGGACGCCGAATCCGCCAGGGAACTCCTTCGCCGGCATTTCCTGTGCCTACCGCTGCCGAGCGGAACGGCGATTTCTCCGCCGGGGGGTCATTCTGGGGAACTTTGAACGACTCCACGGTGTCCGATCTCCTGAACTCTCGCCCGGGGTGCGGCACAGCGGTAGCTGAGGCCGGTGGGGCGCCGATCGCTCCCGGCACACTCTACTCTGCCATTTTCCCCAACAGCCACATCCCTACGCAATGTTTTGATCCAACGGCAGTTGATTTGATGAACCAGTATGTGCCAGCGGCGAACTTGAACGGGACGGAATACCAGTCCGTCCCCACCTCACGCGAGTACGATGACCAATTGACCGGCCGCATCGATCACAAGCTGAGCGACCATCAGCAATTTAACGCCTATTACTACTTTACGGACCAGTTCTATACGCAGCCTTTTTCGTACTTTCAGGGTGCGGGCGCTAACGTCCCGGGGTTTGGAGGCCTTTACAACAACCGCTACCAGCAAGTGAACCTCACGCATACCTGGGTGATCAGCTCCACGACGGTCAACGAGCTGCGCTTTGCCGCCTTCCGCGAGGCGCAAGGTGAATTCAATCACCCTCAGCATACCAACCTCGTCCAGGACTCCTGCGCCACGGTGCCGGCAGACCAGTGTTTTTCCGACCCCAAGGATCCCGCGCTCGGCATCACTCCCCATCTGGGGGCCGGGCACGAGGGCGTGCCCTTCGTTTCGGTTTCCGGCGGATTCGTGTTGGGGAACAACTATGAAGGGGAACTTCCCCAAATCGGAAATACCTTCCAGTGGATGGACAATCTCAGCAAAATAGTCGGCAATCACAGTTTGAAATTCGGCGCCGACGCACGCCGCCAGCGCTTCGACCAGCTCTTGTATTTTAACGTCAATGGCGATTACTCCTTCCTTGGTGGGGGTTCTAATGATCCGGAGTTTGGATTCCAAGACAGCCAAGGGAACTTCACACGCACCGATCTCTACCCGAACTATCTCCTCGGGCTTCCCGACTCGTATTTGCAAGGCTCGGCGCAGAACGAAGCCGTGCGTAGCTCGTCGCTTTATCTTTATGCCCAAGATAGCTGGAAAATTCGCCCCGCCTTGACGTTGAACTACGGCTTGCGTTGGGAATTAAACACCCCCATCGCGGACGTCGGTGGACGCACACAGACCTTCCGCCCTGGACAAAGCACCACTGTCTTTCCTTGCCAGCTCAGTGCTAATAACCCTTTGGTGGGGACGTTCGGAACCACCGCTTGCGGGCCGTATAGCGCAGGCGAGTCGGTCTTCCCCTTGGGGCTGGTCGTGCCCGGTGACAAAGGCATTTCCGATGCCTTGACGCAGACCTATTACAAGGCCTTCGCACCGCGAATCGGCCTTGCCTGGAGCCCCTCCTGGAATAATGGCACGCTCGGCAAGATTACGGGCGGGCCGGGAAAGACCAGCCTCCGTGCGGGTTGGGGAATGTTCTACAATCCTATGGAACAGCTCGTGCTCGAGCAGTTTAGCGGCGAACCCCCGTTCGGAGGGAGCGTCAACCTCTCCGAAACTCTCTTTAATACTCCCTTCTTGGGTCAAAACGGTTCGGCCTACCCGAATCCTTTTAATGGAATCCTGAACCCCCGTCGTGGTCAGCCGGTCGACTGGTCCTCTTTCCGGCCGATCCTGATGTTTGGAGAGCTCCAACCTAATATTCGCGCGCAATATGCGGCACAGTATAATTTCAACGTTCAGCGCGAATTGACAGGAGACATGGTTCTTCAAGTGGGGTACGTGGGTTCGCAGGGACATCGCTTGCTGGCTACACACGACTTGAACTATGGAAACGCGCAAACCTGCCTGGACTTGGCGAACATCTCGAACTTCTACGCCAATTCCAATCCTGCGCTTTCCGCCACTTTTGCATGTGGCCCTTTCTACTCCGATAGCGCTTTCCAGATACCCGCCAATTCCATCCCTGCCGGCATGAGCGTGCACCTTCCCTATGGGTCAGTGCCCGTGGTGTCGGGGCCTAACAACCCCGCCATAACGCTGGTCGGGCTGCGTCGTTACTCCTCGCCGTTTTGCGAACCGACCACAGGCAATGGATGCCCGCCGGACGGCACTCCGGTCTTCGCCAGCATTTTCGCCCAAGACACCATCGCCAACTCGGCCTACAATTCGTTGCAGCTATCCCTTGAGAGGCGCTTCGCCAAAGGCCTGCAATTCCTTGCCGCCTACACCTGGAGCAAATCATATGATGATGCCTCGAGCTTTGAGAATACTCTCGACCCGCTTTGCTTCCGCTGTAGCCGTGCCCTCTCCTTGTTCAACGCGCCCCAGCGGTTCGTCCTGAGTTATTATTGGGAATTGCCTGTTCCGGAAAAGCGAGGGTTGGTGGGGAAGGTTGTGGATGGCTGGGGCATGTCAGGCATATTTAGTTTCCAGAGCGGCTTTCCAATCCGAATCACTTCCTGGAGCGACTTAGAACTCGAAAATAGCCAGGATTTCGAGTATCCCGGCGAGCCCGACTTGGTTGGGAAATTCACTACCCAGGACCCTCGCAAATCGGGCTGCGCTTTGGGAACTGGTCCGACCGCTGGGGCCGGCGCACCCCCGTGCCAGACCGTCGCCAATCAGTTCTTTGACCCCAATGCTTTCGCTCCACAGGCCCTGGGAACCATTGGCGACTCCCCGCGATCGTTGTGTTGTGGTCCAGGAATCAACAACGCAGACCTCGCGCTGCTTAAGACCACGCGACTCGCGGAACACAAAGAACTCGAGTTCCGTGCGGAGTTTTTCAACGCGTTCAACCACGCGCAGTTCTATGTGCCGGACGGCAATATCACGGACGGCCCAACCTTTGGCCAGGTCTCGAAGGCCCGCGACCCAAGGCTTATCCAGTTCGCGCTGAAACTGCTGTTTTGATCGAAGCGGAGAAGAGGAATCACCACAGAGGGCACAGAGAATACTTGGCCCTTTCTCCGCGAACTCTGTGGCTTCTGTGGTGAAGCATGTTTGAAAGCCCCTCCGGGCGCGTCCCCGCATCATCACCCAAGAGCTGCCGGGCTTGAAAAGCAAGTCTGCGTTACCCCCTTGCAGTCGCCGTGGAAATATGGCACACTACCCTTAGGACCTTATGGGAGAGAAGCAATCCAATCCGGCCGGAATTTTGCGCGATACCCTCGACATGCTCATTCTCAAAGCTCTCAAGCACCGCCCCTTGCACGGTTACGCGATTGCGGAATTCATCGAGCAGACGTCGGAGGAGGTCCTGCGCGTGGAGGAGGGCGCGCTCTACCCGGCCTTGCACCGCCTCGAGCTACGGGGTTGGCTCGACTCGGAATGGGGCATTTCGGAAAACAATCGGCGCGCCAAATACTACCGGCTCACCGCGGTCGGGCGGAAGCAATTGGCCGAAGAAGCGGCCCGTTGGAGCCGCATGGCGACTGCCATAGCGCGGGTCATGGAAACGGCGTGAGGCATCACGTCGTCAGGGCATTAAACGTTGGAGTGTTGGGTCTCAACCGAAACGAGATTTTTGGAGGGTGCAATGTCGGAATGGCTAAACAGCGCCTGGCTACGGGCCAAGGCGCTCTTCAAGCGGCGACAGTTGGATCGCGACTTGGAAGACGAGCTACGCTTCCACCTCGCGCTGCGCGAGGAAAAGTTGAAAGCGGCGGGAGTGGATCTGGAAGAGGCCCGGTATGCAAGTCGAAGGCGCTTCGGCAACAGTTTTTCACTCAAGGAGGCCTGCCGCGAAATGTGGACTTTTGCTTGGCTCGAAGACCTCGGGCAGGACATGCGCTATGCGTTTCGCGCTATGCGGAAGAATCCGGGCTTCACGGCAGTTGTCGTAGTAACGCTGGCAGTCGGGATTGGCGCCTCAACAGCGGTGTTCAGCGTAGTCGATCCTCTCCTCTTTCGCCGCTTGCCCTACCCCAAGGACGATCAACTTGTTTCGGTGGGGTATTTGGGACCAGTTGATAACAACGAGTTCAACGTGACGAGCAGTTACTTCGATTGGCGGCAACAGGGGCCTTTTAAATCTCTCACCGCCATGCGGCCCGGCGTGGGTTGTGACGCGATGATCGGTGACTCGCCGCGGCGCATCAACTGTTACGCCGTGACCGCCAATTTTCTCCAGACGTTCGGCATCTCGCCCCTGCTCGGCCGGGATTTCAATCACGAGGACGATCGCCCGCACGCCCCGGCGGTCGGACTTCTTTCCTATGGCTTCTGGCAGAGGTCTTTTGGAGGCGATGCGAAAGCTCTGGGCAAAACTCTCATCGTGGACGATGACCCAGTGCAGATCATCGGTGTCCTGCCCAAGAGCTTCGAAATGCCGCAACTCGGCGAGATCGACGTGATGCTGCCGGCGCGCCTGGATGCGAGCCTACCGCGTTCCGCGAATTCGGGCTCCTTCTTGCGGACCTTTGCGCGGTTGCCGGAGGGCGTGTCGATCGAGCAGGCTCGTGGACGCCTGCTTCCGATTTTCAACGCCAGCGCGGACAAGGACGTACCTCCGGAGCTGCGCAAAGAGGTTCGTCTGGTGGTTCGCTCGCTCCGAGACCGGCAGATTCATGAGGTGAAACTCTCCTCCTGGATGCTGCTCGGCTCCGTGCTCGCCCTTCTGCTGGCAGCGTGCGCGAATATCGCGAATCTGATGCTGGCGCGTGCGGTGGCGCGCCGCCAGGAACTTGCCATGCGCGCCGCCTTGGGCGCCGGCCGAGGACGCCTGATGCGCCAAACTCTTACCGAGTCCATGATCTTTGGCTTGCTGGGAGGCGTGGCCGGATGTGGAACCGCCTGGGCGCTCCTGCGGCTTTGCGTCAAGCTCGCGCCCGGGGGAATGTTGCGTCTCGAGCACGCCCGGATCGATTTTCGTGTCCTCTTGTTCGCCTTGGCAGGTTCGCTGGGAGCGGCATTGCTGTTTGGGATGGCGCCAGCGCTCGAGTCGCCACAGGCCGAGGCCCTGGCAAGCTGGCACGTAACGGGAACTGCTCGAACGCTGTTTCGCAAGGCGCTCGTCAGCGCGCAGGTGGCGATTTCCCTGGTGTTGCTGGCCGGTGCGTCATTACTGCTCCGAAGCCTCTGGAAACTCCAAGACCAGCCCTTGGGATT
>Ga0187781_10000983_pt1 | contig 21347 bp, 16 predicted proteins | sample 0715_SJ02_MP02_2_FD_132447 | JGI IMG/M metagenome (GOLD analysis project Ga0187781, IMG submission 132447) | Tropical peat soil microbial communities from peatlands in Department of Meta, Colombia - 0715_SJ02_MP02_20_MG | ecosystem: Environmental > Terrestrial > Soil > Wetlands > Peat | place... | reverse complement strand
GCGCAGCGTTCGCGCCCACCGCGTCACCGTGCATAGCACCACCCTGGACGACGTCTTTTTGCATTTTACCGGCCGGCAGCTTCGCGACGAACTGGGCGCCAAACGGCTGGACATCAGCCATCTGTATAAATGACGTGAACGTTGTAGGGGTAGGGCTTGCCCTACCCGCGGGCGGCGGTGCTGGGGACGGCAAGCCGTCCCCCTACATGTGACGTGCTAGCGAGGAACCCGCAGACCTTGAAAAGCAGGTCTGCGCTACCACTGGGATGGGCGCAGGGAAACCAAAATGCGATTTTACCGGATTTTCGCGCTGATCGAACGCGACATGCGGAAATTCTTCCGCAATCCCGCGCTCATGATGGCGTCCATGATTTTTCCGCTGGTGCAGCTTGTGGTGCTGGGCTATGCGTTTGGCGGCAAGATCACCAAGGTGCGTGTGGCGCTCGTGGACAAAGACACCGGCACACAGGCCCGCCAGGTGCGCGCGGGGCTGAACTCCATTGTGGCGAACCCCGAGACGTTTCATCTCACGTCGTACACGGATCTCTCCCAAGCCGTGACCGACCTGAAGGCGGGATTTCTGAAAGCCGTCATTTTTATCCCTCCCGATTTTTCGCAGCGGGTGCTGAGGAACGAACATCCGCGCCTGGCGTTTATCGAAGACAATACGGATACCTTCACCTCGAGCGGCATCTTCGAGCGCATGCAGCAGCTTCAGAACAGCCTCAATGGGCCGGTTCTCCCGCCGCTGGAGGCCGGCGAATCTCCGGCCTCGAACCTGGCGGGTCTCTTCAGTCCCAATCGCCTGCCGGCCAGCATCGAGATTCAGACCGTGGAAGTCTACCCTTACATCGATTACATCAAGTATTTGTTGGCAGGCTCGATCTCGTTGTCGATTTTCGTCACCGCCATGATCGGCGGCGGCATTACTTTTATCGACGATAAGGCCCGCGGCCTTCATGAAGGCTATCTCAGCACGCCTCTCAGCAAAGTGGATTTGGTGATGGGGCTCATCTTCTCCGGCGCACTCAAGGGGTTGATGGCCGGATTTATCATCACGGTGATCGGCGGCCTGATCGCCGGCATTCCGCAGTTGTGGGAACCGGCGCGGCTGGTTTATCTCATCGTGGTGCTGGCCGTGACCTCGCTGGCGATGATCAGCATGATGTTTCTGTTGATGGTCCGCGTCAGCGATCCTTTGGTTCCGCGCGCGATTTTCGGCGTGCTCAACACGCTGCTGTTTTTCCCTTCGGGCGCCGTCTACCCGACCGCGGGTTTCCCCGTATGGCTGCGAGCGATGTCCATCGTCGATCCGTTCACCTACGTCGTGGACGCCCTCAAGAACCTGCTGCTGAAGGATACCGGCTTTGCCGGCATTAGTCTCGATTTGGCTATCTTGACGGGATTCTCGGCAGTCCTGATCACAGGTTGCATTTTGTTGTTCAAACGGCAAATCTGATTGACAATCTCGCTGGGCAAGGCGCAACGTCACTCAGCGACCGCTGGCCGGAAGCCTCTTGCTTTGCGACCTTTGCGTACTTTGCGCCTTTGCGTGAAACCGGATTACTCCGGGTTCTGCACCAACCAAGAAAGGTGGAACAATCATGAATCAACGAAGCTCGGCAGTTCGACTGGCAGGAGCGGCAATGATTGCCTCTCTGCCCGTCTTTATTATCGCGACTGGCGCTTCGGCGCAATTCGGCCCTGCGCCCGCGCCGGCCACGACCCAGGCGACGCAGTTGCCGCTCTCCGGTCGCAGCACTCAGTCGGGCGGCGTGGTGGCAACCCAGTCGCCTGTGCCCAGCACCACCACGAGCGTTAACACCTTGAACCCCACGGTCTCCGTGCAGGGCGCTTACACTGGCAGCGCCCGCAGCACCGCGCAGCTTCCCTTTTCGGGGAAGCTCTCGCTGGGCGAGGCGATCGAGCGCGCCTCACGGTTCAACCTGGGAGCGGTAGGACTGCTGCAGGCAGTGCTGCAAGTCCGGGCCCAGGCGCGCGCGGCGCGCAGCGCCTTGCTGCCGAACCTCTCGGCCGACGTGAACGACACCGAGGAGACCTTTAACCTCCGCACTATTGGTTTCAGCTTCAGCGTTCCGGGATATAGCCTTCCCGCTGTTCTCGGACCCTTCAACGTGATGGATATCCGCGTGCGGCTGACGCAGAAGATCGCCGACTACACCGCCCTCAACAATTCTCGCTCGGCGCGGGAGGCGGTGCGGGCGCAAGAGCTTGCCGCCGCGGATTCCCAGGACTTGGTGATCCTGGCGGTGGCCGGCGCCTATCTGCAAGTGTTGGCGGCCAAAGCGCGGCTCGAATCGGCGCAAGCGCAACTTGCCACCGCCAAGGCCCTCCTGGAGCGCACTCAGCAACAACTGGCATTCGGCCGCGCCGCCAAAATTGACGTCAATCGCAGCGAGGTTGAGGTACTGCTCGATCAGCAACGCCTGGCGACGCTTCAAAACGACCTTGCCAAGCAGAAGATCAATCTGGCGCGCCTGACGGGCTTGCCCCCCAACCCAGACTTCGAACTCTCCAATGACATCCCGTTTGCCCCCGCCCCGCCGCTCGGCGTCGAAGACGCCGTCCGGCAGGCGCTCGGGCAGCGCGCCGATCTGAAAGCGGCTGAGGCGCAGGTGCGGTCGGCGGAGCGCGCGCTGGCTGCGGCGCGCGCCGAACGGTATCCTTCCGCGTCCTTCAGCGGCGATTACGGCACCATCGGCAGTCCCGCGAATCTGCGCCCCACCTACACAATCTCGGCCACCTTGAGCGTGCCGATCTGGACCAGCGGCCGCACCGGCGCGGACATCCAGCAGGCTCAGGCGGTCTTGGCCCAGCGCCGTGCGGAAGTGGAGGACACGCGCGGCCAGATCGAAAGCGAAGTGCGCAACGCCTATCTGGACCTCGAGGCCGCCACCAATCAGGTGAAGGTGGCGCAACAGAATATCGACATGCTGGCGGAGACGCTGCACCAGACGCGCCAGCGATTCGAGGCGGGGGTAAGCGAGAACATCGAAGTCGTGCAATCGCAGGAGTCGGTGGCCGGCGCAAACCTCGATTACATCGATAGCGTCTTCGCTCACAATCTCGCCAAACTGAGCCTGGCTCGCGCCCTCGGCAATGCCGCCGCCGTACTGGGACAGTATCTGCCTGTGCAACTGAAACCGTGAGGGGCGGTTGGGCAGCGTGCAGATGGGCAGGTGGGCGGATCGCCCTGAGTTGGGTAGTCGGGTAGCGCGGGCCCCCCGGTTTTTAGTGCAGGATGCGGACCGCCTCGTCGCACTCATGAATGGCGGCGTCGATCGCGTGCATCGCCCGATCCCGATGTCCGTATCCGTCGCTGAGGGCCTTCTCGAGATGCTTTCGTGCGTTGCGGAGATCGTTGACGGCGTCGTGGTACTCCGGGTGGGAGTCGGGTGCGGGTTTGGCCTTTGCCGTGCGCAATACCGGTATTGCGAGGGCGAGCAGCAGCGTCAATAAAGTCATCATCCAGATCGTGAGCGCCTTTTTCATTATTCCTCCACGTCAGTTGGTTTTGAGCCCTGCCTCGAGGTGCGAAGACGCAGATCGTCAAGCCTCAAGCGGAAGTCTAAAGTCCAGAGTCTAGAGTCCAAAGTCCAAAGCCCCAAGACACCCATATTACAGCATAGGCGGCCAGTTCTGTCACGGAGGCGGCGAAAGCTCACGGCGCCGGTTCCGGCGCGTCTAAACAAACTGACCATCAGTTACGTATAACCGATAAGAACCGAGTGGGAGAGGAGAACATGGCAATGAAATCGACCAAGTGGCTGGTTTTAGGCATCCTGTTGCTCGCCGGCGCGGCTCTCTGTCTAGGCGTGCCTGCGCTCGCCGCGGAAGGACATTTCGCGCGCAGCCTACAGGTCTCGGGCCCGGTGGATCTCGAGGTCGAGACGGGCTCCGGAAGCATCGACGTGCGCACGGGCGACAGCTCGACGGTGCGCATCACCGGCACCATCCGCACGAACAGTGGCTGGTTCGACAACGCAAGCGCGGACAGCAAAGTCCATTACCTGGAGACGAATCCACCCATCGAACAGCACGGGAACATCATCAAGATCGGTCACATCGAAGACCGCGAACTGCAGCACAACATCTCCATCAGCTACGAGATCGTAACGCCCGTCGAGACGCGCCTGCGCTCGAACACCGGCTCAGGGGAGCAGAACCTGAACGGCGTGCGCGGCCCTGTCGAGGCGTCTTCCGGCTCCGGCCACCTCACGCTGGCCAATATTGGAGACACGGTGAGGGCTTCGACCGGGTCCGGGCGAATCTCGCTGGACGGCGTCAAGGGGGAAGTCCACGCCTCCACCGGGAGCGGCTCAATCCAGGCCACCGGCATAGCGGGCGGCCTGCACGCCTCGACGGGCAGCGGCGGCGTCACGCTGCGCCAGACGGCGCCCGGCGACGTAGACATCAACACCGGCTCCGGAACGCTCGAACTCGAGGGCGTCCACGGGGCCGTGCGCGCCGAGACCGCCAGCGGCAATATCACCGTACAAGGTCAAGGCCAGGATTCCTGGCGGCTCTCGACCGCTTCCGGCAACGTGACCGTGCGCCTGCCCGGCCAGCAGGGCTTCACCCTCCACGCTCACACCGTCTCCGGCACCGTGCACAGCGAGCGTGAGCTGCTCGTGCAGGGCACCCTGGGCAAACATGAACTCGAGGGAAGGTTCGGCGACGGCGGCTTCAACCTGGACGTGAGCACGGTCTCGGGCAATATCCGCATCGAGTAGCCGCGCAAGACCATGGGAATCAGCGTGCCGCGGAGCGATGCGTCCCGGGTCAGTGGGGGCAGCCTCTGTCCCGGCACGCCTCGCCAGCCAGGGCCATAAGCTTAGCGACATCGCTTCGCTCGGAATGAGAGCCCCTTTTCAGGGCAGGTCTGCGGCGCTGCGGGCAGTCCTGAGCGGCAGGTGCGCTTGAATCCGGGCCAGGGGTGTAAATTCTGCCAATAATTCAATTGAAATATGTAACATTTTCCGGTCCTGCCCCAGGTGTTCGAGGTAAGTCATTAGAGACATGAAGCGCGTCCCGTTGGAGCCTCACGTGCTTTCCCTTGGGCAGGGAGGGCGCAAAACCAACCACAACCGACGCTCACCCGATAATTTTGTAAATAAGTACGACGAGTAAGCGCAGGCCTGACCGGTGTCCGCCGTTCGCGAGCCGTTGAACGGCGAGTGACCTGTCAGTTGGCTGCGTTACTTATTCACAATCCTCGAGTGCATAACACCGAGTGGTCCGCCGTACACGTTCGGACTTCTAAAAACTGGGCAGAATCTTGACCTGGACGACGGGTTCGAGTGCCATACAGTCAGTTGGGTGGACAGCACCGAGGACGAACTGGCCAAGTTATGCAGGGACCCTGTTTGACTCGGATGACTATAACCCAAGTTAGTGCCGGAAAAGGCATTATCTGCGCACAAAATCCACGGGACGTGGTCCCCAACCTCAACGTCCTATGGTCGAGCGGCGCAGTCTGGCACGGCATCAGGGCAGATTTGTGCCAGATTGAAGCGATAGAGACACCCCGGTTTCGGACAGTTGATCACAGCCTGGTGGTTCACCTGTCAAATCCTGCCCGCGTCGAGTTAAAGACCGACGGCCACTGCGATTCGCGCCAACGAGTTCAGGGGGACCTTGCAATATTGCCGGCAACAGCCGTTCGCCAAGTGCGCTCGGGTGATCCCCATGAAGTACTTGTGGTCGCAGTGTCGCAGGAACTCGTCGTACAAACGGCGTTGGACGCGGGCGATGGGACACCTTTCGAGTTGATCCCGCGTCCGTATTACCGTGACGCGCGGCTGGAACATATCTGCTGGGCACTCAAGGCCGAAGCGGAATCCGGTTATGCTTCCAGCCCTTTGTACGGCGAATCGCTCGCGCTCGCTGTGTGCGTTCACCTCTTAAGGCAGCGCATGGGCAAGGACTCCCTGGCGATGAAGAAAGGCGGAATGGCGCCACGCACCTTACGCCGGGTGCTGGATTACATCGAGTCCAATCTGGATAGTCCCCTGCGCATGGCCGATTTGGCGGAACTCTCCGGGCTGAGCCAATATCGCTTCGCCCATAACTTTAAGTGTGCGACCGGGTTGCCGCCTTACCAGTGCGTGTTGCGTGCGCGGCTGGATCGCGCTAAGCAAATGTTGCGCCAGACAAACCTGTCAGTCTTGGACATCGCCTACGCGGTGGGTTACCAAAGTATCGGCCGTTTCAACTCTCTTTTCCGGCGAGAGCTGGGAACGACGCCGAGCAATTATCGCGCTGCCTTTCGGTAGCGTGCCGAGCCTTTCAACACCTCGCCAGTCCGGGCTTTCGAAGCCACCAGCCCTGATCTCTCTTCCCCTTTCGATCAATATTATCGTCCTGTTAATCCTTTTGCCGAGGATCGCGGAGGAGCAACCAACGGCAAAAATGAAATAGCCGCGGCAAAAACCGGGAAGACGAAAGAACCGGCGCTCGCTATGATCGCTGAGTTCGCCCGCTTCAGGCGCGAGCAAAGCGAGTCATTAGATATCGGATCCAACAAAAACTGGGGAGCGGTGTCTTTCGGATAGCGCGACCCAATCATCCATTCGAAGGGAGGACTTGCAGATGGGTGTAGATACGAGAATCACGAAGTTACTGGTATACGCAGGCGTTTCGGCTTTAGCTGGTCTGCTGATGTCTAACGGCGTCACAACCTCAGGTCAACAAGCGTCGGCAAACTTCGGCCCGCAAGATCCCGGGGTGCAGAGCGGCAACCGCGGCACCGGCGCCACCATCATCAACCCGGCGGAGGACCCGAACGGCTTTACCGCGTTTTTTGCGGATGGCCTCAATCGCTTCCAGGAGGTAGAGACGGTTTCTAACTCCGCTAACGTCGGTCTGGGGCCACGGTTTAACTCCAATCAGTGCAGCTCTTGCCACGCGCAACCTGCGGCGGGAGGGTCGGGCGCCGCCGTCAATCCCCAATTCCAATTCGTCAGCAACGGCGTGGCGCCCGATAACACCACACCCTCTTTCATAACGGCCAATGGTCCAACCCGTGAGGCCCGGTTCCCGTTCTTCTTCAACTCCAACGGCACGGTCAACACCAGTGCTCCCAATGGAGGAGTGGAGGACCTCTTCACGGTGACAGGAAGGTCCGACGCCGGCAACTGCACTCTGCCCCAGCCCAACTTCGCCAGGGCGGAGGCCGCCAACAACATCATCTACCGCATTCCCACGCCAGTCTTCGGCGCAGGGCTGATCGAGAACCTCGATGACTCAACCCTGCTCACAAACCGGCTGACTAATCTCAACAACAGCTTTGGGATTGCGGGCACTTTCAACCGCAGTGGGAATGACGGCACCATCACGCGTTTCGGCTGGAAGGCACAGAACAAATCGCTGCACATCTTTGCGGGTGAGGCTTACAACGTGGAGATGGGAATTAGTAACGAACTGTTTCCACAGGATCGTCCTTTGCCCGAGGAAGATCAAATGGGTACAGGGCTCCCGGCTAACTGCTTGAACCTGTCGGGGACAGGGTATCCGGAAGATACATCTAACCCCAACTTGACGCCCAACACAGCAGTTCTCGATGACGTCTCGGCGTTTGCCAATTTCATGCGGTTCCTGGCCCCGCCACCGACGGGTCCGGTTCTGCTTAATGGGCAGCAAGTCTCCGCACGGTCGATCGCCATCGGCAGTTCCTTGTTTGCTTCCATTGGATGCGCAACCTGCCACAATTCATCGCCGGGCACAACGCAAGTGTCGAACTTCGTTCCGGCCTTGAGCAAAGCCCCGGTGCCGGCGTTCTCGGACCTTGAGATCCATCACATGGGCTCGGGCTTGGCGGACAACATCTCGCAAGGCAGCGCGGGTGGCGACCAGTTCCGCACGGCTCCCTTGTGGGGCTTGGGACAACGGATATTCCTGCTGCACGATGGCCGCACGACGAACCTGCTCACGGCAATCCAGGCCCACGCAAGCAATGGCAGCGAAGCCACCGCGGTGGAGGAAAATTTCTTCAACCTCAGCCCCAGCCAGCAGCAGGATGTGTTGAACTTTCTACGCTCGCTGTAGCTGCCTAAGGCACAGACGCTGGCGAGGCGCGAAGGCGTTTCGCCAGCTTTTTTCAACCTTAGGAGTTTTTGGGGATGGGTCTTCCAACTACGCCCGCCCTCAATGGTTGCGGCTCAAAGGACAGACATGCAGTTTCGGATTGCGTGCTCCTTGCTCATCCTTGGCTTATCCCTATGCTCGCCTGCTTGGGGCCAAGGGGTCGGCCAGCAAAGGGCTCCCCTGAGCGACGGCGGCTCTTCCAACAGCGTGCCGCCCGAAAGGAAAGTGCCCAGCGGGGTTATCCTGGTGAAGGGCGCGTGGTCAAGCGCCAGTGATTCCGTGACCCCGGTGCCAGAAGGAGGCGAGGTAGCCAACGGCATCTTTACCGATCCCTACTTTGGAATGACCTATGTTCTACCCCCGGATTGGACCGAGAAATACAAAGGTCCGCCTCCCTCGGATAGCGGCCGCTATGTGCTAGCGCAGATCAGCCCTGCCGACACATTCACAGGACTGGCTCGCGGGACTATCCTCATCACCGCTCAAGACCTGTTCTTCACGCCCGTCCCCGCAAACAACGCCGCGGAACTGATCAATGACATGAAAGACCATTTGCGGGCCGACTACAACGTGGAAATCCCCCCGACCAAAACCAGGATCGCTGGACGCTCGTTTACCTTCTTAGCGTATAGGTCTTCAGTTGCGCGAATGTATTGGTACGTTCTAGCCACCGAAATCCGTTGTCACGCTGTGCAAATCGTGCTGACCAGCCGCGACCCCAAACTGCTGGAAGACTTATTGCGCGACATGAATAAGATGAAATTCCCGGCGGAAACGAATCCCCTAGCGGGAATGGGCGGGGGCGAGGTCCCGGTCTGCGTCAAGGATTACGCGCGTGACGAAAACATGCTCGCGCGTGTCGATCCGATCTTAACCGAACATAGGTTTAACCCTGTTCCGGTCCGAATTATCATAGACAAAGAAGGCAAGGTAAAACACATTCACCTTCTGAGCGCGTTCACCGATCAGACAAGGGCGATCAGCGATGCCCTGGAGAAATGGAAGTTCAAACCGTATCGGCTGGGCGGGCAGGCGGTGGAGGTGGAGACCGGAATCCTGTTCGGGAGGTCGCCGAGGGCGGAAAATCGCTGACCGCACCTACCGGCCGCAGAGTTGCGCCAGCCAGCGGCTTCATAAACAACACCCATGCCACCGCTGCGGGGATTTACCGCGTCAGGAAAGGTCTCGATATCAGGACAGTGCCCCAAGACGGAAGCGTCGCTTCCACCCGTCGGTTTTGGTACAATATCACAGTAACAGGGCGTTTCACTCGATCTGAACTATCGGAGATGATCGGGCATGGCCGAGTGGTTTTTCGAGCCTGGACACACTGCTGCTGAGTTGCGCGCGCGGCATACGTTGGTTACTTGTTTGGTGGAAGGGCCGCGGACCGCAAAACCGGCGGTCCGCGCTACCCATGAACCGCACAGCAGGCTAAAAAAAGGAGGAATACTATGGCAACGAGCACAGAGAGAGACAAGCGCCCGGATGGGCATCTGCCGAAGACCACACCCCCGATCGTGTCGCCGCAGGAGTGGGAGGCGGCGCGCCAGGAACTGCTCGTCAAAGAGAGGGAATTAACTCATGCCCGCGACGCCATGGCTGCCCAGCGTCGCCGGATGCCGTGGATGGCCGTCGAGAAGGAGTACAGCTTCGAAGGGCCGAAGGGCAAGATGAGCCTCCTCGACTTGTTCGAGGGGCGCCGTCAACTGATCGTCTATCGCGCCTTCTTCGAACCGGGCGTGTTCGGCTGGCCCGAGCATGCCTGCCGCGGCTGCTCGCTGGGCGCCGATCAGGTCAGCCACCTCGCTCACTTGAACGCGCGCGACACGACCCTGGCGTGGGCCTCGCGTGCGCCGCAGGCCGACATCGCCCGCCTGAAGGAGCGCATGGGCTGGGAATTCCCCTGGTACACCATGACTGACAGCTTCGACGCTGACTTCGGGGTGGATCAATGGCACGGTCACAACGTGTTCGTCCGCGACGGCGACAAGGTGTTCCGCACCTACTTCATCAACAGCCGCGGCGATGAGGCGATGGGCACCGTCTGGAGCTACCTCGACATCACGCCGCTCGGCCGTCAGGAGAAGTGGGAGGACTCGCCAGAGGGTTACCCCCAGGACCCGCCGTACAAGTGGTGGCGCTGGCACGACACTTACGAGACTGAGGTCGCGCCTGACCCAAAGTGGGTCGAGATAATAACCGACCCTTACGCAGCCGCCCTCCGAAGGGCCGAAGCGGAGGCGAAAGCAGGTTAACGCGCGTGAGCGCGTCATCTCCACCCAAAGCCTGTGCAGCGAGGAGAATTCATGAAACCGATCCAGGTGCTTGTGGCTGCCTGTATTCCCACCTTGTTAATAGTTCCGGTCCTGATGAGGCCAAGTGAATTCTCCCCCCCATCGAGGACCTTTCTTTTCACCTACCAGGTAACGCTCAAAGCACTTCCCGACGGGGCGCGCCGGGTTCGTGTCTGGATACCGCGCCCCGCGTCGGATGCCTACCAGAGGGTTCTTCTGAAGGAAGTGCACGCGCCCGTTCACCTTCGCGAGACGCGTGAGGAAGAGTTCGGCAACCACATGCTTTACGGTGAGATGCCTCAGCCGCCAAACGGCGAGGCCGAGTTTACCCTCGAGTACGAAGTGACGCGCAAGGAGTACTCCCGAGGCAGTTTCGAGAATCTGGTCAAGTCCGATCCGGAGGACAGCGGGACACCCCCGGCCTCGGTGGCCCGCTTCCTCTTAGCCGACTACCTCGTTCCCGTGTCCGGGAGGCTGAAGGAGATCGCAGACGAAAAGACGCGTGGCCTGCACGGCCCGGTGGAGAAGGCGCACGCGCTCTACGACTATGTTTTCCACACGGTGCGCTATGACAAGTCCGGAACCGGTTGGGGGCGAGGCGATTCCCTCTGGGTGTGCGACAGCAAGCACGGCAATTGCACCGACTTCCACTCGCTTTTCATGTCGCTGGCGCGCGCCGAAGGCATTCCCGCGCGCTTTGAGATTGGGTTTCCTCTTCCCGCCGGCGCCGCCGAAGGAGTGGTTCCCGGCTACCACTGCTGGTCGGAGTTTTTTGTCAAAGGCTTAGGCTGGGTTCCGGTGGACATTTCCGAAGCCTGGAAGGACCCGAGCAAGCACGATTACTTTTTTGGTTCACTCGATGCCAACCGCGTCCAGTTTACGGTGGGCCGCGACCTGATGCTGGAGCCCAGGCAGGACGGCCCGCCCCTGAATTATCTCGTCTATCCTTACGTGGAGGTTGACGGCCGGCCCTACGACGGCGCGGAGAAGAAGTTCTCGTTTCGCGAAGTCCAGGTGGGCGGATAGCTGACCTCGTCCCCGCCAAGAATTCTTGCCTCGCGCACGGAAGGGAAGGCCGGCTCGGCATACCTTCTTACCAGGCTGCGGAAAAAGGCCGTAGCGGCGGGTTTACCCCGCCATCGCGTGTTGAAATCAAAGGGGAAATGGCGGGATAAACCCGCCGCTACCCGGTGTCACGAGACCTTTTCCGCAGCCGGTTAGGGGAGAAACCCATGGCTAATTTGACGCGAAGAGGATTTCTCGGATCGCTTTCGGCGGCCGCAACCGCACCGTTGATGCCGGCTCGCCAGGGAGGAAGTGTGCCGCTCCCGGAAAAGCAGACGGGGCATGTCCCCATCAAGATCACCGACCTTAAGTGCGCCATCATCGGGCAGAACCCTGTAGTTCGGGTCGTTACCGACCAGGGTATTTCCGGGTATGGCGAGGCTGAAGGCGTCAAGAACTATCTCAAGCCGATGGTGCTGTTTTACAGGCAGTATCTTCTGGGCGAGGACCCGACTGACGTCCAGCGCGTGACGCTCAAGATCCGCCGCATGGGCGCCTTCAAACCTTGGGGTGCGGCGGTGAGCGCCATCGAGATCGCCCTGTGGGACATCGCCGGGCAGGCGGCAGGTGTGCCGGTCTATAAGCTGCTGGGTGGAAAGATTCGCGACCGCGTTCGCGCCTACGATGGAGCCGTGCGCTTCCCCATGCACGGCCAGACGCCCGCTGATTATGCCGAGAACACGCAGAAGATCAAGGAATCAAAGGAAGGCTTCACCCTGATCAAACAGGCGGTTGGGTTTCACAATCCGGCGATGATAAAAGCCGTGCCCGACGGCTGGTATGATTCTCCGGGAAGGTCGGGACCAGGGCACGCGGATCGGGGCATGCTGACCGAGCGCGGCATGGAACAGATCGTCGCCTGCGCTGAAGCCATGAAGAAAGTCCTGGGGGACGAAGTGGGCCTGGCCCTGGACTGCGGACCCGGCTGGATGCTCAAGGACGCCATCATTTTTGCGCGAGCCATGGAACCGCTGCATCTCGCCTGGATCGAAGACACGCTCACCGGCGACTACTCGACTTACCCCAACGCCCAGTTGTTCAAGGAGCTCACGCAGGCGACTTCGACCCCCATTCACACCGGAGAAGAGATTTATCTGCGGGAGAACTTCAAAGATCTGATCGAGAACCAGGCGGTCAATGTGATCGGTCCCGACCCGGAAGATGTGGGCGGAATTGCGGAGCTGAAGTGGATTGCGGAATACGCCGATCTGCACAGCATCCTCGTCGCTCCCCACGGCGTTTTCGACGGGCTGATCGGGCTCGCTGCACTTGTGCACATGGCCGCCACCCTGCCGCAAAATTACATTGCCTTTGAATATCCCATCGGCCAGCCGGAATGGTGGAATGACATTGTCGAGGGCCTGCCCGATCCGATCATGAACAAAGGTTTCATCGACGTCTGGGACGCGCCGGGCCTGGGGGTCAGATTCAATGTCCCAAAAGCTAAAGCGCGCCTGCGCGACGAGGATCGTGACTTCTTTGACTGAGATGAGATGCGCACATTCTAGTAGTAGCAAACCGATGCCCTCGAAGTCTAATGTGTTTTCCGAGTAGGGAGTCGGCAATGAGATCGAATTGGGTCGTTCTACTGTTGCTCACCTTCTCGGTCGCGGGTCATAGTCAGGCCCCCCCAACGCAGGCTTTCCCGCTTTGTCATGGATTCCGGTGACGTACGCTGTGACGAGCAGGAACTCGTTGGGTACTTGAAATCTACCGACAAACAGTTTAGGTTTCCTATGTTGGGCTCGTCGGCCCGGGAGGGCGTTAGAGTCACCCGGAACCGGGAGCGGCAGGACGCCGACAGGAGGCCGTTGCACAAACTTGGTTGGCGTGACGAGTTGGAGGCATCCCAAGCCGAGCGAGGGAGGCGCCAGAGCAGAACTACCCGATTCCGGGCCCTAACGATTGTGTGTTACCAGGCAAACGAGGGAGACCGATCGACATGAATGGGGTCATGACCCACCCTTTTACAAAATTCGCTCAGACGCTTGGTGTAAAGGGAGCTCACTGGCACGCTTTGCGCCACTCGAACATTACAATCGCGCTGGGTGAAAGAGCAGACCTCGCCACCCGGAAAGACCCTCTCGGCCACGCGAGCAATGACGTAAACCTGACTTACTCACACGCTGGCGATAAGGCGCAATTTGCTGCATCAGATGCCATCGAGAAGAGGTCAGAAGCGGAGCCGGAGGAGGTCCGGCAGCGCTTATCTGTTATCGAAACTGTTACCCAAACTGTGACCCAGCAGCCGGCTGTATCTGCAACCTATTGCAAACCAACTGTGGGCCTGTAGCTCAGACGGATAGAGCAACGGTTTCCTAAACCGTGGGTCGGGGGTTCGAATCCCTCCAGGCCTACCAGTTTTTTCAATGACTTGCGGCGATTTTTCGATCTGTCCACCTACTGCTGGTTGCGCCGGGGGTTCAGCTGCGTTGTGGTCCGCGAGAGATCATGCGTCGCTCAAGACACTCGAAGCTGGGCGTCACAGCTCAGCTCCCGCCCCGAATTCGCCATTGGGCGAATTAAACATTCATGAAACAACGAATAAAACACGATATATCAATGCCGGTACTTAAGTGCCCTTGCGTTGTCAAACAAAACGGGTGAAGATCATCTTGGTTTTGGTAGCCTACCCGCGCTCGAGCCGGCGGATCAAGACAGCGCACGCTGCTTAGGGAGGAATTCCCATGCTTCTGCGCAAGCCCTATCCCACCCTCATTTCTTTTCGACTTCCTCTTGAGATGTTCGTTTTGGTTCTAATAACCGCTGTTTTCCAGACCGGTTGTGGTCTAGTCAACGATTTGAGTTCGTCCTCGTCGGCGCCCACCGTCACCTCAGTTTCCATCTCCTGCAGTCCCACTTCAGTGCAGAGCGGGCAGACATCGCAATGTTCGGCGACGGTTACGGGAACGGGAAGCTACAACTCATCCGTCACATGGTCCGCGAGCGCGGGCACGATCAATTCTTCCGGGTTGTTCACCGCACCCGCCGCGGCCGCGACGGTGACCGTGACCGCCACGTCGACCGAGGATACCAGCAAGTCCGGCAACACCTCGGTGACCGTCACCACGGCGCCGCCGACCATCACTTCCGTTTCGGTCTCCTGTAGCCCCCCCTCGGTCGAGACCGGGCAGACTTCGCAATGCGCGGCGACGGTTACAGGAACGGGTAGTTACAGCTCGGCGGTCAACTGGAGCGTGGACGACATTCAGGGCGGGAACTCGACCGCCGGCACAATCTCGATCAGCGGGCTCTACACCGCACCCAGCGCCGTCCCGAGCACCAACCCCGTGACCGTGACCGCCACGAGTGTTGCCGACACAACACAGTACGGCTCAGCCAGTGTGACGGTCACGGCAGCGCCAGCGTCGGGAGCATCGGCTGGGACTACCGATGCCAACGGGTTGGTTACCCTGAGCTCGGGCGGAATAACAGTGCCTCTGCAACTAGTGGATTCATCGACGAACCAGCCCATCCAAGGGATGAACGTTGCTCTAGGAACGCCCTCATCTCCTGTTGGGCTGGTGGTCCTATTCCTGGACGATCCCTTGAACCAGTACCCAATCCAGTTTATTACTCTCCAGGCCCCGCCCTCGGATTCAGCCAGCTCACTTAAGCGGCGTAGGAGCAGGCCTCTGTCCGTGCCAATGCAGCAAGGCTCCGGATCGCCCACCACCGTTGGGGCCAATATCGGGTGCTCGAGCGATATTCCCGCCACGGCCACTGTCAGTGCCCCAATCAGCAGCATCGATGTCCCTCCCCCGCCGCCTGGGACCACTATTAGTCAACAATCCCAGGGGGTTTTTGACGCAGCAACAAATGCGATGCAGAACTTCGCTTCTCAACGCGGGATCAGCTTTAATTCGACCGGGGAACAACTCGCTGTCCAGGGAGGGCAATGCCTTGTGGCCGCGGCCCCGGTAGTGACGGCGTTTCTTGGAGGGGGACTCCCCACGGCCCTTGGTATGGTCGGCACCGGGGCCGAGCTGGTTGAAGCTGCTGGGATCATAGAAGTCCCAGAGTGGTTTGGCCTTTCAATCAAAACAGCAGACGCCTGGAGCGATATTCAGTCAACGCTTTCTTCATGCCCCGCCTGGATCGTCAATCTTGGTATCAAAGGGATTCAATTAGGGGCGCAACAGATCGTCCTTATGGTCGCTGGAGGCACGCCCCCCGATCAAAGCACCTTTGTCAGCCAGTTTCTTGGCACTCAGAGTCAGGCGGGTGCGCCGCTGGATTCGACGACATGCATTCTTTCCGACGATACTTTCGGGAATGGCTCTTTCGTTGTTTCTTCAGATGGCAGTGGAACGGCAGAGCTTCCCGCCGACACTTACACGACCGAAACCACCTCGAATGGCTACGTTCCAGTTCCGGGCGGCTTCTCGCTCTCCGCATCCAACCAAGGTCAGCCCATCGACGTAACAATGTCACCTATCACGTCACCGAACCTTGGCGCAAATGTAACCTATGTAGAGGCCATTGTTTCATGCACTAACTCGGGCGGATTCTTCGACAACTGCGCTGGTAATGTTTCACTCAACATCGGAATTGGCATAGAGAACGGCGAATTGGCCGTCGCCATGGATCAAGCCTCGTTTACAGGTGGGATTTCCTATTCGCCCGGTGCGGTGCCGGGTACGGTCAATGTTTCCCTTTCGGGAGGGATCGTCCAAGGCTCATGTGTAACCGGGACGACATACACCGACATTCAGGTCTACGACGGGTTTGTCAACAGCTCCTCCACCTACACGCAAATTGGATCGTCGTCATCGGTGCCTTTGGCTATTAGTTGTGGCCCTGGAACATAAGAGCCAGCCGTTAGATTCGGAAGTGACCGCAAGAGATATACTGAATCGGAGCCGAAAATGGAAATTCCGGCTAATTCCCAGCGTCGGGTGAGTCGGCCGAGCATTCGGAGGACCTGATGCGGCGAAAACTTGCGATTATCAGCTTGACTTTTTTCATGGCGTCAGGAGTTGTGGGAGCCCTGACACCTCAAGATAAGCCATTGACCAAAGACCAGGTGATGGGCCTGGTTCGCAACCGGTTGGGAGACTACTCCGGGGCCAAAGTGGTCGAGCAGCGCGGGATCGATTTCGAACCCACGGACGACTTTCTCCGCTCCTTACGCGAGGCTGGGGCGGATGACGTTTTCCTGAAAGCCGTGCGCGACGCGAAGCAATCGGCAAAGAATCAGCCGGCGGCGTCAGGCCCGCTCGACATCTTCGAGATCTCCGATATGTTGCTTAAAGGGGTGCCCAGCCAGCGGGTGGTAGATTTGATCAGGCAGTGGGGAATTGCTTTTCTGCCGAGCCCAGAATTTCTGCAACTGCTCAAAGACATGGGCGCCGAGCCGGCTCTCTTGGATGCGATACGCAATTCCAAGGCCATTTTTGATCCGGCAGGCTCCGAAGCCGGAAGGAGAGACGCTGCAGCGGCGGAGCAGGACTATCGCGAGGTGACCAGGCGCGAGCCCGGGAACGTGTCCGCCCGGATATTTTTGGTGCTTGCCCTGAACACGCAGGGAAAGTACGCCGACGCCCTGCAAGCATTGCGGGAAGGGATTCGCGTCCGTCCGGATAGCGCCATCCTGCACTATTACCTTGCCGAGGGGCTCTCAAATCAGCTTGTCCCGAATACCTACGACGCGCAGGGCGCCGTGGCGGAGTTTCGGGAGGTATTGCGCTTGGATCCCAACTATGCCGGGGCCCACTTTGGCCTGGGACTTGCCCTCGAGGGACAGGGTGACCTGGACGGGGCCATCGCGGAGGACCGCCAGGCCCTGGTGCTGAACCCCAAGGACGAATTCGCAAGATCCAGCCTTGGGCGCGTGCTTGAGCGTAAGGGCGATCTGGACGGGGCCATCGCGGAGTATCGCGAGGACCTGGAGGTGAACCCACACGGCTTAATGAACCCATTCGTAAGATCGAGCCTCGGGCGCGCGCTTGAACGTAAGGGCGACCTGGAGGAAGCCATCACCCAATACCGTGAATCAGTGCGGATTTCTCCGACGTACGGCTTGCCGCACTCCAACCTTGGCTTGGCCCTCCTGAAGAAAGGCAGTTTTGACGAAGGGGTCGCAGAGTGTCGCGAAGGCGCGCGGCTGGGTCCAAAGGATGGAATTGCGCACGTGTGCTTGGGCTATGCCTCGCAGCAGAAGGGCGACTTGGATGGCGCACTGGCGGAATGCCGTGAGGGAGAGCGCTTGAGTCCCAAGGACGCCGACGCGCACTTTATCGTCGGCTCGATTCTTCAGAAGAAAGGGGACCTGCCCGCAGCACGGGAGGAATATCGCACAGCGCTGACGCTGGCGCCGAACAACCCGACCTACCGCAAGACCTATGAGTCCCTCTCCGCATCATCGCCGGGTTCTGGGGCGCCCGCGGCGCCCACAGCTCAAAAGCCTCAGAGCGAGATCGAAAGACTCACTCACGCCGACTTGCTTGCAAGCCAGGGCGACCTTGACGGGGCGATTGCGGCATACCGTGAGGTTCTCCGGTTCTCCCCGACATTTGGCACGGCGCGCCTCGGCCTGGCCGGGCTCCTTCTGAGAAAAGGCAGCCTTGACGAAGCAATGGCTGAGTATCGCGAGGTCGCTCGCCAGGACCCGAACGATACTCGGGGGCACACTGCTCTTGGCAATTTGCTGATTCAAAAAGGCGATACAGACGGCGCACTGGCTGAATTCCGCGAGTCAGAGCGCCTTGATCCCAAGGACGCGAATGCGCACTATCTCGTCGGCTCGCTTCTTGAGAAGAAAGGGGACCTGCCCGCAGCACGGGAGGAATATCACACCGCGCTGACCCTTGAGCCGAACAACCCGGCCCATCGTAAGGCCTATGAGTCCCTTTACGCGTCATTGTCGGGTTCGAGTGCCTCCGCGGCCCCCACCGCTCAAAGGCCTCAGAGCGACCTCGAAAGACTCAATCACGCCGACTTGCTGGCAAGTAAGGGCGACCTTGACGGGGCGATCGCGGAAGACCGAGAGTTAGTGCGGATTTCTCCGACGTACGGCCTCGCGCACTCCCACCTGGGCTGGGCCCTGCTGAGGGAAGGCAGCGTCGATGAGGCGCTCACAGAATGCCGGGAAGGGGCGCGGTTGCTTCCAGACAATGGCCAGCCGCACATGTGCGTGGGCGATGCCTTGCAGCGAAAGGGCGACTCGGACGGGGCGGTTGCCGAGCTTCGCGAGGCCGTACGGCTGGCACCCAATGATTCCCTAGCGCATTGGAGCTTGGGCTTCGCGCTATCCGCCAAAGGCGACAAGGATGGCGGGGTTGCCGAGTATCGCGCGGCCGTCCGCCTGGACCCCAAGAACCCCGAAATGCACGCTGGGCTGAGCATTGCGCTCCTGGGGCATGGCGACGTGGACGAGGCTTTGGGCGAGGCCCGCGAGGCGGTGCGACTGAACCCGAACTATGCCCCGGCGCACTCTGCCCTTGGCGGTGCACTGATTCGAAAAGGCGATCTGGACGGCGCACTGGCAGAATGCCATGAGGGAATGCGCCTAAATCCCAAGGACCACAAATTCCACTATGCGGCCGGTTGGATTCTTCAGAAGAAAGGGGATCTGCCCGCAGCGAGGGAGGAATATCACACCGCGTTGACCCTTGAGCCGGACAACCCGACCTATCGCAAGGCCTATGAGTCCCTCTCCGCATCATCGCCGGGTTCAAACAACAAGTAGGAGATCGTTTCTCTTTCTGCCATTTGCCTTGTCGAGGGCATCCTTAGAGATTTTAAAAACTGCGCCGTCAGGCCACTTAGACCGATCCAAACGAGAAATATCGCTTAAGATGCAGAATTGCTCGACACTGGTTCGCGGCCAACTTTTCGACGATCGCAATACGGTAAATCCGCCTCCAGAAGTGCTTTCCGCGTCTGCTGGCTCTGGCGAGAGTCTCGCTGAGTCTCTTCATCGGGGGTGCAACTCTCGCAACAAAATGACCGGAGGAACCATGATGAGACGCAGGGTTCAATAATCTTCTTGACTTGGTGCAGGATCAGCCCTTCAGCGAAAGTGAGGTGGCATATGATCCGCTTACCGGCCAAGAGACACCCCTGCGCTATATGGGTGGGCTAAGCGGCGAGGGCGTTTTCGTCCAGGATCAATGGAAGATGAAGCCGAATTTGAATCTCTCGATGGGCATCCGGTGGGACGACTTCGGGAACCCGCACGGCGAGAACGGGTTCAAATACAGCAACATTTTCCTGGGTCAAGGTAGCACGATTGACGAACAATTTGCGAACGCTTCGGTTTTCGCGAGCCAGAATGCGCTCGCCAGAATTGTCCCACCTCTGCTAATAAAAAATGCCCCGCCGACTTTCGGCGCCCGTCCGCTGGACCCACGAGACATATTGAGACGGCTTGGTAATTGGGAACGATGCTTAACGCCGGGGCCAGGGCACTTCTGTCTGGCGGTGGACAATGCTCCCTAAGAGCGCGATGATGTCAACTTATCCCAACGTCGACAAGGGAACATCCCATGACACCGGACAAACCTCAGACCTCCGCGCTGTTTCCGCGCTCGGAGAAGTACCATCCCGAATGGATTCTTGCCAGCCTCAGCGGCTCAGCTAATACCCTCTGGCTTACGGAATGGTTGGCGGGGGCAATGGATTTGCGCCCCGACATGCGTGTGCTCGACCTGGGTTGCGGGCGGGCCGCGTCGTCCATCTTCCTGCGACGCGAATTCGGCGTGCAGGTTTGGGCAACCGACCTGTGGTTCAGCGCTTCGGAGAATCTTCGGCGCATCTGCGACGCAGGCGTTGATGACGGCGTGTTCCCCCTCCACGCGGACGCGCGGTCATTGCCTTTTGCCGATGAGTTCTTTGACGCCATCCTGTGCATCGACGCCTTTTACTACTTTGGGACAGATGATCTCTACCTGAATTACCTGGCGCGATTCGTGAAGCCGGAGGGGGCAGTCGGAATTGCCGGGGCGGGGCTGATGCAGGAGACCGACGGGCCTCCACCCGAGCATCTGCGCGCGTGGTGGACGCAGGACCTCTGGTGCTTGCACTCGGTGGATTGGTGGCGCCGGCACTGGGAGCGGACCGGCATCATTTCCGTGGAGCAGGCCGACACCATGCCGGAGGGCTGGCAGCTTTGGCTCGCTTGGCACCGGGTGATTGCTCCGGACAACGCCGCGGAAATCCAGGCGCTGGAAGTCGATCGCGGACGCTACCTGGGCTATGTTCGCATGGTGGGCCGCCGCCAGCGCGAGGTGAAGCTGGCGGATCAAATCGTATCCTTGCCCACCCAGTACGCATTCAAACCTTTATTGCGCACCGAGTAGCGCGGCGCGCACCCAGTTACCTGCTTAAGGGGTAAAGAGGTCGCCGGCTTCGATTTCAGAGAGCCCGTAGCGCGGACCTCCGCCTTTGAGGTCCGCGGCTTTGTCGGGTATTCATTGGAGTGGCCACCGGTTCGTGTTTGCCCAGCGACTGATGTTTTATCCTTACGCTTTGTTTTCATAGAGATTCCGGGTTCGTTCCCTCGATTCGGGGCTCAGGTCGCATTCTACAGTACCTGACACTGTCATATCGACATTTCGACCCTTTTCGGCGAAATCGATAATTGTCACTACTTGACGCTGTTATATGACAGCACTCATCTCCCACCCGGGGTGGACAAAATGGCCACCCTGTGTACTGCCGAGGCGGACTTCCCCGGTGGCCGTCGTTGATCGCGCGGGACGCGGCTCGTTGACTTTGTGTCCGTGCCCGGGCAAGGTTGACGCTTCCCATTGGAGACGGCAAGCGCGAAGTGCGCGTGTACGACTACGCCGACCTCAACGTGCCGATGCTGGCGCGGATGTTTGATCGCCGCTGTCAGGGCTACGAAGCGATTGGCTACACGATCGAGTTACCAGG
>Ga0187781_10000982_pt1 | contig 21355 bp, 16 predicted proteins | sample 0715_SJ02_MP02_2_FD_132447 | JGI IMG/M metagenome (GOLD analysis project Ga0187781, IMG submission 132447) | Tropical peat soil microbial communities from peatlands in Department of Meta, Colombia - 0715_SJ02_MP02_20_MG | ecosystem: Environmental > Terrestrial > Soil > Wetlands > Peat | place... | reverse complement strand
GGTCACATCGTGAGGATCGACGAGCAGAACATGTATATGGACGTACGCGACAAGTCGGGCCAATCGAGGAGAATTCATTGGGATGGCTCGACCTTGTGGACAAAACTCAACAAGAAGGTTTCGGACCACAGTGAATTCAAGGAGGAGGAGCGGGTAATCTGTCTAGGGACGGTGGACAAGAAAGGCGAGTACACGGCCACGCGGATTGATCTGCGAGTTCACCCGTAGGATGTAGTCTCGGCCAACGCGTTGATCGGGCTTGCGCAGGGCTGTTGTGTATTCGCCGCGGAGGGGTAAGTGTCGTATCGGGCGCCGTGGCGCCCCACCAGGGCCAACCATCACCGAATCAAATCAGCGCGCCTTCAGGACGCGCCATCACACAAGGAGGATACCATGAGGAAAGTTCTCGTCATGCTGCTTTTCGCGGTATTTGCGGTGGTAGGACTCGCTTCACTCAAGGCCGTCGCCGGTGGGCAGGAGAAGACGGCTGCGGCCGCAAAGGAAAGCCGTTGGCACGGCGTGATCGTTAGAATGAATAAGGACGCCGGCACGATGGACGTACGCAAGGGGTCCATAGAAAAGAAGATTCACTTCGACAGTTCGACAAAGTGGACGGAGGGCACGAAGGTGGTCGACATGAGCGAATTCAAGGAAGGCTCGGACGTGATCTGCCTCGGCACGTACCCCAGCGGGAGTCTCGTGATGGAAGCCACCCGAATCGACCTGCGAAGACACTAGGAAGTCAAGGGAGGGTGCTTTATGCGGCAAAAAATGCGGCCATCCGTCTGGATGGCGTTCGGGTGGTTGTGTCTCTGGGGCGCAGTCAGCGCCTTCGCGCAATCGAGCTTAAGCAATGAGCCCAACCTCACGGACGATCAGAAGATACAGTTTCTGCTCAACGCCAAGGTCATCGCCAACAAGCAAGGCGGGAAGGGCGTCACGCACCCGTACAAGCTTACCCTGACCGACGGGACCATTACCCATGACGCTTCCTTTCAACCGGTGGACGAACACAAGGCCAAGATGGAATTCGGCGGCGGTAACGTTGAATACAACTTCGTCGATTCCTACCACTACAATATCGCAGCTTACCAATTGGCTCGAATGCTCGGAATGAACGACATGGTTCCACCCTATGTGGAGCGGAAGTGGAATGGCATGACGGGGTCTTTGAGCTGGTGGATTCCGTGGAAATGGGACGAGGTTATGCGGCACCAGCAGGGTTTGCATCCGCCGGACCCGGACGCCTGGAACAAACAGATGTTCAAGATCCGGGTGTTCGACCAGCTTGTTTATGACACCGACCCCAACTTGACTAATGTGCTCATTACCGAGGATTGGAAGATCTGGCGGATCGACTTTACCCGCGCCTTTCGATTGTACAACTCTTTACTCGACCCCAGAGATCTGGTGATGTGCGACCGGCAACTGCTGGGGAATTTGAAGGAATTGAAATATGACGATGTTTTCGAGAAGACCCGGCCACATCTGAGCAAGGGGGAAGTGAAAGGGCTGATGGCGCGGCGGGACAAAATCGTCGCGACCTTCCAAAAGCTCGTCGCCGAGAAAGGTGAAGGGGCAGTTCTCTATTGATGCTCGGAAATGCCGCCGCCGTGGTCGTTCACGCCGGCCGGGGGCTGAGAATGGCGCTGGGGCTCATGGCGTGCCGGCCGCCCGTTTCACGACCGCCCGCAGGATGCCGCGTGTCAGGTTGAAGTCTTCGGCCATGGCGTCGTAGAAGTCCTCCTGGTCGAGTCGCAGGGCGCGAACGGGCTGAGTGGCCATGGCCGATTCAGGCTCGGTGTCGCCGGCCAGGAAGGCCAGAAGACCTGCCACCTGGCCGGGACCCAGTTTCTTTCCTTCCTGTCCCGGGCGCAGCAGGAGAACCTCGCCCTGCAACAGCACAAACATGCTGTCGGCAGCGTCGTTGTCGCAGTAGAGGGCTTGATGGGCCTCGTACTCGATTTCCTGAGCGATAGCCGCAACGCGCGCCAGGCTTTCAGTGGGGACAGCCTGAAACGCCTCAACAGTCTGCAGCACGGCAACCTTCTCCATTACCGTAAGCATATCAGTTCCTAAGCCAGGATCGTGGCTTTCAAGCGTGCAAGGGTCCACTGCCACGTCTCGACCCACAGAGGGTCGGGCTTGCGCGCCAGTTGATTCACCTCATCATTCAAATCCGCAAGCCGCTCTTGGCCGACAGCGTGAAGCGCGCAGACGGATAGCCAGCCGTCCTCGGAGTGAAGCAGGATGCGCAGAGCCTCATTTCTCGATCTCACGCTGGAACCACAGAGCTGGCCGGCGAAAATCACCTTGTCTCGCAAGGGGTACTCCGAGTCGAGCCCCACCACCAGGCGGCGGTAAAGGTCCGGCCGCAGCAGATGCTCGAGCACCTCCTGGGCATTCGCTTGGAGTTGCGAGGTGCCCGTGGTCAACCCGAGGAAAGCATTGTGCACGTCGCGAGGGGGATAGAGCAGGGCCAGGAGGAGGAAGATGCGCTCGAGCTCATAAGCCATGCGCTCCCGCAGGGCTCGCGCCAGCACGGACTCACCGGGCCGTGAACTCACTCCGGAAATCGACGCGCCGGCGTCCGGGTCAATCGCCGCCAGAATCTGGAACGAGCGGTAATAGCCCACCAGCTCAGCGTTGAGCATGTCTTCGATATCGGGACGTGGTGGAAGCAGGCCGGGATCTCTGGTTCGCAGTTTATTCAGCGCTTTCAGAACGTCGAAGCGCATTCCCGGATCGCTTTGCACCAGACTCTCGACTAAGGCCACGGCGGAATCGTAGCTGGGAATGCGGGCCAGCACTTTGGGAATCTGCTTGCGGATGGGCAGGGGCGCCGCGTCGTCGTTCAGGTAGTCCCGCAGAGGGCGCACCGCTCGAGGCCCGTATTGGACGAGCGCGGCGCGCGCCGCCCCAATCAGTCGCGGCTCTCCCAGTTTTCGAATGACCTGGGGAAGGAAGTCAAGGCTCTGGCATTTGCCCGCGCTGAGCAGAGCCTGCTCGACGACCTCCAGATCATCATCGTGCAACAGCTTGAGCAGTTCTGACTGCAGCTCGCAGGATGAGGGGATTACCCCCAGCACCCTCGCCGCCTCGGCGCGCGCGCGGGCGGCATCAGGGCCGGTCCGCTCGAGCATGCCTCGGAAGATGAGCTTCGCCGCCAGCAGGTACTCGGGCTCTCCGGTTCGCGCCAGGAAACCCACCACCGCACCCTGCAGTCCGTAATCGGGAAAATCGCCCTCGGCCTGAAGAAGCGTGAGAGGATCGCGCCCCGCATGAACGGTGAGGTAATGCAGCGCTTCGGTGCGGACCTCCAGGCTCTGGTCAGCCAGGAGTTTTTCGACCTGAGGGACGATCTCCAAATCGCCGGCGTCGCTCAGCAAGCGCAGAGCGCGTTGACGGACGGCCGGCGAGGGATTTTCGAGCATGCGGCGCAATCCCGGATGAAAGCCCGGTTCGCGTCCCATTTCGAAGAGGCTCAGCCCGTAAAGAAGCTGTTGCTCCCCACCCTTCTCCACCGCGTGCGCCAGGACTTCCATCGTGGTAGAGTCCAACACCGAGGCGGCCGTCCGTTCCGGGTCCAGGGTCCGGCGTTCGATCGCCGACCGCAGGACATTCAGATACTCGCGGCGCGCTCCAAAAGCGATGGCGATCCAGCCCACCAGGAAAACCATGTTGACCAGACCCACTTGGCTCGGACTGAATTTGAGCACATTACCAAAGAGCAATAGCGTCAGCCCGGCAATCCCGTCTGCCGAACGCCAGACGAAGGTGTCAATAAAGGACTTGACCTGGTTCTTCACTTCGGGCGAGACGGGCAGATAGAGCAGTTCCGTGGAGGACTTGTCGAGCGAGTAACGCAGGATATAGTGGCTTCCTCTCAGGAGGCCGGCCATCACCAGCGTCGGGGCAATCAGCACGCCCAAGCTGCTGCCCAAGAGCGCAACCGGCAGCACGAATAGAGTGACGCGGATTCCGAAAGCGCGTAACAGCGGCCCGGTGAGCGCCAGTTGGAAGATCAGCGAGGCCAATCCCATATAGCCGTTGAAACGGCCGAAGAAAGCGGTCAGCGCCGCAGGATTGCCGGCATAGTGCGCCTTCGCAATCAGCTTGAACTGATACCCGAGAATGCAAGTGGCGAGGCATCCGATGGCGATCAGCGCCGTGACCAACAAGAGATATCGCGAGCTGCGGATCAGGTTGAGGCTCTGGCCGAAGTTCTTGGGCGTGGTCTGGCCGGCGGTCGGCGCCAGACTCACCGCGGCCAGCCGCTGCCGCGTGGTCCGGAACATCTGCCTCACCAGCAGCGCACACCCCAACTGGAGGAAGGCGATAGCCAGCAACAGGGTTTGCGGCCGCACGAGTCCGCGGCTCACGACGTCGGCCGTAAAAAAGCTCACGAACGTTCCGCCCAGGATAGCTCCCGCCCCGATGAAGGCGAAGACTCTCCGCGCCTCGCGGGTGGTGAGCACGTAGTTAGCCAGCGTCCAGCCCAGCATCGGGCCCATCGCGCCCGCCACATACACCCAAATGTAAACCAGCCAGTATACCCAGTGGGCCATGGAGTGCGTCAAAAACCAGAAGCAGGCGAAGGAGAGCGCGAAGAAGAGCAAAGTGCCGATGAGGAGCGGTTCCAGCCGCAAGCGGTGGGAGAGGCGAATATACACTGAGACAAAGGCGCCGATGGTGACCGCCGAGCCGATCATGGCGTAGGGCAGGTGTTTAGGAAAGACGTTCAAAAAAAGGGAGTCACCGACCGCCTGCCCCATCAGGTAGGCGCCGATGTTGAGGAAGAGGTAAAAGAAGAGCAGCGAGGCGGGGCCCACCTCGCCCCGGCGCATGCTAAATATTCTCTGCATGTGGGTGGTCATAGCTGAGGCTTGCCGCCGGTATGATCGTGGCCGGACGCCGGGTCAGCCGCTCCGCCCGCCGGGCCCACCAGGATCTGCGGCTCTCCATCCGCGTAATAGGCGGTGATGCTTCCGTCCCGAAACTCCAACGCCGAACCGCGCCCCCCGTAGACCTCCTTCAACATCCCCGTGTCAATCAGAAAGACGTGATTGTCGAAACGGGAGAAAATCTCGAATTTGGGGCGCACCGTATGGGCGGCCACGAGGTACCGCACCTTCAGCCGTGCCAGCATCGCTTCCACGGGCTGTCTCAGCGATTCCTCCGGTTCCAGGGCCAAGCCGCGGTACCAGAGCGGGCCATCCGGAGAAACGCTCAGCCAATTCTGCAAGCCGGATAGTTCCTGCATCTGCTGCACGGCTTCACGATCCTCCACTTGGCCGCGCGTCTGAATCCAGGTCCACTCCTCCTGGATCTGCCGCAGGGCTTCGTCCTGCTTCATGTAGCGCCAAATAATCTTCTTCTGGCAGAGCGACTGCCAAAGCGTATCGAAGCGTGCGATCTCATCGTGAATCCGCTTGTTCAATTCCTCGACACTCTTAAACTTTAGGGCGGGATTCAGGCCCCCGTGGGCAAACAGCACGTCACCCACTTGCACCACCGCAGCGTGGCTGCGCAGCCAGCGCCCATAGAGTCCTTGAGCTTCGAAGGCGTCATGGCGCTCAAAAAAACCCGGCGGATGATCGTCCATCCACTTCTGGCGCCCGGCCTCGTCGTCGGAATAGGCTGTATGACGATGTCCGGCGTGGCTGGCGAGGAAATCCTTGTAATCGCGGTAGGCCTCCTCGCGCCGTTTCTCCGACTGCTCGGTCGCGAAGGCTTGGTAATCCGCGGGCACGAGATAGCGCAGGTCGCCCATGATGTTCATGACTTCATGATTGCCCAGCAGTGGGATCACGCGGCCGTTCTGTTGCGGCGCCTGGCGCTCCAACTCCATCAGAAGGTCCAGGCACTGGCGAGAGCCTTTCCCCCGATCGATCACATCGCCGGTCTGCACGAAAATGCTCGAACCGCCGATCCATTGACGGTTGGCGTCGATCAATGCGGCCCGCTGCAAAATCGCGATAAACTCGGGATAGGCGCCGTGCGAATCGCCGATGGCGACGACCCGCGTCTGCGCGCCGGCGCCAACCGCCGCCATCAGGAGCGTGCTCAAAATATAAACTGCCCACACTATCAGATTCGCTGGGCGTGATTTCATGGTGATAGCCAGTCTTGCTAATCTGCGCTCAACTGTAATCTGATTTGAGGGTGATTGCAAGCCTTTCTGAGCAGACCGTTCCCTAAGGCCGCAGCCTGAATTCACGGCGGAAAATTCTGTGAGCTAAGGCGCCCTGCAGATATCGAAGCGGCTCGCGAACTGCCTTTACGGAGGGTGATCACAGGTCAGACACTGCCAAAACGCGCAGTCCGCCGGCGAGTGGAAAACTGTTGGGAGCGCGCGATACGATCGCGCCGCTGACCGTCGGCGGTTTCCCTAAGACTCCCCGCACGAACTCGCGGTTAACGGCAGCTTCGGTAGGCAGGTCAAGAGAAACGAACCCGTGCCGGGGAAAAAGCCTGAGCAAAGTCGAAGTCTTGCCGGTCTGGCGGGCCCCGGTGAGCACCATGACGGGGCGGGTGCGCGCCGAACGACGAAGCCGAGGCTCGACGTGGCGCGGTATCCACATGTGCATAATATGCGATACAATCGCATAAATTGCAAAAAGCTTGTTGAGCCCTCTCGCCGACGAAGGGGCACGCAAGACCCCGCCATAAACGTCCCGGGGGTTTCACTCCCGGCCGCTCAATTTGCTCCCCTCCGGGAAGCACGGCTTCGCGCGTAGTCGGCCAGTCCTGTTGTAACCGGGCATAGGGGCTTTTGAAACAGCTTCTGGCACAGCTTCAGGTTCTATCCGGAAGGTGACTTGTTGCTCGTAGCGCAGCCGTGTTAGACTGCTCTTGCTGGGCAAAAGAGACCAAAAAGGGATAGGGCGGCATGGGAACACATGGCACCCCCCCGCACACGGAATGCGTCACGTGCCAACGTCTCGTCAACGAATTCGCAGAGGCTACGACTCGATATTTTGAAGCCGTGGATGGCCTCGCGAACGTGGTCGACGCCAGATCTTTCCATAAGCCAGCGGAGCACAGGCGCTTGTTTTTTCAAGCAAGGACCCGCGCTCAGAGTGAGCTTCAAAGCTGCGAACTGGCGCGACTTGCCTTAAGGCAGCATCGTTCCGAATATCACGGGGCTGGATTATTCGACGAAGCTCGTGAGTCGCCACAGCTTCAAGATCGTTAAAACTTCCTCCACAGTTATTGCCACGTCCTGGGAACTCCGCTTCCAGTTTTTTCCTCCAGAATGCGATATACTCTCAGGCGATTTCCCAAGGAGGCTACGCAATGTTCCGTTGGCAGTTTACTGCTTTGTTACTCCTCTCGACGCTGGCGCTCTCAGCCGCGCCCGCCGAAGAACCTGCGACCCTGCAAGGATTTTCTTCGGACGCCTCGCAGGCCGAGCGGGCTTGGGAGGGGAAGTTCCGCTCCATTCCCTCGCCGGACAACCTGCGGGATTACATGAAGCGTCTTTCGGCGCGCCCGCACCACGTCGGTTCGCCGTACGACCGGGACAACGCGGAATGGATCCTGGCGCATTTCAAGGAGTGGGGCTGGGACGCGCACATCGAGAACTTCGATGTGCTGTTTCCGACGCCCAAAGAGCGGCTGGTCGAGATGCTCGAGCCCACGGCGTTCAAGGCCAAGCTGGAAGAACCGAGCGTCGCCGAGGACCCCACCTCGAGCCAACACGATGAGCAACTCCCCACTTACAATGCCTACTCCGCGGATGGCGACGTGACGGCGCCGCTGGTCTACGTCAACTACGGCGTGCCCCAGGATTACGAGCAGCTCGAGCGGCTGGGCGTTTCCGTCAAAGGCGCTATTATCATCGCGCGCTACGGAGGATCGTGGCGCGGCATCAAACCCAAAGTGGGCGCGGAGCACGGCGCCGTGGGCTGCCTGATCTACTCCGATCCGAGCGGCGACGGCTATGTCGAGGGCGACGTCTTCCCGCGCGGCGCGTTTCGGCCCCGCGACGGCGTGCAGCGCGGCAGCGTCATGGACGACACGCTCTACACCGGCGATCCGCTCACGCCCGGCGTGGGCGCCACCAAGGACGCCAAACGGCTCGACCTCAAGGATGTTCAAACCCTTACCAAGATTCCCACCCTGCCTTTGTCGTACGCGGACGCGCAACCCTTGCTCGCGGCGCTCAAAGGGCCCATGGCGCCCCCGGCGTGGCGGGGCGCACTTCCCTTCCCTTACCACCTGGGTCCCGGCCCCACCAAGGTGCATCTGAAGGTGAAAGCGAACTGGGACCTGAAAACCCTTTACGACGTGATTGCGCGCATCGAAGGCTCAGAGTCGCCCGACGAATGGGTGGTGCGCGGCAACCATCACGACGCCTGGGTCAACGGCGCCGAGGACCCCATTTCCGGCACGGTCGCTGAGCTCGAGGAAGCACGCGCCTTCGGCGAACTCTTGAAGCAAGGCTGGAAGCCGAAGCGAACCATTATTTACGCGGTCTGGGACGGCGAAGAGCCGGGACTGATCGGCTCCACCGAATGGGCGGAGGAGCACGCCGACGAGCTGACAGAGAAGGCGGTGGCTTACCTCAATTCCGACTCCAACGGCCGAGGGTATCTCTCGGCCAGCGGGTCCCACTCGCTCGAGAAATTCATCAACGGGGTGGCGCGCGACATCGAAGATCCCGAAAAGCCCATGAGCGTTTGGAAGCGCCGCCAGCTCCGCCGCATCGAGGAAGCGGACACCGCGGAAGAACGCCAGGAAGCGCGCGACCGCTCCGACCTGCGAATCGGCGCCCTGGGCTCGGGCTCGGACTACGGCGCCTTCGTCGATCATCTGGGCGTCGCCTCGCTCAACCTCGGCTACGGCGGCGAGGACGGAGGGGGCATCTACCATTCCGTCTACGATGACTTCTATTGGTATACCCACTTTAGCGATACGAACTTTGTTTATGGACGCGCCCTGGCTCAGACCGCCGGCACGGCGGTCATGCGCCTGGCGGACGCCCAGCTTCTGCCCTTCGAGTTCTCGAACTTCGCCGACACCATCAACCGCTACCTGGACGAGTTGAAGAAACTGCTGAAGACCAAGCAGGACGAAACCCGCGAACTGAACAAAAAAATCGAGGAGGGCGTCTTTACGGCCACCGCGGACCCGAAGAAGACTTATGTCCCGCCCCCGCCGGAAGAGGTTCCGCCCCATCTGAATTTTGCCCCCCTCGAGAACGCTGCCGATGCGCTGACGCAGAGCGCGCAGCGCTACCACCAGGCGGTCGAAAAGGCCAGCGCCCACGGCGGCGCGGCGCTGGCCAACGCATCCTTGGGCTCCCTCAATGAACTTCTCATCCAGAGCGAACGGAAGCTGACCAGCCCGCAAGGCCTGCCGGGACGCCCCTGGTATAAACACGAAATCTATGCTCCGGGTGTTTACACGGGCTATGGAGTCAAGACGATCCCGGCGGTTCGCGAGCCCCTCGAACAGAAGAAATGGCAACTGGCCGAACAGGGCATCGTAGAGGCGGGCAAGGTCCTCACGGACGAGGCGACACTCATCAACTCCGCCGCGGAGGAATTGGAAAAGATTGCGAAATAGCCAGCCAGTAGCGCGGACCTGCGTTCCAAGGTCCGCGGCTTTTTGCCTTGGCGGACGAACCGCGGACCTGAAGGGCAGGTCCGCGCTACCTTGCTCATCAACTCCGCCGCGGAGGAGTTGGAAAAGATTGCGAAATAGCCAGTAGCGCGGACCTGCGTTCCAAGGTCCGCGGCTTTCTGCCTCGGCGGACGAACCGCGGACCTGAAGGGCAGGTCCGCGCTACCTTGCTTCGGTGCGCTGCGGGGCCTCGGGGCCGGGCGGAAAGAGGGTTGAGGCGAGGCGGCTCGATTGAGTCATATCGTTGCTCAGCATGGCGCCTAAAACCACCTCGAGGGCGTCAAGCAGGCGTCGATCGCCGCTTTGAATCAGGTAGCCGGCCAGCCGAATCAGACGCAGATGGCGCGGTGTATACCTTTCGGCGCCGGCCTGGGGCGGCTTGCCCTGGCTGGCGTGAAGCAGGTCCATCACGCATCGGCCGGAAGGCGTAAGCATGCACTGGGAATCGGGGAGCTTCTCCGCGTGTTCCTGGAAAAACTCCGCCAGCGGCACCTCGAGCGCCGCCGCGATCTTGCGGAGGGTCTTGGGACGCGGCTCGAGATGGCGGTTTTCAATCCGGGACAGATAAGAACCGGCGATGCCCGAGCGTTGGCTCAGCTCCCGCTGGCTAACCCCCTTTTGGTTCCTGATCTGCATAACGCGCGTTCCAATGCTCATAAGTTGACCGCCTCGGTGTTTTCATTTTGGTCGGCAATCTTAACACAAATATAAAAAACCACAAGCGGCAGTTTGCCGGGGACGCTGCCTATCCCCCACGAAATCGACTTCGACGCGACCCTAGGGCTAGATCCTCCGCTTGCCTTGGATAAATGCTTTGGATAGAATAACTACCTGATCCGAGGGGCCCCTTAAATAAAGCTAGCATTGCTGGAGCTTCGGTTACCGTTGGAAACCCTAGCTGAACACCAACAGGAGGAAACTATGGCGATAGATTCAGAAAACCCATTCGGCTTCGACTACTCGAAATCCAGTCAGAACTTTTGGGCGGCGGCGCAGACTCCGGTGACCAATAGCGGAGGTTCCTACGGCGGCTCCCAAACCAATAACGGCCTCAATTGCGGAAACTTCAACACAGCCGACAACTGGGGCACCAATGGGCAGAAAAGCGGTACGAATTCCAGTCCCTATAACGGCGGAGGGAGCCAAAGTTGGGGCGCCACCGGCTACGATAGCAACGGCTCCTACAGTGGCTCTAACACTGCTCCCCATCCCAGTCCGGGTATTGGCAACAACGGGGGTGGCGAGGGGACCGACTTGCTGGGCGACGTCACCGTGATCAATACCGCCGTCGGCTTGAATCCGACATTTGTCGCGGACAATATTTTTCAAGGCATGGGATCGATAGGATTGTACGGCCGCAGCCGCGGAATAGGAACGCAAGCGAGAAACCCGAATACTCCGCCGTTCCCCTCTCCCCCCGACCCCACCAAGGGCGTGCCTCCGACCCAGCAGATGGACACCGCTAATGACTGGAGCATTGGCGTGTTGGGCCAGTCATCCAAAGGATGCGGGGTGTACGGACTCGCGACCGACGACAACCCAACAGCCACGCCCCCGCCGGGGCAACCAACTCAGCCCTCTCATGGAATCGGCGTCGTCGGCCGGTCCGTCGGCGGACTGGCGCTGGAGAATATGTCGGTCGAGCAAGCGATGGGCTGGGTTGAAAATCCCAAGGATGTCTTCGACAGTGCCATCGGCGTTCTCGGCCAATCGTTGAACGGGCCGGGAGTGCGAGGACACGGCGGCCCTTTGTTGAGGCTTACCTTTACTAAAACATCCGCCCCGGGTAAAGGTACAGGCGGCACTTCCGGCCTGATACCGTTACCGCCGACTGAGTCGTCTTCCTCCGCATGGCTGGTAGCTAACCCCGGCGGTGTATTCAGCTCGGGACGACGCCAGTACATCGAGATCGGTGGCAACGACTTGTTATTTCAGGAAATGAGCCCCGACTCGTTCGCCCAGCTTCGCCTCGTGCCAAGTGTTGGCACGCATTTGCCAGGATCCGCTAAGGTTGGCGACATGTTCCTACAACTGCCAAATCCCGGTGGAGGCACGGGGCCCAATGGAGAGGTGATTTCCCCCATCGCGAATCTGTGGATCTGCACGGGATATGAGGGATCGGCTGTCGGCGGGGTAGGCGTCCCGGTAACGACCACGCCAAAGTGGCAGCAGGTGCTGTTGGGACCACCACAGCCAGGAGGAACCGCCCCGACAGCCTATCAGGTGCCGAATTCGGTTTTGACGCCCGAGTCCACTTAGCCTGGATTTCTCACCACTTTGGAATCGGCCGGAAGGGCGGGGGTTGAATAACCTTATCGTTGTTAATACGCCTGCATGGACACGGCACAGGAAGAAGGCCGCAGAGTCCCAGCCCCAGGGACTCTGCGCTCGCCGCTTTCGAGTAGAAATCCTAAGCGTCGAATAAATGATGGGGAAAGTGAATGTTGGGGATGCCGTTGTAAGTGTACCCCGCGAACCGGATTACTATCTTTTCACGAGCATTCGTGCCGTCGCTAATACGCAGGATTCTGGCAACCGTGGCGTTGGTGAGGTCGATGGTATGATAAACAGGTCCCTCGGACGGATGTTTTCCGGAGACTATAGAAACCAGTAGCTTCGTGCCCAAGCGGTAATGCTGGAAGAGCACCGGCGACGATGAATCGATTCTCTTCGTGGCCCCTATTTCTGTGGGTACCCATGATGCTGCCGATGAAGTGGCGATACCCACATTTTGCGCACGGCCTACGCCCCACGTGAGTGAATTGACTTCAGTCCATTCCGTGTGGCCCGTGGTGGTTTGGACATTTCCCTCAAGTCCTGCGAACCGGATGAACGTCGACATCACGCACCTCCTTTTGCTGCTTTAGGTTGGACATTCTCAAGCCGCCGCGGCGGCCGCGGCTCTGACTGGTCCGCGGGTAACCGCCGTCACGTCTTCCATGACGTCGAACACCTTGGCGCTAAAGTCAGACAGGGCAGGATGACTCTTCACTTGGGCGGCAAGCGGCCCGGACAAGAAGTCGTTCAGCGCTTGCTCGTTTTCGAATAAATAGATACCGCCCGCTTCCTTTTCGCGCTCGTTCAATATCCAAATCTTCCACCGCAGGTTAGGAACACCCGCAAACACGGGCGCAACAGACTGACAAAGGCTCTGATACTCAGACGTCGAGGTTTTCAGCCGGAAATTAATCTGAAGGACCTTTGCGGACATAGTCTCTCTCCTTCTCAACCCAGATTTCGATTCAGGATGGGCTACCCACGAGCAGTATACACCAGAATTTCCATTCTGAATCCCAAAACAGGCATCGAAGGGTGTCAGCAAGGTGTGAAAGAATCGTAGCGGCGGGTTTACCCCGCCATCGCGGTTTTGAAATCATTGGAGATCTGGCGGGGTAAACCCGGCGCTACCCCCACGAGGACGATTTCTCACGCCTTCCAGGTACCCTTTCCTCCCCCGGTAACGTTTTCCCCCTGGGCGCGGCCCGAAGAGACCATCGCTATTGCCCATTCACTTTGTTTGCAGTTTTCACTTGACAAATCCGGCAGTATAGGCTAGGATTATGTGGTTAAGCTGGCAGTACGTTAGGCCCTGCCGGATACGTTATGCCGCGAAGTCGAGGAGAGGAAGAGCACGGGCAGGTGGGCAGATCGGCAGGTGGGCAGATCGGCAGGTAGGCAGGTGCAGAAGATTTCTTGGAAGCGAACGCCCGGAGCGACCATCGACCGGGAAGGCGGGGATGGCGCCTCCCACCGGGGGACCAGGGTTTTCAAAAAACACAAAATAGGACGAACGAAGCCACTATGTTGCTGAAACTAAAGAGAGGCGATTGCAAAACGAAGCTAAAACGGACCGAAAACGGAGCTGGTTTTGAGCGCAAAATGCGCGGATTGCGTCGAAAGGGAGAGCGTTGTTGCGAAGCGCCTGTTATAGGCTGACTCTTGGACTTCTCAACTGCTCGACTTCTCAGCTTTTGCAGGAACAAAGCCGGAATGTTGATGAAAACAAAGGACAATGACAAAAAGTCGAGGAGTTGAGAAGCTCAAAAGTCGAGAAGCTGGATTCCCAATCGCCAAATCGGAACTGTCAGGTACGCCCACACGGCGCGAGTCAACTCCTCGGCTCCTCAGCTTTCGCCAGGAACAATCCGGGAATGTTGATGAAAACAAACAATAAGTCGAGCAGCTGGTTTTCCATATGCCAGATTGGCGCTGCTCCGGCACGGCCACCGCGCGCGTCGACTCCTCGACTCCTCAACTTCTCGACTTCTCAACTGAACCAGGAGGTCCCATGAGACTTTTTTCCCGCTTCAGGCCGGACCGGCGACTGGTTATTCCCGAGCTTCTAACCTTTTCCTTTCTTCTTCTCAGCTCGATCCCCGCGCTGGCTCAGACAGACATTACGGGTTTCTGGGTTCTGCGCATTCCTACCGGAGACGGCAATTACCGCGAGACTTTTCTCGACCTTAAGCAGTCTGGCGACAGCGTAACGGGCAGAATCCTGCCGGGATACCGCGAGATCCCGATCTCCGAGGGGACCTTCCGCAACGGCAAATTGCGTCTGGTGGTGACTTCACGCTTCGGCGGACAGGAGCGCAGCATCATCTACGAGGGCGCCGTCGCGGACGGCAAGATCTCGTTGACCGTGAACTTTCCCGGCCGCGAGCCTCTTTCCGGCGTCGCGGAGCCTTCCAGGCCGGAAGCCGCCCTGCCTCCTCCCCGCCTCCCCTTGCCGGCGCTCCACGACGTGCCGGACAACGGCTTGGCTCGCACTCCTCCCATGGGGTGGAACAGTTGGAACAAGTTTGCGGGCAAAGTCGATGACGCGGTGGTGCGAGGCGTGGCCGATGCGTTGGTTGAAACGGGCATGAAGGATGCCGGTTATATCTACGTCAATATCGATGACACCTGGCAGGGCCCGCGCGATTCCCAAGGCAACATCACCGCCAATCGCAAGTTTCCCGACATGAAGGCGCTCGCCGACTACGTCCACTCCAAAGGGTTGAAGATCGGAATCTACTCCGGGCCCGGCCCCAAAACCTGCGCGGGATACGAAGGCAGCTATGGCCACGAAGAGCAGGACGCCAGGACTTACGGGGCCTGGGGATTCGACTACCTGAAGTACGATTGGTGCAGCGCCGGCCGTATTTACAAAGACGATGATATGCAGGCTGTTTATCAGAAAATGGGTGATGCCTTACTTAAAGCCGGCCGGCCCATCGTGTTCAGCCTGTGCCAGTACGGCCGAGCCGAGGTTTGGAAGTGGGGGCCGCGCGTGGGCGGGAACCTGTGGCGAACCACCGGCGATATCAGCGACAACTGGAAATCGCTCCAGGAGATCGGATTCCGCCAGTTCGTCATTGCCGCCTTCGCAGGGCCGGGCCATTGGAATGATCCCGACATGCTCGAAGTCGGCAACGGCGGCATGAGCAACGATGAATACCGCACCCATATGGCGCTGTGGGCGCTGCTCGCCGCTCCGCTCCTCGCCGGCAACGACCTCCGCGCTATGAGTGAGGAAATCAAAGCCCTTCTGATGAATCGCGAGGTGATCGCGATTGACCAGGATGCTGCCGCGAAGCCCGTGAAGAAGATTCTTGAGCAGGGAATGACAACCATCGCCGCGCGCACGCTGCAGGATAATTCCGTGGCCGTGGGGCTTTTCAATCGCGGCGACGCTCCGGCGACCATTACGGTTCGCTGGAGCGATCTCGGATTGCGCGGCACGCCGGCGGTGCGCGACCTGTGGGCTCACCGCGACCTGGACAGGGCTCCTGACCAATACACAGCTACCGTGCCTTCCCACGGCGTAGCGCTGATTACGGTGAAACCCTAGCCGACACCGGAGGACTCATGCCAGGCCGCGGAGGGGCACGCCGGCGGGCCAGGGGCGGGGCCTTTACAAGTGTTTTAAAACCCCCACAAGGGTCGCCATTACAATGAGATAAGCAGCTTGCGGTGTCTTTTCGAGGCGAATCTTGACACAAATGTAACAAAGTTTCGCGCCCCTTGGAATTATGTTGACATTCCCCGCCTATAGGCTATCTTATCTATGGCACAGCAGGAGGGAGCCAATCCTCAGCCGTCGCGAGGGCATTCTTCGCGGTGGTCATTGAGGCGTCAAAAACAGAGGCGGGACCTCTCAACCCGGCGTGAGATGATCTTGCGCCCGCCAGGTTGCCAGCCTCTCAAAAGTTTTGTAGCGGGTACCAGCTACTCACGAGCCCACCGACCCGTCCGGGATTATATAGCAACCCCACAATCCTGCCTGATAAGCCCTGAGCCGGACGGGTCTGCCTTTTTTCCGAAGCAAGAGCGCCGATGGTCGATTGACGACTAATAACGGTTGCGAGGGGCAGCAGGCCTTTTGTCCGCTGTGCGCGGCCCAGGCCTTCTGCCGCGCTTCTCCGGACAGCCCACACCCCCGCCGGCGCCCGATACCTGCCGCCTGACACCCGGCTAGATGTAGCCGAGTTCTCGAGCCAAACCGAGAAAGGGCTCGCCGCTCAAAAACAACTCCGCCTCCGTCGCCTCGTACCCTTGCTGCAGGGTGCGGCGCAGGTGCAGGGCGGCGATATCCGCCAGTTGCTGATCGGTGAGAGTCTTGCCCAGGCGGGCGCGCAATTCGGCCAACGTCGCGCAGGAGATTGCCACCGTGGCCTTGCGGCCATTCACCAGGAAAACCACATCCATGCTGTCGCTATGGCGAGTGGCGATAGCCGGATAAAGGTGCACAAAACGGACTTTGACCGGCTCATCCAACCCTTTCGAGGCGACTTCAAACGGCGACACCACATAGCTCATGTTTCCTGCTCCTCGACGCAAGCGTTCCTATTAGACTACGATCATGATGCTTGCCAACGCAACCCCTGCGATTCTAATCGTTTCTCCGCCTACAGGGTTTTTCATTCGCAACACCGGGATTTTCTGCATTTTTTGCATTCCGCGCGTAAGAATTTCTTCGAAGGCGCACCACCGCTCGACCGCAATGGTCCGTTAACTATCGCGGCTACACCGGGTTAGGAAAATTCGAAAGTGGCATTCGGCGTGCTCCCGCCAAAGGTGGGGAGAAGATGGGCGGGCCGCTTAGACGGTGCCCCAACCCCGAGGCAGGAAGGAGAAAACAAAATGGCGATTGACGAGGTTCCCGAAAAGGAAATCCAGGTTATCGAGCCGGGCAGTTCGGCCTCGAAAGGCCTGTTTCTTGTCGTCTTTCTGGCGCTGGTGGCTCTGCTCGCCGGCGAGATCTACTCGATTCACAGGATCAATTCGACGCGCGAGGCGCTCGAGGCGCAGCAAGCGCAGGTGCACAAGCAATTGGCCGCAGAGTTCCAGGATCAGTTGACCAGCCGCTTGAGCGCTATTGAAAACTCCAACGCTCAGCAGTTCGATGCCCTGAAAGACGAGTTAGACTCCGCGGCAAAGCGGCTTGGGGCCACAGGCGGGGAGTTGAAACGTTCCCGCGCCATGGTGGCTCAACTCCAAAGTCAGCAGCAGAAGCAGTCCGAAGCGCTGCAGCAACAATTGGCCCTCAAGGCCGACCAGCAGCAGTTGGGCGCCCTGAACCAGGATGTCAGTTCGCAGCGCAGCGATCTCGACAGCACCAAGAAGGCGCTTGATTCCGTCAAGTCGGATCTGGGCATGGCCCGCAGCGAGATGGGCACCCTGATCGCTCGCAACCACGATGACATCGAAGCGTTGCGCAGAATGGGTGATCGCGACTATTATGAGTTCACGGCCACACGGAAAACCCAGGCGCACGTTGCCGGCATTGGCGTGACGTTGACCAAGACTAACGTGAAGCGGCATCAGTTCACAATGGCGATGGTGGTCGACGACGTTCAGGTGGAAAAGAAAGATCGAACCGTCAATGAGCCGATTTTCTTCTACGTCAACGGTTCTAAGCGGCCCTATGAAATGGTTGTGAATGAAGTCAAGGCAAATGAGGTGAAGGGTTACGTGAGCGCCCCCAAGGGCGCCAAGGAAGTGGCGGCACGTTCCGAGCAGGCGCACTAGCGAGAATCCTGGAGACCCGGGTCGCTCCCGGGTCTCCTACCCTAGCTGGCAGCGGAAGGACCAGGGGTCAGCCCACGAGCAAAACTGGACGAGGCACGGAATTCCAGGAATCCTCAAAAAACAACTCATCCGCGCAGTGCTTTTTGCCGATGGCTTGAAGGGGCTCAACGCGGCGAAGCGTTGTTGCAGGGGGAGGTTACACTGCCGACCGAAATGTACCCACACCCGATACCCCTAAACCAGAAGACCCGGCCTGTCGAATCCCTCACAGCGCGTGAGAAAATGATCGCCGCTCGCGTGGCGCTCGGACGTTCCAATGCCGAAATTGCAGGCGACTTGAAGATCTCAACCCAAACCGTCAAGAATCATCTCGTCTCGATATTTGGTAAGATCGGAGTGGTGTCCCGCTTGGAACTGGCCGCTTGGTTGTACCTGAATGATAGCAGCTTATGTCCCCCACGCCCTTCCACCCCTCGTCAAAACTAACGTTCGGCCCCCCGATTGTTTCCCCCACAGGCCCTCGTATTCGGTATCATACGACTTATGGGCGTGGCGGTCCGGTGTGGCAACCTGCGCAAGACGTATGACGGCAAAGTCGAGGCCGTGCGCGGACTCGATCTCGAGATCCAAAGCGGTGAATGTTTTGGTCTGCTCGGCCCCAACGGCGCCGGCAAGACCACCACGATCGAAATCCTCGAGGGTCTTCTGCCGCAAACCTCCGGTCAAGTCGAGATCCTCGGAAAAACTTGGAACTCCCACAGCCGGGAACTGCGCGAGGTGCTGGGCATCTCGCTCCAGGAGACTCGTCTGGACGAGAAGTTGACGGTGCGCGAAACCCTGGATCTTTTTGCCAGTTTTTATCGCCATCCGCAGGCGACGCTCGAGGTCATGGAAGAAATGGCCCTGACCGAGAAGGCCCATAGTTGGGTAGGAAAGCTTTCCGGCGGCCAACGACAACGACTCGCCGTCGCCACCGCGCTGGTTGCCAATCCCAAAATCCTGTTTCTCGACGAGCCGACGACGGGCCTTGATCCCCAAAGTCGCCGGCAACTCTGGGATACTATTCGCCAGTTCCAGGCGCGCGGTGGTACCGTCCTACTAACGACCCATTATATGGACGAAGCGGAGCGGCTGTGCGATCGCCTCACGATCATCGACCACGGCCGCGCCATCGCCTCCGGCACGCCCGCTCAATTGATCGCGGAATTGGGAGGGCATCAGAGGGTGGAATTTGAGGCCCCGGGCGCTGACAGCGTGCCCGCCGAAGTATGGCGCTCACTTCCCAGTGTTGAGGCGGTCCATGCCCAAGACGGCATGGTGGTGCTGGGCGTGCTTGAAACTCACCAGGCGATACCCGCTCTGCTGGCGGCGTTACAGACCCGCGGTGCGAGCCTCCAGCGGCTCACCACCCGGCAGGCCAGCCTCGAGGACGTCTTCGTGAGACTAACGGGACGACACCTGCGCGAGGACTGAGCGCACCGCGCTGGAAGGGCTTATTTCAACTAAGCAGTAAATCGGACTATGAGCGCTCGCGCGAATTCTGATCCCCAAATCGTGGCTCCTCCCATGCCGGAGGCGAACGCCCCCTCTCTCGAGCCCGCCAACCGCCGCTGGGCAGGGTACGTGAGTCTGCTGATGGCGCGCGAAAAGGTGATGTGGCGCGAGCCGGAGGTGATCTTTTGGGTTTTCGTGTTCCCCTTACTTCTGGCTCTGGGACTGGGCATCGCCTTTCGCAACAAGCCCGCCGAGGTTCACCGCGCCGCCATCATAGCCGGCAACGGCGCCGCCCGCGCCCTCCAGTTGCTGCAAGCTTCTCCGGCTCAACGCTCGGTGCACGCTGACGTGCTGCCGCAGGCCGATGCACTCAACCAATTCCGTCTTGGCAAATACGATTTAGTGGTGATCCCCCAGCCCGACGGTGGCTTCGAGTACCGATACGACCCGGCGCGTCCAGACAGCGTAATGACTCGCACCACCGTGAACGACGCCTTGCAAGTTGCGGCGGGAAGAAAAGATCCCTTGCCCACGTCCGAGAAGATCTCGAGCGAGCCTGGAGCGAGGTACATCGATTTCTTGATTCCAGGCTTGCTGGGCATGAACCTGATGAACTCGGGGATGTGGGGCGTGGGTTTTGCCCTGGTCGAAATGCGGCAGCGGAAACTCCTCAAGCGCTTCGTGGCCACGCCGATGCGGCGCAGCGATTTCCTTCTCGCCCTCACCAGCAGCCGCTTGATCCTGATGTTGATTCAGCTTGTCCTGTTGCTCGGCTTTGGCGTGCTGGCGTTTCACATGCGCGTCATGGGGGCGTGGCTGTCAGTGATCCTGGTCAGCGCCGTGGGCGCGCTTTGTTTCGGCGGGTTGGGCCTTCTCACCGCCAGCCGCGCCCAGAAAATTGAATCCATCAGCGGCCTCATCAATCTGGTGATGATGCCCATGTGGCTCTTCTCCGGCGTCTTCTTCTCCTACGAGCGGTTTCCCGCCATCATTCTACCCCTCATCAAACTCCTGCCGCTCACGGCGCTCAACGACGCCCTGCGCGCTACCATCCTCGAGGGCGCCTCGTTGCCCGCCCAAGGCTCACGACTTCTTATTCTCCTCCTCTGGGGCGGTCTCTCCTATGTCCTCGCGCTGCGCTGGTTCCGGTGGACGTAGGGCAGGAGTCAGGATTCAGGAGTCAGGATTCAGGAGTTCTCAAGGTGGACCAGCCCTCGCCCCCTTGGGGGAGAGGGTGGACCGCGACGGCGCTTTCATCAGCCGCCGCGGGCCGGGTGAGGGGGTGGCCCGCCCTAGAACCAAAACTTCACACTTACACTGCTTGCAACTCTCCCCGTCTCTAGCCGCCGGAAGGCTGATCTGTCCGCCGATTAACCCACCGGTACGCCGCGACGGAGTTTTTCCAGAAGCACTTCTCCGCAGCGGCCCGGCCCTTACGGTTGAAGTACTCGCGCACGACGCTCAACACTTCTGGATAAGCGCCCCACCGATCGCTGTTCGGCCAGTCGCTGCCGTAGAGCAGCCGGTCTTCGCCGAAAATCTCCCACATCTCATCCAGTCGCGGCCGGTAGAAATTCAAGTCGATGGGCACGTGGCCGCCCACCCGTCGCAAGACTTCCGAGACTTTGACATAGACCTGCGGCCGCTTGCCCAGCTCGCGCAAATTCGACTCGTACTCGCCTCGCGCCTGCGAATCTGCGGGAGGCTCGAGCTGCGGCAGGTGATCGATCACGACCCGCAAACTGGGAACGCGGTCGGTGAGCCGCACCAGGTCTTCAATCAACGCCGGATCGGGATTGGCGCTGTCAAGCTCCAGGCCGGCATCAGCTAGAGCTTTGAGGTCGGAAATGAAATTCGGTTGCGACAACTGGTTCCGCAAATTCCTATTCCATAAATTCCCGTATCGAATGCCGCGAAACAGCGGATTGTGGTGAAAGCGTTCGAGGTGCGCGCGAAAGTCCGGCTTGCCTGGTTCGAGGTCCCCAACCGTGCCCACAATGATCGTGTCCTTCGCGGCAGTGTCCAGAACCCACTGGTTGTCTTCGAGCCAGGGACTAGCTTCCACTTCGATTGCTCCAACGATGCCCAGCCCTTTCGTGACGGCCCGATAGCGGTCCGGCAGTGCGGGCTTGTACAGGATCGCATCCGTCTTCTCGGGCCAAGGCACGCCCTGTGGACGGCGGGGGTCGAAAAGGTGAATGTGAGTGTCGATGATGGG
>Ga0187781_10000981_pt1 | contig 21358 bp, 16 predicted proteins | sample 0715_SJ02_MP02_2_FD_132447 | JGI IMG/M metagenome (GOLD analysis project Ga0187781, IMG submission 132447) | Tropical peat soil microbial communities from peatlands in Department of Meta, Colombia - 0715_SJ02_MP02_20_MG | ecosystem: Environmental > Terrestrial > Soil > Wetlands > Peat | place... | reverse complement strand
CTGGCTGCACTTCCAGGATTGCACGGGTTGCACGGAGACGCTGCTCCGCACCTCGACTCCCGATGCCGCGTCTCTGATCCTCGATGTCATCTCGCTCGACTATCACGAGACGCTGATGGCCGCCTCGGGCGCGCAGGCCGACGCCGCGCTGCACAAGGCTATGGACGAGAACGCTGGCAAGTATGTGCTGGTGGTTGAAGGTTCGATCCCGGCGCGGCACGACGGCATTTACATGGAGCTTGGCGGGCGCCCGGCGGTGCAAGTGGTGAAAGAAGCAGCGGCAAAGTCGGCGGCCGTAATCGCGATCGGATCCTGCGCGTCGTGGGGCGGAGTGGGCTCCGCCGACCCGAACCCGACCGGCGCAGTGGGCGTGGATACGGTGATTTCCGGCAAGCCGATTGTGAATCTGCCGGGTTGCCCTCCCAATCCTTACAACCTGCTGGCGGTGGTTCTGGAGTACATCACCATGAACCGTTTGCCGGAACTGGACGACCAGCGGCGGCCCATCTTCGCCTACGAGCGTGTCATCCACGAGAACTGCCCGCGGCGGGCGCACTTCGATGCCGGCCGCTTCGCCTATGCCTTTGGCGACGAAGGGCACCGCCAGGGCTGGTGCCTGTACAAGCTGGGCTGCAAAGGGCCAGTCACGCATGCGTCGTGCTCGACGCGGCCTTTTAACGAGGTGCCGAACTGCTGGCCGATCGGTCTGGGCATACCGTGCCTGGGCTGCACGGAGAAGAACGTGGTGTGGAAGATAGCGACGGTGGAGACGGTGCCGATTCACCTGGCTACGCCGCCGGACACGTACCCGCCGATCTACAGCGGAACCGGACGGATCAAGACCGGCGCGGCCGTTCTGGTGGGCGCAGTTGCCGGAGCCGTGGGAAGCGCGTCGTGGGTAGCGTCGCAGCGTTTCCGCAGCAGCCAGGAAGCGGGAGCCGAGCGGATCGCGGCAGATCGCGAACTGGCGGATAAGGAAGCCGCAGCCGCGAGGAGAGACGCCGCGCAGTGGAAGACAGAGGAAGCAGCGGCAGCCAAGAGCGAAGCGGCAGAACGGAAGAAAGAGGGATAACGTGGCTATCACCCGGCGAGAACTGATTACGACGATCGCCAAGACGGGCGGCACCGCCGCCGTGGCGGTCACGGTGGGAACGCCAGCGCTGCACGCGGAGACCGAAGGCCCAGTCATCCCCAACGCGGCGGTAGGCCTACTCTATGACGCCACCATCTGCATCGGCTGCAAAGCCTGCGTTTCGGCGTGCGCGGAAGCCAACAACACGCCGCCCGACACGCGTGGCGACAGCCTGCACCAAGCCCCGTCCGATCTGAACGATCTGACCCGCAACATTATCAAGCTGTACAAACCGGCGGACGGGTCGCCCGGGTCTTTCGTGAAGCGGCAATGCATGCACTGCCGGATCCGGCCTGCGCCGCCGGATGCCCGTTTCAGGCTCTGTACAAGGATAAGGAGAGCGGCATCGTTTATTGGGCCGAGGATAAGTGCATCGGCTGCCGTTATTGCACCATCACCTGCCCCTACCACGTTCCCCGCTTCCAGTGGGTGGGGTATAACCCGCGGGTGACGAAATGCGAGTTGTGCAGCCATCGCCTGACGCAGGGGCTGAAACCGGGCTGCACCAGCGTGTGCCCCACGGGGGCGGTGATCTTCGGGCCGCGCACCGTCCTGCTCCTCGAGGCCAAGCGCCGTATCCAGGAAAGTCCCGGACGCTACTACAAAGACAAAGTCTACGGAGAAACCGACAACGGCGGGACGCAGTCGCTGTATCTGGCGCGTGTGCCGTTTGACGATCTGGGACTGCCGGAACTGGGCGCGGAATCGGTGCCGGCGAAGACGCTGCGCTGGCAGCGGCGTTTCTATCAGTATTTCGCGCTGCCTGCACTGCTCTATGCCGGGCTGGTGCACGTGATCCGGAAGAACCTGAAGGGGCACGAAGAAGAGGCGCATGAACGCGAACTCCAGACTGGCTTGAGGGCGCAACTATGAGCGCAATAGTGAGCACTGCATTCACGACGCAGCCCGAAACGCAATCCGCAACTGACGCGCGCTGGGAACGGGCCGTGCCGGTATTCGGATTTTCGGTGGTGACGCCGTTTTTCCTGGCCATGGTCGGGTTGGGGCTGGTGGCGCTGGTTTTGACCGGCTATCGGGAACTTGCCGGCCTGGGGCCGGTCAGCGGCATGACGGACGCATTCGGCTGGGGCATCTGGAAAACCTTCAACGTGATGGTGATGACCGCCCTCGGCTCGGGCGCGTTCGCGGTTGGAATCGCAGCCTGGGTGTTCAAGCGCAAGAAGCTGCACGCGCTGATGCGCATGGCGCTGCTGACCAGCTTCTTCGCCTATGCCTGCGGTTTGGCTTTGCTGGGCATCGACGCCGGCCGGCCCTGGAACTTCTACTGGATCGTGTTCCCGTGGAAATGGAACATGCACTCGCCGCTGGCGGAAGTAGCCGTCTGCATGTCTATCTACGCGATGATCCCGTTGGCGATCGAGAATCTCCCGCCCGTGCTGGAGCGGCTCTGGTACTTCGATTCGCGGCTGCGGCCGGGCGTGGAAACAATCGAGAAGCGCCTGCATTCGGTTTTTCCTTATGTGATTGCTCTGGCGTATCTGCTGCCGGGCATGCACCAGTCGTCGCTGGGTGCGCTCATGCTGCTGGCTGGCGAGCGGGTTCATCCCCTCTGGCAAACGCCGTTTCTGCCGCTGCTCTATGTCTGGGCCGCCTGTTTTATGTCGTTTGGCTGCGTGGCCGGAGTCACGATGCTGTGCTGCCTGATCTACCAACGTGCCATGGATATGGACGTGCTGGATGATGCGGCGCAGATCACCTGGTGGCTGATCTTCGGCTGGTCGGCCTTGCGCCTGCTCGATATCTCGTTTCGCGAACAGATGGGCACGGCATTCCGCTTCGATCGCTTTGCGGCTGTGTTCTGGCTGGAAATGATCCTGATCGCGGGCGGAGGCCTGCTGCTGCGGCGCTCCCGGCAAACCCACGAAAAAGACAAGATGTTCCTGGGCTACGTTCTCAGCTCGCTGGGAGGAATGATCTACCGCTTCAGCCCGACCACGCTGGCCTTCCGCCCCAATCCGCAGGCGCTGTATTTCCCGGCCACGATCGAGATTCTGGTCTCGCTCGGCTTCATCGCCATGGGCATCGCGGGATTCCTGGTGGCGGTAAAACGATTCGCCATTCTGCCGGGGACGATTTCCCTGTGGCATGACATGGCGAGCTACTTCCGTTTCCGGCGGCCTTATATCCGCTGGACGGGATATTTCAAATACGGATTCTTCGGCGAAGACGAAAAACTTGAAGATAATTCCCATTAACAGCAGGCACTATGTCGACAAAAATCACGATTGATCCGATTACTCGAATTGAGGGCCACCTCCGCGTCGATGTGGAAGTGGAAAACTATGCGGTGAGCAATGCCTGGGCGTCATGCACCATGTGGCGCGGGATTGAAACCATCCTGCGCGGGCGCGATCCGCGCGACGCGTGGATGTTCGCGCAGCGTTTCTGCGGCGTGTGCACCACCGTGCACGCCATGGCCAGCGTGCGCTCCGTAGAAGACGCGCTCAAGCTGCCTGTGCCTGCGAACGCGAACTACATCCGTAATTTCATCCTGATTGCGCACGCCCTGCACGATCACATCGTGCACTTCTATCAGCTCTCCGCGCTCGACTGGGTCGACATTTTGCAGATTCCGAAGGCGGACCCGGTGGCGGCTTCGAAGCTGGCGGAATCGCTTTCGCCGTGGACGCGCAACTCAATCCGGGAGATGAAAGCCGCGCAGGACAAAGTCAACGCGGTGGCAGCGAGCGGCCAGCTCGGCATTTTCCAGAATGGATATTGGGGCCATCCGGCCATGCGCCTCTCGCCGGAAGTGAACCTTATCGCGTTCGCGCACTACATTCAGGCTCTCGAATACCAACGCAAGGCGCTGCAGGTTGTCGGCATGCTAGGGTCGAAGACGCCGCATATCCAGAACGTGATTGTCGGCGGCGTCGCCAACGCCATCGATCTCGACAACCAGAGCGCCCTCAACATGGAGAGGCTGGAGGCGATCCGGGTGTTGCTCGCCGAAGTGGCGCAGTTCATCAATCAGGTGTATCTGATCGATGTGTGCGCGGTGGCAGCGATGTATCCGGAGTGGTTCAAGATTGGCAGCGGAGTGACCAACTATCTCGCCGTCCCCGATCTGCCACTCGATAGCAACGCCGGCGCCTACGATCTGCCCGGGGGCGTCATCCTACAAGGCAACATCGGTGGCATGCAGCCCTTCAAGACCGCCTCCGATGCCGTGTTCCGCGAGTCTGTCACCGAGGATGTAACTCACTCCTACTACGAAGGCCAGAAGCCGCTGCGGCCCTGGGAAGGCGAGACCGATCCGCAGTTCACCGGCTGGGACGGCGAAAAGAAATACTCCTGGGTCAAGTCGCCGCGCTACAAGGGACAGCCCATGCAGGTGGGTCCGCTGGCGCAGGTGCTGGTGGGCTACGCCCAGGGGCATGCGCTCACGAAGAAATACGCCGACCTGGCCCTGCAACAGGTCTCCGCGATCGCGCACCTGAACGCCACCCCCGCGCTGCTGCACTCGACCCTCGGCCGCCATGCCGCACGGGCGATTCGATGCGCGATGCTCGCCGAGTTGGCCGACAAGCACTGGCAGTTGCTCGTCAATAACATCGCCAAAGGCGATCTCACGGTTCACAATCAGGTCGTCTATCCCTGGGGAGAAGTGGAAGGTGTAGGAACGCATGAAGCGCCCCGCGGAACGCTCTCGCACTGGGTCGTGATTCAGGGCGGGAAAATCAAGAACTATCAGGCGGTGGTGCCATCCACATGGAACGCCAGTCCGCGCGACGAAAACGGCGCGCACGGACCTTACGAAGCGTCGTTGCTGCACACGCCGCTGGCGCGGCCGGAGGAGCCGCTGGAAGTATTGCGCACCGTGCACTCGTTCGATCCCTGCATGGCGTGCGCGTGCCACACTTTCGATCCCTCGGGCCGCCAGATCGCCCGCGTGAAGGTGTTGTGAAGGTGAAGGTGCTGTGAAGAAGATCGTCATCGGCGGAGTCGGCAGCGTGCTTCTGGGCGACGACGGTGTCGGTCCCTACGTCGCCGGCATGCTTGAAGCCGGTTACCGCTTTGCCGACGGCGTCACGGTCGCCGATCTGGGCACGCCCGGGCTCGATCTCGTCGCGCATCTCTCCGGCATCGATGCGCTCATCCTCATCGACTCCGTCAAGAACGACGCGGCCCCCGGCACGGTGACGCTCTACCGCAAGGAAGATATCCTGCGGCATGGACCGGCGCCGGTGCGCATGGATCCGCATTCGCCCGCGCTCTCCGAGTCGCTGCTGATCGCCGATCTTGCCGGCGAGGGCCCGGCCCACATTCTTCTGATTGGCATCACCGGCCAGCAATACGAAGTGGGGACCGCGCTGAGCGCAGCCGCCCGCCAAGGGGTGGAAAAAGCTGTGCAGCAGGTATTGGCCGAATTGGATCGGTTGGGAAGTTCCTACTCAGAATTGCGCAGGCAAGCCTTTTCGGCCTGGTGGAATCCATTGGCCGAGAAGCACCCGGATGCCGCTTTGTCTACCGACGCGGCGCCGGTACCGTTCCGCAGCTAAGCTCAGCGGCCCGCGCCCGCGGTCGCGTAGCGGGCGCGTATTTCGCGCTCCGCGACAAACCAGTCTCCGACCGGGTCGCCATCTTGGCCGTTGCGCTGCAGGTACAGCTCATAGGCCCGGCGGCGGATTTCTTCATCCAGGTTCACAGTACTCTGGCTTACGCCGCTCAGGCTCGCGCTGGCTGGGCGCACGGCGGTCTTCACCGGCATCACCGCGATCGGGGCAGGGGTGTTGGTCGTGACAGCGGCGGCACTGACCTTCCCGAGGATCTCCGGCGCGGCTGTTGCCGGAGTGGGTTGGGCAGTCGCGGACTCCGCGGGTTTCGCGGTCTTGCGGCTGCGGGGGGTGATAAATTCATTACTTTTGCGAGGCATCACTACTCCTTACAAGGTGGGATAGCTCATCGATCATCCTTGCAACCGATGTCGGGAGCAAGGCGCTCGAACCTTCCCAGCGCAACTCCCGTTGGTTCTACTATAGCGCGTACAGCTGTGGAATAGAGCGGGAGGCTTGTCAAAAAAAGTAATCGCCGGTACAAAGTTGGGCAATCGTTCAGACATGGCCTGTGGCTGTGCCAAAATGGCACAACAGTACATTCGTAACTTGTGAGACGGTGCCCCAAGGCCGCAGGATTAAGCCAGCACTATTAATATTCAAGAAGATAAGACTAAGAGAAATTTCTTATAGGCCCATTGTATGCAACCGACAAACCAAGGTATTGGTGTGAAGGCCGCCAAGAGCGAGATGGCGGACCTGGAAAAATTGGTAACCGGGTCGTCGAACCCGGAGGAAGTTTGCGCCAAGGTGGCGCAGGCTCTTCACGTGCGGCGGGGCGAAATCGCGCTCCTGCGCGTGGAGAAGCGCAGCCTGCGTTTTCTCTATCCCACTGAGTTGCGCTCGGCGGGAGAAATTCCGCTCTCGGGTACGTCGGTGGCCGCGCGTACCGCGAGCACCCGGGTCCCGCTTTTGTCGAACGCCTTCATGCGCGTGAAGCACGTCAGCCTGTTTGAAGCCGTGCGACTCAAGGGCGAAGAAGAAGACTTGCCGAACGAGCAGATGCCGATTCAGAAAATCATGTCGGTTCCAGTGATGGAAGCGGAAGGCAAAGTCGTGGGCGTGGTGCAGGTCTCGCGCAAAGGCCTGGACGCCTCGCTCGCCGGTCCCGACTTTTCCCACGACGATCTGAAGCTGCTGGAAAAAGCAGGAACCATCCTGGCGCGCATGCCCTTCATGCAGGAAGGCGCGGCGGTTTAGCGAGTCGGGCTCTCGCCTTTGGCCTCTCGCCTTTGGCCTCTCGCCTCTGGCCTTTGGCCTTTGGCCTCTGGCCTCCGGCCTTTGGCCTTCGCTTCTGGCTCTTAGCGCCTTTTCAGGTCTTGCTCTCTTGGCGTCGGGCTCCCTCGACCGGTCTCCCCGGTCTGCGTCCCCGCGTTCTGGCTGTCCGAGTGTGTAGTCGGCAAACTTGCCCTCGTAGACTTCCTCGACGGCGCAGTCTTCTTTCTCCCATCCGAGACACTCGAACAGTAGCTCGTTGATTAGATGGAACCGGGTCTCCGCCTCGTTGCGTTTCAACCCGTAGCTGGTGGCCCTTGCCCAGTCGGCTAGGGCACTTATCTTACGTAGCCCGACTTCAAAGTCCGCCATGGGCAGAAAGTTACTACACTGCGAGGTGGAAGGAAAGCCTCCTTCGTATCGCGGCGCTGAAGCGCTGCGCCAGGCAAGGGCTTCTTGTCTGGCTCCGTTGAAATTGATGAGACATTCGAAAAAAACTCCCACCCTAAACGTCGCACAAGGTGCGACGTTAGGATGGGGCGGGCACTGGGCGCAGGCCCACGTCTCGAAAATCACGGGACGTGGGGCACCCTCCTTTTGGCCTCTCGCCTTCTGCCTTTGGCCTCTCGGCTTTTGGCTTTGGCGTTTTGGTGCGTCCGGTTTTTCATCTCCTGCCCTCTTGGTTGAGTCCCCAGGTTAGCGCCCAAAGGCAGGCGCGAACCTGGGGCACCGTGCCTTTTACTCCTGCGAGCGGAGGACGCGGAAGGTGCTGCCGCCGTTTGACCAGACCAGCACCAGAGCGTCCTGACCCTTGGGGACAGCGTGGAGCGCGTCGGCCACCTCGGAGACGGACTTCATCGGCTTGCGATCGACTTCCATGATGATGTCGCCGCGGCCGATGCCGGCGTTGTCAGCGGGGCTGCCGGGGACAACGTCATCGACAACGGCTCCGTGAGCCGAAGCTGGAGCGTTCACCTGGTTGCGCACATCGGGCGTGAGATCGGAGAGGTTAAGACCCCAGCGTCCTTTGCCCTGTTCGCCGCTGGCGCGTTCGGAGTTGCTCTTTCCGCCCAGTTCTTCGAGAGTGACGGCCACGCTCATGGGCTTGTCGTCACGCAAGACTTCAAGATGGATGGTGTCGCCGGGACGATGCTGGCCGACGAGCACCTGAAGCTGGCCGGCATCGTTGATCGCCTTGCCATCGAGTTCGGTGACGACGTCACCGGTGCGCAGGCCGGCTTTCGCGCCCGGAGAATCGGGCGTGACGTCGCCGATGAGCGCGCCGGCGGCCTTGGTGAGATGGAAGAACTTGGCGTTGTCGGGCGTAACGTCGGTGATCTGGACGCCGATGAAGCCGTGCGAGACCTTGCCGTACTTAATCAGCGTGTCGACGGTAGGCTCGACGATCTGCGTCGGAATGGCGAAACCCATGCCGGCGAAGGAGCCGGAGCCGGAGACGAGGAAGGTGTTGATGCCGATCAACTCGCCGTGCGCGTCCACGAGCGCTCCGCCGGAGTTGCCGGGATTGATGGCGGCGTCGGTTTGGATGAATTCGCCGGGCTTGCGGCGGTCGCTGTCGGGATTGGGACGGTTGAGCGCGCTGATGATGCCGCGCGTGACCGTGAACTGGAACCCGTAGGGATTGCCGAAGGCGAGGACGGTTTGCCCGGGATGGAGATTGGCGGAGTTGCCCCAGGGAATGCTGGGGAAATTCGAGCCGCTGATCTTGATAACGGCGACATCGGTGAGCGGATCGGCGCCGATGAGCTTGGCGGGAAGGACTTCCTTGTTGCTCATGGTGACGCGGATATCGGTTGCGCCTTCAATGACGTGGTTGTTGGTGACGATGTAGCCGTCAGGCGAGATGATCACGCCACTGCCGAGGCCACGCTCAACACGGTTCTGAGGGCCGAAGTTGAACTGGCGGAACTGGTGCTGGCCTTGGCCTTGGCCGCCGAACGGATTGCCACCGAAGGGACCGTTGGGGCCGAAGAACTGCTCCATGTCGGGCATGCCGTTGTCTTCGCCGGTCTCTTTATTGTTCTTGGAGGTCACGGTTACGTTGACGACGGCGGGCGTGACGCGGGCGGCAAGGGTTTCCATGGCGCGGTCGAGCGAGAGCAGCGCGGAGACGCTGTTGTCGTCGAGCGCGGCAGCGGCGGGAGCCGGCATGGTCACGGCCGCTTCCGTGGCGGCCTTGGCGGTTTGCGCAAAGTGTAATGTTGCGAACGCGCCGATGGCTGCGGCCAGCACGAGGGCTATGCCAATGCGACGCGAGACAGTTGCTTTCGGGCTGGATGACTCCGAGCCTGAGTTGTGAAAGTTTGGGTACCACAGCTTCATTGTTGTTCTCCTTTAAACTAAATATCTAGTTGTTACCAGCAAAAAAATTTTGCCAGCAAAAATTCTTACTAAGTCGAGTGCGCAGCCGGCATAACCGCGTTGGGCAGCCACGCAGGGTCGACCACTATCACCCGCCACACTTGGATCCTCCAGATTGTGGGCGAGGATCCGGGAGACGATCCCGGATCGGATTGCACAAACTCGGCGGTGCGGAACATAACCACCGCGGGCAACGCGAGGTTGCGCTCGCGCCCGGCGGCGACTTGGCTCGCATCGGACATTTCCTTCTCAAGCATTGCGTCATCGAGCGCGGCGCTCTCGAACATTGCGTTTTCGAACATTGCGCGCGAAAGGGCGGCGAGGAATGAGTCGGTTGCGGCCGTAGCTTCGCGGCCGTTTTCCGTGGCAGTAGGCGGATGGGCCGGAGCCTCTACCCGCGCGGCCATGGCGGAAACGGGAGTCGAGGGCACGTCGTGCAAAGCCTTCTTCTTGGGTGCGACCGAGGCCGTCTTGAAATCAGGCGTGAGCATGTTTGGCTTGAACATGGCCGGGGTCGCGCCTACGCTTCGGGGCGAAGTCGTAAAGTTGGCGCGAATTGCTGGCGGTGCGATCGAAGACGACACAAGCGACGCCGAGTAGGTGGGGTTATCGGATGATTGCGGTTGCTCAAACGAAACCACGGCCGGCGCGTCCGGCAGGATGGCCGCGCAGAGCAGGGCGAACGTGCCGACCAGAGCCAGCGCGGGCTTTGAAACTCGCGTGGCAACGGGGCGTTGCTTGTCGAGAATGCGGGCAAGCCGCATCGAAGTCTCGCGGGCGCGGTGGACAAAGGCCTGAGCCATCGTCCAGGCGCGCTCGGCGAGACTTCTTTCCAGGAGGGACACAAGGCAGCTTGCATATCCTGCCGGGTTGGAGGTTTGCGCGACGACGGCGTCGTCGCAGGCCATTTCGCGCTCGAGCGAGAGACGGCGTTCGATCCACCAGACGGCAGGATGAAAAAAGAAGAGGGCGCGAACCACCTTCTGAATGAGGTTGGTCCAGTCATCCCAGTGGCGCAGATGAGCAAACTCGTGGCGCAGGATGATGGCTAACTCGGCGGGCGCGACATCGCGCAGCACCCACGCGGGCAGGACAATCATCGGCTTCCAAAGACCGAGGGCGGCCGGCACACGAATGCGATCGGAGGTGGCGAGGAGTACGGGGCGTGAATGCGCGGCGAACTGACTCGCGCTGAGTTCAGCAAAAAGAGCGGAAGTAGATGGATCGAGAACAGTCGGATCGACCGGCTTGCAGGTTTGGCGGAGCTGGTGGAGACGCCAGAGGCCGACGGCGAGGCGGGTGGTCATCATGCAGGCGATCAAGGCCCACAAAGTCAGAAGGAACGCCGCCCAGCTTGATGGCAGATGGATCGAGTGCGCGGCGGCTAAGGCCAGGGGACGGGCGAGGACGGCCGTCACTCCATTTGCTGAGATTAATGCCGGGAGACGGGCGAGGACGCCCGTCGCTCCATTTGTTGAGGTGCTTGCCAAGCTGATGGCGGAAGCTCCGGGCAGCCACGGGAGGCCGGCGACGGCGAGCAAAGCGAGAAACCACACGGCAAATCGAGTACGCGAGTTTTGCGGAGGAAGAATACGCAGCAGAATCCACGCGAACAGCGCGATCAGAAAAGTCTCCGGCAGCGAATTGACGACGCGCTCGATGGCGTACTGCGCGAAGGCCGTCAGCGGGAGAACGCTGTGGGCTAAAACGAGAATGCCGCGCGCCAAGAACTGGAGGGGAGGGACGATCATTTGCCGTCCCTCCGGTCGAGCATCCTGCGGAGGCGGTCAAGCTCATCCCGCTGGATGCCCCGATCTTCAAGAATGTTGAGAACGAGATCCTCGTGGGAGTCGCGGAAGAAACGGCTTACCAGGTGGCGGATCTCGGTGCGGGTCGCATCCTGCTGGCGAACGACGGGCACAAATACGTGGGCGCGTCCGTCCTTGGAGTGCTTCAGGTAGCCCTTGCGCTCGAGGATGCGAATGGTGGTGAGGATGGTGTTGTAGGCGAGAGGGGGCTTCTCGGTAATCGAGTCGAGAACCTGCTGCACCGTGCCCGATCCTTTCTCCCAGAGCACCTTCATCACGCGGAGCTCGGCATCGGTCAGCGTTTCGGACTGTTTCGGCGGCACCGCTTGCCTCCCAATGAATTGGACGTTTCAGGTCCAGAAAAGTAACTAAAAAATTAGTTGCTGAGAAGGCACGGCTGGGTTGTATGGGCGGTTTCGAGTTGCGTCAGAGCGTTGCCGAGGGACTGGACATACGAACTAAGTTGATGAAAAAATGAGATTTATCTGTAGTTTCGCGACGAGCATAACCACATTCGTCACTTCGCGGGATGTGCTGCGTCACAGACATGCTGTACAGCGTACACGAACATGAAGGCGATGGGATCGATGAGCGAAGGCCCAGACTCGATCCCGGGAGTCACGTATGAGAATGAAGATGATGTTTGTGGCAGTGACGCTTTTCCTGCTATGGGGTGCGGTGGGAGTTTCGGCGCAGGAAAAGACTGTCATTACAGTCAAGGGCACGACGTTGAACAACGGCGTGGTGCTGATCGACATAGTCAAAGGCGGAAAAGGCTCTGAGATGCAGTGCAATCAAGGAGCGCCGGGCTGCACGCAGCTTAAGGCCGGCAAATATCAACTGCTACAACTTCCCGAAAATATGGGCATGTATGAATGCAAGGACGTGCAGGTTTTCGAGGAGTCGGCCGACACTTCGGATGCCAGCAAAAAGCTCGGGGAGTATTGTTTGAACGAGAAGTAGTACGGGCCGAAACCAGCTTGCCGCAGCCCTGTCGAGTTTCGGCTCTCGCCTTTTGCCCCTGTGCCTTCAGCGCTGAAATCAACTCAACGGCGGCGCGGCGCCCTGCCCAGCGCGCTGCGCGCCGATCACCTGCAAGGGCCCAAGCGAACGCCTGACATGGCCGCGGCTGCGATATCATTCGGCGGAATGAGAACACCGCACGCAGTCTTTCTTCTAGTTGCCGCGCTCAGTCTGGCGAGCCTGGCACAGGCCGCTTCCTGGCAGTATTCGCGCATCGGAAACCCCAAAGACATTCAAACGCAGCCCACCGCAGGCACGGCCATGATGGGTGGCGGCGACGATCTCGACGAAGCGTTTCGCTGGTTGTGTGCGAAAGGAAACGGCGGAGACTTTCTGGTGCTCCGCGCCCGCGGGGACGATGAATACAACGCGTACGTAAACGGCTTATGCCACCCCAATTCCGTAGCGACGCTCATCATCCCCGACCTCGCGGCGGCGGAAGACCCGGCAGTAGCGGAGATCATTGACCGCGCGGAGGTCCTGTTTATTTCGGGCGGCGACCAGGCCAATTACATCCGCAACTTGCAGGGCACTCCGGTCGAGAAGGCGATCAATGCTCACGTGGCGGCGGGGAAACCGATTGGCGGCACCAGCGCCGGCCTCGCCGTGCAGGGCGAGTTCGTCTACGGCGCGCTCGGCGACAAGCCGGACGACCCGGACCTGGCGTCCGTGCAGGTATTACCCAATCCATATTTCGACCGCGTGACGCTGGTGCGTGGCTTTCTGAAGATTCCCCATCTCGAAAACCTGCTGACCGACACGCACTTCGCCAGGCGTGATCGCATGGGGCGCACGCTGGGATTTCTGGCGCGCATCATGCAGGATGGATGGTCGAACTCTCCGCGGGAAGTGGCGGTGGATGAAAAGTCGGCGGTGCTGGTGGAAGCCGATGGCAAGAGTACGGTGGTGGGAGCCGGCAAAGGTGCATATTTCCTGCGCCCAACGCGCAAACCCGACGTCTGCGCAAAAGATCAGCCGCTGACTTTCCGCAGGATCAGCATCTATCACGCGCCCACCGGCGCGCACTTCGATCTGGGGCAATGGAAGGGCAACGTCGGAACGAGTTACTTTCTCTCTGTTGAAGGCGGAAGGATCGAAAGCACACAGATCGGCGGCGGGATTTACTGAGCCGCTGCTCTGGGGTGATGGGTGTAATGGGAATGTTGCAGCAGTTAGGCATGTGGGCTAGACTGTTGCCGCGTAAGTCACGGTCAGCATTCACCACGCGCAAAGGGAGCAAAGAAATGAGAACCAGTTGGCTGGCGAGGCTGGGTCCAGCGGTTGTCTTGGCATGTTCCTTGGCTACCGCTCAGCTACCAAACGCTGTTGCGCAGCCCAAGGATGCGCCGGCTACTGTCGCCTACGTGCCGGGCAATGACATTCCAACGTTTGACGGCGGTTCTGCGCAAACTGTCTTGGGGTATTCGATTTCTTCTCCTGAACCAACCTCCCCGATAAGCACTCTCACGCTTCCGTTGTCGTGCAACTCCCTTGGCCCGGTGGCCATGGACTCCAGCGGCCAGCTATATGCCGGTTGTTTTTCGACGTCCACCCCTCCGCTGGTTCAGATTTTTTCCAAGGGCGCTACGGGATCGGCCACGCCGTCGCGAACTATTGAAATGAGCAGTGCTTCATATGAGATAGCCGCTCTGGCCCTTGATGCGAGCGGCAAGCTGTATGTAGCCTCCCTGGAAAATTCATCTGAGACACGTTTCGCAATAAGGATCTTTTCCGCCGACGCCAACGGACCGGCGGCGCCTCTACGCACAGTTAAGTTGCCGGGAAATGAACAACTCGTCGATCTGGCAGGCGATGGGGAAGGTAATATCTACGCTGCGGGGACGCCCATCGACCATAAGGGGGGGCCGTCCAGTTTCGTTGATGTCTATTCAACACAGTCAGGCGAACGGCAGCGTCGGATAACCCTCTCTAATTACATTTACGGGGTGGCCGTCGATGCCGCTATGGACGTGTATGCGACCGTCTGTCCCGACCCGACAACCTGCTCGATCGAAGAGTTCGCTCCAGGCGCCAAGGGCACCGCTCCCCCAATCAACGTCGTCAACCTGGAACAGGGCGGCGCCGAGGTTGGGAGTGGCCCTGTGCGCATCGATGCCACGGGTAACGTTTTCACTCCGCTGACAACTGGTAGCCTAGCGACGTCCTACGGGTTTACCCTCTACGATCTTTGGCAAGCTACATCAACGAGTCCAATCACAATCGTGCAGACTGGCTCGTACGAGTACTACCACAGTTTCTTCGCGCTGAACTGACGTCACTCGCGGCTGTCGGCCCAGCCTGATAAGGCCATCATCATTGCGCTGCGGCAAACCCCTGTGTTAGCTTCGACTTCGAGAGGTCTCTTTGAGACACACGGTTCCGCCGGGCATGAACCGCAAAGAGGCGGAAGTATTCCTGCGCCTCGATCCCGCGCGTCTGCCCCAGCATATCGCGATCATTATGGACGGAAACGGGCGCTGGGCCCGCCGGCGTCACATGCCGCGCGTCGCCGGACATCGCGCCGGGGTCGCGAGCGTGCGTTCCACGGTTGAAACCGCCGCGCGCATCGGAATTCCCGCGCTCACGCTCTACGCGTTTTCCGAAGAAAACTGGAAGAAGCGTCCGAAGTCGGAAGTCGATTTCCTGATGCGGCTGCTGTGCCGTTATCTCAGAGCGGAGGTCGCGACGCTCAACCAGAACAACATCCGCCTGCGCTACATTGGCCGCCAGCACGAGTTGCCTGCGGTGGTGCAGCGCGAAATGGCCGAAGCGAGCGAGGCCACCGCTCGGAATACAGGGATGATTCTGACGCTCGCGCTCAACTACAGCGCACGCAGCGAGATCGTGGATGCGGTGCGCGCCATTGCAGACGCGGCGGCGCGCAATGGCGGGCTGGACCATCTGGAGATCACCGAGCAGGCGATCAGCGAGAACCTTTACACGCGCGATCTGCCCGATCCCGATCTGGTGATTCGCAGCAGCGGAGAAATGCGCTTGAGCAACTTTCTGCTGTGGCAGCTCGCGTACGCCGAGATCTATGTAACCCAAACGCTTTGGCCTGACTTTCGCGGCACGGATCTGCTCGAGGGTATCGAGGAGTACCAGAAACGCGAGCGCCGCTATGGCGGATTGGGGCTGGATCCCGGCCACACGCATGAACATGCCAAAGTGCCGGTACACGCGCCGGAACACGCGGAAGTCAATTCCTGACAATTGAATCTCGCCGCCGCAGGTCTCAGGTCTTAGGTGTCAGGTCTCAGGAAAATCACTCGCTTTCAGCCGCGATTCTCTCGGACACTTGAGGGAAACCTGACACCTCACATCCAGAGGCCTAACTGTTGCCTGCGCTGCGCGCCGCGAGCCACGATTGCAGGATGAGGATGGCGGCCATGCGGTCGACGGCCTGGCCGCGCTTGGCGATGGAGAGATTGGTTTCGCGCAGCAGGCGGTTGGCTTCGGTTGAGGTCCAGCGCTCATCCCAGAGGTGCACGGGCAGGCCGAATTGAGTTTTGAGTTCGCCGGCAAAGGCGCGCATTTTCTCGGACTGCGTGCCTTCGGCGCCGCTGAGCCGAAGCGGCAGGCCGACGACGATCTCGGCCACGTCATATTGCTTGAGCACTGCGGCGAGGGCCTCCCAATCCTTGCGCTTATTCTGACGCTGAATCGTCTCCAGGCCCTGCGCGGTGATGCCGAGCGGGTCGGAAACGGCCACGCCGATGCGCCTGGAGCCGACATCGAGGGCGAGAACGCGGTGAGCCGGCGGGGATGATGACATAGGACGATGATGCGGAAGTCAAAAGTAAGAAGTCAAATGACGGGCAAGTTCCAAAGTTGGAAAGTTTCAAGGTTTCAAGGTTTCAGGGTTTCAAGGGTTCAAGGTCTCAAGGTTGCAAGGTTACAAAGTCTCAAGGTTGCGATTGCCGAGCGACCACCGCGCACCTCCTAGAAACCTTGCCACTCTAAAACCTCGAAACGTTGAAACCTTAACGTGATCGTGGCATTTCCTTCCGCTCTGAGGCAGAATGATTCTCCATCGGGCTGATGGAGACTGCCGCCACAAACCGCAGGCATCACTGGTCGCTGACCCTCTTGGGCATCGGGCTGATTATTCTCTTCGCCTACTATGGCGAATCGGTGCTGGCGGTCTTCTTCTTTGCCATCCTGCTGAGCTTCACGCTTTCGCCGGTGGTGCAGGCGCTCGAACGTTTTCGTCTGCCGCGCGCGGTGGCGGCTTTGCTTAGCTTGGTGGTGCTGCTTGCCGTGCTGTACGGCATCACGGCCGCGTCTTACGCCGAAGCCGTGGCTTTTGTCGACAACATGCCCAAATACTCGGCCAAGATCCGGTCGATTCTGCAACCATTCCGGCAGCAGGCGGAGAAGATCGAGAAAACCGGCGAAGTGGTAAACGACGAGGGTCCGGGTGGAACCCCGGTGGTGGCGGTGCGGCAGGTCAGCAATTGGACGGATTTGCTGACGCACGGGGCGGGCACGCTGACGGATTTTCTGCTGGCGGCATCGTTTGTGCCCTTTCTGGCGTACTTTCTTCTGACCTGGCAGAGCCATGCACGGTCGGCGACGGTGATGCTGTTTCCCTTGCACCACCGGAACACGGCGTTTGTGACGCTGGGACTCATTGGCAAGATGCTGCAAAGCTTCATTGTCGGCAACCTGCTGATTGGGCTGCTGATCTCGGTGGCGAGCGTGGGAATTTTTGCCCTGCTGCATGTTCCGTTCTTTTACTTTGTCGCGTTTCTCAGCGGATTCTTGAGCCTGGTGCCGTATCTGGGGATTGTGCTGGCGATGGTTCCTCCCATCGTGGTGGGGCTGGGGCAACTGGAGGCGGGAGACCTGTTCCTGGTAGCGCTTTGCGTGGTGGTCATGCATCTGGTGGCGCTCAACGTTCTTTATCCCAAGCTGCTGGGAAGCCGGCTGCGGATGAATCCGCTGGCGGTGACCATCGCCCTGCTGTTTTGGGGAGCGGTCTGGGGAGCGGTGGGACTGGTGCTGGCGATTCCGCTGACAGGCGCGATCAAGATCATCTGCGATCACGTGGAATCGATGAAGCCGTATGCGGACTGGCTGGGAGAGTAATGAGGTTAGAGGTGAGAGGTTAGAGGTGAGAGGTTAGAGGTAAGATTGCAGAGGCGGCTGCGGGCAGCAAGCTTGGGGTGCGGATTTTGAGCGCTAACGCCTGGTTTCGAAAACTGACCGACGAGCCCGGAGCGAGAAGTTCGATCCCTCCACAAATCCTAGAACAGTTACTGGAGCTTGGCGTACTCGGCCTTGGCTTCTTTCAGGATGGGGATGTCGGGGTCGGCGTCTTTCCAGAGGGTGAGGAAATCTTGGTAGCCAGCTTTCGCTTTGGCGGTGTCACCGGACATAGCGTACGCGCGGGCCAGTTGCAGGTGGGCGAGCGAGCCGAGCAGGAAGTTCAGCACAATTCCGGGATGATCGAAGAACTTCTGGAATTCGGCGGTTGCAGCAGGGCTATTCTTCTGAGCAAGATATGCCAAACCGCGAAGGTATGCGGGATACATTGTGCTGGTTCCGGGAGGAGGCCCTCCGAGTTCGTAGGGAAGGGCTGGTTCGAGCGCGACGATCGCTCGGTCGGGCGCCTGTTGCGCCATCGCGATGGATGCCTCGATCACGGGGAACCAGTACACCTTAAGATAAGTGTCGGTGGGCTCGGATTTTTGGAGCGCCTCAAGGATGGTTCTGGATTGAGCAGTTTCGCCGGTGCGTGCTAGGGCCAAAGAGGAGAGCACTTTGACATTACGCCCAGGAGCGAGTGCCAGCGCACGGGCGACGGCTCGCTTGGCAACATCCGCATTCCCCATCTCAGCCTCGCGGAGCGCCTGATAGGCGAGCCACAGGGCCCCGGTTTCTTTCGCGTCCGCTCGCACGGCAGAGTCAGTGGCACGCCGGGAGAGGTCACGCGCTTTTTCCAGTCGCCCATAGTAGGTCTGGGTATCGGCGTGGGCGTTGAGCATCTGGTCTTCCTCGCCGGGCCGGCCGGCCGCCCATGTGACCTGCCGCTCCATTTCGGCGCTATCTCCGGACAGAAATGCCAAGCTGTATCGATTGATCCGAAGGTAAAAGCCATCGAAGTTTTTCTGTTGTGCTTCCTGAAGCGTCTGCCGGGCGTCCTGGAGCCGATTGACGGCGATGTACATGCCTGCCAAGTTCGCATAGCCGAGAATCGTCGGTTCCAGCCGCCGTGACGCTTCGGTTTCCGTGATCGCTTTGTCGTATTGGCCCAGAGCGGAATAGATAACGCCAAGATTTATGTGTGGCACTAGGTCCCGTGGGTAGCTTTTCGCCCAGAGTTCGTAGGCTTCTGTGGCCTTCTCCACTTCACCAGTGACGTATTGAAAATAAAAGGCGGAGATACGGTACCTCTCGCGATCGCTGACCCGGTCGCGCAAGTCGTAGGCCTTCTTGGCATGGTCAGCGGCCAGACTCGCCTGTCCGAGATTCGAGTACTCGACCGCCAGACCGACATAGGCCATGGCGAAGTTGGGGTCGAGTTCGATGGCTCGCTTCAGGAACGGAATGGCTTCGGCATCACCTTTGGTGCGGCTGGTCGTGATGCCCATGCTGTAAGCCTTGAGGGCTTCAAGGGACGGTGTGGTGGCTTCCACCGGCACGTCGAATTTCTGCACCGAAGCGAGCGACTCGCCCAGGCGCGTTCGCATGGCCGTGGCCGCGCTGTCGAGCGCCTTGAGCACGCCTTCCTTGCTCGGGGCTTCGGCCTGCTCTTTGGCCAGATCGTCGCCCGTATTGCAGGCTACCGCATCAAGGCCGATGATGTACTGGCTGCCAAGGTTGGAGATCGATCCGCTCAGCACGGCTTTGCTGCCGGTGCGCAGGCAGAGTTCCTTGGCCACATCGGCGGTGACATGTTCCGTAGGTGCGCGGCCCATCAGCTTCAACGTCTCGCCGACTCTGCGGTCGGACAGAATGTTGAGGAACGGGGACTGCTCCAGATCGACCGCGTGGGCCTGCTTAAGGGTGCCAGCGAAGACCGGGTCGCCGGTGGAGTTGATGAAATCGGCGAGGACGACCGTATCTTTCTCGGTGAGTGGCGTTGCCTTCGTCGTTGGTGTTGTTGAACGCGAGCGGAGGTAGAACGCTCCTGCCATGGCGGCAGCGACGAGTAGCACGGCTGCGGGAACCAGAACCGTCCAGAGTTTTCTACCCGCTACAGGAACTTCGGCAACTTTCACTGCGCTCGATGACGGAGATGGAGCAAGCACAGGGGAGGAACCGGATGCTGACGAAGGCGGGGCGAGCTGAGAGCCCGACTCCTGTGCGACCGCTACTGACCCCGAACTAGCTGGTACCCCGTGCCGCGATTCCGTTTCCCGTTTCAGCCGCTTTAGATCGGCCCGCATTTCCGAGGCGTGCTGGTAGCGCAGGTCGCGATCCTTCTCCAGAGCCTTGTTGATGATGTCTTCGAGCTTGGGTGGGAGGTCGGGATTCAGCCGAACCGCAGGAATTGGGTCACGTTCCAGCATGGCATGGAAGATAAGCGCCGATGTGTCGCCACGGAATGGCAAGGTGCCCGTTGCCATTTCATACAGCACAGTTCCGAATGAGAACAAATCTGTACGGGCATCCAGTTCCTTTCCCCTAGCCTGCTCTGGAGACATGTACGCGATCGTACCGAGTGTCGCACCAGGACTGGTCAGGTGTTGCTCGCTCATTGCCGTCTCTTGAGCCGTTGCTCCTGCCGCTTCGATCACTCTGCTGCCAACTGGGGTCAGTTTCGCCAACCCGAAATCCAGAATCTTGGCGTGGCCGCGCTTGGTCACAAAGATGTTCGCCGGTTTGATGTCGCGGTGGACGATGCCAGCAGCGTGAGCGGCATCGAGGGCGTCGGCGATGTCAATCGCCAGACCGAGCAAAACATCCGTGTCGATCGGCTTTCCGGCAATGCGATACTTCAGAGTCATGCCGTCCAGAAACTCCATGGCGATGAATGCTTTCCCATCCTGCTCGCCGATGTCAAAGATCATGCAAATATTGGGGTGGTTCAGCGCGGAGGCGGCTTGGGCCTCGCGTTGAAAACGAGCGAGGGCTTGTGCATCTCGGGCAACGTCTTCCGGGAGGAACTTAAGCGCGACAAAACGGTGAAGACGAATGTCCTCAGCCTTGTATACCACGCCCATTCCGCCACCGCCGAGTTTCTCGACGATGCGGTAGTGTGAAATGGTCTCGCCAATCATTGGCCGCAAATGTTACGTCGATTCGTATCGGCAAGTCAATGAAGACAAGCAGGTTCAATCGGAATATGAAGCTCCCTGGGGACAGCAACGTCTTAGCCGGCTTTGCCGCAAGCTGGGGCGAGCCTCTAAACTAAGACGTTGCGCACCGTACTTACACTGATATTGATTGTGGCTCTCGCCGCGGCCGGATGGGTGGCGTGGCAGATGTATTCTCCCGTCACGCCGGCAGGGCAGCAGTTCGTCATGCTGCGGCCCGGATATTCCACTCGGCGCATCGGGTCGGAGTTGAAAAAAGCGGGGATCATCCGCAGCGAACTGGCTTTCCGGCTGTGGCATGCCACGCATCACGCGCAAAAGCTAAAGGCTGGCGAGTACCTCTTTGAGCGCGAAGCCACGCTGCCCCAGGTCTATGGCCGCATCGCGCGTGGCGACATTTACTTCCACGTGGTCACGATCCCGGAAGGCTACACGATGTTCGACGTTGCCAAGGCCCTGGAAGACGCCGGTCTGTGTTCGGCGGCCGATTTCCTTCACCTTGCCGAGACGCAGACGCAACTCGTCTCCGACATGGCGCCTGATGCCAAAACGCTCGAAGGCTATCTTTTCCCCAATACGTATCAGTTCACGCGGACGCAAAGCCTCGAGGAGATGACTGGCGCCATGGTCCATGAGTTCCGGCGGGTGGCGCGGGAGATCGGGTTAATCACACCCGCAGCGGATGCCAACGCGCACAAAGACGCCGACGCGCCGAAGGATGGCGAAAAGGCGATCGATGTGCAGAAAGTCGTGACCATGGCGTCGATCGTGGAGAAAGAAACGGCAGTGCCGGAGGAGCGGCCGCAGGTGGCCAGCGTCTATTACAACCGGCTGGGGCAGAGAATGGCGCTCGATGCCGACCCCAGCGTGATTTATGCCGAACAGCTTGCGGGCATCTACGGTGGCAGCCTGCATCACGCCGACATGAGCGTGAATTCTCCGTACAACACCTACCGT
>Ga0187781_10000978_pt1 | contig 21399 bp, 15 predicted proteins | sample 0715_SJ02_MP02_2_FD_132447 | JGI IMG/M metagenome (GOLD analysis project Ga0187781, IMG submission 132447) | Tropical peat soil microbial communities from peatlands in Department of Meta, Colombia - 0715_SJ02_MP02_20_MG | ecosystem: Environmental > Terrestrial > Soil > Wetlands > Peat | place... | reverse complement strand
GACCTGGCTTCCTTCAACTCCGTGATGTCCACATTCACGCCGCGGAGCCGGAGAGGCCGTCCATGAGAGTCGCGATAGACTCGGCCGCGAAATAGCACCCACCGCTCGCTGCCTCCTGGCTCGTGATATCTCCACTCTGTGAGGAAAATGTCGTTTCCGGATTGATCTTCCAGTCTGGCTAAGGTGCGCCGATAAAGATCGTCGCGATCCTCTTCCGGCACGCGCTCCAGAAACTTCTCCCAGGACACCTCGAGTTCAAGCGGGGCTTTCCCCAATAAGGAATCGTCCCTCTGCGACCACCGTACCTTGCCCGTCAGCAAATCCAGATCCCACAGAGCCGTTTTCGACGCTTCCAGAGCCATCTCCAACCATTCTTTCTTTTCCCTCAGTTCCACTTCCGCGCGGCGCCGACGGTGAGCAGTGCCAAACAGGTTCCCCATAGTGCTAAGGCGAGCGATTACGGCGCGAGGCCATTCTCTGCCCCGTTCAAGACAAGCCAACACAAGAGCACTCTTAGTCCCGTGATCCGAACTTGAAGGGATGACTAACAGAGATTCCACACCGAGCGAGCCCAGATAACTCCGGTCCACAGTTGCCTGTTCCGGAATCTGGTTCAGACTGGAGATCACGACAATCTGCCCGGCCTCTATTTGCTCCATAAGCCACGGGGTGTTTGGGCCCAAGCGGAGAGAAGACTCTTCAGGAATTGCCTCACCTGTGCTGGTGAAACTCTTGCCGATCTGGCCAGTGCCAGGCTCGATGGTGAGCCACTGTGCCCACTCCACCTCTTTAGTGTGCCGGATGGCTGCGAGCCCTTCCTGGATCCGTCCTTCGACATCTTCCGGAGCGCAGTGTGTGAATTTCTCCGAGTACTCTGTCACCACGCGTTCCGTGGCGTAGCGTAGCTCCACCATGCGTCGCGCAGCGTTTGTTTTTTGGACCTGTCTCCAGAGCAGGAAGAGGAGTCCAGTTTCGAACGCAATAAAAACGGCTATGCCTACGATAGCAACGCGATGCTTTTCCCAAAGGGTCGGTTCCAGGAGACGAACTTCCGTCCAAGCCGGGACGCGCGAGATCGGAATGCGCCAGCGCTCCAACTCCCTTGCGTCCACGGTCGGGTTCATCTTCACATCGGCGATGGGAATGTCTTCCGGCCGTTTGCCTGCAAGAACCTGTTTTGCCTGCTCGGCAATGACGCGAGCTTCTTCGCTATTGTCGTAAAGGTTGCCCCCGACAATTCCGTGGCCAAGGAGTTGCGTAAGTGAGCCATAAATAGGGACTGGTGATGACGGGGCAATGCGGTCCAGGTATTGCTCGAGGGAATAGGCGTGTCCTTCCTTGTCTTTAGACTCCGTCAGATAAAACAGGACGTCCGCCTTTCGAAGTTGCTGAAAACGGTCCTTTAGTTCCGAGGGTGTGAAGCCTTCCCAAAAGGCAAATTGCACCCGCTTTTCAAGCGGACGGAATTGTTCCTTGGCGATCCATTGGAGCCATTTGTCCCGCGCCGACGAGCCCGAAACCAGAATGACTCGCTCGGTTTGCGGCTGCAGCGCAAGAGCCAATTCCACAGTCTTTCCGTAGTCCAGGACCGCCGTGCTGCCGGTGACGCCAGGATAGCGGACTGTGGGCACAGGGATGTCTTTGGGAATCATACCGAAGACAATCGGCACTCCAGGAAAAAGGGTCTGCCGGTTTGCCAGAAGAAATTCCAGCAGCGGACGCTGGCCAGCGATGACCAGATCCAGCCTCACATCTTTGTACTTCGCGCGGTAGATGTTCGCCACTTCGGCTGCGTTGGCAGGTTCTTTCAGCAGGTTCAAATCGACCGCTTCGGTGTATAGCTCCACCGCCTCGGGAACCTCCAGGACCTCGCTTAGACCCTGGACGAACTTCATTTTGCCTTCGAAACCGAGGTTTTCCGGCATCAGGACCAGTACATGCTTTCGTTCGGGATTGTCGGTATCGGAGCGCTGTGCGGCTTGCAGTTTCGTGTTGTCTGAAAGACAGAGAATCGTGCAGCCCAGGGCTAAATAAATAGCCAGGCCTACCGGTTTCTTCCAAGTAGAAGGAGCGTCTGAGTGGACTTTCTGGGCGACCATATTCGTCTTCCCGGTAAGTGCAGCTCTGTCTGGAGGTTACTTATGAGAACGGTATCGTAAACAAACTGGTTCGTTAGCGCAATGAAATTGCTCGAGCTCTGCTAGCTTCAGCGTGCCAGGGATTTCTTGTCGTTATGTGAATGTGGTTTGCGGGAAAGGCTACTTCGATAGTGTCTGCTGCACGCTTTCTGTGCGCCAGAACCGCTGCCCCTGTTCCGGCAACGTGTAGACTGGGTCGAAGTACTCATAGCGGCGGCTCAAGGCTTCCGGGTCATCAGTTTCGATGCCGGTGCGGTAATTCTTCGTCCAATATGAGATGCCGAGTTGCCGGTCGTACTCCTTCACCTGATGCACCCAGCGTTTGCCGACGAAAGGCACGTCGCAAACCATGCGTGGGGTGGCAAAACCGGGGAGATACCCCATGATGTCGTGCTGTAACTGTTGTACTTCGTGAATCGCCAGTCGCCAGTGCTCTGCATTTGGGATCATGTCGCACTGGTAGAAGTAGTAGGGCATGATCTTGCCGTAATCGAGCAGCATGAAGCAGAGGTCGAGGATCTCTTTCTGAGAAGTATTTACTCCGCGAAGCAGCACTCCTTGGTTGCGTACATCGCGATAGCCCATATTCAACAACGATTGCACCGCTTTGCGCACCAACGGCGTCACCTGCCGCGCATTGTTCACATGCGTGTGCACGGCGATGTCGATGCCGCGCTCACGCGCTTTTCTCGCCAGACGGTCGAGCCCAGCCTGCACTTCGCTCTGCAGGAAGTGCTGGGGAATCCCGATGAGGCCCTTGGTGGCCAACCGGATGTCCTTGATATTGGGCAAATCCATTAACTTGGAGACAAAGTCCTCTAAAGCGCTGACGGGAGAGTTGGCGATATCGCCGCCGCTGACGACCACGTCGCGCACGGAAGGCGTCACCCGGAGGTAATCGAGCATCTGCTGATAGCGCTCTTTCTGCGGGATCTGGAACTTCAGTTTGACCACTTGCGGGACGTCGTTGCCAACTAGGTCCATCCGAGTGCAATGTCCGCAGTACTGGGGGCAGGTCGAGAGCAGTTCGGCAAGGACCTTCGTCGGGTAACGGTGTGTCAAGCCTTCCACAGCCCACATGTCGGCTTCGTGGAGGGAGTCGCGGCTGGCTCTGGGATGGCTGGGCCATTCAGGATGGCGGTCGTCAAACGCCGGCAGCATGTAGCGGCGCACCGGGTCGTTCCACAACTCCTTTTCGTCCATGGTGTTGAGCATATGAGGAGGAATCAGGATGGACATGGTGGCGCGCTCTTTGATGTCGCGCTCGAGGCTAGTCAGCAGTGTCTCCGGCAGTAATTCGCCGAACACTGCCTTCAACTCGCCCAAGTTCTTAACGGTGTGACGCCTCTGCCAGAGGGCAGTCTCCCACTCTTCCTTGGTGACGTCCTTATAGCCGGGCAGGCGGCGCCAATCGGGTTCCACAAATTCCCGTTTCAGAGGGTAGGTAAAAGGCTGCTCGCCAGTCTGAACCTTGCCCGCAGGCTTCCAAGTGGGCCGCGCAGATTTGGGCGCAGTTGTCACTTCCTTCGTTTCAAGCGCACTTAGTTTTATTTCACTCATAAGCGTTTTCCTGTAAGGGGTACGTCCTACTTGGAAGTCTTCACAACTTCTTTATGTTTCAGAATATCCCACGTCTCTGCTTTGCGCTACCCCCGCAGGAATTACTGTTACGAGAATTCGCTCGAGGTCGTGCCCCAATATGGACCAGTCTAATGACCATCCGCAGGCTGAAAGGTGAGGTTCTGCAGAAGGCTGGTCGTGATTTCAGGAAAGTGACTTCTTCGTGGAGGGCAGAAATCGCACGGCTACGCCTTTTTGTCCATTCTCCAGATTCTCTACGCGCGCAACTTGGCCAAGGTATTCGTAGTTCTGTGGGCTCATGGGGGAGTGGTAGGGCACGGTCACAAACAGGCGCATTCCCTCGCGGTAGTGCGTATGTTTCGTCACGAAATAGACGCCGTCCTGCGAGATATTGGAGGTAGCGCCAATCTCCTCAAAAGGCCCGTCTTTGGGGTTCGAAGGACGCACCCGCAAGCCTTGTTTCATCCGTACCCGGCGGGTGCGTCGACGTTCTCTTGAGCTCTGTTCGTGCATAAATTCATCACACCACGGGTTCCGTTATTAGCCTACCCTGTGTGACGAATCTGTTATCGGCACGCAGCAAACAAGGCATGTTGCTTCGTGGTGAACCTCTGTCTCGTCTATTGGTTGCGACGATTTGTAAAAAATTTGTCCTCTGCTGAACTAATCGTAACCGCTACTCGTCTAACCGGTATCGCTTAAGGCGAGCGCAGTGGTCCAGTAGGGCATCACGCTTACCGCGTGCCTCGAAGGGCTGTGTAATATTCCGCATTCACTGCGGGCTCGCCATCCCGCTCGTTTCACGCGCCGGTCGTGGTGTGCCTCCCGCTCCCCGCGTTGCAGCAGCCGTCGTGTTGTGGCCGCTGAGACACAGGAGAACGTCGTCATCTGTCCGTCAGGGAGGTCATTGTGGATATGTTGGCTCCAAATCTCGTTCGCGTGTCCCGGCTTGCACTCGTTCTCTTCCTGCTTCTCTTCATTTCCAGACCCTTTGCTTCATTCGCCTTTTCTACACCACAGGGTCCAGACAATCCCGTTTCTACGATCGTGCCTCCGACCATTCCTGCTGAAGGGGAGCCGGAAGAGCAATACAAGCTTGCCTGTTCCTTACTCTTCTCACCTCACATGGATCCCGTTTCCGCTGTTTCCCCGCTACGATCCGCAGCTACGCGGCATTTCGCCCCGGCGGAATTCCTGCTCGGCTATCTCTACGAAAAAGGGAAGGGCGTGCCTGTGGACTACACTCAGGCCGCTCAATATTACCGGGCCGCTGCGCAACAGGGCTACGCACCGGCCGAAAACAATCTGGGCGGGCTCTATCACGACGGACGGGGCGTTCCCAAAGACATGACACTTGCTTTCGAGGCGTTTCGCGCTGCCGCACTCCACGGCAATGCGGTGGGACAATACAACCTGGCAGCCGCCTACTATCGTGGCTATGGCACGGACATCAATCTGGCGAAGTCAGTAGAGTGGTTTCACGCCGCGGCGGAACAAGGTGTGGCCGCCGCACAAGCAAACCTTGCGCGCCTGTATTTTCAAGGCATTGGAGTTCCTGTGGACTATGCCCAGAGCGCACACTGGGCACTGCTCGCTGCCCAACAAGGCCTTCCCCATGCCGCAATGAACTACGCTTATCTCTGTGAGCATGGCCTGGGAGTTCCGCGCAGTTACGTGGATGCCTATCTCTGGTATTCGCGAGCCTTGGCTGGCGGAGACGCATCCGCCACAGCCCACCTCAATGAGGTATCGCATCATTTGTCTCATTCTCAGCGGGACCAGGCCAATTCCGTCCTGGCCGCTGATGCCTCTCACCCTCAGGAGACGCCTGCGGTGGGAGCAAACTCTGACTTATCTCTGATTGAGAATCCCTGAGCTCTATTTACCGAGTTAGTAAGGAGTAGGTTGGACCCTCCCTGTCGGCAGTGAAACTGCGGCCGCAGCAGAAGGGTGTCTATCCAGGGCCGTGAAGCCTATGGCCCGTCTAGTGCACAAGCAACAACCCAATGCTTGATCCTTACGGAAACTGGCGGATAGGGATAAAATCTACCGATCAATATGGACGCTCGATTTCGGTTGCGCACGACCTTACTTCGAATGTCTTGCATCTTCGTGTTTTGCCGGTTGCTGTTGGCACAACAGGACACCCAGGCTCCGACGCAGGCTGCATCCCCTACCATCGTTGTCAACGTGAACGCTGTGCTGGTGCCAGTAGTGGTGCGGGATTCGCAGGGCCGCTCGGTGGGGGATCTGAAAAAGGAAGATTTCCAGGTCTTCGATAAGAACAAACCGCAGATGATCTCCGGGTTCAGTATTCAAAAGCGAGGCAGTGTAGATCAGGATCACACGAGCCCTGAACCGTCGCCAATCGGTTCAGGGCCTGCTTCACCCCCGGCTGCGGTTTCCGATGCACCCCGCGCCGTCCCCAACCGGTTTCTTGTTTTTTTGTTCGACGACACGCATGTCAGCCCCAACGACTTGAACGTGCTTCAAAAAGCCGCAAGTAAGATGGTCGCCGGGACGCTCGCCCCGACGGATCAAGCTGCGGTAGTTTCGCTATCCGGCACGAGCAGCGGGCTCACGCAGGACACGGCAAAACTGCAAGACGCCATTATGAATCTGAAAGTGCAGAGCTTTGCGCGCCCCCTGGGGCGCATCTGCCCGAATATCGGTTACTACGAAGCGGATCGCATCCGGAACAAACACGATTTCATGGCTCTCGACATGGCTGTGCAGACCACGCTGAGCTGCTGCGACTGTTCGAAGGACGTGGCCGAAGGGCTGGTAGAGAATGCCGCAACGGAATCCCTGCAGTTCGGGGACGAAGATGTTCGCAGAACTCTCGGCTTTATCAGAGAGATTGTCCGCAAGATGGGCGCGATGCCCGGCCAGCGAACGCTTATCTTTATCTCACCGGGCTTCTTGACTGTAACGCCCGATGCCGTTTTCGAGAAATCACAGATACTGGACATGGCGGCGCAGTCGAATGTGACCATCAACGCTGTAGACGCCCGCGGAATGTATACACTCACTGAGGATGCCGGGGAACGAGGACGCGGCTCCGCACGGGCGGAACAAGCAGAAACCCAATATCACGGCTACTCCATGGTGCTGAACGAGGACGTCATGGCTGAACTGACGGACGGGACCGGCGGCACATACTTCCACAACAGCAACGACCTGCAAGGAGGACTCCAGGCACTTGCGGTGGTGCCGGAGTATATGTACCTGCTGGAGCTCTCACTCCAGAACGTGAAGCTTGACGGCGCGTATCATCCACTGAAAGTCAAAGTGGACCAGGAAGGCCTGAAGCTGGTGGCACGGCAGGGCTACTTCGCCCCCAAACCCACAAACTCCAAGAAATCGAAATAAGAAACATTTTCGTGATGTCCACACCTTTTCGCGCGGACCACATTGGCAGCTTCCTCCGGCCTTTGGAATTGCTGGAAGCCAGGCGAAACGCCCCTCCGGAGCGCCTGGGCCAGATCGAAGACGAACAGATCCGGGGGGTTCTTGCAAAACAGAAAGAACTGGGATTTGCACTGGCTACCGATGGAGAATTTCGCCGTCGCAATTTCATGAGCGATTTTACAGACGCCGTGGAAGGGTTCGACCTAGGGGGCGCCGTCGGCAGAAACTGGCAGGGGCAAGCCGGCGACGCGGCGGTCAGCAGCGTTACTGGCATTGTGACAACCAAGTTGCGGCAGGTGCGGCCTCTTACGAGTCATGAACTTCCTTTTCTTAAGGCCAATAGTCCCCTGCCCATCAAAATGACGCTCCCCAGCGCCACGCAATTTCCTGCCATCTCTTTCAAGAGAGGCATCACGGACAAGATCTACAAAGATCATTCGGCGTTGCTTTGGGACATTGTGGAGATCATGAAGAGTGAGTTGCAAAAACTCTCGACGGATGGTGTGAGTTACATTCAAATCGATGCCCCACGCTATAGCTACTATATGGATCCCAAATGGCGGGCGTGGATCAAGACGGAAATGCGCGTGGAGCCGCAGGAAGCACTTGACGAAGCCGTGCGCGCGGATAATACCTGCTTCCTGGCGCTGCAGAACACTGGCGTAACCCTTGGCATCCACTTGTGCCGGGGGAATAACCGCAGCCACTGGTATGCCGAAGGCGGCTACGACGCGATTGCGGAGAAGTTGTTTGGGACGCTGGCAGTCGATCGTTTTCTTCTGGAATACGACGACGAGCGTTCCGGCACCCTTGAGCCATTACGATTTGTTCCGAAAGGCAAGACCGTGGTATTGGGGCTCGTCAGCAGTAAAGTTCCACGCATGGAAGATCCGGACCTACTTGTAAGACGAATCGAAGAAGCTTCCAAATACGTACCCATCGAGAATCTCGCCCTCAGCCCACAATGCGGATTCGCTTCGACTGCGGAGGGAAACCTCCTAACCGAAGCCGACCAATGGGCCAAATTGCAGCTGGTTACGGATACGGCTCGCCGTGTGTGGGGCTGATCGCTCAGGTCACTGTAGCAGTTACCTCATATTATTTGTAACTTCTTGCAGCCGCTGGGCAACGCAGAAACACCTTTAGTCCTCCCACTGGCTGACTGTCCGACCCGGGGAATCTTAGTGTGAAATTCATGATGGCTTGGAGGTGTGTCCAGCGATGAAGAAGCTGCTTGTATCTGTAGTTCTCACGGTGGCCGCGTGTGCCATTCCCTCAGCCAAAGCACAGGAGGACATTTCCACTCCCAAGATCGAATTGTACGGGGGCTATGATTATGTGCGGTTCAATGTCAACGCATATGTGAGCGGTCAGCCTCCCTCGCAAACGTTCAATGGCAACGGGGGCGGCGGCCAACTTGTGTTCAACCTGAACAGCTGGTTCGGCGTTCTGGGAGATGTGAGCGGTATTTGGGCAACCAATTCCCGGACATCTGGAGCGGCAGTGCCCTATCTATTTGGGCCGAGGGTGAGCCTGCGCCGAGCGAAAATCACTCCATTCGGCCAGGTACTGGTTGGTGGAGTTGCGACGAGCTCGGGGATCAAGAGCTCCGGATGGCAGAATAATTTCGCGATGACCGTTGGCGGAGGCATGGATGTTCGAGTTTCGGAGCACGTATCGATTCGGCCGGTGCAGGCGGAGTATTTCCTCACAAAGATTCCTGATGGATTGAACAACCGACAGAACAACTTCCGGTTTAGCGCCGGGATTTCGCTATTGCTCGGCAGAAAATGATTTGCGGCTTGCCACGGCTAATGTGAGCTCACTCACAATGGATCGCCGGATTTAGCCGTACTAGCCTGTGCCCGATCGAGGGGGTGAGATTTTGGTGCTCCTCGATCATCACCCGTAGGAGTAGAATCGGGAACCAAGTGGCCGGTTCGGCGCCCCGCCGAAGAAAGCGGCCTGGAGTCACTCCATGCGGTTTCCTCGATACAATTTCGTTCTTCTTTGGTGTTGTTGTGTGACGATTTGCGTCATCGCTATGGCGGGCTGCGGCAATTCCTGTTTCTTCGCGTTTTCTAACAACGGTGTCGGCGGTGCGGTCATCGTCGCGAGTAATCCGCCGCCGGTCTGTGCATCTTCGCCTTCGATGGGCACCATGAATGCCGCGGTACTCAAGGCGCCAATGTGCGAAACTTGCCCCGCTGCAAACCAGGTAGCTCACACCTTCGTGACCCTTCGGAGCGTTCAAATCCACGCTAGCGCTGCGGCTGGCGTGGACTCAGCGGAATGGCTGGAACTTGCTCTCCATTTCGCAAAACAGCCGCGACAGTTGGATTTGATCGGTAATTCCCTGTCCGAAGTTCTGTTTGAAAATGCAATTATCCCCGTAGGGAGTTACAAAGAAATTCGCCTTCAATTTGTTTCTGACTCGCTGTCCAGCGCAGAGGTACTTTCTACGGACAATCCGTGCGGAGACTCGCATTGGAACTGCACCATAACGGCGGATGGTCATGTCGAACCGCTCAGATTCCCTAACGAGGTTCCGGAGCTCGTGATTCCCTTACAGAATGGTGATAGCGATTCCTTCCTGGTGTTGCCGGACAGCAAAACGGACCTGCAACTGAGCCTGGAGCCTCGTCAGATGTTCTCTACTTCGAGCGGAGGAAACCTACAATTCCAAAACGTGCTTGTAGGACGCGCCTTCGCCGTCCGCCACTGGTCGCTCGAAGCGCGGAATTCCACTTTTTGATTAAGAGTTGCCTTTTCTAGTAATTTTGAGCACCTGCGCTGCGGAACCTAAGAAAAAGAAGGGTCGCCTTCGGCCCAGGACCATGACTCGGATTGTGCGTTTTCATGGATAATCAAAGCATGGCCCAGCTGGAGAATTTTCGGCTCAAGGTGTTTCGCGCCATTGCAGAACATCTCAGTTTTCGCAAGGCGGCCGAACACCTTTTTCTGACACAGCCTGCCGTAACGCTGCAAATCAAGGCGCTGGAGAATGACCTGGGTGTGCGCCTCTTCGATCGCTCCTCGGGGCGTATTTCGCTGACACCGCACGGATCGACGTTGCTGGGCTACGCCAGAAAGATGGCAACCCTGGCCGCCAGAGCGGAGCAAGAACTGGGCAGTAGCGACGGCGAGATCAGCGGAGAATTGCCGCTCGGGGTTTCCACCACCATCGCGCAGTACGTTCTTCCACGCCTGCTACGAGCCTTCCACAACGAACATCCCCGCGTGCAGTTCTCCCTGCTGAGCGGCAACACAAGCAGGATTGTTCAGCTTCTTCTAGATGGCAAAGTGGCGCTCGGTTTGATCGAAGGCCCGGCACGCGAACGTGGCGTGCGGACAGAACCCTTTATGGAAGATGAGCTGGTTTTGATTGCGCCGCGAGATTTCGAATCCAGCCATTTGTCGCGCACGGAGTTCGCGGCCTCGACCCTGCTTCTGCGCGAGCAGGGTTCCGGATCGCGCCGTGTGGTTGAAACAGCCTTACAAAAGGCTGGACTCAAGCTGCGGTCCTTTGAGAAAGTCATGGAGCTCGATTCGACGGAGGCCATTAAGTCCGCGGTTGAGGCGGGGCTGGGTTTAGGCTTCGCGTCGCGCTGGGCGATCAGCAAGGAACTGGAGCTGCGCATACTAAAGATTGTCGAGGTCAGCGGCCTAAAGGCCGCACGCCACTTCTCCCTGATTTCGCACACGGGTCCCGAACCGGTTGGCCCGGCGGCCGCACTGCACACCTTTACGCTGGCGCGGGCGCGTCATCTCTTCAGAGATGGAGCGCGCAAAAAACAAGCCCAATCTGATGCCTCGGACCGATAAGCCAAACTAATCGCTAATAAGGATAACTGCTTGGACGGTGACCGAGCGCCTGCGCGACACTCAGCCCATGAACAAAAACCTGTTCTTCGTTGGGCTGATCTTGGCGGCGAGCGGAGTGCTCTCGCCACCGCTGGCCCTGTTGGGCGGGCTCATCTATGGATTCACGCTGCCACATCCCTTTCACGTCGAAAGCAAGCGTCTGGCTAAGTTTCTGCTGCAAGCTTCCGTCATCGCCCTTGGCTTTGGCATGAATCTGCATGAAGTTCTGGAAGCCGGGCGCTCCGGCTTTCTGTATACGGCGATCAGCATTACGGCGGCGATGTTGCTCGGACTTGGACTCGGCTATCTAACGCAAGTGGCAAAGAAGTCGTCATTTCTGATCAGCGCGGGCACGGCAATTTGCGGAGGCAGTGCGATAGCGGCTGTGGGACCGATTGCCGATGCAAACGAAGAAGAGATGGCAGTGGCTCTGGGCACGGTGTTCATTCTGAACTCGGTGGCGTTGTTTCTGTTTCCGCTTCTCGGGAACGCATTTCACATGACGCAGGAGCAGTTCGGCCTGTGGTCGGCCCTGGCGATCCACGACACAAGTTCCGTTGTCGGCGCATCGGAGAAGTTCGGACCCACGGCGCTGGCCGTGGCCACCACGGTGAAGTTAGCACGAGCGCTCTGGATCGTGCCGTTGTCTTTCGTGACTGCCATTGCGTTGAAATCGAAAGCGCGGGTGCAGTGGCCATGGTTCATTCTGTTTTTCCTTCTCGCGGCGCTAGCGACCACGCTATTGCCGGTGTTCAGTCCGGCCTTCGCTGCTCTAAATCGCCTGGGCAAAATTGGCTTGGCGGTAACGCTCTTTCTGATTGGCACCGGATTGAATAAGAAAGCCGTTCAGCAAGTCGGCGCTCGCCCGCTTGTGCAGGGACTGTCCCTCTGGATCATCGTTGGATCCAGCACATTGGCCCTCATCCTTCTCCACTGGATTCACGTGTGAGAAATGGTCCATTTTTCCCGAACGACGCTTTGGAATGTAATGGCCTAAACACAAATCGGTAGAGGCCCCCCCTTCGAAACCTGCCCCGGAGCTGTCACCACTAGTGATGATGCTGCCCGGATTGCTGGGGCGCCTGGCGCTGCTGCATCTGCTGTTGTTCCTGGACGTGTCTCTGGTACATCTGTTGCGTCTGCTGCTTGTGCTGCTGTTCCAATTGCTGTTTCTGCTGCCCGTTCGCATTTTGGCGTTCCAGGTCCTGGTGCTGCTGCACCTGCTGCTGCTGGAGCTGCTGGCGTTCTTGGTACTGGCGGGTATAGAGCTGCTGTTGTTGCTGCTGGTATTTCTGATTCTGCTTCGCGTTTCCTGTATTGGGTTCTGGGGGACGCTGGTAGAACCCGAGTTCGTGTGGGTGCACGGCCTCTGTTCCGCGGTTCTCCGGTGCTTCGTAGTGACCGCCAGCTTCCTTCGTCGGCACGACACCTTCCCGATTGTTGAATTCTCCCGGACGAGCCGTCGCCGCGACCGGCGGGATACCGTGATTCGAAGATACGCGCATTTCCGGATTCGAGCGCGCCGCTTCCATGTGTTGTGTTTGCGCGGCCACGGGCCCGATGTGGTGCTCGCGAGAGTAGGCTTCTTCCTGAGTCGTCGGACGGACCTCGATTCCGCCGGTCCCGCCGTTATAGCTGACATGATTGACCGTAACGTTCTCGATCTTCGTGTTGTACACGTTATGGATGACGGTGACGTTTACGTTCGTCACTTCACGGTTGTAGAAGAAGTGACCGCCATCCCAGCGCCCTCCTTCGAATCCGTGGCCAAAATAACCGAATCCGTAGACGATCCCCCCGTACCAGCCTACATGCGGTCCCCAATAGCCCGCATGAAAGAGATACACCCCGCCGCTCCAGCCCCACCAGGGTGGCGTCCACAGATAACCGACGCGCGGCGCAAGCACCCATGTCCCGGGAACCCAGTAATACTCAAAGCCATCCCAAGCCCAATAGCCCGGGGTCCAGATGTATCCATCACCCGGGCAGATGGGCTGCTCGTACACAGGCAAGGGGGGCGGCGCAAAATTCACGGAAATTCCGACGCTAACTTGCGCGAAAGCCCCGGAGCATAGTCCTAGCAAGAACACTCCAAGCAACAGGGAACGAACCACATATTTCCAGACGATTGTGTTCATTCTTTTTTCCTTTTTTGTAAAGTTGGCTTACCCGCGTTTCGCGGGCTCCGTCGGGCCAGACGGCTTCTGGAGTGAACCCATAGTATCGAAATCTTTCGGCAGGGAGAAGGCTGCACGTCAACTTGGTTGGCGACTGCGACAATACAGGTTCCTATTTTCGAATGTGGTCTTCAACGCAATTCTCGACCAGGATTAGAATATCAGGTTTGAAGTGGCAAGAAGCTTCCTTATTAAACACACAGGGGGATAAAGCCGTGGACAGACACAGTCATTTCTTTCGCGCGCTCGTTGCCAGCTTCCTGATGGTGGCGTTTTGTGGTTTCCCCTTTGTTGCGTTTTCGCAAACGCAACCCTCCGCCTCAGCGCAGAGCCAGAAACCCGCGGAAACTCTGCCGCCGGGGTGGGAGAAGCTGACGCCATACCAGCAGTCACAGTTGGAGCGCGTCTACAACGATTGGGCGTACCTCGCCAAATACCGTGACGCGGATAGAGAGCTTCCTCCTCCTGCAGCGGATGAATCGCGCGTCATCTTTATGGGAGATTCCATTACGGAGGGCTGGGGTGCGAAAGGACCAGCAGGCTCACCCGACCGTGGCGAGTTCTTTCTCGGCAAACCCTATATCAACCGCGGCATTTCCGGCCAGACGACGCCGCAGATGCTGGTGCGCTTCCGGCAAGACGTGATCCATTTGCAACCCAAGGTGGTTGTCATTTTGGCTGGGATAAACGACATTGCCGAGAATACGGGAAAAACGACCCTGGGAGAGATCAGCGACAATATCGCGTCCATGAGTGAACTGGCGCGGGCCAACGGTATTCGAGTGGTTCTATGTTCGGTTCTGCCCGCCAGCGATTTTCGCTGGCACCTTGGTCTTGAACCTGCTCCCAAAGTCAAAGCGCTGAACGACTGGATCAAGACGTATGCGGGGAAGAACAGCTACACCTATGTGGACTACTACGCCAGCATGGTGAACAGCGAGGGCGGAATGAAGGCTGAGCTGAGCCCCGACGGCGTACATCCCAACAAGGCCGGATACGAAATCATGGCGCCACTCGCCGAGGCTGGCATTGCCGAAGCGCTGAAGAAGTCTCTTCCCTAAATCGCGGGCGGTAGCAGCCTGATCCCCTCACGCCCAAAACATATGAGGCGTCACGGTGGGGCCATCGTGGTGGCCAGTGAGCTTTTTTTCCAGGCCCTCGCGGGAGGGTTGCAGATTCTTCCGCAGACTTTCCATTTCGCTATCGGGCAGCGGCGCAAATGTGCGTGCAATCTCAATATTCTGGTCCAGCATTTCTTTGTGCGGCATGCCCACAACGGCAGAGGTAACGGGCAGGCTCATGGAGTATCGCAACAGGGACTGGATATTGCTCTTGCCATCGGCGCTGCCCAGCAAGAATTCCTGGCCGGTTATCTTCATGGCGATGACGCCCAGATTTTTCGCCCGCGCCGCGGGGAGGGCGAGTTCTTCAAATCTTCCATTTTGTGAAGCGTTCAATGCCATTTGCACGCAATCCAGGTCGTGCCTCTGGATGGCCTGCGCCAGCACTTCCCCGCTGGTGTGACTGGTCATGCCGATCGCGCGAGCCATCTTCTGGTCGCGCGCTTCGAGCAGTCCCTTCAATGCGCCGTCGGGAGCTTCGATTTTCACCAGATCCTCGGCGCGGCCCAGGCTGTGGATGTGCAGAAGGTCGACATGGTCTGTTTGCAGGCGATTCAGGCTGCCTTCTAGCCGCCGCATGAATTCATCTCGGGTGCGATCGGGGATTTTCGTGGCCAGCCAAACGTCATTCCGCCGAGTGGCCATCACTTTGCCGACGCGTGTTTCACTCTCGCCGTCGCCATATGCGTATGCAGTGTCGAGATAGGTGATGCCTTGATCGATGGCGTGATTCAGGACGGCGAGGGCCTCGGCTTCGTCGTCATACATCAGGAAGCGGCTGCCGCATCCAAACGCAAGGATGGATACCTTCGCGCCGGTGTGCCCGAGAGTTCGCGTGGGCAATGCATTCGGCCCGGCTGAGCGTGCGTCTGTCCAGTCGCCCAATAGCGAATAGCCCACTCCGGCGGCTGTGCCCACGCCCACTCTCTCCAGAAATTTCCTTCGTGACAGGTCCCTCGTCATGGCCGACTCCTTACCCGGGTGTCCTGCCTTTCTATTCTGTCGCGGCACGCATGTCAAAGGAGAAATCTGCTCTTCCCTTCCTGTGACCTGCCCGATTCACGCTATACTTCTTTTGCCCGGCATTTGCACCTTTGACCCTTCTGGAGACCTTTCATGGCAAAGCGACAAAACCGGGTAGAGATTCAGGGCAGTGGGCGTGCTGCCCTGCCAGGTGGTCAGGACGTAGGTCCGGCCGACCCAAATCAACAGATTGAAGTCAGCATCTTCCTGCGGCGTGGATCAAGGGCTTCCCAATTCTCATCAGTGGCAAAAATGAGCGCCCGGCCGCTGCGCAAGCGAAAATATCTTTCCCGCGAGGAGTTCGCCAGCACTCATGGTGCTTCCGCGAAAGACCTTGAGAAGCTGAGGACTTTCGCTGCGGAGCATGGTCTGACTGTCGCAAGCGAAGAGCCTGCGCGGCGCATAGTGAAGCTTAGAGGCACAGTACTGGCTTTCAATTCCGCTTTCGGCACGGAATTGCGCCATTTGCGCTATAACGCCGGCACGTACCGCTGCCGCGCGGGAGCGCTCACGATTCCTTCTGCGCTCAAGCGGATCGTCGAGGGCGTTTTCGGGCTGGACAATCGACCCCAAGCAAAAGCGCATTTTCGGATCCGCAAGAAGAAAGCGCGGCAAGGTGGGGCTGAGTCGTACTCTCCTGTACAAGTTGCGCAAGCTTACAGCTTTCCCTCTGGGGAAAACGGCGTTGGGCAATGCATTGCCGTGATTGAATTGGGAGGCGGCTACAACACAAGCGACCTCGATTCTTTTTTCGCGAATCTTGGCATTGCGCCGCCCAGCGTCACTTCCGTTTCCGTCGACGGAGCCACGAACTCTCCCACGGGCGATCCGAACGGAGCCGATGGCGAGGTCGAGCTGGACATCGAGGTGGCCGGGGCGGTCGCGCCGGGTGCACAGCTCGCCGCCTATTTCGCGCCCAACACGGATCAGGGATTCATCGACGCGGTCACGGCGGCAATGCATGACACAAGCTTGAAACCATCGATTATCTCCATCAGTTGGGGCGGGCCGGAAAGTTCCTGGACCGATCAAGCGCGCAACGCTCTGAATTCCGCTTGCGAAGATGCTTCCACCATGGGCGTCACCGTTCTGGTGGCGGCCGGCGACGACGGCGCGACCGACGGCAGCACGAGTGGAACGCCGACTGTCGACTTCCCTGCTTCCAGTCCTTATGTGGTGGCCTGCGGAGGCACACGATTGACGCTCTCCGGCACTTCCATCGCAAGCGAGCAGGTCTGGAATGAGCTTTCTTCGAATGAGGGGGCAACCGGTGGGGGCGTCAGTGAATCTTTTGCGCTTCCAAGTTTTCAGCAAAGTGCCAATGTGCCGAAAGCCCCGAACGGCTTCGTGGGCCGCGGGGTGCCGGATGTTGCGGGCGACGCGGATCCCGAAACGGGGTACAACGTTGCCGTCGATGGTCAACAGACCGTCATCGGTGGCACGAGCGCGGTGGCTCCGTTGTGGGCGGGGTTGCTGGCATGCATCAACCAGGCGCTTGGAACTAATGTGGGCTATGTGAATCCCCTCTTGTATGCAGCGAAAGCAGAAGCCACGTTTCACGATATTACTTCCGGGAACAATGGCGATTATTCGGCTGGCCCGGGTTGGGATGCGTGCACGGGCTTGGGAAGCCCGAACGGGAGTGCGCTTCTGACGGCGCTGAAGAGCAATTAGCCGGGTTCTACCGAAGAATCCCGACACTCGAAAAGAAGAAGACGTCAATACGGAAACTGGCGTACCAGGTAAGCTAACGGGCGCGGGCGACGACAAGCGTGAGGTCGTCGAACTGTTCGCCGACACTGAATTTCTGCACCGCGTCCTGAATAGCGGTAAGTATCTCTGTCGGCGGAGCAGTGAAATTCTTTCGAACGACGGCTTCGAGCCGTTCTTCGCCGAACTCGTTTCCGAGAGCGTCATTGGCTTCGGTGACGCCATCGGTGTAGATAATCAGGACGTCGTTCGGCTGGAGGGTCACACACTCGGTCGAGCATTCCAAGTTCGCGGACAGGCCGATGACCATCGCGGTCGCCTCCAGACGCTCCACTTTACCCGTGGCGCGCAAGAGCAGGGGCGGATTGTGTCCGCAATTCGCGTATTCCAATTGACGCGAGTTGTCGTCGTAGACTGCAAGGAACAACGTCGCGTAGCGATCATCCGGTGTGTTCTCGTAAAACAACTGGTTGACGGACTTCAACAAGCCCGGAAGCCATTTGCCTTCGCGGTCGCGGTTCAACATATCCTGCCGCGCTACCGCGGACCGGCTACGCAAATTCGCTTGCAGGTTTGCCATCAAAAGCGCGCCGGAAATTCCCTTCCCTGAAATGTCGGCGAGGACGAGAGCAAGATGTTTCGCCCCAAAATCCCAAAAATCATAATAGTCCCCGCCGACCTGGCGGGCTTGAATGCAGTTGCCCGCATATTCGAGCGTGGCTAGCCGCGGCAGGACTTGCGGGAAAAGGCGCTTCTGCACTTCCCTGGCGATTTGCATTTCGTGTTCAGCACGACGGTCCCGCTCCAGGCGGTCGGCCATTTGCTCCGCCATGCGCATGTTCTCCAAAGAGATGGCGGCTTGACCGGCAACGGATTCCAGCAACCGTTTGTCTTCGCTGGAGTAAGGCTCTTCCGAAAGCCGCAGCCCAAGAACCAGCAAGCCCATCAGATTGCCATTCCTGCCGACAATGGGCACCAGGCACTCCGGAACTGCCGTTTCGGACGGCGCCGCCTCATGCTCCACTGGCGCCGGAACGTCCCAAGCTTTGCCGTGCCGCATCAAATCTACGAGGAAAGGATCCGACACCGGGATCGTGGCCGCCGTTCGAAGAACAAATCGGGCGCCAAACCGGAAAGGAAACTTCGGTTGCGGCAGGTTCGATGGAATGACCGCGAGGACCCGAGAGTCGGCTGCGGGCTCAAGAGAAGGGTTCGCGTCCGCAATATCCAGATAGCAGGAAAGCGACTTTGGATGCAGCGCATTTTCGATGTGGAGTTCCAGCAAAGTTGCGAGATTGTGACGATCCGTAACCGTACGCGCCTTCTCTCCCAGGTCCTGCAGGATCATGCGGGCATCGTACGAACTGCGGAAAAACGCGCGGTCGATGCGATCCGTGCCGCGCTTCACGAACGGTCCGGAGACCCACACCATAGCCACGCCAAAGGCCGCGCTGAGCACCATGCCGAACTGCGAGTTCTCGACGAAGAGCCCGGAGAAGAAATGAGTGAACAGGTAAATGGTCAGCAGCGCCGCGCAGAACAAGAGAACGAAATAGCCACGTTGCACCAGCAGGTAGCGCGCGCTGCGGCGCAGAAGCACAGGAATTTCCAGCACGCGGTGTTTGATGATGGCGTAAGCAAAGGAGAGTGGATAAAGAAAAAGCACGACGACGGCAATTGCATTCACCCAATAAGAGGGCTCATACCCTGTGAAGTCTCTTGCCGCGCGCAAAAGGACTATGGGCAGCACCGCTACGATAATTCCCCAGAAAATGACGCGGGATTTGCGCCGCGACTCGGGTGGAGTGGACGACAAGAAGGCGTTCTGTGCAAGGGAGACCATGCCCAAACCCAGCAGTCCATATCTGGTGCTCGACTGGAGCATCTGCGAACCACGTTCGCCGATCAAGCTTGCCGCCCATGCCGGAAAAGCCGGCCGGCCATTCAGCAGGCCCGGCAATACCGTTATAGCTCCCAACGCGAGCGCTATCCACTTCAACCACGGAAGTCTCCGGTTCAGCGGTGAACAGGCAGGAAAGACCGCGAAAAAAACGTAGAACAAAGCACATAACATGCCGTCCCAGACGGCGCGATACGCAAACATGAATCCATGCGTGCCCTGTGGAAGGGCGAGGGGATTTTCTATGTCTGGAACCGCTGCAAATGCGGTAAACAGAAAAGCCAACAGCCACGCGCTGGGGTCGTCCAGACGCAGAAACAAGACACAGAATCCCACCAGGAGGAAAAGCACAGGGAACGAGTCCTGGATGTGCTTTATAGAGGATCTTGCAAGTCCCTCCGTGGCACGGGCAGAAGCGCGCGAGCGAAAGAACCCGTGCAAGACCATAGGCTCAGGCGCACCCGGACGAGCAATTGTCAATTCCACCGGATCGCCAGGGCGGCTAAAAGCATAGGCTTTGTCATACGGAGCGGGAGTATCGAGAGCCCGACCGTTGACGCCGATGATTTTGTCTCCTGCCTTCAATCCCATGCGTTCTGCGGGGCTATCCGGCACTACATCGCCAACGGTGACGGAGTGAGTCTTCTTGTCGTATTGCTCGTCGTGAACATGGTTGAAACCCAACTCCACCATCGTCGCCCACGAACGTACGTTGAGCATCCACACGACCGCGTATGTGGTGCTAGCTGCGCAGAAGAGAATAGCGGCGCAAACCAGGAACGGACGCGGCAATGCACCCCATGTGAATCTGGGAGGTTTTGACCCTGGGTTGGGCATTGTGGATACAGATTATGATTCGCTGACGGTCCGGTCAATGCCAGGGATAAACGGAAAATATGCAGGAGGCGTCCCCGTAAATCAGGACGCCCCCTGCCACGGCACCAACGGAGGAAACGCCCTGGGAAACTAAGCGGTTTTCACCTCGACTTTTACTTTCTTGACAACTTCCGCCTTGGGAAGAGTAATTTCCAGGATGCCATGCTTCAGGGTGGCCTTTACGCCATCCGGTTTCACTTCCACGGGGAACTTGATTGTCTTGTAGATATTCCTCTTTTCCATGTGGGCCCCAACTTCTTCTTTCTTCTCGACCTTTGCTTCCTCCTTGAACTCTTTCTTCCCGGTAATCACCAGGCGCCAAGGCTCACAAGAGATGTTAAGTTCCTTTTCCGTGAAGCCGGGAACTTCGGCGTGCACCACCAGGATCTCTTCCGTCTCATACAGTTTCATGAAGACGGGATGGAGCATTTCAGGTTCTGTCTTCCAGAGATGCTCGAGTTCGCGGCCGAATAAGAAGGGCCTCTTTTCGAGCAACTCGAACGGGCGGCGGGCGATGAGATCAAAGAACTCCTCGACATGCTTCGGGAAGGTTTCGAACTCGTCGTATGGTACCGGTATCGACTTCATAGCCTTTTCGATCTTGTTCTCAGACATAAGATCCTCCATCAAAAGCGACTGGAATTCTGGGGGAGAGGAGCGAGTGGGAAAGGAGGTCAGGACCAGAGGAAACAGGCGTAATACAAAATTGGCCGGGCGGATTGACCATTCTTGAATACACTCCACCCCTCGATTCTGGATCTGCACAGAAGGGAGCAAACTGCTCACCGCGACACAAGGCCTGAGGGAAATTCCGTAAGTTCTTTCCTCCGCAGGAACTGCGGGGCCGTTGAGAAATTCCATGGGGATTTTCGCACCGCTTCTGTGAGAGAATTCGCGCAGAAGCTGCGTCGTTGGCCGCTTGTCCCAGCTTCCTTTGTCGTCCTTACGCGATTGATATTTTTGACTTGCACCCTGCGCAAAAGTGGCAGACGCTTTGGACTCACACGAGAATCCATGAAACTCCACAGAAGCACGTTGGCGTGGTGCGTCGCCGGGCTCGTACTAGCCGTGAGCGCCGTCACACGCGCCGATGATTTCAAGAACTTCAAGCCGACCGGCTACGTCACCGACCGCGCGGGAATCATCAATGCACAAACAAAAATGCAACTTGAAGCGCTCTGTACGGAGCTGGAGCAGAAAACCGACGCGCAACTGGCGATCGTGACTGTGAAGTCGCTCGATGGCGAGGAAGTCCAGACCTACACGAACGATTTGTTCAAGCAGTTCGGGATCGGGCAGAAAAAGCAAGACAACGGGGTAATGATCTTGGTCGCGCCCAACGACCGCAAGTACTGGACGGAAGTCGGCTACGGGCTGGAACCCATTATCAATGATGCCCGTGCCGGGGATGCCGGGCGGCTCATGACTCCCTATTTCCGCCAGGGGGACTATAGTAGCGGCATCAGCGCCGCGGCATGGAAGCTGGCCAAATATATCGCGGACGACAAAGGCGTCACGCTGACCGGCGTGCCCCAATTGCCACCGGCAAAGAAGCAGCAAGATTCGAGTGGCATGGGGATCTGGATTTTTCTGGGGAT
>Ga0187781_10000976_pt1 | contig 21400 bp, 17 predicted proteins | sample 0715_SJ02_MP02_2_FD_132447 | JGI IMG/M metagenome (GOLD analysis project Ga0187781, IMG submission 132447) | Tropical peat soil microbial communities from peatlands in Department of Meta, Colombia - 0715_SJ02_MP02_20_MG | ecosystem: Environmental > Terrestrial > Soil > Wetlands > Peat | place... | reverse complement strand
GGAAAGACTCTCGTCGTCGCCTCGCTCATCCGGCATTTGCAGCAGATCGGACACACGGTCGATGCGATCAAGCCGATTGTCTGCGGTTACGAACCGGCGCAAGCGGCGGCAAGCGATCTGGCGACGCTGATCGCGGCGCTGGGAGTGCCATTCTCGCCGGAAACGATCGAGCGCATGTCGCCTTGGCGTTTTCGCGCCGCGCTGCCGCCGGATCTGGCGGCGCAATTCGAGAAGCGCCGCATCGATGTCGACGAGGTGGTGGATTACTGCAAGGCGGCGATCGAGCGGCGGCGCGGCGTGCTTCTGATCGATGGCGTCGGCGGCATCATGACGCCGCTCGACCCGACCCACACCATCCTCGACGTCATGATGGCGTTGCGCCTGCCGCTGATCCTGGTCACCGGCTCCTATCGCGGCGCGCTCAGCCATACGCTGACCGCGCTTGATTCGCTGTTCCGGCGCGACATGAGTCTCTTGGCGACGATCGTCAGCGAAACGCCCGGCAGCAAGGTGCCGCTCGACGAGGTGGTGACGTCGATCGGCCGCTTCACCGAGCCGGTGATCGGCCTGCCGCGCCCGCGTTCCTGAGACGACGCGCTGGAACGCAGCTGCGAAGTCTCAGCTCAAGTCGGCGGCGACCGCGGCACGGCAGCGTCGAGTGCGATCGTTTCGCGATCGGATGGCCGCGGGCGCAAGGCTTCCAACGACTGCTGCCGGGTCTCGATGCCAAAGAACGCGACCGCGATCGCCTGGATCAAAAGCAGCGCCGCCAGCATCCCCACCACGCCGAGCACGCCGGTGCGGACGAAAATCACCGGCACGATTTGCGGCGTGATGATGGTCATCGCCCGCCCCATGGTGTTGCAGAAGCCGGCGCCGCGCATCCGTATTTCTGTCGGAAACAATTCCGGCACGTAGAGCGCCCAGGCGACGGCCACCATCACATAGACGCAGGTCACGAGCGCGAAGCCGACCAAGCTTAGCAGCGCTTCCGAGGGAGCAAACGGATAGATGAAGCCCAGCACGATGGTGGCGAGCGAGAAGCCGACGAGCACCGGCTTTCGCCCGACATGATCGCCGAGCCACATGCCGGCCAGCGCGCCGACGGGACCGCCGAGCGACATCAGTGTCGTGAAGCCCAGCGACGACACGATGCTCATGCCCTGTTTGACCAGAAAGGTCGGCACCCAAGCGACGAAGCCGTAAATGACGGTGTTAATGGCGATCAGAATGAGACTGCCGACGATGGTGCGCGAGAGCATCCCGCCCTCGAACAACGCCTTGATCGATTGCTGCGGCAGGATCGGCGTCGCCTGTTCGACAGCAGGCGGCAACGGCCCGCGTCGCGAAACCTCCGCCTCGATCGTGGTCAGAATCCTTTCGGCTTCCTCAAGATGGCCTTTGGACTCAAGCCAGCGCGGCGATTCCGGCAGCGCGCGGCGCAAATACCAGACGATCAGCGCACCGACGCCGGTGATGACGAACATCCAGCGCCAGCCGAATTGCGGGATGATCAGAAGACCCGCGAAGGCGGAAACGAACAGCGCCGAATTGGTAACGGCCGAAAGCGCCGAACCCCAGCGCCCGCGCTGCAGTGGCGGGACGAATTCGGAGAGGGTCACATAGCCGACGACGATTTCCGCACCCAGACCGACCCCCATGAAAAAGCGCGCGACGATGAGCCATTCGATCGAAGGCGCCGCGGCACCGGCAAGCGACGCTATGCCGAAGATCAGAAGGTTGAGCTGGTAGGAGAAGCGGCGGCCGTAGCGATCGCCGAATATGCCCGCGCACCAGGCGCCCACCATCATGCCGGCGAAGGTGATCGAGATGAACCAGCCGTTGTGCGCGAGATCGGACCAGCCGGATTTGACCAGCGCTGCCAGCACGCCGCCGGCGAGGTAGATTTCGAACGCATCGAGGAACATGCCGGCGCTCACCAGCCCGAGCACGCGGTAGTGGAATGGCGAGATCGGCAAGCGATCGAGCCGCCCTCCGGAATTGACTGCGCCTGCTGGCACGCTGTCCTCCCTGTTTCGCTCATCCCCGCGCCGCCATTGCGCTGGCGGTCTCGGGGTTTCGACCGAGGTGCGGTCAATAGTCCGCGCGATCATCCACGGCGTGGCCACGCTTGGGCACCAATACACTGCGCTCGTAGGTCATGAATACGGTACCGTCGGCTTTCTTGCCTGTGGTCTTCACGGTGACGATACCCTGTGTCGGTCGTTTGGCCGACTCGCGCTTGGAAAGAACTTCGGACTCCGCGTAGATCGTGTCGCCGACAAAGACCGGCGCAACGAGCCGGATATCGTTCCAGCCAAGATTGCCGATCGCTTTTTGGCTGATGTCGCTCACGCTCATGCCGGCGACGATCGACAGCGTCAGGCAACTGTTGACCAGTGGCTTGCCGAATTCGCTTTTGCTGGCGTAGGCCGCATCGAAATGCAGCGGATGCTGGTTCATGGTCAGAAGCGTAAACCAGGTGTTGTCGGCTTCGCTGATGGTGCGGCCGGGCCGGTGCTCATAGATATCGCCTTCGGCGAAATCCTCGAAATAGCGGCCGTAGCTTTCGCGATAGCGATGTGCTCCGACCTCCTTTGCGACCGCGACCATCGGTCCTCCCTGCCTGTCAACTTGTCCGGACAAGCTAGCGCGACCTGAACTGCACGGTCAAGCGGCGCCCCTGCCAGCGGACTTGCATTCTCCTCTGGCGGAAATACACATGAGCGTCGAGCCCAATTGTTGTTAGTTACGGTTGCTTTTCGGTCCCCTGCCTAATGTTGCTGCCGCCATGGCCAAATCTGCACACGCCCGTGCCCGACGAAACCTCCGCCCCAGCCCCGCCGGCGGCACGCTCTACAAAAGGATCGTGCGCGTCCTGCAACACGAGATCGTGAGCGGCAAGCACCCGGTCGGCGCGCGCCTGCCGACCGAAAGCGCGCTCTGCCGGCGTTTCTCAGTGAGCCGCCATACCGTGCGGGAAGCGCTCCGGCACTTGCGTGAATCCGGGCTGGTCAGCCCGCGCCAAGGTTCCGGGACCACGGTCGCCGCCGCGGAGCCCAGCTTCTATCTGCATCCGGTCGCCTCCGTCACCGACCTGATGCAGTATGCAGTTTCGACGCGCTATGTCGTATCCGGCTCGCGCTTTGTTGTCGCCGACGCCAAGCTGGCGCGGCGGCTCGGCTGCAGTCCGGGCCGCCGATGGCTCCATACGGAAGGCCTGCGCTACGCCCCTGACGGCTCGCCGCCTATTTGCTGGACGGAAGTTTACGTGCATGCCGCCTATGCCGGCGTTCGTTCGCTGATCGGCAAGCGGACCGAGCCGATCTATACCTGGATCGAAGAAATGTACGACGAGCGGGTCGTGGAAGTCGTTCAGACGTTGCGAGCGGTGACGGTTCCCGCAGCCATGGCGTCGAAGCTCAAGGTTCCCGCAGGCTCAGCCGCGCTGGAGATCGAGCGGGTCTACAAATCCGCCAAACATCGGATCATCGAAGTGGCGTTCAACCTGCACCCGGCGGACCGGTTCAGCTATTCGATTTCGCTCCGGCCCGAGCGCGCCTGACAATCCGCGCCATTGACAGGCGCCTAACCTCCGGCGCAAGTTTGTCCGGACAACTGGATCATGATCCGGAAAAGTGGAAACCGGTTTTCCGAAAAGATCATGCTCAAATGAAACGATGGAGCGGGATGACGATTCGATGAGAAAGTCGTCCGGCCCGTCGGCGACCGTCGAAGTCCGCTCAGGGAGGAGCGCATGAATGCGCCAGTGACAGTCCTCAAGTCCCCACAGCCCGAAGCCGTTGCCAGCCCGCCGATTTCGGAAGAGCTTGCGCGCTTTGTCGGCGCATTCTCGACCGCGGCAATACCTGCGGCGGTGACGGCGCGCGCCAGGCATTTGATCCTCGATGCGGTCGGCATCGCGCTCGCTTCGACAAGTTACGACTTTGCACACCGGGCGATGACGGCCATTTCCGGCCTCGTCGGCGCAGGCGATTTCACCGTCATCGGCATGCCGGCGCGGCTGCCGCTGCGGGACGCGGCGCTGATCAACGGCATTCTCGTTCACGGCCTCGACTTCGACGACACGCACAGCGGCGGCGTCATTCATGCAACTGCAAGCCTGCTGCCGACGGTGCTCGCCGTCGGCGCGCAGCAACGCGCCAGCGGGCGCGAGATGCTCGCGGCTTACGTGCTCGGCGTCGAAGTGGCGGCAAGACTGGGCGCGGTCGCCAAAGGCGCATTCCATCAGGTCGGCTTCCACCCGACCGGACTGATCGGCGCTTTCGCCTGCGCGCTGGCGGCCGGGCGCCTAATGGGCTTGAACGAGAAGCAACTCGTCATGGCGCAAGGGCTCACCTTGTCTGCCGGCTCGGGCAGCCTCGAATTCCTGGAAGATGGAGCCTGGAACAAGCGTTTCCATCCGGGCTGGGCGGCCGTCTCCGGAATTACGACTGCCGCGCTGGCCCGGCAGGGTTTCGTCGGCGCCAAGCGCGCCTATGAAGGCCGGTTCGGTCTCTATGCAAGCCACCTGCAGAGCCATTTCGATCCAGTCAATCTGGCGCTTGCCACCGCGGGCCTCGGTGAAACCTGGGAACTGCAGCAAGTCGCGGTGAAGCCTTACCCCGCCTGCCACTTCGTGCATGCCTGCGTCGATGCCGCAGCGACCTTGACGCGCGAGCACAAGTTCGACGCCAACGAGATCGAAAAGGTGCGCGCGCTGGTTCCGGCGGAGGTGGTGAAGACCGTTTGCGAGCCGGCTGCGAACAAGCGGCGTCCGGCCAACAGCTACGACGCGCAGTTTTCCATTCCCTACACGGTCGCGGCCGCATTGCGGCGCGGGCAGTTCACGCTCGACGAGCTTGAAGACGACGCACTCGGCGATCCGGACATTCTCGCACTGGCCGATCGGGTACAGTACGAGGTCGATCCGGCCACGACCTTTCCGCGCCACTATACCGGCGAGGTTATCGTCGCGCTGCGAGACGGCCGCACCTTGCGGCATCGCGAAGCGGTCAATCGCGGCAACGGCGAGCGCCCTTTGAGCGAGGCCGACATCATCGACAAATTCCGTTCGAACGCGGCGCGCGCGGTATCGCACGACAAAGCGCAGGCGATCGAGACCCTCCTGCTCACGCTTGATCAGGCAACAGACGTGAGTGGGCTCGCCGACCGGCTCGCCGGCGTATAACGATGCGGTCTCGGAAACAATGACACGCCAAGCACCGCCGCAGGATGACGAAGCGGACAACGTCATCCTCGCCAGCATCGACCGCTTTCTGGAGCGCGACGTCGCGCCCTACGCGCAAAAGCTTGAACACGACGACGTCTACCCGGAAGAGATCGTCGCGCGGATGAAGGAGCTTGGCCTGTTCGGGGCCACGATCGATTCTGCCTATGGCGGACTTGGGCTTTCGACCACGGTCTACGCCCGCATCGTCGAGCGCATCGCGCGGGTGTGGATGTCGGTCACCGGCATTTTCAACTCGCACCTCATCATGGCCGCCGCGGTCCAGCGTTTCGGCACTGAAGCGCAGAAGCAAGCCTATCTGCCGCGCTTCGCAACCGGCGAACTGCGCGGCGGGCTTGCGCTCACCGAGCCGGATTGCGGCACGGACTTGCAGGCGATCCGCACGGTCGCGCGGCGGCGCGGCGACAGCTACGTGATCAACGGCACGAAGACCTGGATCTCGAACGGCATCCACGGCCAATGCTTCGCGCTGCTGGTCAAGACCGACGCGGAGGCCGAGCCCCGCCACAAAGGCATGAGCTTGTTCATCGCCGAAAAGGGCAAGGGCTTTAAGGCCAGCCGCAAGCTCGAGAAGCTCGGCTACAAGGGCATCGACTCCGCCGAGCTCGTGTTCGAGGACTATGTCATTCCCGCGGACCGGCTGATCGGCGGACAGGAAGGACTCGGGCTCAAGCATGCGCTGGGCGGGCTCGAACTCGGGCGCATCAATGTCGCCGCTCGCGGCGTCGGCCTGGCGCAGGCCGCACTCGATCAGGCGGTCGCCTACAGCCAGGTGCGCAAGACCTTCGGCAAGCCGATCTGCCAGCACCAGGCAATCCAGCTCAAACTCGCCGACATGGCCACCCAGATCCATGCCGCGCGTCTGCTCACGCAAGACGCAGCGCGAACGTACGACCGCGGACTGCGCTGCGACATGGAAGCCGGCATGGCGAAACTGTTCGCGACTGAAACGGCGGTGAATGTGTCGCTCGAAGCGATGCGCATCCACGGCGCTTACGGCTATTCGAAGGAGTTCGTCGTCGAACGCATATACCGCGATGCGCCGCTCCTGGTCATCGGCGAAGGCACCAACGAGCTGCAACGCATCATCATCGCGCGACAGCTTGTCGAACGTAACCCGGTGTAAGGTCCAAGACCGATGCTTCCCCTTTCCGGCATGCGCGTCATCGCCATCGAGCAATATGGCGCCGGACCCTATGGCACGATGCAGCTTGCCGATCTCGGCGCCGAGGTCATCAAGATCGAGAATCCATCCGACGGCGGCGACATGGGCCGGCGCGTCGGTCCGTACTTTCTCAGTCCCGATGACAGTCATTTCTTCGAGAGCTTCAATCGCAACAAAAAGAGCCTCACGCTCGACCTGAAAAAGGACGGCGCCTCCGAGGTGCTGCATGCGCTGGTGCGCGATGCCGACGGCATCCTCAACAATCTGCGCGGCGACCTCCCCGACTCGCTCGGGCTGACCTACGCGACGCTCAAAGAGGCCAATCCGCGCATCGTCTGCGCGCATTTGTCGGCTTACGGCCGCAGTGGCCCGCGCGCGAACTGGCCGGGCTACGACTATCTGATGCAGGCGGAAGCCGGCTATCTGTCGCTCACCGGCGAGCCTGACGGACCGCCCAGCCGCATGGGACTGTCGATCGTCGACATGATGACCGGCCTTTTTGCGGCGTTTGCTCTGCTCTCAGGCATCATCGCTGCACGCGACAGCGGCATTGGGCGCGACATCGATGTCAGCTTGTTCGACTGCGCGCTGCAGAACCTCAACTATCTCGCGACCTGGTATCTTAATGAAGGCCACAAACAGGGCCGCGAGCCGCGGTCTAGCCATCCGTCGCTCACGCCGAGCCAGCTCTATCGCACGCGCGACGGCTACATCTTCATCATGTGCAACAAGGAGAAGTTCTGGCCCGTCTTCTGCGACATGATCGACCGTCCCGATCTTGCCGCCGATGTCAACTTCCGCACCTTCAAAGACCGCCTCGCCAATCGCGAGAAGCTCACGGTGCTGCTCGACGAGGCGCTGAGCCGCCGCACCACCGCTGAGTGGCTCGACCACTTTGCCGGACGCGTTCCGGCGGCGCCCGTCAATGATGTCGCTTCCGCACTCGATAATCCCTTCGTGCGCGACGGCGAACGTATCTGGGACATCGGCCATCCCAAACGCGCCGGCTTCAAGATGGTCGCCGCGCCTTATGTCTGTGCCGGCGAGACCTTGCCGCGAAATCCTGCACCCACCCTTGGGCAGGACACGGAGCGGCTGTTGGCCGAATGCGGGCTGTCGCGCGACCATGTCGCGGCATTGCGTCAGCGCGGCGTTATCTGAGCAGGCCTGCCGCCGGCTTCGGACTACAATGATTGACTGAAAAAATGTACCTGCACCACCGTCTCCAGCGTACCTTCCACGTTGAACAGCGCATGCAGGAAGAACGTAAGCAGCGTCGAGCCGCTGCGCCAGCGGATCCAGCCGAGAAACAATCCGACGACGAATATCTGCACGATGCCGGTCCAGTCGTATTGGACGTGGAGCGCGGCCCATAACAGCGAGATAATGATAATCGCCGGCCAGGCGGCGCGATCCGATCGCGCCCAACCGCGGAACAAAAAGCCGCGAAACAAAACCTCCTCGCCCGCCGGCGCAACGATGACGGCGCTGACCCAGAGCGCCGCAAGCCACCCTTCGGCGGCGGCGGTGGTGTAGGATTGCACCTGGAACGGCGTAACCAACTGGTACCCGCCCAAGTAAAGAAGCGCGTCACCGATCGCGATCAAGCCGATCAGACACGCGACGCCGATGCCGGCATAACGCCGCGGCGGTACGGTCAGCGCGAGATACTCTGCAAGCGGCGCCCGCGCCGCTAAGACGGCCAGCACGATGATCCCGATCATGATCGGGTTGGCGATCACGATGAACAGCGTGACGAGCTTGCCGTCGAACGGCGCGTTGACCAGCGAATCCAGGTCGCTGATTCCCAGCAACAGCAGAACCGCGAGCGCCAAAAATTGGCTGGCGACAAAGGCGAGAAATGCCCAGCCCAGCGTGGCCCAATAACCCCAAATCCTCATTGGCGTTTCTTGAGCCTTGCTAGTCCCTTAAGGGATCAGGATCGACGAGCCGGTGGTCTCGCGGCCTTCGAGATCGCGGTGGGCCTTGGCCGCGTCCTTGAGCGGATACCTCTGATTGACGGGTATCTTCACCGCACCGCTTCCAACCACGGCGAACAGATCTTCCGCCATGGCCAGCAAATCTGCGCGCTTGGCGGCATAGGTGTTGAGTGTTGGGCGTGTCGCGAACAGCGAGCCCTTGAATTGCAGAATATTGATGTCGAAGGCGGAAATCGGACCGGATGCGCTGCCGAAGCTGACGAACATGCCGAGCGGCCGGATGCAATCGAGCGAGGCTGGAAATGTCGCCTTGCCGATGCCGTCATAAACGACATCGCACAGCTTGCCGCCGGTGATGTCCTTCACGCCGGCGACGAAGTCTTCGTCGCGGTAAAGGATTGTGTGGTGACAGCCGTTTGCTTTCGCGAGCGCGGCTTTGTCCTTCGAACCGACGGTGCCGATCACCTTGGCGCCGAGATGATTGGCCCATTGGCACAGAATGAGACCGACGCCGCCGGCGGCTGCGTGCATCAGCACATTGGTGCCCCTCTCGACCTTGAAGGTGCGTCGCACCAGATATTGCACGGTCAAGCCTTTCAGCATCATGCCGGCGGCCTGCTCATAGCTGATGTTGGCCGGCAGCTTCACCACGCGGTCGGCCGGCACGACCCGCTCCGCCGCGTAGCAACCCGGCCCTTGCACGTAGGCGACGCGATCGCCCGGCTTGAACTCGGTGACGCCGGCGCCGACTTCAACCACTTCCCCGGCGGCTTCATTGCCGGCGACGAACGGCAAGCCGCCGGGCGCCGGGTAAAGACCGCTGCGAAAATACGTGTCCACGAAATTGACGCCGATGGCATGCTGCTTGACCCGGATTTGCCCCGGTCCGGCCGCAGGCACCGGGATGTCTTCGTAGGTCAAGACTTCGGGACCGCCGACTTTGTGGACGCGTACTGCAGCAACCATCGCTCACTCCTGTTTAAGGCCTTCGCGGACGCGCGATCATAGGTAGGTAGCCGCGGGCACCGCGCAAGTGGACCGACCCAGCTATTGCCGCCGCCGCTTGCGGCGTTGGCGGGCCAGAATGTTGAACGCCTCGACCACGGCGGCAAATGCCATGGCGAAATACACGTAGCCGCGCGGGATGTGGACGTCGAAACCGTCGGCGATCAGCGCGACGCCGATGAGTATCAAGAACGACAGCGCCAGCATCTTGGTCGTCGGGTGGCGCAGGATAAAGGCGGCGACCGGCTCGGACGCGAGATACATGACGGCAATGGATATGATCACGGCGACGATCATCACCTCGATATTCTGGGCCATGCCGATGGCGGTCAAGATCGAGTCGATCGAGAAGACGAGATCGATGACGGCGATTTGCAGAATGACCAGGAAAAGATTGGTGCGCGCCCCCCGCGCGCGCTTTGTTTCCGGTTCCTCGGCGTCGATCTCACCATGGATTTCGAAAATCGCCTTGGCGATGAGGAAGAGGCCGCCGCCGATCAGGATAATGTCGCGCCAGGTTATCTCGTTGCCGTAGATGACGACGAGCGGCGTGCGCAATCGCCCCAGCATCGTGAGCCCGAACAGCATCGCGACCCGAAAGACGAGCGCCAGGAAAAGGCCGATCCGACGCGCGCGGCGGCTCGCGGCCGGCTCGAGACCGGCGGCGAGCAGCGAAAGAAAGATGACATTGTCGACGCCGAGGATGATTTCGAGCGCCGTCAGCGTCAGCAATGCCGCCCACGCATTCGGATCGGTAAGAAGCGCGAGCATGCGGAAATCCTCAAGGCGCCTGCGAACGCAAAAGGCCGACGATCACGAAATAGACGGCGATGGCGGCGAGCAAGGCGGCGGCCCAGACGGGCGGGTCGAGATGCCGTGTCAGCGTGAAAATCGCGAGCACCGCCCAAAGCACCAGCGCCACGAGATTGACGATCCGCCAGCGTGGCACGCGCACCGGATGGACGAAATAAATCGGCGCAAACGTCGCCAGGGCGAGCACGAGAACAACGAGCGCACCCAACCACGGCGCCGGCTTGAGCAGGAACAGATAAAACGCCACGATATTCCACAACGCCGGAAAGCCGCGAAAATAGCTGTCCGACGTCTTCATGCGGCGGTCAGCGAAATAGATCGCGCCGGTGACCGCTACAATCAGGCTTGAGGGAAGTGCGAGGCTCGCCGGTAAGACGCCACCGACCGCGATAGCGTAGGCCGGCACGAACACGTAGGTGGCATAGTCGACGACGAAATCGAGCACATCCCCCGACCAGCGCGGCAGCAACTCCGCCACGCGCAACCGGCGAGCAAAAGTGCCGTCGACGCCATCCACGATCAAGGCCACGCCAAGCCAGAAAAACATCCGCGTCCAGTCGGCGCTCACCGCCGCCGTCAGCGCAAGCAACGCGCAGGCTGCCCCGCACGCCGTGAACACATGCACGGCGAAAGCGGCCAGTGTGCGGGATGAAATGTTGATCTCGGGTAAGTGCGAATCCATGCAAACCGACCCTACACGCGAATGGCGGGCGGGTCGCGGTGCCACTCTAACGACCGTCAAAACGCCGCGAAAATTGTCCGCCCGATATAGTATTTCAACGATTCATTCGATAGCGTGAAGTTGCCGAAGGTTTGGAAATCGGAGCGTCCGGTGAGGTCATTCGTAGCGTTGGTGCTGCTTTCGGCGCTCGGCGCAGGTCCGGCATTGGCCGCGGATTTTCCCCTGCCCGCACCGGAACCGATGCGGCTGCCGGTGAGCTATGACACAAACGGCCCATATACGAACTGGGCCGGCGCCTATCTCGGCCTTAATGGCGGCTATGGCTTGGGAAGCAGTCAGTGGACGTTAGGCCCTCTGGGCACCGACGTTTTCAACACCAACGGCTTTCTATTTGGCGGCACGCTCGGATTCAACTATCCGATCAGCGCCGTGCTGGTCGGCGTCGAGGGCGACGTCGACTGGTCGGGCCTCAGTGGGAGCGCCGCGAATTGTGCCGTGAATGCGAGCGGCGCCGGGGCGGCATGCCAGACCAAGAACAACCTGTTGGGAACGGCACGCGCCCGCGTCGGTTACGCGCTCGACCGGGCGCTGATCTACGTGACCGGCGGCGCGGCCTTCGGTCCGGTGCAAACGGGCCTCAACCCGCCGTCGACTTTCGACAGCGCCACCAAGTTCGGCTGGGCCGCAGGCGCCGGCGTCGAGTTCGCTTTTTCTGGGAACTGGAGCGCCAAGGCCGAATATCTTTTTGTCGATCTCGCCTCGAGCTCCTGCTCGACCGCGGCAAATTGCGGAACCGCTGCCGGCTCGTCGGTCGCCTTTACCGAGAATTTGGTACGCGGCGGCGTCAATTACAGATTTCCCTGGTGATTGCCGAGGCGGCTCGTGAACAACGCGCATCAAAATAAGATCGCTGAGGCGGCTGTCATCGGCGGCGGACCGGCAGGTCTCGTCAGCGCCATCGCGCTGGCGAGCGCCGGCATCGATACGCTGATCGTCGCGCCCTCCCCGCAGGAGGATTTTCGCACCACCGCTTTCCTCGCCGGCTCGGTGACGGCGCTCGCCACATTGAATGTGTGGGAGGCTTGCCGCGCGCAAGCTGCGCCGCTCACCGCCATCCGCATCATCGACGACACGCGCCGGCTCTGGCGTGCGGCGGAAGTCCAGTTCGCCGCTGCCGAAATCGGCCTCGATGCCTTCGGCTATAACGTCGAGAACCGTTATCTCATTGCCGCGCTGCACGAGCGCGCGGCAGCGCTGAATATTCCACGCATCACCGCTCCCGCAGTGTCTGTCGCGCCCGATCATGACGGCGTCACGGTCAAATACGCCGACGGCGAAGCGCACGCGCGGCTCGCAGTTGGAGCCGACGGTCAGCATTCGCTCTGCCGCGCAGCGGCCGGGATCAGGAGCCATCGGCACGCCTATCCGCAGACCGCGCTGACACTCAATCTCGCGCACACACGGCCGCATCACGACACGGCGACGGAATTTCATATCGAGACCGGGCCGTTCACGCTTGTGCCGCTTCCCGGCCGGCGTTCGAGCTTGGTGTGCGTGCTCGGCCCGGAGCGCGCCGCGCTACTGGCCGCGATGACCGATGCGGAGCTTGCCGTCGAGATCGAGCGCCGCGCCCATTCGCTGTTTGGGAAAATGAGTGTCGAGCCTGGACGTGGCATGTTTCCGCTCGCCGTCGAGACTGCCCGGTCGGTTGCGCGCAACCGGATCGCGCTTGTCGGCGAAGCCGCGCACGTCGTCCCGCCGATCGGCGCACAGGGGCTTAATCTCGGCTTGCGCGATGCGGCAACGCTTGCGGAGATCGTTGCCGACGCGCACCACCAAGGCCTCGATATCGGCTCGCCCGCTGTGCTCGCGCGCTATGAGAAGCAGCGGCGCGCCGACGTGACCAGCCGCCGAATTGCCATCGACCTTCTCAATCGCAGCCTGCTCACCGATTTTCTGCCGGTTCACGGCGCACGCGCGCTCTCGCTCTTTCTGGTCGACCGCATCGGCCCGCTGCGCCGCGCCTTGATGCGCGAAGGCGTCAGCCCCGCCGCCTCGCAACCTCGCCTGATGCGCGGCGAAATGCTGTAGTTATCCGTTAGTTACGTGGCCCCGCTGGCGCAAAAACGGCTTGGCGCGCCCGGCGGTTCGTCATACGGTCGGGGTCGTCCGCTCGGATCATCCAATACGCGCGAGCCGATCAGCTCTTCCCACCCGATTTGCTGCACGAAAGCCCTTGCACAGGATTGACGCATGAAGCTGCCGCGCAACTTTTTCAAGCCGCTCGCGATCGGCGCGCCGGCGCCATTGCGCGAGCTGCCGGTCCGCCTCGAGCGCATGATCCATTTCGTCCCGCCGCACATCGAGAAGGTTCGTGCGCGTGTGCCCGAACTCATCAATCAGGTCGACATCGTCCTCGGCAATCTTGAAGACGCCATTCCTGCCGACGCCAAGGAAGCCGCGCGCGCGGGTTTTGTCGCCATGGCGAAGGAAAACGATTTCGGCGCGACCGGGCTGTGGACGCGGATCAACGCGCTGAATTCGCCGTGGGTGCTCGACGACATTCGCGAGATCGTCGGCGCGGTCGGCCACAAGCTCGACGTGATCATGCTGCCGAAGGTCGAAGGAGCATGGGACATTCACTATCTCGATCAGCTGCTGGCGCAGCTTGAAGCCAAACACGCGGTGCAGAAGCCGATCCTCATTCACGCCATTCTGGAAACCGCCGAAGGCGTCGAGAACGTCTCGAGCATCGCGGCGGCGTCGCCGCGCATGCACGGCATAAGTCTCGGCCCGGCCGATCTCGCCGCTTCGCGCGCGATGAAGACGACGCGCGTCGGCGGCGGCCATCCGGAATACAAGGTGATGGCCGATCCCACGCCGGGCGGCGCACCGAATGCGCCGCGGGCGACCTGCCAACAGGACCTCTGGCACTATACGACCGCCAAGATGGTCGACGCCTGTGCCGCTGCCGGCATCAAGCCGTTCTACGGCCCATTCGGCGACATTGCCGACACCGCCGCGTGCGAAGTTCAGTTCCGCAACAGCTTCCTGATGGGCTGCGCCGGCGCCTGGACCCTGCATCCCAACCAGGTGCCGATCGCCAAGCGGGTGTTCTCGCCCGATCCCGCCGAAGTTAAGTTCGCGCAGAAGATCGTGGCCGCCATGCCCGACGGCACCGGCGCGGTCATGATCGACGGCAAAATGCAGGACGACGCGACCTGGAAGCAGGCCAAGGTTCTGGTCGACCTCGCCAGGCTGGTCGCGGCGAAGGACCCGGAAATGGCGGCCCAATACGGACTATGAACGCAACCGCATTCGCGGTATGAATGGCCGTTCAACTTTTCGTCAGCGGCTCGCCACAATCATGTCATTGCATCGTCGCAGCGTATATCCGGGAAGGTAGGTCGCAATTGGCCCGAGCCATGAACAAGATTCGCAACGCCAAATATCAGATCGGCCAAGTCGTGCGGCACCGGCTTTTCCCGTTCCGCGGCGTCGTCTTCGACATCGATCCGATCTTCAACAATACCGAAGAATGGTACCAGTCGATCCCCGCCGAAGTGCGGCCGGCCAAGGACCAGCCGTTCTATCACCTCTTCGCCGAGAACGACGAAACCGAATACATCGCTTACGTGTCCGAGCAGAATTTGCTCCCGGACGACAGCGGTGAGCCGGTCCGGCACCCGCAGGTCGCGGAAGTGTTCGTGCAGGACGGCAACGGCGGCTACCGGCCACGTCAATCGACCACAACACATTAAACACTAAGACACGTACGACTTCGCGAGCGTTGGAGTCTGCAGCGCGACAACTGAGAGGCGCGCAGGAACGCGCCTCTCGGTATCAGCCTTCCCCTTTATTGCGTCTTGTTTATTGCGTCTTGCCGCCGCTCGGTGGAGCGGCCTGCGAGGTGGGCGCACCGCCCTGCTGGCTCTCGAGCTTCTTGCGCGCTTCGTCCGCGCGCCGCTGCAGTTCTTCCTGCAGTTTCTTCTGCTGCTCCTCGAACACCTTCGGATCGGTCGGCGGACCGTCGTAAGCCTTGGCGAAATCGCCGAGCGGCATCACCAGGCTGATCGGCTGGCCGGTGGCATTGATGGCCTGAATGACCAGCCCCTGCCCCTTCTTCATTCTGCCGATCAGATCGGCCGAGGCGTCGTAGTCGGCCATGCAGCCGTTGGTGAAGCAGATCACATAAGGCGCCGTCATCGGCTGGTTCTGATCGACGATCAGCCGCGTGCCGTGGGCGAGTTGCATTCCCAGCGGCAGGGTAACGCGCAGGAGCTTCTTGTCGGCGCCCTGCGGCTCGATGAGCACGGCGGCCGCGACCGGCTGACCGGACTCGACGCGTGCGTCCTTGCCGGTGAAGCAGACTTCCTTGGCGTTAGGGTCCGGCGCCTGGCCGGGCTGGCCCTTGAGACAGAATTTGGTCCAGGGCGAGAAAATCAATTGTACCGGCTGCTGGCCGTTTTGCGCTTGGCCTTGCTGGCCGGGGGCCTGCGGCGCTTCCGCGGGAGCGGCCGGGGCGCCGGGGGCAGGTGCCGGTGCGGGCGCCTGTTGAGCTTCCGCCGGGGGCTTGGGCTTCGGCTTCTTCGGCGGTTTGGGCGCCGGCGCCGCCGCGTCGGGCTGTTGTGCAAAAGCCGGCGAGGTCGCGACCAGGGCCCCTGCCGCCGTCAGGCTTACGCATACAGCCAGCGCCTTGGCGAAAGCAGCGGGCGTTGCGGCAATGGCAGCGGCCATCCGGGTCGCCGGCCTCACTGCGGCCGGCGCGGTCAAATAGGTCATGAGATCATCCCTCGTAGTGTGCCGCTGCAAATCGAGGCTCATCGATTTGCGCATCAGCGTCCTGGCGTCTGCCGGCAACGCCGCACGCGGCCCCCTGCGTCGGTCCTTCGGCGCAGAATGCGGCAACAGCGTGACACCGCGACCCGGCGAGAAGCCATCCCGATAGCCCACTTTGATGACGAGATAAAGCGCCGCCGCGTATTCTGTTACAGTCACCGGTGAGCCTACCCCGAATCGCGGCGAGCTTCCCCTGCATCGCTCCATGTCCAGTGCCCTTTCCGCCGGTCCGCATCGCGCCACAGAAATAATGCGTGGCGCCGCTTATGGAACGCTTCTGGCGGGCGGGCTTTCGGCGGCGGCCTTTGTCGCGCCGGCGGCGGCCGAGACGAGTTACGCCATCGCCATGCATGGTAATCCGGCACTGCCTGCGGACTTCGCCGTCATGCCTTATTCCAATGCCGAGGCGCCCAAGGGCGGACGCATGGTGCAAGGCGTGCTCGGCACGTTCGACAGCCTCAATCCGTTCATCGTCAAAGGGCTGCCGGCGCAGTCCCTGCGCGGCTACGTGTTCGAGAGCTTGATGGCGCGCGGCTATGACGAGCCGTTCTCGCTCTACGGCCTCTTGGCCCGCACGATCGAAACCGACGATGCGCGCAGTTACGTCACCTTCGCGCTCGATCCGGCCGCCCGCTTTTCCGACGGCACGCCGGTGACGGCCGCGGACGTGATCTTTTCCTGGCAGCTTCTGCGCGATCACGGCCGCCCCAATTACCGCGCCTATTACGCCAAGGTCGCGCATGCCGAAGCGCTCGACGAACGCACCGTGCGCTTCGATCTCGGCGGCGCCGGCGACCGCGAGCTGCCGCTCATCCTCGGCCTGATGCCGGTATTGGCCAAGCACGCCATCGATGCCGCGAAGTTCGAGGACACGACCTTGGCGAAGCCGATCGGCAGCGGGCCCTATACCGTCGCCGAGATCGATGCCGGCAAGAGCGTCACGCTCAAGCGCGATGCGAATTATTGGGGCCGCGACCTGCCGATCAATCGCGGCCTGTGGAATTTCAACGAGCTGCGCTTCGATTACTATCGCGACGCCAATGCCTATTTCGAGGGCTTCAAGACCGGCCTCTACGACGTGCGGACCGAGCACGATCCGACGCGCTGGCGAACCGGCTACGACATTCCGGCCGTGCGCGACGGCCGCATCGTCAAAGAGGCTTTCACCAACGGCCTGCCCAAGCCTGCTTCCAATTTCGTCTTCAACACGCGGCGGGCGATCTTTGCCGACCTGCGCGTGCGGCAAGCGATCACGATGCTGTTCGACGCCGAATGGATCAATCGCAATTTCTTCTTCGATCTCTACCGCCGCAGCGCGAGCTATTTCGACGACTCGGAACTGTCGGCTTATCACCGTCCGGCCGACGAGCGCGAGCGCGCGCTGCTGGCGCCATTCCCCGACGCGGTCCGCCCCGACGTGCTTGACGGCACCTGGTCGCCGCCGACAAGCGATGGTTCGGGCCGCGATCGCAAGAACCTGCGCGATGCGCTCGGCCTGCTCGAGGCTGCCGGCTACGAGCTGAGAGGAACGACGTTGCGGGCGCGCGCAAGCGGCCGTCCGTTTCATTTCGAGATCATGGTGACGACCCGCGACGACGAGCGGCTCGCGCTCGCGTTTGCGAGCAGTCTCGCGCGCGCCGGCATCGATGCCCAGGTGCGGCTGGTCGACGCCGTGCAATACGACCAGCGGCGCATCGCGTTCGATTTCGACATGATGCCATATCGCTGGGAGCAATCGCTCTCGCCCGGCAATGAGCAAAGCTTCTATTGGGGCTCCGCCGCCGCCGACGAACAGGGCTCGCGCAACTATATGGGCGTGCGCAGCAAGGCGATCGATGCCATGATCGCCGCCATGCTGGCCGCCCGCGAACGGCCCGATTTCGTTGCCGCCGTACGCGCGCTCGATCGTCTCTTGGTCTCCGGATGTTATGTGGTGCCGTTGTTCTATCTGCCCGAGCAATGGGTAGCGCGCTGGACCTATATCCGGCATCCCGGCCGCACGTCGTTGTTCGGTTATCTCCCCGAAACCTGGTGGTATCAACCCAAACGAGCGCTGCAATGATCCTCGGCGACGCGGAGACCGCAAACAATCCATCACGCGGCCTCTCCCTCACGCTTGACGACGTTTTCCGCCGCCATGCTCAACGCCGTCCCGATGCGCTCGCGCTGATCGATGCGGCGAACCGCGCGACTTTCACCGGCGGAAACCCGCGGCGCCTCACTTACGCCGAAGCCGATCGCATGGTGAATGCCATCGCCGCGCGCCTGCGCGACATGGGATTGCCGACCGATACCGTCGTCGCCATTCACTTGCCCAATATCGTCGAAAATTTTCTGGCGACGCTTGCCGTGTTGCGGGCCGGCATGATCGTCGCGGCGCTGCCTTTGCTGTGCCGCCGCAGCGATGCGGCGGCCGCGCTGGCGCGCATCGGCGCCAAGGCCATCATCACCTGCGATCGCGTCGGCGCCTTCGATCAGGTCCACTGCGCCATGGGCGTCGCCGCCGATGTGTTTTCCATCCGGTATGTGTGCGGCTTCGGCGAGAATCTTCCCGACGGCGTGGTCTCGTTCGCCGACTTGTTGACGGCGGATGCGCGCGATCGGGCTCCGGCACAGGATGACGGAAGCAGAAGCAATGCCGCCGCCCACATTGCGGCAATCACCTTCGATGTCGGCGAAGGCGGCGTCGTGCCGGTCGCGCGCAGCCATGCCGAACTGCTGGCGGGCGGGCTTGCGGCGCTGCTCGAAGCCGCTATCGCGCAGGACGCGGTCATCCAATCGACGCTCGGCCCCTCTTCCTTTGCCGGCATCTGTCTGACGCTTGTGCCGTGGCTCCTGTGCGGCGGTACGCTTGTGTTGCATCATCCCTTCGATGCGCAGACGCTGGCGCAACAAATGCGCGACGAGCACTGCACGGCGCTCATTGTGCCCGACGCAGTCGCTTTCCGGCTGGCGGCCGCGGGCCTGTTCGCCGCAGCTCGCCCGGCCTCGATCATCGCGACTTGGCGGGCGCCCGAGCGGCTCGCCACCAGCCCGGCCTGGCATGTTTCCGGCGTCGCGCTGATCGACGTTGCGCTTTTCGGAGAGGCCGCGCTCGTACCGGCGCGCCGCCGCGCGGACGGCAGGCCGAGCCCACTGCCGCTTGGCCCGCTGCACGCCCCGCGCGAGGGAGCCGACGGAATCGTCGTTGCGGAAATAAGCCGCACCGACGCCGGTACGGTCGCCGTGCGCGGTCCCATGGTGCCGCAGCGTGCCTTTCCGCCCGGCATCGAAGAGTCCGGGCTGCCCCATATCAAGATCGGTGAGCGCGGGCTCCTCGACACCGGCTACACCTGCCGCTTCGATGCCGACACAAAGGCCCTGGTCGTGACCGGCCCGCCGGCCGGCACGGTTCGCATCGGCGGCTACCGTTTTGTGTTGCAGGATCTTCGCGCGCTCGTCACCGGGATCGATGCCGGGGCGAAGCTTGGCGCACTGCCGCATGCGGTGATCGGTCAGCGGCTCTTCGGCACGGCGGCCGACCCAGACGCGATGCGGGCGGCGCTGCATGCCGCCGGCGTCAATCCATTGATCGTTGCGGCCTTTGCACGCGAGGCGGCCTGACGGCGCCGCAGATTCTTTCGCGGTCGCATGTCCTTCTCGGAAAACCGGTTTCCACTTTTCCGGGACATGCTCAAAATATTGCGGGGTGGCCGATCGCATTGACGGCCCGTTAACAGCACTTTGGCATGCTGGCGCCCTGCACTGAAAAAGCCCGCTCCCGCCATGGCGCTGCAAGGTCCGTTTGTCGTTGTCGCCGATAACCCGGCATCCGATGTCGTGGAGGCGCTGCAAACGGCAGGCGCCTTCCCCATCATCGAAACGAACTGGGCCGACGCCGCGGCTGCGCTCGCCTCGGTCGAGCCGGAAGGCGTGGTGCTGGCCGAGCCCTGCAGCGATCCCGAACGCGCCGACGCATTCGCGCGCGCGCTGGAACATCGGCTCATGGCCATGAGCGGCGCCTTCACGCCCGTCGTCGCGCGCACGCGCGAAGACGGCGTCACGCCGATTCCGGATGTGCTTGCGATTTCCGCCGCCGTCGCGCCCGCCCGCATGGTGCAGAGGCTTGGTGCCGCCTTGCGCGTCCGCGCGCTGCACAACACCGTGCTGCGCCGGATGGAGACGCTCGTCTCCCGCGGCGAGAGCGTGCCCGAAATGCCCGATTCCGATCCGCTCGAAGAGGCGACCGTGCTCGTTGCCGGCCGCGGCCGCTCCTATCCGGAGCTTGCGGTCGCCGTCGGCGAGCGTGTCGGCCTGGTCGGAGCGCTGAGCGTCGAGAGCGCCGCCCGCGCGCTCAATGCCCGCGACATCGACGGGCTCGTGATCGGCGACGGCTTCGGGCCGCGCATCGTGGAGGCGTTGCTCACGGTGCTCGCCGAGGACGCCCGTTTTCGCGATCTGCCGGTCGCCGTGCTCGGCGGTCATCAAGAGGTCATCGAGCGCTTCTTTGCGCAATTGCCCAATCTCGATCGTGTCGCCGAAGGCCCCGACCTTCTGGTCGCGCGCTTCCTGCCGTTCGTGCGCCTGCACGCTTTCGGCCAGCGGCTCACGCGCATGCTCAAATCGCTCGACGCCCAGGGCATGATCGATCCGCATACCGGGCTTCTCGCCAACGAGGTGTTCTGGCGCGATCTCAACCGCGCCGTGGACGACGCGGAAAAGCGCGGCGTCGGGCTTTCGATCGCGCGCTTCTCGTTCGAGAACGGCGACCGCCGCATCAGCCTCGACGCGGCACGCCTGCTGGGCCGGCTGATGCGGCAAGTCGATTTCGCCTGCCGCGAGGCCGACAATTCCATTTTCGCGGTGTTCACCGAGACCGATCTGCGCGCCGCGCACGTGATCGCGCGCCGGATCGCCGCGGTGCTCAAGAACACGATGCTGGCCCCCGAGCGCCAGACCGGCGGCCTCGAAACGGCGGTGACGCTCGCCACGCTCAAGCCCACCGATAATGTCGACACCCTGATCGCCCGCGTCGTGGGCGGTGTTGCGCCGGGTTAAGGCGCGCTCCCATATAGCGGAAGGGATCAGGGCAAAAGCGGTTCCGGGCCTTCCAGAACATGCGCTAAGCTCATAACAACAACCGCACGGAGGTTTGTCATGCCTGTTTCGTCCGGCGCGCCAGCCGCGCTTCGCATCGACGTCGTCTCCGACGTGGTTTGTCCCTGGTGCTTCATCGGCAAGCGCCGGCTGGAAAATGCGCTGACGCTCGTTCCCGACATTCCGGTCGACATCCATTGGCGGCCCTATTTCCTCAATCCCTGGATTCCCCGCGAAGGCATCGACCGGCAGACGTATCTGGAGACCAAATTCGGCTCGGCCGAGCGCTATGCCGTGATCGCCGAGCGGGTCGTTGCCGCGGCCGCGCTCGAGGGGCTCACCTACGCCTCCGACAAGATCGGCCGGCAGCCCAACACGCTCGATTGCCATCGCCTCATCCTGTGGTCGCGCAGCGCCACCGATCCATCCAACATGAAACAGCGCCTGATGGAGCTTTACTTCACCGAAGGCGCCGACCTGACCGACTCGAAGACGCTGATCCAGGCGGCGATCGATTGCGGCATGGACGGCGATCTGGTCCGCCGGCTTCTCGCCAGCGACGCCGACGTCGACCGCGTCGAAGGCGAGGCCAATGCCGCCAAGGAAGCCGGCATCGACGGCGTGCCCTG
>Ga0187781_10000975_pt1 | contig 21405 bp, 19 predicted proteins | sample 0715_SJ02_MP02_2_FD_132447 | JGI IMG/M metagenome (GOLD analysis project Ga0187781, IMG submission 132447) | Tropical peat soil microbial communities from peatlands in Department of Meta, Colombia - 0715_SJ02_MP02_20_MG | ecosystem: Environmental > Terrestrial > Soil > Wetlands > Peat | place... | reverse complement strand
CATCCATCCACTCGATGCCCCATCCCATTTGCCGCCAGAATTCGGCGTCGAAGCCGAACGGAATGGCAATGACGCCGAGGATGCCCATGGGCATGACCCAGGCCGAGACGATCGGCATGGCGAGGAGGTTGGCGAGGACGCCGTAGGGCGCGAGCCGGTGAAAGTGATAGGCGGCGTAGGGCATGGTGGCGAAGCCGGCGACCAGCGACGCGATGATCAGGCCGGCGATCTCGCGCACGCCCCACAGTGCCGCGCGCGCGCCCAGCGAGGAGTCGGCTCCGGCACGCGCGAACTGCGCGCCGCGGGCATAGGTGGCGATGAGCGCGAGCGTTGCGGCAAACGACATCTGGAAGCTCGGGTGCACCACCGCTTCCGGCGCCAGCAACAGCACCAGAAGCGCCGCGAGCGTCAGCGTGCGTAAAGTCAGCGTCGGCCGATCGAGCATCACGCCGACGAGCACGATCGCGATCATGATAAAGCTTCGCTGCGTCGCGACCTCGGCCCCGGAGAGCACGAGGTAGAAAGCGGTGACGAGGAGCGCCGCAAACGCCGCCCACTTCTTGATCGGCACCCGGTCGGCCACTCCCGGGATCAGCGCCAGCAGCGCCCGCAAGAAAAAGAACACGACGCCGGCGACCACCGCCATGTGGTAGCCGGGAATCGAGAGCACGTGGCCGATGCCGGAGACAAACATCGCGTCGTAGACCGGCGCTGAGATGGCGTCGCGCTTGCCGGTGATCAGGGCTGAGGCGATCGAACCGGTGTCGCCGGCAAGGACCAAGCGGATGCGGAAATCGATCGCATCGCGCAGTCCCTGGATGAAGGCGGCGCCGCGCAGCCGTAGGCCCGCTGCCGCCGGCGGGGCGGCGATCTTGACGGCGCCGCGAACGAAACCGGAAGCGCCGATGCGCTGGAAATAAAGGCCGCGGGCGAAGTCGTAGCTGCCGGGCCGCAATGGCTGCAGCGGCGGATTAAGCTGCGCCTTGAGCTCGACGAAGGCACCCGCCGGCGGCGCCTGGCCGCGGCGCACCGAGAGCCGCACGCGCTGCGGCGCCTCGACGATGTGATTGCCCTCGATACGCTCGAGACGCAGCACGAAGCGGTCGGTTTTCTGACTCTCCTCGCGCAACTCAACAAAGCCCGCGAGCGCGACGCTCGACGCCGGATAGCGCGGTATTATGGCCCAAACGCCACTAGTGCGGCGGTCTTCAACTTGGCCGACATCTTCGCTGTTTTATGGCGTTTGGGCCATAATACCGGGATAGCGCAGCACGGGATGCGCGATCAGCGCGGTCTTGATTGTCGCGACGGTAAAACCGGCGGCCACGGCGAAGGCGCCGAGCGCAATGACGAAGCCGAGCGGACGCCACCGCAGCAGCACGGCAGCAACGGCGAGCCCGGCTGCCAAAGCCGACGGCGCCCACCACGCCGGTTCACGCTCCGCGGTGAAATAGAGGACGATGCCGGCGCCGAAGGCGACCGCGAACCACGGCAAGAGCCGGCCGGCGCCGGCTTCCGCCTGTGCCCATTCGCGAACGCGCGCCGGCACGGCGAATTCGGGACGCGGCCACGCTGCGGCGACCCACGGCCGGCGCGATCCGCCGAGCGGCCAAGTCCCTGCTCCGGTGCGCGCCCCCGCCCGCGCGCCGGCGCGCTCGCCTCCCCTGCCCTCGCCCTCGTCCGCCACTGCGCGCTCCTCGCCGACGCGCGGCACAACTTTGCGTCATGCTACACGAGGCGCGCGCACGATTGCGAGCAGCCCGCGCTGCGGGCTAACAGATCAATTGCCGTCCTTCAGGCTCAGGATGTAGGCGACGATATCTCTAGTATCGCCTTCCTTGACCACAATGTTCGGCATCGTCGAATGCGAGGTTCGCAGCGCGACCGTCAACGCCGCGCTGGTCAGGCCGGGCGTCTTGGCAATGGTCTCGAAGGTGGGGGCATCGGGATTGGTCGAGCGGCCGGCCACCTTGTCCACGAGGTGGCATTCCGAGCAAACCTCCCGCGCAAGCTTAAGGCCGCGCTGAGCACTGCCGGCCTGTTGCGCCTGTGCGTTCCCCGTCGCCGCAGTCATCGCCGCCAAGACGACGACAATTCCAGTTGCCGAACCGATCAGACTTCGCATTGGCCTCTCCGCTGTCCCGGCTCGCGAAGCGTTCAGCTTCCGCCGCCGGAAATCTTTGCCCAGGTGTCGCGCAAGCCGACGGTGCGGTTGAACACCAGCCGGTCCGGAGTGGAATCCGGGTCGCGGCAGAAATAGCCCTGCCGCTCGAACTGCACCGCATCGCCGAAATTATCAGCGGCCAATGCTGGCTCGACGCGAGCATCGCCTATGACTTCGAGCGAGTTCGGATTGAGGTCGGCGGCGAAATCGCCCGCCTTCGGATCGGGGCGGGAGAACAGCGGATGATAGAGGCGCACTTCGGCCGGCAGCGCGTCTGCTGCCGCGACCCAATGCAGCGTCGCCTGCACCTTGCGGCCGTCCGGCGCGTTGCCGCCCTTCGTCGCCGGATCGTAGCTGCAGCGCAGTTCGGTCACCTCGCCTGAGGCGCTCTTCACGACTTCGCGGCAGGTGATGAAATAGGCGTAGCGCAGGCGCACCTCGCGGCCGGGAGCGAGCCGAAAGAATTTCTTCGGCGGAACCTCCATAAAGTCCTCGCGCTCGACGAAGAGCTCGCGGCCGAAGCGGATGCGCCGCGTGCCCGCGCCCGGATCCTCCGGGAGGTTGAACGCCTCGAGTTCCTCGCCGCCGCCTTCCTGATAATTCTCGATCACGATCTTGAGCGGCCGCAGCACCGCCATGCGCCGCTGCGCGGTCTTGTTGAGATGCTCGCGGATGGAGAACTCCAGCATCGCCATGTCGACGATGCTATTGGCCTTGGCGACCCCGACCCGTTTGACGAAATCGCGGATCGCCGCCGGCGGCACGCCGCGCCGGCGCAACCCGGCAAGCGTCGGCATGCGCGGATCGTCCCAGCCGCCGACATGCCCGCCGCGCACCAGCTCGGTGAGCACGCGCTTCGAGAGGATCGTGTAGGTCAGATTGAGCCGGGCGAACTCGTACTGATGCGGCCGCGACGGGACCGGCAGGTACTCCAGGAACCAATCGTAGAGCGGCCGATGATCCTCGAACTCGAGCGTGCACAGCGAATGCGTGATCCCTTCGATCGAGTCCGACTGGCCGTGGGCAAAGTCGTAGCTCGGATAGATGCACCAGGTACTGCCGGTGCGCGGATGCTCGGCATGAAGAATGCGATACATCACCGGATCGCGCAGATTGATGTTGCCGGAGCCCATGTCGATCTTTGCGCGCAGCACGCGTGAGCCGTTGGGAAATTCGCCGGCGCGCATGCGGCGGAACAGAGCGAGGTTTTCCTCCGCGCTGCGCTCGCGATAGGGGCTCTCGGTGCCGGCCTCGGTCAAGGTGCCGCGCGTCGCCCGCACTTCGTCCTGAGTCTGGTCGTCGACATAGGCCTTGCCGGCGCGGATCAGGTGCTCGGCCCAGTCATAGAGCCGCTCGAAATAATCCGACGCGTGGTACAGGCGCTCGCCCCAGTCGAAGCCGAGCCAGCGCACGTCGCGCTCGATGGCGTCGATATATTCCTGGGCCTCCTTGGTCGGATTGGTGTCGTCGTAGCGCAGATTGCAGTGGCCGCCGAATTCGTCGGCGACCCCGAAATTGAGGCAGATCGATTTGGCGTGGCCGATATGGAGATAGCCATTCGGCTCCGGCGGGAAGCGGGTGATCGCCGCCCTGTGCCGGCCGGAGGCGAGATCGGCGCGGACGATGTCGCGGATGAAATCCTGTCCGGCATCCCGCACGGTCGTTTCGGTGGTCGTCATGACGTCGCGTGATTCCGAGTCGGCAATGTTGGCCCCCGCCGAGGCGCCCGCATTGGACAAATTGCACCGTGGGGTCAAGCCCGGCCGCGGCCAAGCCCGGAACCCCGGTTACCTTCCTTTCATTCCTAGCTGTGCTACACGAGCGCGCGAGCGCCAACATCTACTGGAACAATGACCGTCGTCACCCGCTTCGCCCCCTCGCCCACCGGCTTCCTGCATATCGGCGGCGCGCGCACCGCGCTGTTCAACTGGCTCTATGCCCGCGGCCGCGGCGGCAAGATGCTGTTGCGGATCGAGGACACCGACCGCGAGCGTTCGACCCAGGCGGCCATCGACGCCATTCTCGACGGGCTGTCCTGGCTCGACATCAAATGGGACGGCGAGGCGATTTATCAATTCTCGCGCTCGGCGCGGCACCGCGAAGTGGCCGAACAGCTTCTCGCCGCGGGGCACGCCTATCGCTGCTACGCCAGTCCCGAGGAGCTCGCGGAGATGCGCGAAGCGGCGCGCGCCGCAGGCCGCTCCAAGCTCTATGACGGGCGCTGGCGCGACCGCGATCCCGCCGAAGCGCCGCCCGGCGTCGCGCCGGCGATCCGGCTCAAGGCGCCGCTCACCGGCGAAACCGTCATCGACGACCAGGTCCAGGGCCGCGTCGTCTGGCAGAACGAGAATCTCGACGACCTCGTGCTGTTACGTTCCGACGGCACGCCGACCTACATGCTCGCCGTCGTGGTCGACGATCACGACATGGCGGTGACGCACATCATCCGCGGCGACGACCATCTCACCAACGCCGCGCGGCAGAAGCAGATCTACGATGCGCTTGGCTGGCCGGTGCCGGTGATGGCGCACATCCCGCTCATTCACGGGCCCGATGGCTCGAAGCTCTCCAAACGTCACGGCGCGCTCGGCATCGACGCCTACCGCGCCATGGGCTACCTGCCGGCGGCGCTGCGCAACTACCTGGTGCGGCTCGGCTGGAGCCACGGCGACCAGGAGATTTTCTCCACCGAAGAAATAATCGCGGCCTTCGACCTGCCGCAGGTCGGCCGCTCGCCGGCGCGTTTCGATTTCGCCAAGCTGGAAAGCCTCAACGGCCACTACATCCGGAGCAGCGGCGACGCCGCCTTGCTCGATGCGATCGATCGGCTGCTGCCCCACCTCGCCGACGGCGGAGAAATCGCCCGGAAAATGACGCCGCAGCTCCGCGAGCAATGGCTGGCGGCCATGCCGAGCCTCAAGGAGCGTTCTAAGACGCTGATCGATCTCATTGACGGTGCTCGTTTTTTATTTGCCGACCGCCCGCTCAAACTTGACGACAAAGCGAGCGCCTTGCTGACGCCGGAAGCGCGCGAACTCCTCGGCCTGCTCGGCGCCGACCTCGCCCAAGTCGAGCCCTGGACGGCGGAAGGTACCGAGCACGCCGTGCGCCTGTTCGCCGAGCGCAAAAGCGCCAAGCTCGGCGCGGTCGCGCAGCCGTTACGGGCGGCACTCACCGGCCGCGCGACCTCGCCCGGGATCTTCGAAGTGCTGACGGTTCTGGGCAAGGCCGAGAGCCTGGCGCGCGTCGCCGACCAGGCCAAGCTCGACAGCCCGCCGCAGTAGCGCGGCCGCCTTTCGCTCCCTATTTTCTTGCAGTGCACACGGCGTTGAGCTACGCCAGCTAGGCCGGAATCGATTGCACCGTGAGCTTTTTAGCTTCGGACTGCGTGCGGCGCAGTATTTCGGCTGTCACCAAATCGAGGATGCGATCATGGACGCGAAAACCGGCGCCAACGTCAAATCCGGCAAGCTGACACTGGGCGACAAGAACTGGTCGTTCCCGGTCTATGACGGCACCATCGGCCCCTCGGTGCTCGACGTCAGCAAGCTTTACACCGAGGCTAACATCTTCACCTACGATCCGGGCTTCACCTCGACGGCAAGCTGCGAATCCAAGATCACCTATATCGACGGGGACGAAGGCGTCCTCCTTTACCGCGGCTACCCGATCGAAGACCTCGCCGAGCACGGCGACTTCCTCGAGACCTGCTATCTGCTCCTTTACGGTGAGCTGCCGACCGCCGCACAAAAGGCCGACTTCGACGACCGCGTGGTCCATCACACGATGGTTCACGAGCAGATGAGCCGCTTCTTCCAGGGCTTCCGCCGCGACGCCCATCCGATGGCGGTTATGGTCGGCTGTGTTGGCGCGCTGTCGGCGTTCTATCACGACTCGACCGACATCACCGATCCGACCCAGCGGATGGTCGCCTCGATCCGCATGATCGCGAAATCGCCGACGCTGGCGGCGATGGCCTACAAATATTCGATCGGCCAGCCCTTCGTCTATCCGAAGAACGAACTCGCCTACGCGGCGAATTTCCTGCGCATGTGCTTTGCGGTGCCGTGCGAGGAATACAGGCCGAATCCGGTGCTCGCCCGCGCCATGGACCGCATCTTCATTCTGCACGCCGACCACGAGCAGAACGCCTCGACCTCGACGGTGCGGCTTGCCGGCTCGACCGGCGCCAATCCGTTCGCCTGCATCGCCGCCGGCATCGCCTGCCTGTGGGGTCCCGCGCATGGCGGCGCCAACGAGGCGGCGCTGAAAATGCTCGGCGAGATCGGCTCCGTCGACCGCATCCCCGAATACGTCAAGCGCGCCAAGGACCCGAAGGATTCGTTCCGGCTGATGGGCTTCGGCCATCGCGTCTACAAGCACTACGACCCGCGCGCCAAGATCATGCAGAAGACCTGTCACGAGGTCTTGAACGAGCTCGGGGTCAACGATCCGCTGCTCGACGTCGCCATGGAGCTCGAGCGCATCGCGCTGCACGACGAGTATTTTATCGAGAAGCGGCTCTATCCGAACGTCGACTTCTATTCCGGGATCACGCTGCGCGCCATGGGCTTCCCCACGGCGATGTTCACGGTGCTGTTTGCGGTGGCGCGCACCGTCGGCTGGATCGCGCAGTGGAAGGAGATGATCGAGGATCCGCATCAGAAACTCGGCCGCCCGCGCCAGCTCTATACCGGTTCGCCGCGGCGTGAGTACCAGCCGATCTCGAGGCGGAAGTAGGAATCCAACGGTTCGTCATTGCCGGGCTTGACCCGGCAATCCATCTGTTCTTCTCGCAAGCCAAGATGGATCACCGGGTCTCGGCGCTTTCGCGCCGGCCCGGTGATGACGCTAAAAATGACTGTAGGACGGCCGGGCAAATGTGAGCGCCTTGCCTTCGCGCGTGAAACGAGGACCCTCCCCGGCCTCCATCCGCCCGATCTCGCTTACCGCAACGCCGCACGCCTTGGCCGCCGCCTGAAAAGCGGCAAGATTTGCCGGCGCGATCGTCGCCACGATTTCGTAGTCGTCGCCGCCCGTGAGCGCCGTCTCGAGCAGCGCCGGCTCGGCGGCGACGGCCGCGCGCGCCGCGTCCGACAGCGGCACGCGCACGACATCGATCTCGGCGGCGAGCGAGGACGCGCGACAGAGCTTGCCGATGTCCCCGGCGAGCCCGTCGGAGACGTCGATCGCCGCCGAGGCACGCTGCAGCACCGCCGCGGCGAGCGCGTTGCGCGGCTGCGGCAACAGGTAGCGCTGGGTAAGGTGCGCGATCATCGGCGCCGTGAGCCTCAACCGGTCGGCAAGGCTGCGATCGCGCCGCAGCTTCACGCCGAGCGCGGCATCGCCGATCGTGCCGGTCACGATGAGATGATCGCCGGGCTTGGCGGTCGAGCGTCTGACCATCCTGCCATGCGGCACCGCGCCGAACGCAGCGATCGAGACGGATAGCGCCCCAGGCGTTCGATCGGTGTCGCCGCCCAAAAGCGGACAGCCATAGCGCTCGGCATCTTCGCCGAGCCCGCGCGCGAACGCGGCAAGCCAGGCCTCGTCCGTTTCCCCCGGCAACGCCAGCGCAAGCAGGAAGCCGAGCGGCCTTGCGCCCTTGGCGGCCAGATCGGAAAGATTCATCCGCAATGCCTTGCGGCCGATGCCGTCGGGCGGATCGTCAGCAAAGAAATGCACGCCGGCGATCACGCCGTCGGTCTTGAGCACGAGGTCGCATCCCGGCGGCGGGCTCACCACCGCCGCATCGTCCAGAAGCCCGAACGCGCCCGGCTGCGCAGCGAGCGGCCGGAAATGGCGCGCGATCAGGCGATCCTCGGCCGATTCTCCGGTATCTGACATCGCGCTGCGCACCCGCGGAATTGTGCTAACTCTCTAGCAGTGAAGGCACATCGAGGAAACGCCGTGGAGCCCTTCGATCTTTTACTCGCCCGCCATCGATGCGGATCCGATCGCTTGGAATTCTTCGTCGAACTTCCGCAGCCCGACGGCGCTGCCGTTCGCGTGCGGGTCAGCGAACCGGGCGCCGGCCACGATCTAGTCGGCGACGCCGGCGAATTCGTCGGCGCGCAGCTGCCGCGCCAGCTGGTCGAGCACGGCGTTGACCATGCCGGTCTCCTCCTCCTCGACGAAAGAACCGGCGACGTCGACATATTCGGACATCACCACGCGCGCCGGCACGTCGCGCCGAAAGGCAAGCTCGTAGGCGCCGGCGCGCAGCACCGCACGCAGCAGCGCCTCGATGCGTTTGAGCGGCCAGCCCCGCGCCAGCGCCGCGTCGATTTGCGGATCGATGCGGCTTTGCTCGCGCACGACGCCGCCGACGATGTCGCGGAAGAAGGCTAATTCCGCCGGCCGGTACTGCGCCCCTTCGACCTCGCCGCCGAGCCAATGGCTTTCGAATTCGGCAAAAATCTCGTTGAGACCGGTGCCGGCGAGATCCATCTGGTAGAGCGCCTGCACCGCGGCGAGCCGGGCGGCGCCGCGCTTGTTGGCCTTGCGCGGTTGCCCGGATTTTTCGGCGCGCGCCATTGTCATTTCTCGGTGAGCCGGCGCTTGACGCCGACCAGCGAAAGCGCAGCGCGCGCGGCATCGCCGCCCTTATCCTGTCCGGCGACGCGGGCGCGCGCGAGCGCCTGCGCCTTGTTGTCGACGGTGATGATGCCATTGCCGATCGGCAGGCCGCGGGCGATCGAGAGGTCCATCAATCCGCGCGCCGACTGATGCGAGACGATCTCGAAATGGATGGTGTCGCCGCGAATGACGCAGCCGAGCGCAACCACGGCATCATAGGGGCGGCGCCGCTTTTGCGCCGCATCGAGCGCGATGGCGATGGCGGCCGGGATCTCCAGCGACCCGGGCACGCTGACGCGGTCGACCTCGGCCTGCGCCTCGGCGAGCGCCTTCAGCGCCCCGGCGAGGAGCGCATCCGCAATGTCATCGTAGAAGCGCGCCTCGACGAGGAGGATACGCGCGCCCTTGCCGTCGCCTCTTTCACGCTTGCTCTGCCGCGGCCCGGCCATTTGCTGCGCTCCATTGCGGGCGCGGTCGTAGCAAGTGCGGCAAGCGCGAACAAGCGCCGCGGGCGGCGATATCGCTAGCGAGCGGCAGCTTTGTCCATAGCCGCGGAGATCGTGGCGAACCGTTCATCCATCTCGGCGCGCATTTCCGGATGGGTGAAGATGTAGAGCTCGTCCTCGCGGATCGCGGCGAGGACGAGGCGCGCGACCTCGGAGGGGTCGAGGCCGGATTGCACATGTTCGATGATATGGGCCAGGAGCCCAGCGGCCTGGCTCCCTGGTTTCGGCGTTCGGCCCAGCCCGTAGCGCTCATGCCGGTTGCGTGCGGCGCGCGCGATGCCGGTGCGAACCCAGCCGGGACAGAGCACGCTCACCCCGATGCCGTGCGGCTTGAGCTGCATCGCCAGCCCTTCGGACATCGTCACGACCGCGAATTTGCTCGCGCAGTACGGGCTGAACCCGAGCCCGCTCATCATCCCGGCCATCGAGGCGGTGTTGACGAAGTGACCGCCTTCGCCATGGCCGCGAATGTGCGGCAGGAAGGTGCGGATGCCGTATAAGACGCCCATCAAATTGACGTCGAGCACCCAACGCCAGTCATCAAGCGAAATGTCTTCAATGCCGCTGCCGCCGCCGACGCCGGCGTTGTTGCAGACGACGTGGACATTGCCGAAGGCGGCGAATGATGCCTCGGCGGCGCGCTCGACGCTGCCGGGATCGGCAACGTCACAGGTCACGCCGCGCACGTCCGGTCCGAAATTGTGCAGGCTCTTGACCGCGGCCGCCAAGGCCTCGGTCTCGATGTCGGCGAGCATCACTTTCATGCCGGCCTCGGCGAAGGCGCGGCCCATCGCGAGGCCGATACCGCTCGCCCCGCCGGTCACGAATGCCGCCTTGCCGGCCAGTTCCTGCATGATGACCCCCGATGCGTCTTTAGTGCTACGCGCGCGATTGCGGCTCTTGCAAGAGCCGAGCGGCGTAGCGCGCCATGAGGTCGACTTCAAGGTTCATGCGGGCGCCGACGCGCAATGCGCCGAACGTCGTCACCTTGAGCGTGTGCGGAATGATCAGCACGGAAAATTGCTCGCCCTTGACTTCATTGACCGTGAGCGAGACGCCGTCGAGCGCCACTGAGCCCTTGGCGGCGATGAAGCGCGCCAGTTGCTTCGGTGCGCGTAAGGCGAGGCGCGCCATATCAGGCAAATCCTCACGCCCGACGACTTCCGCCAGCCCGTCAACATGGCCGCTGACCATATGACCGCCAAGCTCATCGCCGAGGCGCAATGCGCGTTCCAGGTTGAGCATCGTTCCCGGCTTCCAGGTTCCGGCGGTGGTGACGCGCAGCGTCTCGGCCGCGGCGTCAACGGCAAAGAAGCGCCGTTGCCGCGTTCGCCCGCGCGCGACGACAGTGAGGCAGATGCCGGAGCACGCGATCGAGGCGCCGATGTCGATCGTGTCCGGATCGTAGCCGCATTTGATCGTGACGCGGCGCAGTCCCTTGGCTTTCTCGGCGACTTGAAGCACCTCGCCTAAGTCATTGATGATGCCGGTGAACATGGATTTTCATCTTCGCTCGAACACAGCCAGCATGTCGACCCCGATCGGCTCGCGCGCGATGCAGTCGAGCCGCGCCGATTGCGTCAACGCAGCGAGCGGCAATCCTTCGAGCGCGTCGATCCCGGCCGCGCCGACAAGCTTCGAGGATTGAAACAGGTTCGCCTCATCGACCAGATCGGCAGCAACGAAGGCCGCCGCCAGCGTCGGGCCGCCTTCGACCATGAGCCTGGTAATGCCGCGCGCCGCAAGCAATGTGAGCACGTCGGCAAGATCGAGGCGGCCGCCGCTCGCCTTTGCGCCCAGGATTTCGACGCCGCGCGCCTGCAGCGCCTCCGCCGCCTCGGGCGACGCCGCAGGGCCGGCGACCACCCAGACCGGCGTTTCCCGGGCGCCGTGCGCTAGGCGCGAGGCAAGCGGCAGGCGAAGCGCACTGTCGAGCACGACGCGCAGCGGCGAACACGCGGCCATGCCCGGCAGACGGCAGGTCAGCAACGGATCGTCGGCGAGCACCGTGCCGATACCGACCATGACCGCGTCGCTCTGGGCGCGCAGAAGATGAACGCGCTCGCGCACGGCCTCGCCGGTGATCGCGAGCGGCCGCCGTCCGGCCGCTCCGGCCTTGCCGTCCGCCGAGACCGCGAGCTTGAGCATGACCTGCGGGCGGCCCTCGCGCATGCGCCGGATATGGCCGGCATGATCGCGCCGCGCTTCCTGCGCGCCGATGCCGACATCGACCGAAATCCCTGCCGCGCGCAGCCGCGCATGGCCCATTCCGGCAACCTCCGGATTTGGATCCTCGAGCGCGGAGACGACACGCGACAGACCCGCGGCGATGACCGCATCGGCGCACGGCGGCGATTTGCCATGATGCGAGCAGGGCTCGAGCGTGACGTAAAGCGTCGCGCCGCGCGCGGCGGTCCCGGCGCGGCGGATCGCCTCGATCTCGGCATGCGGCCGGCCGCCGGGCTGCGTCCAGCCGCGGCCGACAATGACGCCATCCTTGACAATGACCGCGCCGACCGCCGGGTTCGGCCAGGTGCGGCCCAATCCGCGCCGGCCGAGCGTCAGCGCGAGCGCCATGAAGCGGCGATCATCGCTTTGCGTCAAAGCCGCGTCCCATGATAAATTTTGCAGCATGAACGTCGCCCTTCGCCGCGCCATGACCGTCGACGAATACCTCGCCTGGAGCGAAAACCAGAGCGAACGACAGCGCACGGAACTGATCAACGGGCAGATCATCACGATGCCGTCGGAACGCGTACGCCACAGTCGCATCAAAGGAAGCGTTCACCTCGCTCTCCGACAAGCTGTGAAGGCCGCCAATTTGCCATGCGAGGCCTTGCCCGATGGGCAAGCGGTGCGAATAGACGAGCACACCGCGTATGAGCCGGACGCTCTCGTCTACTGCGGCGACATGGCCGAGCCCGACGCTTTGCTTATTGCGAATCCGGTGATCGTCGTAGAGGTGCTGTCGCCGACCACGGCGCACACCGATACCAGCGCCAAGCTCATCGGCTATTTCAAACTGCCCAGCGTCGCCCACTATCTCGTCATCGACCCGGACGCCCGCACGGTGACGCACCACACCCGCGGTGGACCTCCGAACCTGCTCTATCGGGGCCCGTTGCGCCTCGACCCGCCCGGACTCGATCTTACCATTGAGGGCCTGCTCGGCCCCGAGTGACCGGGCCGATGCTTCCGGCACTTGCGCGCTCACTCGGCGGCCTCTTCTCCCGACAGTTCGGCAAGCGCCGCCTCGAAATCCTTGGCTTCGCGGAAATTGCGATAGACCGAGGCGAACCGTACATAGGCGACGTCGTCGAGGTCGCGCAGATAGGCCATGACCGTCTCGCCGATCGTCTCCGACGAGATCTCGCTCTCGCCCTGACTTTCCAGCTCGCGCACGATCTTCGACACCATCTGGTCGATGCGCTCGGGCTCGACCGGACGTTTGCGCAACGCGATCTGCACCGAACGCAAGAGCTTGTCGCGATCAAACGGCACGCGCCGGCCGTTGCGCTTGATCACGATCAGTTCGCGCAACTGCACCCGCTCAAAGGTGGTGAAGCGGAAATTGCAGGACAGGCAGACGCGGCGGCGGCGGATGACGGAGGAGTCTTCCGTCGGCCGCGAATCCTTCACCTGGGTATCGAGGCTTCCACAACTCGGACAGCGCATTCGCCCCTAGCCTTCATAGATCGGGATAGATCGGAAACCGGCTGACCAGGCGTTTGACCTTTTCGCGCACGCTCGATTCGGCTTGGGCGTCCGCGTCGGTCCCCTGTTGCGATAGCGCCTCGAGCACCTCGGCGATCATGTCGCCGACCTGGCGGAACTCGGCAATGCCGAAGCCGCGCGTGGTGCCTGCCGGCGTGCCCAGGCGGATGCCGGAGGTGATCGTCGGCTTTTCCGGATCGAAGGGAATACCGTTCTTGTTGCAGGTGATGTGAGCGCGCCCGAGCGCCGCCTCGGCGACCTTGCCGGTCAGACGCTTGCGGCGCAGATCGACCAGCATCAGGTGCGTGTCGGTACCGCCGGAGACGATATCGAGGCCCCGCGATTTCAGCGTTTCCGCAAGCGCCTTGGCATTCTCGATCACGTTCTTCGCGTAAAGTCTGAAGGAGGGATGCAGGGCCTCGCCGAACGCCACCGCCTTGGCCGCGATCACATGCATCAGCGGGCCGCCCTGCATGCCGGGAAACACCGCGGAATTGAGCTTCTTCGCTAGGGCCTCGTCATTCGTCAGGATGGCCCCGCCGCGCGGCCCGCGCAGCGTCTTGTGCGTCGTCGTCGTCACTACATGCGCGTGCGGCAATGGCGAGGGGTGCACGCCGCCGGCGACGAGCCCGGCAAAATGCGCCATGTCGACCATGAGATAGGCGCCGGCCTCGTCGGCGATTGCGCGGAAGCGGCGGAAATCGATGACGCGCGGATAGGCGGAGCCTCCGGCGATGATGACCTTGGGCCGATGCTCCCTCGCAAGCCTCGCCACCTCCTCCATGTCGATCAGCTGGTCGTCGCGCCGCACGCCGTAAGGCACGACCTTGAACCAGCGCCCGGAGAGGTTCACCGGCGAACCGTGAGTGAGATGGCCGCCGGCCGCGAGATTAAGCCCCATGAAGGTGTCGCCCGGCTGCATCAAGGCCATGAAAGCCTCGGCATTGGCCGAAGCGCCGGAATGCGGCTGCACATTGGCGAAGGCGCAGCCGAACAATCGCGTCGCCCGCTCGATCGCCAGCCGCTCGACGATGTCAACGAATTGGCAGCCGCCGTAATAGCGATTGCCGGGCGAGCCCTCGGCGTATTTGTTGGTGAGCACCGAGCCCTGCGCCTCGAGGACAGCGCGGCTGACGATGTTCTCCGAGGCGATTAGCTCGATCTCCTCGCGCTGGCGTCCGAGTTCGCGCGCGATGGCGTCAGCGACCTCCGGGTCGCTGTCGGCAAGCGCGGCGGAGAAAAAGCCTTCCGCCGTTAGTGCCGCGCCTTGAGTAACCGACATGCCTCGCTCCTGGCTCGAAAGATGCTGCTCGCTGCCCCAATGAACGGTCGCTCGGCGATAGCATACCAGCGGCCGGGCGCAAGGGCTTGGAGCCGCGCGACCGCCCTGCCGCTATATTTATGTACAGGCGAGGTTGATGCCCAGCGCGGACAAGGCGTTACGGCCGCATCTGGGCGAGGCCAATTCCGGCTAGTGCGCTCACGCAAACGACCACGAACGGCGGCGCGCGCCAGGCGGTCAGGAGCGTGAACCCGATGAGAGCGACGGCGAAGTCGGCCGGCTCCTTCACCGTGCTGATCCAGACCGGATTGTAGAGGGCCGCGCCCAGGAGACCGACCACCGCGGCGTTGACGCCGCGCATCGCGGCCTGGGCTGCCGTGCGCCTGCGGAAAGCGTCCCAGAACGGCAAGGTTCCGACCAGGATCAGCATTCCGGGAAGGAAGATCGCGATCAGGCCAAGGATCGCGCCCGCGATTCCGTGGGGCGGCGGGCGGACGACGGCGCCGAGATAGGCGGCGAAGGTGAAAAGCGGGCCCGGAATGGCTTGCGCCGCGCCGTAACCGGCGAGAAACGCATCATCGCTTACCCAGCCCGGCGTGACGAAGCCTTCACGCAACAGCGGCAGGACCACGTGGCCGCCGCCGAAAACAAGCGCGCCGGAGCGATAGAAGGCGTCGAACAGCGCAAGCGCCTGCGACCCGACGAAGCCGCGCAGGATCGGCAGCCCCAACAGCACCAGAAAGAACGCCGCCAGCGCAATGAGCCCGGTCGTGCGCGAGACCGCGAGCGCAATATGGCCCTCCGTCGGCGCCTCCGCGCCGCGGCAGAGATAGAGCCCGGCGATGCCGCCGAACGCGATCGCGGCGATCTGGGCAATCGATGTGGTGCTGAACAGGATGATCAGCGCCGCAACGGCGGCGATCGAAGCACGCTCGCGGTCAGGGGCAAGCGTGCGCGCCATGCCCCACACCGCCTGGGCGATGATCGCGACGGCCACGAGCTTGAGGCCGTGCAGGAGACCGATCCCGAGCGGACCGGCAAGCTTGCCGACGCCATAGGCGAACAGCACCATGACGATCGCCGACGGCAGCGTAAAACCGGTCCATGCGGCAAGCGCGCCGGCGAACCCCGCCCGGAGGAGCCCGATGGAGAAGCCGACCTGGCTGCTGGCCGGGCCGGGCAGGAACTGGCACAGCGCGACGAGATCGGCAAAAGCGTGCTCGTCGAGCCAGCGCCGGCGCGCGACGAACTCCTCGCGAAAATATCCGATATGGGCGATCGGCCCGCCGAAGCTGCTGACACCCAGCCGAAAGAAGACGAGCAGCACTTCGAGCGGCGAGCCGGATTTGGTCGTCATCTCATGTGCCATAGTCCGCCTCGAGAGAAGCGAAACCCCGCGATCTCCTCGAAGCGGCATGGGCGTTCCCGGATTGCGCGCAGCGCAATCCGGGCTACGCGTCAAGCGGCGATGCCGGGCAGGCCGGCGAGCGCCATGGCGAGCTCGCCTTCGTCGTAGTTCTGATCGATCAGCTTGCCCTCGAAGTAGCTGATATAGGCCTGCATGTCGAAATGGCCGTGGCCGGACATGTTGAACAGGATCACCTCGGCCTTGCCCTCCTTCTTGCAGCGCAACGCCTCGTCGACGGCGCAGCGCACCGCGTGCGTCGCCTCCGGCGCCGGCACGATGCCTTCGCAGCGCGCGAACTGCACCCCGGCGTCGAAGCAGGTCTTCTGGTGATAGGCATGCGCCTCGATCAGCCCGAGATCGTGGAGATGCGACACCATCGGCGCCATGCCGTGATAGCGCAGGCCGCCGGCGTGGAAGCCGGGCGGGATGAAGGTCGAGCCGAGGGTGTGCATTTTCACCAGCGGCGTCAGGTGTGCGGTGTCGCCGAAATCGTAGGCGTATTTGCCGCGGGTCAGCGACGGGCAGGCGGCCGGCTCGACCGCGATGAAGCGGCGCTTGCGGCCGCCGCGCAATTGCTGGCCGAGGAACGGGAAGGCGAGGCCAGCGAAGTTCGAGCCGCCGCCGGTACAGCCGATCACCATATCGGGATCGTCGCCCGCCATCTCGAACTGCTTGATCGCCTCCTGCCCGTTGACGGTCTGGTGCAGCAGCACGTGGTTGAGCACGGAGCCGAGCGAATATTTGACCGCCGGGTCCTTGGCGGCCACCTCGACCGCCTCGGAAATGGCGATGCCGAGCGAGCCCGGATTCTTCGGGTCCTTGGCCAGGATCGCGCGGCCGGAATCGGTCTCGTTCGAGGGCGAAGCGATGCAGCGCGCCCCGTAGGTCTCCATCAGCGCGCGGCGATAGGGCTTTTGATCGTAGGAGACGCGGACCTGGAATACGGTCACGTCGATGCCGAACAGCGAACCGGCGAATGCGAGCGAGGAGCCCCATTGCCCGGCGCCGGTCTCGGTCGAGAGCCGCTTGATGCCCTGCTCCTTGTTGTACCAGGCCTGCGGCACGGCGGTGTTCGGCTTGTGCGAACCAGCCGGCGAGACGCCCTCATATTTGTAGTAGATCTTCGCCGGCGTCCCGAGCGCCTGCTCGAGCCGGCGTGCGCGCATTAACGGCGACGGCCGCCACATGCGGTAGACGTCGCGGATCGGCTCCGGGACGTCGATGGTGCGCTCGGCCGATACCTCCTGCAGGATCAGCGCCATCGGAAACAGCGGCTCGAGATCCCCGGGGCCGACCGGCTGCTTGGTGCCGGGATGCAGCACCGGCGGCAGCGGCTTCGGCAGATCGGCCGCGATGTTGTACCAGGCTTTGGGAATCTGCGTTTCGTCGAGGACGAACTTGACTTGCTCACTCACGCCACCCTCCCTCGGGAAATTTTGTTGGTGAGCGAAGTGTAGCCCGGATTGCGCGGAAACAAAATCCGTGGTTGCCGCGCGGCGATAGCGGCCGGATTTCGTTGCACTTAATCCGGGCTGCAACTAAAGCTTCGTCGTCGGCGGTATCGCCGGGCCGCCGAGGCCATCGCGGCTGTAAATGTCCTCGCGGAATTGCACCACGCCGTCGGAGGCGGCCCAGGCGGTGACATAGACCCAGTGCAGCGGCACCGGCTTCGTCAATCGCGCGTCCTTGTGCTCGCCCGACTTGATCACGCGATCGATCTCCTCGCGCGACCAGCCCTTGGTCTCGGCAAGGAGCCAATAGACCAGCTCGCGCACGTTCTGCACACGCACGCAACCGGACGAATGGAAGCGGAAATCGTCGCCGAACAGATTTTTCAGCGGCGTGTCGTGCATATAGACGCCGAAGGCGCTCGGGAAGTTGATGCGGATCGAGCCGAGCGAATTGAAATCGCCGGGATCCTGCTTGAACGAGTAGTGGGTTGCGTCCTCGGAATACCAGTTGATCTGCGACGGCTGCAGCTCGACATGCTTGGCGTCATAAATGCGGATGTGGTTTGAGCTGAGGTAATCCGGCTGGTCCTGCATTTTCGGGATCAAGTCTTTGCGTACGATCGACGGCGGCACGGTCCAGTACGGATTGAAGTTGATCTCGACGATCTTGCTGTTGATGTCGGGCGACGGCCGATCCGGCTTGCCGACCACGGCGGTGTGCCGCGACACCGCGACGTCGTTCTCGATCGCTTCGATGCGCGCCGCCGGGATGTTGCACACCACATAGCGCGGGCCGAGATTGGTGGTCAGCGTCTTGAGCCGCTCGATGTTGACCTTGAGCTGGTCGCGCCGGGTCGCCGCCGGTACGTTCAGCGCCAGCAAGGTCGCCGCGCGCACGATGCCGTCGATGGTCAGGCCGTGGCGGGCCTGAAACCGGCGTACCGCCGCCTCGACATAGGAATCGTAGATGTCGTTGCCGACCGCGCTCGGATCGAGGTCGCCCGATGCCGAAAGCCGCGCGCGCAGATTGGCCACGCTCGGGTGGCGGTCGCCGAGCCGCAACTGGTCGACCGCGGGCACCGCCGGCCAGCCGCCGCGGCCGACGATCGCATCGTAGGTCTCGATCGCCTTCTCCGTGGTCTGCAAGGTCGCGGGCGAGAGCGTCGGCGCTGAGGCCTTCGGCATGTGGATGGTGCGCGAGCCCTGGTCGAATGACGGTCCGAACTGACCGTGCTCGGTGTCGCCCATCAGCGCGTCGAGCGCGGGATCCTCGGCCGCGGCGCGCCGTGCACCGACTGCCGCCGCCAGCGTCGCGACGCCGGCTAGGCCGGCCAGGAAGAGACGGCGATCCGAACGCACGCCGTCCCGATCATGCGGTTCGCTCATGGAGCGTCATCCAACACAGTATGAAGGCCGAAATTGGCCGAGGCGCGAGGCCCAATGGTTCGAATTAGCACGTCCCGACGGGGAATCTAAATGGGCGGAAGGACAACCCGTTCATCGACTGCCGGACGCAAAAAAAGCCCCGGCATTCGCGCCGGGGCAAAGTACGCCAGTACGACGGAAAACTGTGATCCGAGAATCTCGTCCGATCAGAGCCGGTAGAGGATTTGATCGGTCCAAAAGCGCTCGAGCCGATGCAGCGCCTTGTTGAGGACGCTGAACTCGTCGGCATTGATGCCGCCGACCTGTTCCACGGTGCGCACGTGCTTCTGGTAAAGCGTATCGACCACGTCGCGGACTTCGCGGCCCTTGTCGGTGAGCTTGATGCGCACCGAGCGCCGGTCGACGCGCGAGCGCTGATGATCGAGGAAACCCATCTCGACGAGCTTCTTGAGATTGTAGGAGACGTTGGAGCCGAGATAGTAGCCGCGCGTGCGCAGCTCGCCGGCAGTGAGCTCCTTGTCGCCGATGTTATAGAGCAGCAGCGCCTGCACCGAATTGATGTCGGCGCGGCCCCGGCGATCGAACTCGTCCTTGATGACGTCGAGCAGACGCCGGTGCAGGCGCTCGACCAAGGTCAGCGCCTCCAGATAGTGCGGTCGAATGTGGTCGAAGCGCGCCTCGCGCTCGGCGGGCTCGACCGTCTTAGCGACGGCTTTCATGAGTAGACGCCTTTCCCAAGTACTATTTTATTTGACCGACGGGCCCTGTTCCCGTCGTGTGGCGTCACAATAGCCGCGAGGGTCTAAGATCAGTTTAAATAACACGCTAAAAATAGCGTTTATTTGCCGCGGTGCAGGCGTGATTAAGCGTTGAATTGCAGGGGTTTTTTACACGCTTCGTTCACCGCGGCAGGCGCGGCTGCCGCCGCTTCGTCGTGGGTCGGCGCGCAAACGCCGCCGCCCGCGCGCCGCGCGGCCCGGGCCATTTTCGATTGACTGAATTTTGCCGGCCGACCATATAACGCGCGCGGGCCGCGGCTTGCGACGCCTGCGGTTCCCTCTGGGGGAGTGTCCCGAGCGGCAAAGGGGGCGGACTGTAAATCCGCTGGCTTACGCCTTCGTAGGTTCGAGTCCTACCTCCCCCACCAAATTGAAAACACAACGATATTTGAAAACCGCAGCCCCCCGAAAACGGGGCGTCCTTGTCGCGTCATGTTGCAAAATTTTCCTGTGTGTTTTCAATGGCTGCCGACGGCTGCCGGCGGCTCCGCGCGACATGAGCGCGACACATGCAACATAACCCCCCTCCCCGAATGCCCCTTTGTTCACGCAACCACTTTTGGTCGGGCGAATAGTATCGTCGGGCCGAAAGCTGATATAGCCACATGTGCTTTGTCCCAGAATGGCGCGGCGCGCGGTCACGCTGATTTCGCCGCTAGTGGTGTCCTAATTTGAATCTTCAGCGGGAAGCCCCCTCTTGGGGACGCTAAAGATGGCTAGTCTAATTTTTCCGATATTGATTGTGTCAATTAATGTCGCGGGAAATTCGAGCAAGTGCGGACTCACCAACCTCCATGACCCTTTGAGCATCTTCTCACCTCGGCCAGTTCGAATGCCATAGATGGTTGTGACGCCTTTGGCACGCGGTTTCTTTGCTGCTGCCTTCTTGGCCATGTTACGCCCCTTTTCCCTGTTTCTGCTCCGCCACGATCACCCACACCTCCTGCGAGCGTTCGCTGGCGTAACGACCAGCGTGCGCGTCATTTTTCACCTATTTCTTTGGTCGTCCGGTAATAAAGCCAGAAGGGGATAACTCCAAAGCTGCTTTCGCTTGCTCAACTGTCTTAGATCGACCCGTGGCATCCCGTTCAAGAGCGTCGATGAAATACATGCCTTTAACGCCCGGACAAATACTGGATTGGGTCCGTAATCCTCAGTCACCTCATATTCCGCAACCGCAGGAGCCCCATTCCTGAGGGGCGTCATAGCAGGCAACGCTGAGGCAGTGGCGTTGATCTGGATTCCGGTCATCCCGGTGCATTTCGGCGATCGTCGGATTTTCGAGGCATTCCAGAACGTGACCGTTGCTGCATCAACGGAGGGCGCCATCCCGCCGTTGTCCAACGCTCCTGGGCTCCAATGTCATCAAGGTCGATGAACACGTTCTCATCGGCCCAGCCGCCAGGATTTCCGACAGTGGGTCTACTCTCATAACGTCACCCTACGATTTCGCTTCCCAGCGTGCGCCCTGTGCTAAGGTTCAGCGATATGCGCCAAGAAGGCGTAGGCGCGTCATGGACCTCGGAGCGACAGGGGCGGATCCATTGAATCGCCGCAGAGTAGAGGACCAGCGCCCCGCTGCTGGAGAGAACACGGCAAAGCCCCTGGACTCTCTCGTGCTGGAGGACGCCGGCCGCGTGATCGCGGTCTGGAACGAACGGCAGGCTCGCCACCTGCCGATGCTATTCGCGCCGACAGTTGCCGCTGCGCTTAGTACGCGGCATCACTTCGTTTGGGTGCACTGTCGCGGCTGTCGCTCCGTTCGCGACGTCGATCTCCGCATGATCAATTGCGATCGCGCTGCCGCTGTGACCTGCCTCACTTCGGAGCTCTCGTGCGGCTCATGCGGACCGAAGGCCACATTCCCTCAAGAACTGCTGCGCCTGTCAAAGACCGGCATCGCCGACGAGGCGCGCAAGGCAAACGCACGGCGAACGATGAAATGACAGCGGGCTTCAGCGAGACGCCGCGGGGACAAAGCGACAGCTGGAATCCGACTCAAATCGCGTGCGGGATGCGGCCTGGGTCGCACTCCTGAGTTATGGGCTGGTGAAGCTGCTTTAGGTGGAGCTCATGATCGAGCGGCGCGCCAATTGGGAGCGCTACCAATCAGAGAACAGCCGCGCGCGTTTCGTT
>Ga0187781_10000973_pt1 | contig 21408 bp, 20 predicted proteins | sample 0715_SJ02_MP02_2_FD_132447 | JGI IMG/M metagenome (GOLD analysis project Ga0187781, IMG submission 132447) | Tropical peat soil microbial communities from peatlands in Department of Meta, Colombia - 0715_SJ02_MP02_20_MG | ecosystem: Environmental > Terrestrial > Soil > Wetlands > Peat | place... | reverse complement strand
CCCGGGCCCGGCTCGCACTATGCCGCGCCGCTGCAGCCGAGCAACTCGCCGCACCACTGGGGCGGCATCCTGGCCGGCATGGTGTTCTCGGTGCTCGCGCTGAGCGGGTTCGAGGCGCCCGCGCCGCTGGCCCAGGAGACCAGGCGGCCCGGCAGCTTCGTCGGCAAGGCGGTCATGCTCTCGCTGCTGCTGATCGGGGCCTTCTACGTCTTCACCTCCTACGCCAGCGCGATCGGCTGGGGCACCGGGAACATGGCGGCGTTCGCCTCCAACGCGAACCCCTACTACGTGCTCGGCCACTCGCTGTGGGGCGCCGGCTGGTGGTTCATCTTCATCGCGTTGATCAATTCTGCGGTGGCCTGCGGCCTGGCCTGCAGCAACGCCGCGTCCCGGGTGGCCTACACGATGGGGCAGGCGGGCACGCTGCCGGCCCGGTTCGGCAAGATCCACCCGGTGCACCGGACGCCGACGTTCGCCATCGCGGTGCAGCAGTCGATCGGGATCGTCGCCATCCTCCTGGTGGGCCTGTTGCTGGCGCCCGGCGACATCTTCGCCTTCCTCGGCACGATCACCACGCTGGCGGTCATCGTGCTGTACATCATGGCCAACTTCGCGCTGACCGCGTACATCCTGCGCGAGCACCGGGATGACTACAACGTCTGGAAGCACCTGGTGCTGCCCGGCATCGGCACGCTGGCCCTGCTGCCGGTGCTGTGGACGACCGTGTACCCGTACCCGTCGTGGCCGGTCAACCTCACCCCGTACATCTTCATCGCCGCGCTCCTTGTTGGTGGTGGCTACATGATCTGGCTGCAGCGCCGCAAGCCAGGCGCGCTGGAGCGCGGCGCGACCGAGCTGGTCGGCAAGACGACCGACAAGGAAGGGGACGTGGACTGGGACAAGGCTCCTGGGATGGGTGCCGCGGGCGCGGCGGGTGCCGCGGGCGCCGCGTCGTGACTCTGGGGGTCGAGCTCGGCCCGGTGGACCTGCCGTCCTATGACCTGCCGGCCGAGCAGCCCTCGGTGCCCGTGTCGACCTACGCCGCCCGGCTGGACGCTGCCTGGGCCGCGGGCGCGGCGGCGGGGCTGGACGCGCTGCTGGTCTACGCCGACCGGGAGCACTTCGCCAGCCTGTCCTACCTGACCGGGTACGACCCGCGGTTCGAGGAGTCGCTGCTGATCATGACCCCGGGCCGGGCGCCGGTGCTGCTGGTCGGCAACGAGGGCCTGTCGTACGCCGCGGTGGTCCCGCCCTCGGTCGAGGTGGTGCTGTACCAGAGTTTCAGCCTGGTGAACCAGGACCGTTCGGTCAGTCCGCGGCTCCCGGTCGTGCTGCGCGCGGCCGGCCTGGATGACGGCATGCGGCGGGTGGGGATCGCGGGGTGGAAGTGGTTTTCCGCGGCGGAGGCTGATGTCCCTTCCTCGTGGGTCGACGCGCCCGCGTTCATCGTCGACGCGCTGCGGACGCTGGGATATGAGGTTTCGAACGCCACCGGGCTCTTTACGGCGCCGGGTTCGGGCCTGCGGCTGGTCAACGACGCCGACCAGCTGGCCTGCTTCGAGTTCGCGGCCACCCACGGGTCGGAGTCCATGCGGCGGCTGCTGTTCGGCGTGCGGCCCGGGCTGACCGAGCTGTCCGCGTTCACGCTGTACCAGCCGATCGGGCTGCCGCTGTCGTACCACCCGGTGCTGCTGTCCGGGGAGCGCGCGGCGCTCGGGCTGGCCAGCGCGTCGGGGCGGGTGCTGAGTTTGGGTGATCCGATGAGCGCCTCGCTGGGGTACTGGGGCAGCAACATCGCGCGGGGCGGGTTCCTGGCGGCGTCGGCGGCTGACCTGCCCGCGGCCGCGTCGGATTACGTGGAGCGGCTGGTGGCGCCGTACTTCGCCTGCGCGGCGGAGTGGTACGAGACGATCGGGATCGGCGTGACCGGCGGGGAGCTGTTCGAGGTGGCGCAACGGCACCTGTCGGATCCGTGGTTTGGGGTGCACCTGAACCCCGGGCACTTCATCCACCTGGACGAATGGCCCAGCTCTCCGGTCTATGCCGGGTCTGCCGTTGTCCTGCAGTCCGGGATGGCGCTGCAGCTGGACATCATCCCGGCGACCGGGACGGTCTACCACACCTCGAACATCGAGGACGGGGTGGCGCTGGCCGATGCTGCCTTGCGTGTTTCGCTGGCAACGCGGTATCCGGGGCTGTGGCAGCGGGTGGTTGCGCGGCGGGCGTTCATGGCGGACGTGCTGGGCATCCGGCTGAAGCCCGAGGTGCTGCCGCTGTCGAACCTGGCCGGGTACCTGCCGCCGCTGTGGCTCTCACCCCGGCTGGCTATGCGGCGGAAGTAGCCGCGAGCAGGTCCCTGGGCTCAGTGATCGATGGGCTCGGCGGGCCGGGCCTGGGGCGGCGGCTGGGCTCGGTGGGCCCCCGGGCGGAACGGGTAGACGAGCATGTCGTGGTACCCGAGCCGGTAGGCGTACGCGAGGAACAGGTCCAGTTCGTTCAGGGCATCGCTCTTCAGCCGCCGGGCCAGCCGGGGCGGGTCGTCGTCGCTGTACTTGCGGCTGTCCTGGGTGGAGGGGTGCGCCCGGAGCGCGGCCCGCAGCCGGGCCGGGGAGGCGTCCAGGTCGATCAGCCGCACGATGCCGATCTGGTGGACGATGGACTCCCGCCAGCGGTCCAGGTTGCCCCGCGCCTGCGGGTCTTTGACCCGGTCCATCTGGTTCCAGTAGTACTGCACCGCGTCCGCTATGTACCGCGGTGCAGGCTTCGCCGCCGCGATCCTGGTGTCGCACCAGTCCCGCATGTCCTCGCCCATCCGGTCGTACAGGCGGCTGAACGGCAGCGTCAGCAGGTGGGCCGTCGTCCTGGGCAGCATGTCCCGGTCGCGCTGCGGGGGCAGCTTGCTGAACTGCAGGCCGACCGGCACGACGACCCCGACGAGCGCGGCGCCGCCATGGCTGCTGGCCAGGCCGATGAGCACGCCAACGGCCGTCGACACGGCGGCCGTGCCGACCACGATGAACGCGGCCCAGTACCGGGCGTGCCGCGCGAACGGGGGCCCGATGCCCCGGCAGCGCATACGCAGGAACATGTACGCCAGGATGAGCGAGAGCAGGAAGGTCCCGACAACGCCCAACACCAAGCCAGGCACGTCAGCCCCCTCCGCTTCAGGCCCTTGGCGGGTACAGCCCCGTGGCCGCCTCCCGAGATCATGGTTGCAGGTGTTTGGCCATGTATCTAGACTTTTAGGCCCCAACGCGTCAAATGAACCAGGAAGCGTCGTCTGGTCCGAAGTCGCAGCCGCCTCAGCCGGCCCCGGGATCGCTCCCGTCGCAGCGCCCGGCGGGTCCATGCCCGTCGCTACCTTGTCGCGGGCCTTGTCATGCAGGTTGCCGCGCAGCTTGCACACTGGTATAACAGTTTTATAACGATCGGCGGTCCTGGACTTGCCTCATCTGACGCTCGGCGAGACTTTAGCTATAGCTATACGTTTAGCTACACCTAAGTTCACTGGAAGTTACATCGTCGGGCGCAGCGGTCTGGCCGTAACCACGTGGAGGCACTGATGGGCTTCGGAACAGGCGCTTCGCCAGACCACCGGGCTGTGGAGACCCAGATTGACGACGAGATGCTCGCCCTCGTCACCCAGCTGACCAACGAGATCACCTGGTACATGCGCGAGCGGAGCATTACCCGCGCCGATCTCGCGGCCCGGATGGGCGTCTCCCCCGGGCGGGTCAGCCAGATCCTCGGCGGCACCGAGAATCTCACGTTGCGCACGCTGGCCGCGCTGTCCACGGCCCTCGACGCGCGCTTCGACCTCGAGCTCGGCGCGCTCAAGGACGGCGACACCTACACCAGTCGCGGCACGGCGCAGGCCGAGGCGGCTCCGGCCGAGAACCATCACGCCCACTCACGGGCCACGCATCGCCAGGCCCGGCTCGGCCGTCGCGCCTGATGTCGGCTCAACCTGGACCGCTCTGGCCGTCGAGACGCCCGTTCTATCGCGCGCGGACGGTCCGCGAGGCGCTCGAGGACATCGCGCGCAGCGTCGACGAGCCGTGGTGCTTCGCCGGGTCCGGCGGGCCGCCGAGACCTGACGCCGACCCCAGGCGCGGGCTGCGGCCGGACGCCGGGCGGAGTCGCCGCCGGGGCTGACCATACCCGGCGTCGGTTCCGCGTAGGTCTCGCCCGTCGGGACCGCGTCCGCCCGTCGGTCACACTCGCCCGTCCGGTGGAGTCATAGCAGTGACCTGCCCCACCGGATACGAGAGAGGGCACGATGCGAGTCTTCGTCGCGGGGGCGACCGGCGCGATCGGCGCCCGGCTCGTCCCCCAGCTCATCGAGCACGGACACGAGGTGATCGGCAGCTTCAGGTCGGCAGGAGGCGCCGAGCGGGTACAAGGGCTCGGGGCCGAGCAGGTCCAGCTCGACCTGCTCGACGCGCGCGGCGTGCGCCAGGCCGTCCTGGCGGCCAAACCGGACGCGATCGTCCACCAGGCCACCGCCCTGGCCGGGGTGCGCTTCGGCCGGAGCCTGGACCGCAGCTTCGGGCCGACCAACCGGCTGCGCACCCAGGGCACCGACGCGCTGCTGGCCGCCGCCCGCGAGGCCGGCGTGCAGCGGTTCGTCGCCCAGAGCTTCGCCAGCTATCGCTACGCGCGGGAGGGCGGGCCGGTCAAGACCGAGGACGACCCGCTCGACCCCGACCCGCCGGCCATGGCGCGCGAGACCAACGCCGCGATGCGCCATCTGGACCAGGCGGTCACCAGCGCGGGCGGGATCGCGCTGCGCTACGGCGGCTTCTACGGCGCCGCCAACGACGGGCTGGTCCAGCCCGTGCGCAAGCGGCAGTTCCCGGTCATCGGCGCGGGCGGCGGCATCTCCTCCTTCATCCACCTCGACGACGCCGCCGCCGCGACCGTGCTCGCGCTGGACCTCGGCGGAGCCGGCCTGTACAACATCGTGGACGACGAGCCCGCCCCGATGTCGGAGTGGCTGCCCGCGCTCGCGGCCGCGCTCGGCGCCAAGCCGCCCCGCCACGTCCCGCTGTGGCTGGCTCTGCTGATCGCGGGCAAGGGCATGGTGATGATGGCCGACGGGTCCCGCGGGGCCTCGAACGAGAAGGCCAAACGGGAACTCGGGTGGAAGCTGCGCTACCCCAGCTGGCGGCAGGGCTTCCCGGCCGCCTACGGCTCCTGACCGCTGGCCAGCGGCCACCGTCAGTAGAGCTCGAGGCCGCCGGTCACCGGGTCGACGAGGTCGTCATAGTCCGGGCCGACGGCCAGGCACGTCCGGGTGGGCACCCCGCCGAACTCGGTCAGGCCCCGGTCGGTGACCAGGTGCACGACGAGGCCGGCCTCGAGCGCCTTCTGGTAGACCGCCAGCAGCTGCTCCTCCGAGGACACCTTGACGGTGACCTTACGGAAACTGCTCTGCAGCCAGGATCGCTCGGCGGCGGAAAGGGCGACGTGATCCACGGTCCCGTTCGGTGAAAATCCCTGCAGGACGCGGTCGGCCAGCCACGCCGCCGAGGCGTGCGCACCCTGGGCGATCTCCTTGCCGCGGCGCATCCGCAGGTCGCGCCGGATGACGATGACCTGCTTGGTCGGGCGGCGTTCCGGTTCCGGGGCCATGCTCCCTGTTCCCGCTGTTCCCGCTGTTCCCGCTTTTCACCTATCTTTTCACCCCCCCGACCTCGGGAACGGCTTGATATCTGGCCGCCCGGCCCGCCAGGATGGGGATGCATCAATCCGGAGCTGGCAAGATCCGCGGGGGACGACGGCGCCGGCCCGCAGGCTCAGGTCGCGTTGAACCCTTCGCCAGTGGGCCACGTCTACTGGTTGTGCGGGGAGACGGGTAACGGTCGTGGGCCGACATCGCCGGCACCAGGCGCGCGGACTGCCGCTGCGGATCGCGGGAGCGATGCTGCTGTCGGTGTCCGCGGGCATCCACCTGGACCTGTGGCTGACCGGGTACCGGACGATCCCCACGATCGGCTGGCTGTTCCTGGTTCAGTTCGTCGGCGGGTTCACGCTCGCCATCGCCGTGCTGGTGACCCACAGCCGGCTGGCGGTGGCCGCGAGCGCGGCGTTCGCACTGTCGACGCTCAGCGCCTACCTGCTGGCGGTGTGGATCGGATTGTTCGGGTTCAAGGAGGTCCGCACGAGGGCCGGGATCGCCGCCGGGCTGATCGAGGTGGCCGCCTTCGCGACCCTGGCCCTGGCCGCGGCCGCCGCGGGTCCCGCGCAGGAGTCCGACGGGTGGATGAGCGCGACCGCCCGCCGGGTGGCGCGGGTGCACTCTGCCGTGTCGCTGATGATCGGCGCCGTGGGCGTCGTCTCGATCCTGGCCCTGACCCTGCTCGGCGTGGCGATCGCCAACGCCAAGACCGCGCCGCCGACGGCCACCGGCGGCCGCGTGGTCACCCTGAAGACCGTCAGGATCCACGGGGTCGCAGTGCTCACCAACGCGGACGGCCTCACGCTGTACTGGTTCGTCCCGGACACCCCGACGACCTCCAGGTGCACCGCGTCATGCGCCGCGTACTGGCCGCCGGTCATCGGTGACCCCCGAGCCGGCCCGGGCGTCACGGGCAAGCTGGGTACCCTCTCCCGGGGCCAGACGGTGCAGGCGACGTACGACGGGCACCCGCTGTACACCTACATCGGCGACAACAGCCCGGGCCAGGCGAACGGCAACAACCTTGACCTCAACGGCGGCTACTGGTACGAGGTCCGCGTGGCCGGGTGAGCCCTGACTGGCCCGCCGCTCCCGGCCAGGCTGACGGTGCGGTTCGGTGTCCTGCGGCCTGCCGGGTTAACACGGGGTGAATTCATTCGCGGCGGGTGAGGCGACGGCCATGCGGCACAGCGACCATGACGTGGTGGCTCAGATACCGTCGTGCGCCGGAACCCGGTACCTCCAGGTGTGCCGGAACCCGGTACCCGCGGGTGCCCCGGAAATGAGGTCTTAGATGAGCAGCCAGCCGAGCGGAATAGCTCCGCCACCCGGGCCGGAACGGCAGCGAGAAGTCCGTCATGTCCAGGTGGCCCTGCGGTCCATGGGGCAGCCGAACGCGGTGGCCGCCGAGTTCGACTTCTGGAACGACCGCTACGAAGGACGGCGCCTGTTCTCCGAGCTGCTGGGCACCTTTTTCCTGGTCCTGGTGGCCGTCGGCGGCGGTATGGTCAATGCCAGGTTCGGCGGCTCGGCGGTCCCGTACGGCGCCCGTGTGGTGTCGCCGGCGCTGATGGTGATGGCCATCATCCTGTTCATGGGGACGGTCTCCGGCGCGCACCTCAATCCGGCGGTGAGCATTGCCTTCGCCGCGCGGGGCGACTTCCCGTGGAAACGCGTCCCGGCGTACATCGTGGCCCAGTTCCTCGGCGCGATCCTGGCCACGCTGCTGCTGTGGGCGCTGATCGGCAAGCAGGGCGACGCGGGCCTGACCCTGCCCGGCAGCGGCATCTCGACGACCACGGCCATGCTGTGGGAGATCGTCCTGACCGCCGGCCTGGTCAGCGTCATCCTGGGTACCGCGTCGGGTGCCCAGGCGATCGGGCCGATAGCCGCCCTCGGCGTGGGCGGCTATATAGCGCTGGCCGGGCTGTGGGGATCGCCGGTCAGCGGGGCGTCGATGAACCCGGCCCGCTCGCTCGGGCCGGCACTGGTGAAAGGCGACTGGACCTCGTGGTGGGCCTACCTGGTCGGCCCGGTGGTGGGCGGCATCGTGGCGGTAGGTTTCGCCTATGTCCTGCGGGGGCGCGGTGGCGGCCGGAGCGGAGTCGCGGCGGCCCAGGGCACGCTCGGCGAAGACTGGAACCCCGGTCCCCAGCCGCGGCCTGACCGGGGGGCGCCGCAGCCCTGACCGAGGGGCCGCCGCGGCCCTCCTCTCAGACACGTGGCCGTGAACTCATCTGACGCCGGATGCGGATAACGGATGTAGCCTCCCGCTCCGGCAGGCTCAGCGAGGAAAGGTCATCATGTCCCAGGTCCACCCATCCAGCGGCCAGCCGGTCGAGCCGCCGCGGCCTCCTGCTCCGGCGACGGTGCTGACCGCGGTCAGGCTCATGTACGCGGGCGCCGCCGTCAGCACCGTCGCCGTGATCGGATGGCTCGCCATTGCCTTCGGCGACATCCAAGCCGCCGCGCGGGGGCCATGGCTGGGCTACAGCCTCACCGCGGCCCGGCTCAGCCAGCTTAAACCGCTCATCGTCGCGGCGCTGATGGTGGGCGGCCTGGCCATGATCGTCCTGTGGCTGTGGATGGCGCGGGCGAACGGCCGGGGCCGGGACTGGGCGCGCATCGTGTCCACGGTGCTGTTCGGCCTGGCCACGCTGGTGCTGAGGAGCACCCTGGCGCAGCCGGTGATCCACGTCGGGTTCGCCGGCTCGGTGCTCGGCTGGATCGTGTCGGTGCTGACCTGGCGGATCGTTCCCGTACTGACCTGGCTGGTCGGCCTCGCCGCGGTGTGGCTGCTCTGGCGCCCGGCCTGCAGCGCGTTCTTCAGACCGCAGCGCCTGACGCACGCCGAGCACGGCGCGTAGCCGGCTTCCCGGATTCGATCGTCCAGCTCACGGCGACTGCGTCAGTCGTGAGCCGCGATGATCTGAGTGTCCGTGCGGGTCCGTTTTGCCGCCCGCTCGGATACTCAGTGATTTGCGTCCGCCGAGACTTTGTCCCGCAATACCCAGTACGATCTTGCTGCTCGTGTTCACCACTAGGCCCGCTCCGGCGCTAGCGAGCGCCCTGCGCGCCAAGGAGGCGTCATGTTGCTCGCTTCGAGTTCGTACTCCTATCCGATACTGGGCGCGTTCTGGACGATCTTCATCATCTTCCTGTGGGTGATCTGGTTCTGGATCCTGATCACGATTTTCATCGACCTGTTCCGCAGCCATGATCTGTCCGGCTGGGCCAAGGCCCTGTGGTTCATCTTCATCTTGATCCTCCCGCTGATCGGCGTCCTGGTGTACCTGATCGCCCGCGGCGGCAAGATGCACGAGCACCAGGTACGGGACGCGCAGGTTCAGGAACAGCAGTTCCGCGCGTACGTTCAGGAGGCCGCGGGCTCGGCAAGCACGGCGGACCAGCTGGCCAAGCTCGCCGACCTGCGCGACCGGGGCGTCATCACGGCCGAGGAGTTCGACCGCGAGAAGGCCAAGATCCTGACCTGAGCGGAGCCAGCATCCTGGCTCGGCTGGGCGGGCGGCGCGAAATTCCGGCGAAATCCGGTACCGGCACGTCAGTCTGGCCGGTACCGGATTTCAGTCTGGCGATGGTGTGCGGGCATCGGCCGGGGATCCGGTCGTGTATCCGAGTTCGTCGAGGCGGACTCCGTGAGCCCAGGCTGTGCCGTAGATGAGCAGGTCGAGGGCCATGCTGGCGAGTTCTTCCACGTCACCGTCGAGCTCGCCGGCCAGCCAGGCTTCCAAGATGGCGACGTGTGCCCCGACAAAGGCTCGTGCCATCACCGGGACGGGGACGCGTGGCTGCCGGCCGAGGGCCGTGAGCCGGTTACGGAAGTTCCGCTCGGCGTACCGGCTCAGGGCGGACAGGTGGGCCTGGCGGGTCCGGGGGTCGCTCAGGCAGGCCCGGTACAGGTCGGGCATCTCGGCCGCCTGCTTGTACGCGGTCTGGATGACGTCCCGGTGGACCACGTTCCACGGCCCGCCCTGGGAGGCGAGGCGCTGCACCAAGTCCTGGGTGAGCCGGTTGAAGACCGAGAACTGCACGGCCTCTTTGTTGGGATAGTGGGCGTAGAAGGTGGCCCGGGCCAGGTCGGCCCGGTCGGTGATGTCTTCCACGGCGACCTTGTCATACCCGCGCTCGAGCACCAGCTGCACGAACGCGTCCTCGATCGCCGCCTTCGTGCGGGCGACGCGCCGCTGCGCGCGAGTGCCTGGTGGTGAGGGTGGCATCGGTGTCTCCCTGCGCCGGATAGTGACGGGCTTCGTGAGTCCAGTAAATCTTGTGCGGCCACTATGATCGACACGCCGGCCGCCCATGTCCGCTCTGACCTTTCTCAGACAGATTGACAAGTATCAGACACTCTGTATGGTTTCCTCCAAGCGAAGGAGGGAGGAGCGACGCGATGAGACGACGGACCAGAGCCGGCCCGGTCATCACGATCGCCCGCCCCGCCTGCGACGCCCAGCCAAACGAGCAGTGCGCCAGCGACCGGTACTCCTCCGGCCGTCTGAGAACCTTCGCCACCAAGTTCCGGCCCGGGCGGGCCGCCGCAGCTGCGAGCGCCCGGTGACCGCCGAACCCGCCCGCGTGATCAGCGTCGCGAATCCCTGGGCGTGGCGTATCGTTACCGGACTCCAGGTCGCCGTGGAACGAACCTGGAAGCCCTCCTGGCGCGGGCTGCTGTGGATCCATACCAGCAAGGACAGCGACGTGTCCGCACCCGCCGAGCTGTGGCCGCGCGGCCGGCGGCTGGTCAACTCCGCGATCATCGGCCACGTCACTCTCGGCGACGTCGAGGGACGTCCCGGCGCGTGGCGATGGATACTGACTGACCCGCACCAGCTGGCCGAGCCGGTGACCGGGGTACACGGGCATCCCGGCCTGTGGCTCATGGACTTGCCGCCACGGCTTTCAGTCGGCACGAGCACCCCCAGGCCGATCTGGCCGTCCCGTCCCGTAGCTGGGCCGGAACTATTGGCATATGTCCACGCTTGCTGGCTATTTGCCCTGATCGGGATCGATATGGCGGTCACCTGCACCCAGCGGAAGCAGCATGCGACCGCACCGTTATCGGATCATCGTGTCCGGCAGGCTGGGAGCGATCACCCGCGAGGTATTCGGAGACCTCTGCCTCGAATTCGACGGCACGAATACAGGACTGACTGGCGAGCTAGACCAAGCAGCCCTGTATAACGTGCTGAACCGCATCCTGGATTTCGGCCTCGAACTACTGGCAGTGAGCCGCATGGATGATTAACCACAAGGCACTGCTGTTAGCTGCGGGGAGCCCGCTTGATAACTCACGACCAGCCTGGCCAGTGCGGTTCTCGCGACGGTAACACAGGGCGGCGTTGAGCCCAGCCGATGCCACCATGATCCGCCCGAGGATGTAAACCCACAACAGCACGACCAGCGCGATGCCAACCGCTCCGTACGTATTGGTCTTCCTGGCTGCCAGGTTGCCGATCCAGTACGTGGTGAGCAGCTGGAGCACATCCGCCCCTACCGCCATGAGCACTGCGCCGGGGATGAGGGCCCGCGCTGATACGGGCGCATGGGGCAGCTTCCATGACACCCACCACCACCCGGCGAAAGACAGCCCGGTGATGATGAGGAGGGCGAGCACAGCCCCCGCCGCGCCTGATGAGGTACGCACGTCATTGGCGGCGACACCCACCGCCGAACCAGTGACCGCCAGGCCGATCAGGGCCAGCTTCGGAACCAGCCCCGCAGGCTTTACGCGGGGCACCCGCCAGATGAGCCAATGCACGACGTACAGGGCCTTCAGCAGGCTGCCGGTGGTGATGAACAAGGTCACGACCGCCCCCAGCACCAGCGTGACCAGGGTCCAGGTGCTTTGGTCGGCGACCTTCACCACCGTGCTCGCGAGGACCCCGGTGATCCCGGCGTCCCTGGCCAGCTGCGCCGGCTCATGGCCCAGGGCACGAGATACCACGCCCAGAACCGTAAAGATCACGTAGACCACCGGCACCATGAACAGGAAGATCCTGAAGGCCAGCGCGCCCGCCAGGATGCCGCCTCCCACGCGGGCATCCAGCTCCTGGACCAGGAACCCGGCGTCCACCATGCCGGATCGTGGGCGGCGAGCCTGCAGCTCCCGCCGCACCCGTACCTGCTCCGAGGTCAGCCATTGGTGTCCATGGTCTGTAAGCCGACGGATTCGCCCAGCGGCGTGACCCGATGCTGGCACCGCAGCCGATGCGGCACTGGCGTCCGCAGGCGTCATACGGGCAGGCAGCTCAGCCGGTGATTGTGGTGGGCCAGGCCCGGCAGGCTGGTGATCGTCCAGCATAGGTTCAGGCTAGTAGGCCATCCGTCACCGACGACAGCTTGATCTTCGAACAGGGCCGGGTAGCTTCCGGCTGCCGTACGAGCGCCTGTAGCAAAGGGGGTTCAGAAGAAATTACCGTGCGTGACGCCTTCGCGCGGTCCGTCGCCGCATCCACAGGGCGCCGAGGAGGAAGGCGACGAGGAGCACGCCAATGCCGGTGAACAGCAGGTACAACAGGCCTTTCACGACAATGCCGAGGACGCCCAGCGCCATCGCCGCGATTACCAGCAGTAGAAACAAGACAAGCATTCGGTCCTCCGCTCGGCTGAGCTGCTCAGCGGCGGGCCAACCGCCGCTCACCGCCAGCGCCCGGCTCGCGTCGGACCCTGTTGTGCTCAAGTCTGGTGGTCAGACTCGCCTCCGGATAGGTGCCAGGTCGGAGGCGTTATCCGAACGGAATCAACGTCGTCCCCAGAACGGATGGGAAGGGTCCGCCGCGGACGTCGGTGACATACTCACAGGATGACCGATGTCGAACAGAAGCCCATGCGCATCGAGGTGTCGCGTCTCATCGCTGCGTCGCCTAGCGAGGTCTTCGCTGTCCTCCGAGATCCACGCGGCCACGTTGACATCGATGCCTCAGGCATGCTTATGGACGCCACTGGTGAACCCGTCGGCGCCGTCGGGGACCGGTTCACGGTCCACATGGACCGTCGGGCGCTTGGTGACCTGCCGTGGGAGGACTATGACGTCGAGGTTGTCATTACGGTGTTCGTACCGGACCATGAGATCGCCTGGACCATCGAGGGGCGGATCAAGCCCCCGCTGCGCCATGTGTACGGTTACCGGGTCGAGCCTGCCGGCACGGGGGTACTCGTAACGTCCTACTACGACTGGTCGGAGCTCGACCCGAGCTGGCAAAGTGTGTCGGGTTCGTTTCCGGTAGTGCCCGAGAGCGCGCTCAAGGCGACGCTGGGGATCCTCGACCGAACCGTCCGCCGCCGCCACGCCGCCGAGTCCTGACTGGTTCCATGTCAGGCCTCTCCGTGATCGGCATGCGCCGCAGCTCAGGGCCAGGGCGCTAGTCCTTCCGCAGGATGGTTTCCTCGATATTCCTGTTCCTGCCGGGTGCGAAGGAGTTCTCGGTTCCGATTACCTTGAAGCCCGATTTCTGGAGGACCCTGAGCGAGCCTGCGTTGTCGCTGGCCGCGCGGGCGTACAGCGGCCGGACGGGGACCAGGTCCAGGAGCAGTTCCAGGGCACGACTCGCGAGGCCGCGTCCCCAGGCTGCCCGGTCGATCCAGTAGGTGACCTCAGTCCGGCCGTCGAGGACGAAGGCAGCAATGCTTCCGACGAGATCCTCATCGCAAGTGACCGCGCGCAGTGTGGTGTCGGATGACGATCTCACCGTGGCCATATGCGCATCGAACGCGGTCCTGTCGTCCGGGTTATCAGGAGTGAACGCGGCCATCCAGACCGACTCGGGGTCTCGCATTTGATCGAACAGCGGGCCGAGGTCGGAGTCCACGACCGGTCGTAGCGCGATAACTGGCATGTCTTATGATGAGCGATCCTGCGAACCTCAGGTGCCGGGACTGCCCCGGCCCAGGCCGGCGTCCCTGGCCCGGATGATGGCCTGGCTCCGGTCGGCTACCTGCAGCTGGCCTGGTGAAGAGCGGGCGAAGCTAGGCCGGGAGTATCCGCGGTTGCTCGCGCAGCACCTGGGCTGCCAGCGACCGGGCCCGTCGCAGGTTCTTGCCGCTGAGCGTCAGCTCGGCTAGCACTGTCGCAAACGTGCTGTCGGGACCGGCAACGTCCTGGCCGATCTCGCCGAAGATGTCCAGCTCGACTCCCAGACTGCCCTCGGGGGTCACAGCGGCAAACGGCAGGTCGGCCAATCGGCCGGTTGCCGGGGCGTACACGATGGAGTTGACCACCGCGCACCTGGGCTTGCGGCTCGGCTTGAGCGTCTGGCGCAGGTCAAGGCAGCTGCGGAGCTGGGCTTCGATCAGGTCCACGCCCCACACCGCCTCAACCATCTGGTGGATCCGCGTGCCGCCCATGCGGGCGTTCACCTCGATCACGCGCGGGCCGCGGCTGGTGCATTTGCCCTCTACGTGCAGCACCCCGCAGCGGAATCCGAACGCCTGAACCGTCTGCACGCTCAGGTCGACCAGCCCGCGCACGGCCTTCTTGTTGTGGTCCGGCGGGATGTGCAAGCCGGTCTCCTGGAATGAGGGCTCAGCGGTCGGCCAGTTCTGCGAGGCGCTGGAGAACACGCACTCGCCGTCCTGCAAGATCAGGTCGACGTCGAACTCCACGCCGTCCATGTACTGCTCCAGGAGCAGATCGTTGCCGGCCCGGAAGATCGCCTTACGCTCGGGGGTAACGACGTCGCGGATGAGCTTGTACACCCCGGGCAGCGACTCGAAGCTGTCGACCCTGACGCATCCGGCCGCGCTCGCGCCGAATTCCGGCTTGACCACGGCAGGAAACCCGATGTCGGCGGCGGCGGCGAACAGCTCGTCCAGGGAGCGGACGCGCTGGGCGTTCGGTGTGGGCAGCTTCAGCCGCGCGGACAGCTCCCTGGTGCGGAGCTTGCTGCGGGCCGCGTCGACCGCATCGGGCGGGTTGCCCGGCAGCGCCAGCGCCGCGGCCACGCGCGCCGCCTCGCGCACGTAGTTCTCGACGAAGGTCAGGACGCCATCGGCACGAACGGCCGAGCGCCGCAGGGCGTCGAGGATCGCCGCGGCATCGGCATCGGGTTCGCCGCTGATCGGTGCTGCGACCCATCTGGTCCCGGCGATCTCGTGGGCGAGCGACTCAGACCAGTGCCCTGGCTCGTCGACGATCACCAGCTGCGCGCCAAGCCCGGCGAGCCGTTCGTAGTAGCGGCGCTTGCCCTCGTAGCCGGCGCCGATAACGGCCACGGTGGGCCCGTCGATGGTCACGTCTCTGCCCAGCGCGGATCATCCACCACCGCGGTCTCGCCCGGCGGGACCTGAACTCCGGGCGCGGTGCTGCTCAGATCGAGCGCTGGCCGCAGGGCCGGCGCTGCCTCGAGGGCATCGAACAGCGCGTGGCCTTCGACGCGGAGCAGCGTCGTGTCCACTTCGGTGGTGACGGTGGCGTTGCGGGGGGCGCGGTCGAGCAGGCCGCGCTCACCGAAGCTGTCGCCGGGGCCGAGATGCACGACGGCCTTGCCGTCCCGGCGCACTACGACGCGGCCTGCTACGACGGCGTAGAAGGCATGCGCCGGAGCCCCCTGGACGACGACGTCGACCCCCGGTGGCAGCGGGCAGAACTGCGCCGCCGAGGCGAGCTGCTCCAGGACGATCTGCGGCGCTCCCACGGTGACCGGAAGGCCCTCCAGGACCTTGACTCTCGAGGCCAGCGCGTCGGCCCGCCGCGCGTTGAGCTCGTCGAATCCGCGCAGGCCAAGGCCGCCGAGGAGGGTGACCTGCATGGCCGCGGCGCCGAGGATCAACAAGCTGGCCCGCAACGAGGTAGCGGCTACCAGGACCGGGGCCAGGATCGCGCCCGCGATCATCGCGGCCACCGACACGGCGTTGAAGATCCCGAACACGCGCCCCAGCGCCTCGCGGGGGACGATCCGCGCCAGTGCCGTCTCGCCGACCACCTCACATGAGACCAGGCCGACATTTCCGATCACCGTTACCGCCAGCGCGATAGTCAGCACCTGCACGCCGGCGTACGCGAGCTGGGTAGCGCACGCCAGCAACCCGGTGACGACGACGATCAGGGATACCCTCCTGCTCGTGGACAGACGGCCGTTGGCGACCGCGCTCACCAGCCCGCCGACGCCCGCGGCTGTCAGCAGGACACCGTAGCCGCCGCTGCCGAGCCCAAGCGACCGCGTGGCGTACACGACGAGCTGCACGGTCTGGGCTCCGTAGGTGAATTCGACCATCGCCACGATCACGATCAGCCACAGCGCAAACGCGGTCGCGCGTACCGTCTGCAGGCCTGCGGCCAGCTGGGCCACCCCGGACGTGCGGCCGCCGGACGGAGCCGTGTCGGGACGCATGGTCGAGATCAGCAGCGCGGAGATCGCGAAGGTCGCGCCGTTGGCCAGGAACGCGATCCAGGCGGGAGCCACCCCGAGCAAGATCGCTCCGATCGCCGGGCCGATGACGATGCCGAGATCCTGCACCGTGTGCAAGAGCGCGTTCGCCGGGCCGAGCCGGGTCTCACCGACCATGCGCGGGAGGAGCGCCATCGCCGCAGGCTTCTCCGCGCAACCAGCAGCCGAGGTCAAGGCGGTGAACGCGAGGACAAGCACCACCGGGCCGGCGCTTGCCACCGTCGCGGCGAGAGCGGCCATGACCAGCACGCGCAGGGCGTCACCGGCCAGCAATACGGTACGCCGCGGATAGCGGTCGGCCAGCGCGCCTCCGAACGGGCCAAGCAGCACGAACGGGAGAAGCCGACAGATGGTCGCGGCAGCGACCCAGCCAGCCGAGCGGGTCTCGCTATAGACGTATCCGAGCAGCGCGGCGTTGTACAGCCAGTTACCGATTTGCGAAGCGGCGCTGGCCCCGATCAGCGCGCGGGCACCGGGGATCGCCAGGACGTCTCGATAAGCCCGGGCCGTCGGCTCAGCCATCGCCTACGGCCGCCGATTCCCCGGCCCGGGTGCCCTCACCACCGTGGCCCTGATCCGCGGTGCTGCGGTGGAGGTCAGCGGCGCGGCCCAGCAGCGGCCGGCAGCCGAGCCGCTCAGCAATCTCGACGGCTTCGCCGATCGCGACGGCTGCGGCCTGGTCATCGCCGAGGTGGCGGAGGCGCTGGGCCTCCGCCCGCAGGTCCGCAACCGAGCCCACCAAGTCCAGCGCGGCGCGCACCGCCCGTTCGGCGTCCCCTTCCGCGGCCACGGGGGTGCCCCACACCGCCATCACCCCCCCACCGGAGCGCCGCAGTCACCACAGAACCGCTCGCCCGCCCCTAGGGACGCGCCGCACAGCGCGCACCTGTCCACCAGGCATTTATACCCTCAGGCCCGGCCCAGGCACATGGCCCGCGCCGCCACGGCGGCGGGCAGGCCGACCTGGGGCGAGATTTCCGCTCGGTAGGTGTACGCGACCACCGCCGATCCCCTCTGTACAAGTAAGACTCCCGGCGGATGTCGCCGAGAGCACGGGGGAGGAGAACACCATGCCTGGTCCTTCTGGCTACGAACCGCTCCCCGGCAGCGAGCGTCCGCAGCTTCCGGGCTCGACTCTGGTCGGTCCGGTCGCGAAGTCCGAGCGAGTCGCGGTGACGCTGCTCCTGCGGGTGCGCCCGGACGCCCCGCCTGAGCCCGATTTCGAGCACTGGCAGAACACGCCGCCCGGCCAGCGGGAGTTCTTGTCGGCCGAGGAGTACATGCAGACCTACTCCTCGACTGACCAGGACGTCCGGGCGGTCAGCGAATTCCTGGAATCCAGGGACCTGCGGGTGACCGAGGCCAGCGCCGGGCGCCGCCGCATCGTGGCCGAGGGCGACGCGGCCAAGGTCGACGCGGCCTTCGCGGTCAGGCTGAACAACTACCGGGCGCCCCGGACCCACACCCGGCGCCTGGCGCCCAGGCCGGAGGGCACACCGGACCTCGAGCACATGGACGAGGACCTGGTCTACCGGGGCTTCGAGGGGCCCGTCCAGCTGCCGTCTGAACTCATCGGGGTGGTCGAGACGGTCGTCGGCCTGGACAACCGCCAGCTCGGCCAGCCTGGGGGCACCGGCACCGGCGACCCGCTCAACGCGAACTACCTTTCGCCGGTCGCCGTAGCCCAGCTCTACGACTTTCCGAACACCGGCGCCGCCGGTCAGACCATCGGGATCTTCGAGGATGCCGGCGCTGGGGCCGCCTACAATCACACCGACATCACAGACTTCATCTCGAGCCTGCCCGCCGGATACAACGCCCAGCCGAGCCTGGCGGACATCGGCCTGACGGTTGGCGCGACGACGTACACGAACGACACGTCGCTGGTCACCAGCTCGCCGACCGGCGCGGTCGGCGAGTGCACCATCGACGTTTCCATCGCCGCGGCGGTGGCCCAAGGCGCCAACATCAACGTCTATTTCAGCGACGCGAGCGAACAAGGCTGGGAGGCGTTCTTCGATCGCGCCATCAACCCGCCCGCCGGCGACAATCCCCCGTCCGCCCTTACGAACAGCTGGTTTTCCATCTTCGGCGACGATCCCGGCCAGATCGGTGACCCATCGGCCTCGGGGTCGATCGCGCACTGGATGCACACGAAGCTGCGCAGCGCCCACACGCGCGGCATCACCGTGTTCATGGCCATCGGCGACTGGGGTTCCGCAGACCAGATTATCGACGGCAACTGCCACGTTGCCTACCCCCATAGCGATCCCGCGGTAACGGCGTGCGGCGGCACGATCGTCGGGAACATAAGCGCGACCGGATTCGAAGAGTTCGTGTGGAGTGAGGCGAATACCGGCTCGCAGTTCCAGAACTTCCCGTACGAATCGACCGGCGGCGGCGTCAGCGATAACCCCGGCTTCCCGGTGCCGCATTATCAGAAGGCGGCCGGAGTCCTGCCCGTCTCCATGAACGACGGGAACGCGCGCCGCGGCGTGCCGGATGTCGCCGGCATGGTCGCCATGGACGGCTTCTTCTTCGCCGGGCATGGCGGGCCGGGCCAGTACGGCTTCTTCGGGACCAGCCTGGTCGCCCCCCTCTACGCCGGCCTGACGGCTGTCATCAACGCGTTCCTGGGCCGCAGCACCGGATTCCTCAACCCGACGCTCTACCGGCACGGTCCGGCCATCTGCCACGACGTCCGGTTCGGCAATAACGACTCCGGTAACACGCCGGACGCGCCGGCCTACGTCGCCGGTCCGGGCTGGGATGCGTGCACCGGCTGGGGGAGCATCGACGGATCCCGGCTCCGGGCGGCGCTGGCTCCGGCGCCGATCATCGTCACCGCGCTGACCGGCGCCGGCGATTTCGGCCGCGTCTGCCTGAACTCCTTCGCCGACCAGATCCTGACCATCAACAACACCGGATTCAGCCTGCTGCTGATATCGGACATCACGTCGTCGTCAGCAGATTTCGTCCTGCCGTCGGTCGCCTCGTATCCCCTCGCGATCGGGCCCGGCGAAGCCATGGTCATCGTGATCCGCTTCCAGCCCACCAGCCTGGGCCCGAGCGGCGCCACGCTGACCATCTACAGCAACGATCTGCTCGGCCCGCACACCGTGCCGGTGTCCGGCGTCGCGCCCGCGCCCCGGCTGGTGCTGGCCATGGCCGACAGCGGGAACATGGGCGCGGCCTGCACCGGGTCGTTCGTCGATGAGCCGCTGATCCTGAACAACAGCGGGGCCTGCCTGCTTTCGGTCACCGACATCACCAGCTCGTCCGCCGAGTTCCAGGTGCCGCAGGTCACGTCCTATCCGCTGTCGATCGGGCCGGGAGAATCGGTACCGGTGCCGATCCGGTTCGCGCCAGTCAGCGTCGGTCCCGCTTCGGCGACCCTGACCATCATCAGCAACGATCCGGCCAGCCCGGCATCCATCGTGGTGACCGGTGAGGCGCCGTCGGGCCGGCTGGCCGTGACCGGCTCCACATTCTTCGGCGGCGTCGAGGCCTGCCACAGCGCCGAACGCACCATCTCGATCTGCAACGTGGGCGACTGCAAGCTGCACGTAACGAGCGTGCGGTTCCGGCACCCCAGCCGTCACTGGGAACTGGTCCACAACCCCTTCCCGGCCGCCCTCCACCCGGGCTCCTGCCTGAGCGTGGTCATCCGCTACAGGGCCACCGAACGCATTCCGCGATCGTGCGACCTGATCATCGACAGCGATGACCCGGCGACGCCGGTCTGGATGCTGGAGGTGCTGGCCTACACGATCTGGCCCGACGGCTGCTGCCGCAGGTGCTGCGCCAGCTGCCGGAAGGAACCGTGTGAACGGCGGCACTGCGAGCCTTCCTGCTGCCGGACCTGCTGCGAGGACCGCGATTTCGACGATGCGGATCTCGATCAGGCGGGGGAGCGTGAGCGGTAGGTGACGGGCATCTGCGCTGATGCCGTTGATCCAGCCGGAGCGCAACCGCACCGGGTCGCCCGGCCCGGTGGATGCCGGGCGGGCATGGCGTCGGTGATCCCGGTGACGATCAGCTCCATTTCCAGCTTGGCCAGGTTGGCCCCCAGGCAGTAGTGGCGGCCACGCGGCAACGGAATGTTGCCTCCTGGTCGCGGCCCAGATCACCGCCATACCCGCCGCAATCAGCCGACCGTAACGTTCCCGGAACGGTCCGGGCGTAGCGTGAGCTGCGTGGGAGGGGCGCGGCCTGCGGCGAGGCAGGCACGGGCGAGCGCTGAGCTTACCGTGCGCCGCCTCCCGCTGCCCGCCATCTTGCTGGGCGTGCTGGTCGTCCTGGCCGGCCTGTCCGTGCCGATCGGCATCGCGACCCGCAAGCCGTTCGACGGCCTCGTGCTCTTGGTGGTCTTGACCGCCGTTCTCGGGTGGCTGATCACCCGGCGCCAGCCAGGCAACCGGATCGGGCTGCTGCTGGTGGGCTTCTGCGCCCTGCTCGGCTTTTATGAAGAGGCCGCGAACTATGCGGTCCTGGACTACCACTTCCACCACGGGATGTTGCCACTGGGTTTCCCGGCCGTGCTGATCGCCTCGGAGCTGTGGCCCGTATGGTTCCTGATCCCCCCGCTGATCATCTTGCTGTTCCCCGACGGCACGCTGCCGCCGAGATGGCGGATGGTCTGCCGGGCCTACCTAGCGCTCTGCGCGCTGATCATCGCCATGTTGCTGGGCGGCGGGGCCTGGAAGGCGAGCGGTACCCGGATCGTGGTGCAGGGCAACGGGCAGCTCGTCCAGAATTCCTTCCCGCCCGGCGCGCTGGGCTTTGTGCTCGTGATCGCGTTCCTGGCCGTGCCGGTGTTCTGGGTCTTGTTCGTGGCCCGCCAGGTACTCAGCTGGCGGCGGGCTACCGGGGAACGCCAGGCCCAGCTCAAGTGGCTCATGGCGGGCAGCGTCGCCAGCGTCATCGGGCTGGCCGGGGGGTTCACGTTCCAGTCGGGGATGCTGAACACCATTTGCCTGGCCGTGGGGATCTTTAGCCTGCCGGCGTGCATCATCCTCGCCATCTTGAAGTACCGCCTGTACGACATCGACCGCCTGATCAGCCGCACGCTGTCCTACACCCTGGTCACGGGCATTCTGATAGGCGTCTACGCGGGCGTGGTCACCTTCGCCACCCGGGTGCTACCGTTCCATACCCCGGTGGCGGTTGCCGCCTCCACCTTGGCGGTCGCCGCGCTGTTTAACCCGCTGCGCCGCCGGGTGCAGCACGTGATCGACCGCCGGTTCAACCGGGCCCGGTACGACGCCGACCGGACCGTCGCCGCGTTCGCGGCCCGGCTGAAGGACGAGGTGGACCTGGACT
>Ga0187781_10000972_pt1 | contig 21424 bp, 16 predicted proteins | sample 0715_SJ02_MP02_2_FD_132447 | JGI IMG/M metagenome (GOLD analysis project Ga0187781, IMG submission 132447) | Tropical peat soil microbial communities from peatlands in Department of Meta, Colombia - 0715_SJ02_MP02_20_MG | ecosystem: Environmental > Terrestrial > Soil > Wetlands > Peat | place... | reverse complement strand
GGCACACCGATCGCCTGGGCCGCCGCCTCCGTAAGTCTGCCAAGAGTTGCACCAACAGCGACCAAGTCGGGCAATTGTTCCAGGTGCACCGGCAGGGCCTGCCACTTCCAGTTCCCTGCACTTGCCCAGCGTTGGTTCCGAAAATCAAAGGGAATGTACCCAACCTGGGAGCCGACCGAGTCGACAAACCGGCCCGTCAGTTGGTAATTGAGCCAGCCAGAGACAAACAATACTTTGTGCGTGTTTGCAAACTTCGCAGCCTCGTGCTCCTCAATCCAATTGAGCTCGGCTTCGCGCATAAAGTAATCAATCGTGCTGCCAACGCCGACTGCTTTAAACGCAAGTTTCCATCCCAGGCTGAGATTGCGCGTGTGGGTCGCGCGGCGTTGATCCAACCAAATGATGAAGGGGCGAAGCGGATGCCCCTTCCCATCGACGATGACCAACGTTCCGCGCTGCGCGGTGACGACCAGTCCTTTTATGCGCGGACGCAGCAACGCATTTTCTGTCCACAGACCCTGACATGTCGAGGCAGTGATTTGCCATAGGGCCTCAGCGTCGTGCTCTAGCCAACCTTCCTGCGAGGCAACGTATCCATTGAGGAGCTTTTGATGCTTTGCAACGATCTCTCCGCGCAAATCAAATAGCAGCGCACGCACGCTCTGCGTGCCGCAATCGATCGCCAGTATGAGTTCCTCGGAGGCCGTACTCACCGTCGACACATCCGCGCGCAGTCGCCTGGGGAGTTGCGCCAAGATCTCGCACTGCGAGCCGCAAATGCGGGCGCGCCAAACTGCCTTTTCGCGCCTCGGCATCTCTCGGTCGACGACCGGCAATTGCCGGCACTTTGTGGCCGGTACGCAGGGGCAACGCGGCACCGCGTCCTTCTTGCTTGCACGGGCGCCGAGCCACGAAAAGCCGGTATCAACGATCGCACCTTCATTGCAGTTCCCCGTCCCTTGCCTTGACCTCCTGGCCGCCGCAACGTGCGGATCCGAACGAAACCCTAGGGCGAGTGACCGGGCCGCCAACTGCTGCGATTTTTAAAGCGCAATCCTAGTTGGCCTGATACAACGTCACCACACAGGCGCCGCCCAGTCCCAAATTGTGCTGCAAGCCAAGGCGTGCAGCCGGCACTTGGCGTGCCCCCGCGCTACCTCGAAGCTGGTGGGTGAGTTCATAGCATTGCGCTAAACCCGTCGCGCCCAGTGGATGGCCTTTGGATAAAAGGCCGCCCGAGGGATTCGTGACGACCTTACCGCCATAGGAGTTCTCGCCGGCATCGATGAACGCCGCAGCCCCGCCCTCCGGACAAAGCTCGAGCGCCTCGTATGTGATCAATTCGTTTTGCGCAAAACAATCATGCAACTCCACAACATCAATTTCCCCCGGACCGATGCCTGTCTGTTCAAAGACGGAGCGCGCAGCTCGTCGACTCAAGCCATAGCCCACCACATTCATCATGTCGCCGCTATCGAACGTTTCCGGCGTATCGGTCGACATCGCCTGCGCCACAATGCGCACATCCGTTCGCAACCCTCGCGTTTTCGCGAAGTGCTCGGAAACCAGCACCGCTGCCGCCGCTCCACAGGTTGGCGGGCAGGCCATGAGCCGGGTCATCACGCCGGGCCAAAGCGCCGGTGCACTCAAAACGTCGTCCACCGTCAGTTCCTTGCGCAGCATTGCTAAGGGGTTGTGAACCGCATGCCGGCTTGCTTTCGCCCGCACCTTGGCAAATGCTTCCAGTGGTGTGCCGAACTTTTGCATATGGCGCAGTCCGGCACCCCCGAAATAGCGCAATGCCAATGGAAGCTGTGGCATGCCGACAAGATCATCGGTAACTCGATCAAAGACTTCAAAGGGGCTTGGCCGGTCGGTGAAAACTGCTCCTAACGCACCGGGATTCATTTGCTCAAATCCAAGCGCCAGCGCACAGTCAACCGCACCTGACTCAACCGCCTGACGGGCGAGAAACAGTGCGGTCGATCCGGTTGAGCAATTGTTGTTGACGTTGCATATCGGAATGCCCGTCATCCCAAGTTCATAGATCGAGCGTTGGCCGCACGTCGAATCACCGTACACATAGCCAACATAGGCCTGTTGAATCGAGGAAAATTCCACGCCCGCGTCCTGCAGCGCAAGCGTGCCGGCTTCGGCAGCCATGCGATAGTACGGTTGGCTGCTACCGGGTTTGGTAAAAGCGATCATGCCAACGCCGGCAATGTACGTTTTGCCCATGATGTCCCTACGATACTCCAGTGACCAGGGGTCACGTCGGACACTGGCTACCGGCGCCTCCAAGGTCGGCTCGCAAAGCTTGGACGGCTTTCGCCGCCGCGGTGCCCGACGCTTCTTTTAGACCCCGACCTTCTCCAGCAGTGTCAAAAGGGCCTTTTTCTCCGCGGCCGTAAGTTTGGCGGTTACGCGACGTTCGTGCTCGCGCACCCGCCGCATCGCGGCACCGAGCAAGGTTTCGCCTTCGCGCGAAAGGAAAATATGGTTATTGCGCCGGTCCGTGGTGGAGGTGCGGCGACTGAGCAATCCTCGGCCCTCGAGCTTGTCTAGCATCGGGACAATTGAGGATCGGTCCAAATGCACCGCATGCGCCAGCTTCGATTGCGTCGCGCCGGGGTTACTGCGCAGCACTTCGAGGACACTAAAGCTCGCGGGCGTTACGCCCAGGTCGGCCAGTTCGCGTTCAAAGTCTCGAAAGACCTTGATTTGCGCAACGCGCAGGTGAAAACCGACGAACTCGTCCAAAGACCCTAGACCGATCGTTCGTCTCGCGTTTTTCGGCATAGCTATCTGCTGGGTCAGCGCCATGTTGAAGACCAAAGAATAGATGTAAAACATATTGACGTCAACATATTTATCGGTAGACTAAAAGCCAAGGCCCTGGGCAAACTCGATACGTCGCCGCAGAGCAAGGCAACACCCACCCCACGCAAGGCCCTGATGGACGCCCAGATCGCTCTGCTGCTCGTTCAGGACGGCGTCACCAACGGCGCGATTTACGCACTGATGGCGCTGGCATTGGTACTGGTGTTCGCCGTAACGCGCATCATCTTTATTCCCCTGGGTGAGTTTGTCGCCTATGGCGCACTCACTCTAGCCGCGCTTCAGGCCGGTAACGTCCCATCCACGCTTTGGCTACTGATCGTGCTGACTTTGCTTGCGACCGTGCTCGATGTAACAGGGGCAGTCCGCGCGGGCAAGGCCCGGCGCATCCCTCGCATCGTTGCGCTGCACGCCCTGATCCCCACCTTTTGTGTTATCGGTGTCTGGGCGCTACGGCTCCAACAACCGGGGTTGCTGTTGCCAATTGCGCTGACGCTTTTGATCGTCGTGCCTCTGGGGCCGCTCGTATACCGGCTTGCCTTTCAACCAGTAGCGGATGGCACGGTTCTTTTCTTGCTCATCGTGGCCGTCGCGGTGCATTTGGTGCTCTTTGGCCTTGGGCTGTACTTTTTTGGCGCCGAGGGAACGCGAACACCCGCCTTCACCGAAGGTGCCCTGAACATCGGCCAAGCAAACATCCAGTTTCAGGCTATCTGGATCGTGGGCATCACGGTGGCACTGATCGGTGCACTTGGGTTCTTTTTTGGACGTACGATCTACGGCAAAGCGCTGCGGGCCACTGCCCTGAACCGAGTCGGCGCCCGCTTGATGGGCATCCCGACGCAGATGGCCGGAAAGCTCGCTTTCACCCTTGCCGCATTAATTGGGACTTTTTCTGGGGTGCTGGTCTCACCCATTACTCCGATTTATTACGACACTGGATTTTTGGTCGGCCTCAAGGGTTTTGTGGGTGCGATCATTGGTGCGCTGGCCAGTTATCCGCTTGCGGCTTTAGGCGCCCTACTGGTTGGTTTGCTCGAATCCTTTTCCTCTTTTTACGCCAGTGCGTTCAAAGAGGTGATCGTTTTCACCATGATCATCCCTGTGTTGTTATGGCGCTCCGTGCGCACTCGCGCCGCGACCGAAGAAGAGCAGTGATGTGAACCGTCGCCGCGGATTAAATTTGGCATTGTTTGCCGGCGCGATCGCCCTCGGCCAGCCATGGCTGCCGGAATTTTGGGTGAGCCTACTCAACGACGTCGGCCTGTATGCTCTTGTGGCCGTCGGGCTCGTGTTGCTCACGGGGATCGGTGGCCTGACTTCCTTCGGACAAGCCGCATTTGTCGGCATCGGTGCTTACGCCAGCGCCTATCTGACCACGGCACACCAGCTATCGCCGTGGGGAACGCTTATCGTCGGCATGGCGGTCACCACCGCGGTGGCCTTGTTCCTTGGTTTCGTGACACTGCGTTTGTCCGGCCATTTCCTGCCTTTGGGCACGATCGCTTGGGGCATTAGCCTGTTTTTTGTTTTTGGCAATGTCGAAAGCTTGGGGGGTCATACCGGCATCAGCGGAATACCGCCGCTTGATCTATTTGGCTGGCAGCTCAAATCCGGCCGTTCGATGTACTACCTGATCTGGGCGGCGGTACTCGCTGCCATCGTCACCAGCGAAAACATGCTCGACTCGCGCGATGGTCGTGCAATGCGCTCTTCGCGCAATCCGACCATGAGTCGCGCGATGGGGATCGACACCACCTGGTATCGCGCCGTACTGTTCATGATCGCCGCACAGCTTGCCTGCGTTTCCGGGTGGCTTTACGCGCACCTGCAGCGTTTTGTGAATCCCACGCCCTTTGGGCTCGGCGAGGGCATCGAGTACCTGTTTATGGCAGTGGTCGGTGGGATCTTCAATGTCTGGGGCGCTGTGCTCGGGGCCGCGTTCGTCACCTTGCTCAAGCACTGGCTGCAAGACCAGCTGCCAGGAGTGTTGGGTAATACGGGCAACTTGGAAGTTGTCGTCTTTGGCCTGCTAATGGTGCTCATTTTGCATCGTGCTCGCGAAGGATTTTGGCCCCTGCTGCGGCAGCGGCTGGGTGGACCGGAGAAGCCGCGCAACATTGAAGCGGCCGAAGCGCTACCGCGTCGGCCCCTGCCGCCCAAAGGCCGCATCGTGCTCGACGTCAAGGGTGTGACCAAGCTCTTTGGTGGTTTGGTTGCCAATCGGTCAATGAACCTTACTGTCAAGGCCGGGGAAATACTGGCACTGATTGGACCCAACGGCGCAGGCAAGAGCACGCTGTTTAACTGCATCTCGGGCATCACGCCACCCACGGAAGGCGAGATTCGCTTCTTGGGTGAACGCATCGATGACCTAGATTCGCTCACCATCGCGCGCCGGGGACTGAGCCGCACCTTTCAGCACGTTCGCCTAAATTCGAGCATGAGCGTCGTGGAAAATGTTGCAATTGGTGCCCATCTGCGCGGCCACAAAAATTTCCTGCAATCGGCCTGGCGCTTTGATCGCGAGGAGGAGCGCCGATTGCTTGCCGAAGCGGCCCACCAGGTGCGGCGCACTGGGCTGACAGAACAGATGTTCGAACCCGCGGGTGCCCTTGCCCTGGGCAAACAGCGAATTGTTGAGATCGCGCGGGCGCTGGCGGGGGACCCTTGCTTGCTGCTGCTCGATGAGCCAGCGGCCGGTTTGCGCTATCTGGAGAAAAGGGCCCTTGCCGAACTGCTCAGCCAATTGCGCTCGGAGGCGCTGGCAATTTTGCTAGTCGAGCACGACATGGATTTCGTCATGGGCCTGGCCGATCGCGTTGTTGTCATGGATTTTGGAGAGCATCTGGCCGAAGGAGTGCCTGAACAGGTACAGACCAATCCCAAGGTGGTGGAAGCCTATTTGGGGGGCGCCGAATGAGCGATCCGGCGGTTTTGCTCGAAGCGCGCGAGCTTTGCGTTTTTTACGGCGCGGTCGAGGTACTGCACCGAGTGCGGTTGCGCATTCGCGAGCATGAAATCGTTACGGTGATCGGTCCTAACGGCGCGGGAAAATCAACCTTGCTGTCGGCCCTTATGGGACTGCTGCCATCTCGCGGCGAAGTACGACACTTTGGTTCGCTTGACACGGGATTTACCCAAACCGAATCACTGGTCGATCGCGGCCTGGGATTGGTGCCCGAGCGGCGCGAATTGTTCGCGGAGATGACGGTCGCGGACAATTTGTTGCTTGGCGCGTTCTCGCGCTATCGGCGCGGACTGCGCGACCATCTCAATACCCTCGAACAGGTTTACCGCATCTTTCCTCGCCTGAAGGAACGTTGCACGCAGACTGCTGGCTTACTTTCGGGCGGAGAGCGTCAAATGCTCGCGATGGGTCGCGCCCTGATGGCTAAGCCCGGATTGCTTATGCTCGATGAACCCAGCCTCGGTCTGTCCCCCTTGATGACACGAGAGATATTTCGAGTCGTCACGCAGTTGCGCGAGCAGGGAGTGGCGGTGTTACTTGTAGAGCAAAATGCGCGCGCCGCCCTCAAAGTTTCGGACTATGGCTACGTGCTTGAGAACGGCGAAATTTCACTGGAAGGCCCCAGTGCCGAATTGGCCGATGACCCGCGTGTCATCGAGAGCTACCTCGGCCTGGGCGGGAAAAGCAAATCAGCCACGGCAACTCAAGGAGAAACCGCATGAATCTCAAAAATCTAGTAGCGGCGTTGATGGTGCTTGCCGCTGGCCCCGTGCTCGCCGACATTACGATTGGTGTGACCGTTTCGGCGACCGGCCCCGCGGCTGCGCTCGGCGGGCCGCAGAAAAATACCGTGACCCTGCTCCCGATCGCCGTGGCTGGCGAAAAGGTCAACTGGATCGTTCTGGACGACGCAACTGATCCTGCGAGCGCAGCGAAAAACGCTATGAAGTTCATAACGCAAGATCACGCCGACATCATTGTCGGTTCGTCGACGACGGCAAACACGGCGGCAATGGTCGACACCATTGCAGAGTCCAAGACACCCCTTTTGTCACTTGCACCCATTGACTTGCCGCCGGAAAAAGGCATATGGGTATTTCGCTTGCCTCAGCACAACGCATTGATGGCGAAAGCATTGATTGATCACATGAAGCGCAACGCAATTAAGACGGTCGGCTTCATTGGATTTGCCGATGTCTATGGTGAGAGCTGGCTAAAGATCGTCACGCCGATGTTTGAGGGCGCCGGAATCCGCCTGATCGCCACCGAGCGCTACAACCGAACCGACACCTCGGTTACGGGTCAGGTCCTTAAGCTTCTGGCAGCAAAACCCGATGCGGTACTTGTGGCCGCCTCCGGTACTCCTGCCGCCTTGCCGCACGCGACTTTGGTCGAGCGCGGTTACACCGGAAAAATCTATCAGACGCATGGCGCTCCTTCCAAGGCATTTTTGCAGGTTGGGGGAAAAAGCGTAGACGGTGCTGTGTTCGTGATTGGTCCCATGTTCGTTTGGGACCAATTGCCCGACTCGGCTCCGACCAAGAAGACCGCAGCCGAGTATGCGCACAGGTACGAGGAGAAGTATGGCGCCGGCTCCCTGTCGTCCTTTGGCGGTCATATGTGGGATGCTTGGACGCTAATTGAGCATGCCGTGCCGGTTGCGTTGAAGAAGGCGCAACCCGGTACCGAAGCTTTTCGTAGCGCCTTGCGCGATGCGATCGAGTCGGAACGAGAGGTAGTCGGCGTGCATGCCGTCTTTAATTTGAGTCCTAACGATCACTTCGGCCACGACGATCGCGCCCGTGTTCTGGTGCGAACGGAAAACGGCCGCTTCGTGTTACTTAGCGACAAGTAGGTCAACCATGGCAGGTGCGATCATGGACAAGGTTGTTCGCAATACCGACGAGCTATTCGTCGATCCGGACGTCATTCTTGAGGATCGCGCCGATGGCAGCCGGCGATTTCGCTCAAAGATCGCACTTGGATCGGAGTACGGACGATGCATCGGCGATTGGCTCGAACATTGGGCCAACGTCGCGCCGCAGCGACTTTTTTTGGCCGAACGCAATGCCGACGGCGGATGGAACACGCTGCACTACGGCCAGGCCTTGGACCGCGTCGGGCGCATTGCCACGTGGCTGCTCGAGCAGCGGCTATCGGCCGAGCGACCCGTGGTCATACTTTCCGACAACAGCATTGAACATGCGCTGCTCGCACTTGCAGCGATGCATATCGGGGTTCCCTGCTGTGCGATCTCGCCTGGCAATTCGTTGCTCTCCAAAGATCACGGAAAACTCAAGGCCAATATCGAGCTAACGCACCCGGGAGTCTTGTTTGTCGACACGCTGGAGTCCTTTTTGCCAGCGTTGTCGGCCGTAAGTTCGCTGCATGACGCTGTGGTAGTCGCGGGCAACCGCAGTCGATCTACCGCCGGGGCCATCAGCTTTACCGACCTGCAAGCAAATAGCGATCGAGCCGCCGTGCGGCGGGCCTTCGAGAAGATCACGCCCGATACGATTGCCAAGTTTTTATTCACCTCCGGGTCGATCAGCAACCCGAAGGCGGTCATCAACACACAGCGAATGTTGTGCTCCAGTCAAAAGGCCAGGGCGCTGATCTGGCCTTTCGTTACGAAAACACCGCCGATTTTGGTCGACTGGTTGCCCTGGAGCCACACCTTTGGCGGCAATCACAATTTCAACCTCGTGCTGCACTGGGGTGGCACCTTGTACATCGACGATGGCAAACCGACTCCCGCATTACTTGGCAAAACAGTGCGCAACCTCAAGGAAGTAGCGCCGACCGTTTATTTCAGCGTGCCGCGCGCGTACGACATGCTGGTGCCGTTATTGCGTGACGATGCCGAGCTGCGCCGTTCGTTTTTCAGCCGCCTGCAATTAATTTTCTACGCGGGGGCGGCCCTGCCTCAGCATCTGTGGGATGAGCTCGCGCGCATATCAGGTGAGGCTGTCGGCACCTCGATCGCAATGGTTTCCTCTTGGGGTTCTACGGAAACAGCACCGCTGGCCACCGACTGTCATTACCAGGCAACACGCTCGGGCGTAATCGGCGTGCCGGTGCCCGGAGTCGAGCTCAAACTGGTACCCGCAGCCGATAAGCTGGAGGTGCGGGTCAAAGGACCCAATGTATTCCCCGGCTATTGGAAGCAACCGCAACTTACACGCGAAGCTTTCGATGAAGAAGGCTTTTATCGGATCGGTGACGCAGTCGAGTTCGTCGATCCGAGTCGACCGCAATTGGGTCTATTGTTTGATGGCCGTGTCGGCGAGGACTTTAAGCTCCTAACCGGCACCTGGGTGCACGTGGGTTCCCTACGCGTTCGGGGCATTGATGCGATCTCCCCGATAGCGCAGGACATCGTTGTGACGGGCCATGACCGCGACGAGATCGGATTTTTAGTCTTTCCGAATTTTCCCGAATGCCGCAAATTCGCCGAACTGCCCAGCGATGCAACGATCGAGGCCGTGTTGACCCATCCCGCGGTCGTGCGCCGCGTGCGCGAAGGGATGACCATCTTGTCACAGCAAGGGGGCTCCTCCACCTACCCGGCGCGAGTGATGCTGATGGCCGAGCCCCCATCCGTGGAGGCGGGGGAGATTACCGATAAGGGCTATATCAATCAACGCATCGTGCGCATGCGCCGGGGCGATCTGGTGCAGTGGCTCCATTCCGATATCCCCGACAAAAACGTAATCACCGTACACGCACCCTAACGCAAGTTAACCCAACACCGCAGGGAGCCCAAGTGAGCGACTCGCTGGTCAAGACCGCATTCGACGGTTCCATCTACGCCATCACACTTGGTCGGCCGGCCAAGCGAAATGCTGTCAACGACCAGCTTCTCGCGGCGCTCGAAACAGCCTTGACCCAGCAGCCCGAACACGCGCGGGTCATCTTATTAGGGGCCGAAGGGGAACATTTCTGCGCGGGTCTAGACCTGTCCGAACATCAGCACCGCGACCCGTTCGGGGTGACTCGACACTCGCAATGGTGGCATCGGCTATTTCACCGGCTCGAACATGGCGGCGTACCCGTTGTGGCAGCGCTGCGCGGAGCCGTCATTGGCGGAGGATTGGAGCTTGCGGCCGCCACGCACGTGCGAGTGGCCGAACCCGACACTTTTTATCAGTTACCCGAGGGCCGCCATGGGATCTTCGTGGGCGGTGGCGCGTCGGTGCGCGTCGCAAAAATTATCGGACCAGGACGGATGTGCGAAATGATGCTTACCGGTCGTATCGTAAATGCCGAGGAGGGTCAGCGCTTGGGCTTGTCTCACTACCTGGTCGGCAAAGACCAGAGCGCTGACAAAGCTCGCGAATTGGCGCAGCGGATCGCACAAAACGCTCCGTTGGCCAACTGGGCAATGGTCACTGCGATCGACCGAATTCATGACATGGCAAGCGATCAAGGCCTATACGTCGAATCGCTTACCGCCGCGCTGACTCAAACGGGCCCCGAGGTGCGCGAGCGCATCGCCGAATTTCTTCAACGAAAAGGCAAGGGACCGCAACTATGAACGTCGACACGCTCGTCGCTATCGACACCCACACCCATGCCGAAGTGTCCTGTTGTCAGCCACCAGATCCCTTTGGGGAGGAATATGACCGGGCGGCGGACAAGTATTTTCGCAATAGTCGGCGTCCGACGATCGATGAAACGATCGCGTATTACCGACAACGCCAAATCGGCCTCGTCATGTTCACCGTCGATTCCGAGGCGCAAATTGGCCGCCGACGAATTCCCAACGAGGAAATCGCTGAGGCTGCGGCAAAAAACAGCGACATCATGATTGCCTTTGCCAGTATCGATCCACACAAAGGCCGGATGGGTGCGCGTGAGGCGCGCCGCCTAATCGAAGAAAATGGTATTAAAGGCTTTAAGTTTCACCCGACCGTTCAGGGTTTCCACCCGTACGACAAAATGGCTTGGCCGATCTACGAAGTCATCGCCGAACACCAGATGCCGGCAATTTTTCATAGCGGCCACTCCGGGATCGGCAGTGGGATGCGGGCCGGGGGCGGATTACGTCTGGAAAATTCCAACCCGATGCACCTGGACGATGTCGCGATCGATTTTCCCGACATGCAAATCATCATCGCCCATCCATCCTGGCCCTGGCAAGATGAAGCCTTGTCGTTATGCTTGCACAAACCCAACGTCTGGATCGACCTGTCGGGTTGGTCGCCGAAATATTTTCCTCCGCAGTTAATCCAGTACGCCAATACCCTGCTAAAGGACCGGATCCTTTTCGGGTCTGATTTTCCTCTGATCGCGCCGGACCGCTGGCTCAAAGATTTCGCGGAGGCGGGATTCAAACCCGAGGTGCATCGGCTCATCCTGAAAGAAAATGCGATGCGGCTGCTTCACCTCGGCACCAAGGAGTAAGCACATGCAACTTAACGATCTCAGCTGTGTCGTTACGGGTGGCGCGTCGGGGCTTGGTGCGGGCACGGTGCGACTTTTTCACCAGGCCGGCGCCCGTGTCGTGATCGCTGATTTAAATGTCACTGCCGGCGAACAGCTGGCAGCGCAGCTGGGCGCACGCGCCGTGTTTCAACCCACCGACGTGAGCAGCGAAGCCGACGCAAAGGCCTGTTGCAATCTAGCGTTTTCTCGTTTTGGCGGTTTGCACGTGCTGGTCAACTGCGCTGGCATCGGAATGGGCGAGAAAATCCTCGGCAAAGAAGGGCCCCACTCATTGGAAAGTTTTACTCGAACGATTCAGATTAATCTGGTTGGCACCTTTAACATGATTCGCTTCGCCGCCCAGGCGATGAGCCTGAACACGCCTTCGGCCTCTGGCGAACGGGGCGTAATTGTCAATACGGCATCGATAGCTGCTTGGGACGGTCAAATCGGGCAAGCCGCTTATTCGGCTTCCAAAGGCGGCATCGTCGGCATGACGCTGCCCATCGCACGTGAGCTCGCGCGCAGCGGTATTCGCGTCGTCACCATCGCCCCAGGTCTTTTTCAGACACCGTTGATGAGCTCCCTGCCCGCCGAAGTGCAAGAATCTCTGGGCAGATCCGTACCCTTCCCCGCCCGCCTCGGCCGTCCGGAGGAGTTCGCTGCGATGGCTCGACATATTGTCGAAAATGAAATGCTGAACGGCGCATCGGTCCGATTGGACGGCGCACTTCGAATGCCACCGCGTTAGCTGATATGCAGCAGTACAACGCCCCACTGCGGGACCTGCAGTTCGTCTTGGAGGAAATTGCCGATCTTCGCGGTATCGAACGGCTTCCCGGCTGCGAAGAAGTGAGCTCCGAGCTCGTCTGGGCCATTTTGCACGAGGCAAATAAATTCGCAAGCGGCGTTCTCGCGCCACTGAACGCAATTGGCGACCGAGTGGGTTGCCGCTGGTCCGAAACGGGCGTTACCACCGCCCCGGGCTGGGCCGACGCGTATCGTCGTTTCCAGCATGCCGGGTGGGTCGGTTTGTCGCTGCCCAAGGAATTTGGCGGTCAAGGCTTGCCCAAACTCGTCGCCACCGCAGTTTGGGAAATGTGGTTCTCTGCCAATATGGCTTTTGCCATGGCACCACAACTAAATAACGGCCAAGCGGCTGCACTGTTGCTCGCGGCCAGCGACAAGTTAAAGGCGATCTACCTTCCCAAGCTGGTGAGCGGCGAGTGGGCTGGCACGATGAATCTGACCGAATCGCAAGCTGGGTCGGATCTGGCCGCTACCCGCATGCGAGCCCAAACCCATGACGACGGCAGTTTTCGACTTTTCGGCCAGAAGATCTTTATCTCTTATGGTGATCACGACCTAACGAGCAACATTATCCATCTCGTTTTGGCCCGCTTGCCCAACGCCCCGCCCGGCGTAAAAGGAATCTCCCTGTTCGTGGTCCCCAAATACCTGGTTAATGCCGACGGGACGCTTGGGGAGAAAAACGACGTTCGATGCAATGCGATCGAACACAAAATGGGCATTCACGGGAGCCCTACTTGCACGATGAGCTATGGCGAGGCAGGCGGTGCCGTCGGTTTTTTGATTGGTGAACCTAATCGCGGCCTTGAATACATGTTCATCATGATGAACGATGCGCGCTTCGGGGTGGGAGTTCAGGGCTTTGCACTGGGGGAGATCGCATACCAGCAGGCCTTGGCCTACGCTCGTGAACGCGTGCAAGGACGTGACGCAGTCAGCGGTATCAGCAACGTGCCAATCATCCGTCATCCGGACGTCAAGCGCATGCTACTGGCGATGCGTTCGCGTGTCATGGCCGCACGCATGCTCGCCTATACCCTCGCCGGCTGGCAGGATCTCCAACATTATGCGCCCGATCCGTCGGTCGCAAACAAATGCGGCCGCTATGTGGACCTACTGATGCCCGTGGCTAAAGGTTGGAGCACGGAATTGGGAAATGAAACAGCCGATATTGCCATTCAGATCTTCGGCGGATCGGGTTACGTCGAGGACACGGGAGTTGCACAGATCCGCCGCGATGCGCGCATCATGACCATCTACGAAGGAACAACGGGCATACAGGCAAACGACCTGCTCGGACGCAAAGTGCTGCGCGAGGGCGGCGAAACGCTCAAATTATTGATCGGTGACATGCGCGGCAGCGTCGTCGAACTTCTGGCGGATCCCGAGACTCGGGGTTTGGCCGTAGAGTTGACCGCCGGTCTCGACGTTCTTGAAGCCACCACGCAATGGATTCTTGCCAATGGGCGCGAACACCTTGCCGATGTGCTGGCTGGTGCAGTTCCGTACTTGCACTTGCTGGGTACGGTTTGTGGTAGCTGGCAATTGGGTCGGGCTGCGCTTGCAGCACGAAAAAAGCTCAAGACGAGCGAGGACGCGTATTACCGTGGGATGATCAGTCTGGCGCGATTTTGGTTCACGCACAACGCAACGCAAGTGCCGTCTTTGGGTCGGATCGTTCGTGAGGGTGGCGCCGCGGTGACCGGCTTTGATCTGCAGACGCGTCCTTGCCGCGCTGTGTAGCGCATTTGGCTCATTTGGATACTCAAGACCGGCCAGAGCCCGTAACAGTTGTCTATGACATCGGCAAGCGTCCCATCATGTAAAACTCATCGTTCGGGCGCATGTTAGTAAGATTCGCCATCCGATTGGAGAGTCCAAAAAATGCGGCGATGGCGCCTATATCCCAAACGTCCTCGTCACTAAAACCGTGGTTTCGTAGGGCGACGAAGTCGCCCTCTCCAATGGCGTACGACTCAAATGCCACTTTCATCGCGAAGTCGAGCATCGCCTTTTGGCGCGGTGAGATATCGGCTTTGCGGTAGTTGATTGCCACCTGGTCCGCCACCAATGCATCTTTGGCGCGAATTCGCAAAATCGCGCCATGCGCGACGACGCAATATTGACACTGATTGGCGCTGGAGGTGGCCACGACAATCATCTCACGCTCGGCTTTGGTGAGGTCGCTTTTCTTTTCCATCAGGGCATCGTGATACGCAAAAAACGCCCGAAATTCCTCCGGTCGATGAGCCAACGCAAGAAATACGTTCGGCACAAAGCCCGATTTTTCCTGTACAACGCGAATGCGAGCTCGTATATCCTCGGGCAGATCTTCCACCCGGGGCGCTGGGTAACGGCTGATCGGCTGCTCCATCGTGGCCTCCCTGGTAAATTGAGAAAATTTCTTGCACCATATCACCGTCGTGCTCATCGCGGAAACGAGCAGCCGCTACCATCCCAGACCACAGAGCATTCGCCTCGTACTCGCCATGCAAGAAGCTTTGAGCGTCCTCATCCTTGGGTAGCGGGTAGAATCTCGAAGGGCAAAGCCTTCGTGTCGCAAATTCGAACTTTGGCTTTTCCTCTCTTTTGGCCATCCAACGCCTGTCTGTCAAGTCGCGGATTTCTCGTGTCTTTGCGCATCGCATGCCTGGCAGCTCGGCTTGCGAACTAGGCCAATACGATTTCGCTACGAGCGTCATTGGCAAGCGGCCGATGCTTTCGCACCCGAACAAATTCCGACACGCAAGTTGGGCACATGCGTTCAAACCCGTCGGTGGCGCTTAGGCGCGATGCGACGACCCAAGGCGGTACGTCGAGTTCCTCGCGCAAGATGCCAGAGAACCACCGACCAAGCCTTGCAATGTGCCCAAAGTCGTCGCGATCTTGCCACTTGCTGCTCGTCCGGTAACGGCACAGAGACCGTTGTTTCGCAATGGTCTTTACTGTGCTTTTAGCGTGGGGTCAAAGAAATGCTGCCGGAACGTGCCGCCAGGAGGTGTCGCGAACGAACTCAAGTGCGAACTTCTTTTCAGCGAGCCGCCTTTCCCTTCCACTAATAAGTTACTAACATCTGCCTGACTTTTTATCGGGTTGCGGCTTGCCCCAGGTGCTACGCGGTGGCTGCGGCTGCTCGCGGCGTTTTTCGGCGCAAAATTTTGCATGCGTACGGTAGCCGCCTTTACGGTTGTGTGCTTCACAAGTGGTGAAAGCGCAGGAGGTTTTTTGTCAACATGCATGCTGTTTTCGACGACCCCAATCTGCCAACGCCCTCCTTTGTAAAACATCGCAAACTGATTGCGTGGGTCGCTGAAGTTGCGCGACTTGCGCAACCGGATCGAATTGTCTGGTGTGACGGTTCCCTGCAAGAATATGACGCACTTTGCGACGCGATGGTGCGCACAGGCACCTTGCTTCGGCTCAATGCGACCCTGCGGCCAAACTCCTATCTCGCGCGTTCGGACCCGGACGATGTCGCCCGCGTCGAAGATCGAACGTTTATCTGCACCCGCAACGCGGTCGATGCCGGTCCGACCAACAATTGGATGGATCCGCAGCAGATGCGATCCACCCTGCGCGAATTATTCTCGGGCTGCATGCGTGGTCGCACGATGTTCGTAATCGCCTTCTCGATGGGTCCGTTGCATAGTCCGATAGCCCAGACCGGAGTCCAGTTGACCGACAGTCCTTATGTCGTTGCCAGCATGCGGATCATGACGCGCATGGGACGCCTCGTCCTCGAAGCACTTGACACCGATGGCGCATTTGTCCCTTGTCTACATTCGGTGGGTCGACCCCTTGCGCGCGGGGAAGAGGACGTTTCTTGGCCGTGCAATCGAATCAAGTACATCGCGCACTTTCCCGAAACACGTGAAATATGGAGCTTCGGTTCGGGTTACGGTGGAAACGCGCTGCTCGGCAAAAAGTGCCTTGCATTACGCATTGCATCGTACATGGGACGTGAGGCCGCGCACGATGGATCGGTTGGTTGGTTTGCCGAGCACATGCTCATTCTTGGCGTTACGTCACCGCGCGGCCGCAAATACCACATTGCTGCGGCATTTCCATCGGCTTGCGGAAAGACCAATTTCGCTATGTTGATACCACCCGCATCCTTTGCCGGGTGGAGCGTCACTACAATAGGAGAAGACATCGCATGGATTAAACCGGGCCCTGACGGCACATTGCGGGCAATTAATCCTGAGGCTGGCTTCTTCGGTGTCGCTCCTGGAACCGGCGCTGCGACCAATCCAAACGCGGTCGCAATGCTGCATGCGAACGTGCTGTTTACGAACGTGGCGCTGACAGATGACGGCGACGTGTGGTGGGAAGGCTTCGGCCCAGCGCCGGCGCATGCGATCGATTGGCAGGGAAAGGATTGGACACCAGACTGCGGTCGCAAGGCGGCGCATCCGAACGCGCGATTCACGGTGGCGGCTGCTCAGTGCCCGTCAATTGACATCGATTGGGAGGACCCTTCGGGTGTCCCGATCGATGCCTTTGTTTTTGGCGGGCGCCGGTCATCGACCGTTCCCCTCGTCACGCAAGCACGCAACTGGGTCGAAGGCGTGTATATGGCGGCAACGATGGGCTCAGAGACGACGGCGGCACAGGCAGGCGCCTCGGGTGTGCTGCGTCGCGATCCTTTCGCCATGTTGCCATTTGCGGGCTATCACATGGGCGATTACTTCGGCCATTGGCTGCAACTTGGGGAGCGCTTGGCGGCAAATGGCGTCTCGGCGCCAAAGATCTTTTGTGTGAATTGGTTCCGCCAGGACGAACAGGGGCGCTTCGTTTGGCCCGGCTACAGCGAAAATATGCGCGTACTTGAGTGGATCGTCGCGCGAATTGAAGGCGATCGCGGTGGCGTCGAGAATTTGTTCGGAATAAGTCCGAGTTTTGAGGACTTGCGCTGGGATGGCTTGGCTTTTGATCGCGACAGCTACGGCAAATTGATTTCGATTGATCGCGCCGATTGGCAGCGAGAATTGGTGTCTCACCGCGAGCTTTTTGATCGACTCCACGACCGCCTTCCATCCCCGTTGGAGCAAACGCGCCAGCTCCTGGCTCAAAGGATCAGCGAACTCTTATCTCGCGGGTAACGCTGCCGCGGTCGCTAGCCTTGCGTGCGGCGCTGGACTACTCCAGAAACGCCCGGATCTGCGGTGCGACCTTCTGGATCTCATACAGACCATCCAAATGGCCACCATCGGTATCGATCTCCGCCCATTGGACCGCAGTGCCCTGCGCCCGTAGTTCTTCATAAGCACGGCGCGAATACGACGGAAGCATAATTCGGTCGCTAGTGACCGAAATCAAAAGCGTGGGAGCGCGAATTGTCTTGATGGAACTGCCGCCTTCATCGATGTCGTATATCCGACAGGCCCGCACCAGATGAACGATGTGAGCTGCCTCCGCAAAACGGCTGCGTTCAAGTGCAAGCGCATCAAGAAAGCGCTCCACTTCATACAGGTTCTCCGGCGCCCCAAGAGGATCGGCACCGGGATTTGCCCAGTTGCGGCCAAACGTACGCTGCGCCCAACCGGGTGCCCGCGACGTCAGGGTGATGATTCGCAAAGATTGCTGTAAACCTTCAACCGGCTCCGGACCGCCGAAATAGTTACCTGCCTTCCAATTCGGATCCAAAAGAATCGGCAGGGCCCAAACATCAATTTGGGCGATGAAATATGGCTCGGCGTGGAGACCGGCACCGATTGCCGAAATGAGCTTCTCCACCAAGTCAGGGTACTGGGCACCCCACTCAAAGACTTGCATCGCACCCATCGAGGGGCCCGCCACGCATTTGAGTCGCTTGATACCCAAATGATCCAGCAGCGCTTTTTGGACGCGAACGATGTCGCGTATCGTTACTAACGGAAAGTTCGTGCCATATGCCCTTCCTGTTTCGGGATCAATGCTTGCCGGTCCGGTGGTAATCACCATCGGATCTTTGGCACCAACATTGCACAACGTATCGGAACTGACCACAAAGTAGCGATCGGTATCGATCGCTTTGCCCGGTCCGATGATGGCGTCCCAGTAGCCTGGCAGGGGATCGTCCGATCGGTACTTGCCAGCGCAGTGTGAATTTCCTGAGAAGTAGTGGCAGACCAGTATTGCATTATCGGCGCTCGCGTTGAGCTGACCGTAGGTCTCGTATCCAAGTCGGACCTCTTTAATGCGCCGCCCACTTTGCGTCGCAAAATCCGCTATACGAAAGGCTCTCTTTTGCGCCAACATGGTCTTGGTCGCCTTCCTTTGTAGGGTGTCGTGCTGATATCGTGCTACTAGTCTTGCGGCATCATTACGCTATCGCTCTTAGCTAGGTGGCGCTAAATGCTACACACTCTTTGGTGAACTCGCGACGCTCAGTAAAAAAAGCTGCAACCAAGACGGTAGCGAGAGAAGATGTTTTCGACGCATTTATGCTGATTTTGTCTGCGTCGGCCGCGCGGCTTGCGATATTGCCGCGGGCGACGCCCCTTTGTTGCACGGCATCCCATTGTGTGCGATTCGGACATAACCGCGCGGGCACTAAAGATACCGTCGCGCCTCTCGATGCGAGGTGCCGCCCGGGCATCTGGCGACGAGCGCTGCTAGGGTAGCAGTGCCCGCGCTGCGGCTGCGCCTCGTTACAAAGCATCGGCCCAATCCATTGTCTTTTTTGGTCTACAGCGGTATCGCGCGGGTTTCCCCATGCCGCAGTAGCCAGACCGATTCGGACGAAAGACCGCGCTCACGTAAGGCCGCAGCCAAGTCTTGAGGTGGTTGATCGAAAGGCTCCTGGGTAAGCGCAAAGGTGCCCCAGTGAACCGCCACTGCTTGCTTGGCGCCCAGATCCAGCATCAATTGCACTGCTTCCGCCGGGTTAATGTGCATGTTCTTCATGAAGCTGCGCGGCAAATACGCGCCAATGGGCAAGGCGAGAAAATCCACCGCTCCCAGCCGATGTCGAATGGCCGCGAAGTCCGCGCTGTACCCCGTGTCACCCGGAAATAAAAAGCGCCATGCCGCGGCATCAACACGCTGCCACACCAGCATATACCCTCCCCACAAGGAGGCATTGGTATCCCATGGGGTTCGCCGACTCCAATGCTGCGAGGGAGTAAAGTGCATTTGTAGACCGCCACCCAGTGTCGCCAGGCCCCACCACGGTAGTTCAGTCACCTGATTAATGTTGCGAGAGTCAAACCACGGTTTCAGGCCTGAAGGTACGAAAAAGCGCGGTCGCTGTCCGCTGCGAATCAAGCGCGCGATCGTGTCGTGGCACAAATGGTCGTAGTGATTGTGTGTGATCAGTACCGCGTCAATAGGGGGCAGCTGTTCCGCGGTAAGCGGAGCTGGTACACGCCGTGGTGCGCCAACGCGACCGTATGGTCCAGCAAATCGGGCCAAAGTCGGATCCAGCAAGATATTGAGTCCGGCAACTTGCAGCAAGATTGATACGTGCCCGAGCCAAGTTATGACTGGGTCATTCTGGCGTCGGGCGATGCGCCCATGATCGAGCGCGACGCTCCAGTGTTGAGCAAATTTTCCATAGCCGCCGAGAGGTTCGCGCAACGGCCGAAAATCGCCCCGCAGTGATCGCCAGACCATTTCATACCAAGGAAAATGTCCAATAATGACGCTTTGGTCGCTGTTGCTAAAGCTCTGGCTTTGACGACGTAAGTTCATCGGATCCCCAAGCAAGCGCAAACGGCGACGCGATTTAGGATATGTCGGTCGTGCACTCTAACCCGCAGAGTAACGCGGCAAAACCGCTGTTGGCACCTGCTGATATCGCGAGGTTCCGGCGCATTAGATGGGAACAAAGCGTTGGAACCCAAGCGCCCAGCGAACAGGTTCATGTCGCGTTTCTGTCTATAAAATTGCAATTGGCGCCGCGGGTGAGGCGATGTGCGCCAGTTCGGCGGCCAACTACCTTTCGTTTTGAGGTGGCAGGGAACATCCTATGAGCACTACTCGTTTGATGCCCACAACCGGCGCCCAGGTGCTTTCGGTGCGCAGATTTGTGCTCACGCTCATCACGGCGACCTCGTTGGTCGGTTGCGAACCCGTACTAAATAACCCGCATCCCATCGGTTCGGAAGCGACAAACACGATGTTTGTGCCGTTTCGTACGCGCTCACCGAAGTACCTTGACCCAACGAGTTCCTACTCTAACGACGAAACCCCTTTTACCTACGAGACGTACGAGCCCTTATACGGCTACCATTATCTGAAGCGGCCGTACGAACTCGTTGGGCGTGCCGCCAGGGAGGTTGCTCGCCCACGCTACCTGGACAGGTTGGGCAACGATTTACCGCAGGACGCTGCGGGAGAGACGGTCGGCCAAACCATACTCGACATCCAGATAAAGCCAGGCATTTTGTACGCGCCACACCCTGCCTTCGCCCGCAATAGCAAGGGCGAATATGTCTACCATGCAATGGCCCGCGCCGACGTTGCCAATAAGCACCAGATCGGTGACTTTGTACAGACTGGCACGCGCGAGCTCGTCGCTGATGATTATGTCTACGCAATTCGGAGACTGGCCACTCCAAGGGTGAAGTCACCTGCTTATTCGACGATGACCGACTACATTCTTGGTTTGAAGGAATACGGAGACCGGATCGTGCGCATTGATCGCGAGCTGCGAAAAAATCTCGCACCGACCGACCGCGACCTACCGTTTCTCGATTTTCGTCAATATTCGTTCCCCGGCGCGGAGGCTATCGACCGCTACACGCTACGCGTGCACTTGAAAGGCAAGTATCCACAGTTCAAGTACTGGTTAGCGATGACTTTTTTTTCGCCGATTCCGTGGGAAGCCGAGAAGTTTTACTCGCAGCCCGGCATGGCCGAGAACAACTTTACTTTGAATTACTGGCCGGTCGGCACCGGTCCGTTCATGCTTACCGAATATATCGAAAACCGCCAGCACGTACTTCAGCGCAATCCCAACTATCGAGGCGAACCCTACCCTTGCGAAGGTGCCCCGGGCGATCGCGAAAATGGCTATCTCGTCGACTGCGGCAAACCGATTCCGTTTGTCGACAAGATCGTTTTCGACATCGAAAAGGAGGGCGTTCCGCTGCAGGCGAAGTTTTTGCAGGGTTATTACGATTCACCGGCGATCGAGCGCCTCGACTACGGCACGAGTCTGCTTGTAGCGATGGGAGACGACAAGGCAAAGGAAAAAGAGTATCGGGAAAAGGGCTTACGGCTGCCCACCACGATCGAGGCAAGCAACTGGTATATCGGCTTTAACTGGCTTGACCCGGTGGTAGGCAAAGGAGAAAGCCCAGAGCAAGCTGGACGAAACCGCAAATTGCGCCAAGCGCTGTCGATTGCGATCGACTGGGAGGAGCAAATCGCGATATTCGAGCGCGGCCAAGG
>Ga0187781_10000971_pt1 | contig 21425 bp, 16 predicted proteins | sample 0715_SJ02_MP02_2_FD_132447 | JGI IMG/M metagenome (GOLD analysis project Ga0187781, IMG submission 132447) | Tropical peat soil microbial communities from peatlands in Department of Meta, Colombia - 0715_SJ02_MP02_20_MG | ecosystem: Environmental > Terrestrial > Soil > Wetlands > Peat | place... | reverse complement strand
TCGCGGCAGATGATTGCGGCATTCGGCAGAATCTGTGCGGGGCGGGGGGCTTCTGTCAACATGTTGCCGGGCGGCGACGTAAGGATCGTTGGCAGGCGGGATTGCAGAAACCAGGAACTGCGGCCGTCCAGGTCAGAACTTACTCAGTTCGGCCGCTCGGGAAACGCCCTAAGTTTCTCGCAGCGTCTCGGTTGCAGCGATCGGATGAGTTTTCTCAATCCTCCTCGGCGACTTTTCGCGCACATCCGACCAGTCCGACGCACTTTTCGGACGGAATCGCTTCGACTTTCGAGAGCTATAGTTGGCTGGTTGACTTGCGGCTCCATAATTAGGAGCGAGTTCACAGCGCCGGGGGGAAATGGTGCTTTGAACGGACCTGAAGCGTAGTTAAGGATTAAAGTTCCATGGCTCGAAAAGACGCGTTGTTGCGGCTTCACGAACGGTTGGTCGCCAAGCGCGACTCGCTTCGCAAGAAGCTCGCCGACGATTTGAATCACACCCAGGTTTCCACTGCGGGGGACGAGGCCGACGCCGCCAACGACGGTGCCCAGGTCGAACTCAACACGCAGTTGGCGGCCCTGGAGAGCCGGGAGCTCGTCCAAGTCGAGCGTGCCATCGATTTGATTCGCCGCGGACGTTATGGTATCTGCGAGGTTTGCGACCAGCCGATTCCTATCGAGAGATTGAAGGCTTTGCCCTTTACCCCGGTTTGCGTCACCTGCCAGCGGCTTCAGGAACAACTGTCGCGCGGCGGAGATGAAGAAGGCGCGGACTGGGAGTCGGCCTTCGAGCTTGAGGGGCGTCTGCGGGATCGCGAGTTGACGCTAGGTGACATCGACATCGCGGACTGAAACATGGTACGCCTGCTCCCTCTGCGGTGGAGCGTGCCGACGCTGGTGCTGGGAATCGCCCTTGGTCTGGGAATTGCCTCCCGACCGCTCAGCCGCCCCGCTCACGCGCGTTCCGACGATAAATCGCTGGCGGACGCCGCGGCCCTCGATCGGGGCAGTTCGCCGCTGGTCCAGACGAGCCGCCAGCTTGCCCGTGTCGCCGCCGAGGTGACGCCAAGCGTCGTCCATATCGAGAGCAAATTCCAAACGTCGGAGCAGCGTCTTGTCGAGGAGACCGGCTCCGGCGTGATTGTCACCAGCCCCACGGTCCCCGGTTACTACATCGTCACGAACCGCCATGTCATCGGCGACGCGGCGACTCTCGATCAGGTTTCGATTCGATTGCGCGACGGTCGTTCTTTTCATCCGACGCAGAAATGGTTCGACCGCGAGACGGACCTGGCCGTCTTAAAAATCGACGCAGATAACGCCAAGCCGATGCCCTGGGGAAACAGCGACCGGCTGGAAATCGGTAACCTGGTGCTGGCGGTCGGCAGCCCGTTCGGATTGAGCCAGTCGGTGACGATGGGAATCGTCAGCGCGCGAGGCCGCGCGTTGCACTTGGGGAATCGCAGCGACCTGGTCAACCAGGACTTCATTCAGACCGACGCGGCGATCAACTTTGGAAACAGCGGTGGACCGCTGATCGACGTCGACGGCCGGCTGGTCGGCATCAACACGGCGATCGCCTCCAACAGCGGCGGCAACGACGGCATCGGTTTCAGCATTCCGAGTAACCTGGTTCGCCGGGTCGTCTACGACCTGTTGGAGCGCGGACAAGTCCAGCGGGCGTACCTCGGCGTTATGCTCGACCCGGACTTCACCTCCGACAAGGCCCGGGAGCTCAAGCTCGATCGAGTCCGCGGGGCGAGGATCACGCAGATTTATCAGGGTTCGCCGGCCGCCCGCGCGGGCCTGGTTGTCGACGACGTCGTGCTCTCCTTCGACGGTGTCGACGTCCTCGATGAGAATCACCTGATCAACCTCGTCAGCCTGACGCAAATCGGCCGCAAGGTCGCGCTCGTCGTCTTCCGTGACGGCCGAAAGTTGTCGATCGAGGTGAATCTCTCGAACCGGCAGGAGATGGATCAGCGCTCCGAAGCGCCGAGCCACCCGGCAATGGGCTCGCTGATCAAGCCGCTCGGCCTGACGCTCCACGATCTTTCAAGCGACCTGGCGACCCAACTCGGATTTTCGGAAACCACGCGCGGACTTTTGGTCCTGAGCATCGACCCCCGCAGCTCCCTGGCGGGAAGTGTGGATGTCTACGACGTGCTGGAAGAGGTCGCCCGCGCGCCGGTCACCAGCGTGGTCGACGTTCGCCGGGCCCTGGAGAAGACCGGCAAGGGCGAAGTGCTCCTGCGGTTTAAGCGCAAAAGCGGTACGGGGTCTCGTAGCCACATTGTGGTGTGGCGCCAATCTTAAAGCCGCGGCGCTCTTCTCGTCGTTCGATCGAGGCAGCGGCCACCGAACGATTCGAGAAATGCCCGATTGCGGCGCCGATCAAGAGCGGCAGGCTCCAGATCTCGGCAAAGCTCGTCAAAGAGCGATAGCGGTCGATCGGATAGTTGGTCACGCAAGCGGGGATGATGCCGACGAACGGCACGATGGCCAGAAACGCGACAAACAAGAACGGCCAGTTCCGTGTGCGCCAAAATAGCCCGAACGCAGCCGCGCCGGTCAACAGCAACGGAACGTGGATCCATGTCCTCCAGAAACCGCTCCGGAAGCTCGACCACGCGAGCTCGAAGAATTCCCGCGGATGCCGGCGGATGATCGTGCGGGCCACGCACGTCAGCACCTCGTCCGCTTCGAAGGGCTCTTCTTCCGCGCTCGCGCCATAGACGACCGTGTAGGCGGGAACGGCAATTTGCCAACAATTCGCGTCAGCCGCACCCGCGTCAAACGGAATTCGTCGAGTCTCGCGCGCCTTGCCGATGACCAGCTGCGCATATCGTGAAAGACTGGGGTCGGCGAAAGCACCAGCATCATCCGGATCGGCGACTTCGAGCGCCGTCGTCATCAGATTCATGCCGGTAAACGCGTGCTGGCGAAAATGACCATGTTGCATACGATTCCACGTGCAATGCAGCGCAATAGCGCCCATGAAGAGCACCGCCAGGCTGCCGGCCCGCCAGCATGCGATTCCCAACCCATCACGACGCCGGTGCCAGAACCAGACGCAGCCGATCACCGCCGTGAAGACAACACTCGCAGGCCGAGCGAGAACCAGAAGGGTCAAACACGCGACCATCGCCAAGCCGCGCGTGCACCCGGGCCGCGCAAGATAGGCGCAAAGCGACGCCAGGAGTAACAACAGCAACGAATAGCTGAGCGGCTCCGACAAAATCACATCGAGGTAGCCGCTCATTCCACTCGACCAAAGCCCGCGCGACGCGTCGAAGCTCGCAGCAGCCAGGATGAACGGAGCAGCCATCCACCAAGGCATGAACGACGTCAGCCACCAGGCACAAACACACACGCTAACAAGGAGGAGCAGTTTCCAAGCGCGCACCGCGTTCACATAGCGGTGCGACGCTCCCCAGTGGGCGATCGTCCGATGCTCTGCCGGCACGCTGCCGGTCCGCGGCTCGTTCCGATTGGAATCAAACAGGGCGATCCATCGGGCGGTCAACGGCGTCCGGATCCGCCAGTTCTCCACGTAGCTGCGTGAGTCAGGACACGTGATCAGGCAGTTCCAGTCTGGGATGAGTGCCAACGCCAACCCGAACTCAACGGCCAGAACGACGACCGTTCGCCACGCAACGCTGGCGGGGACGACGAACGTAAATGCCGACAACGATCGGACGAGCAGCTTTGGAAGCGCCTGAGACGTGGTCAGCGGAATCGAGCGATTGCCGATCGCCAGAACTAAACCGACGGTCGCGAGGAAGGCCGCCGGAATCCAAAACAGAAGTAGCTTTCTTCCCAGCACCGGCGGCATTTTCCCGGGAACCACGAGCACAGCGATCGGAATCGGCGTATGCGGACTCGCTGCGCTTGCCTGCGGCGACCAGCGGACGATTCCACGATCGGCATCGATCCAATAACGTCCTGCTTGACGCACGACCTCCTCGGCCGTGGCCGCTTCGGTCAGTTGCAGGCCGGCGCAGCCGACCACGCATCCTGGCGGCAGCCGGCCGGGAAATTGAGCTTCGTAGGCCCGCGTTCCAATTCGCCAGACTTGCCTGGCACCGCCGGTGTCGAATGACTGCTGACGCGGAGTCAGCGACAGCCATGCAATCGCAACGAGCGTACACGCGAAGGTAGCCCAGAAGATAACCAGGCAGGATGTCCACCAGGCGAGGATAATCCAAGCGCCGGATCGCTTGGAGGGCGATTCGCTCGAGTCGGGAAAGAGCCGAGGGCGGGTAGCATTGGCCGCGTTTGACGTCATTCGATGACCTCGGATTTGCGAGGCCGGCCCACGAAGAACAACTTTCCAAATCGCTCGAATTGTCGCTCGGGGACGAACGATTCGATCAGCAATCTCCGGATGAGCTGAGGCTGGCTGAGCCAGGCCTGGTAGCTCACTTCTTCGCGCTCGTTCATGCTCGCCAGCGCGTCCAGCTTGGGCCAAAGCCGCCGCATCACGCGGCTGGCCGAGACGCTATGAACAACTCGCAAGAACGGCGTCAACCACGGCTCGACGATCGCCACGCGGCCGCTGGACCGCAGGATGCGATTGATCTCTGAAAAGACGCGTTCGAGATCACCGGGGAGCTCGGGAAGGTGGTGCAATCCTCCTTGAATAATCACCAGATCCTTGGTGCCGTCCTCAAAGCGAAGCTGGCGACAATCGCCGACGTAGAGTTGGGCGGGGCCGCGATAGCGGGCCGCCAGTCGGGGAGAAAGATCGACCCCTTCGAGCGATCGAAAGCCGACCTGCTCAAGGGCCTTCAACCCATTGCCGCGTCCGCAAAACAGTTCGACGACGTCACACGATCGAGGAATTGTATCGATACCGAGCCGGCGGTACCGGCGGATGAACTTTCGAATTTCCTCCTCGGGCGTCTCGAATCGTTCGTAGGCGGCTTCCCAGGCCTCGTCCTCGCAGACAACCCCCGCTTCCCAGTGCACGATGGGGTGCGCATCGGTCGGACCGGGCGCTGGCTTCCGCGCGCCTGTGCGCCTTAACGGAGCAGCGCGTTGTGTCGCCTCCGAAGCCGTATCCATGCCCGCCCATTCCCCCCAAAACTGTCTCTCCGCCCCGATCAGGCGGCGATCGCTCGATCGCCGTTCCCTGCCCGCACCGAGTGTGCAGCAACCGGGGGCGAGTCGTAATCGGCTTGCCGGCCGCTTTCACGTTCGCGCTGCCAGATCGAGATCACCTTCATCAGGAGCGCGAAGACAGCCGTTTGCGCAGCCGAAAATACCGTGAACGCTCCTACAATCAGCCGCGACCAGTGCATGTGAACTTTGCCGGTTGACAAGAACTCGATGATGCCGGGCCAGAGAAAGAGCAATGACGCAGCGCACAGTGCGATCATCAGCACCGCGATTGCCGGCCAGCGCAACATCTCGGAGATGAGTGCCGGCCAAAACGGCGTGGCTTCCCGGCGCCGCGGTCCAAAACTGGCCATCTGATTCGACAGCGCCGTCGCCAGCAACAAAAGCAGCGCAAACGAACCGAGCAAGTGGCAAACGACAAACCGGTAGATCATCCATTCTTCGACTCGCTGTGTCGAAAAATAGTGTTCGATCGGATGCAGCGCCATGAGTAAGACGAGCATCAGCGAAGCAGTCACACCGCAAAGCAGCAGCCGTTCCGGCCGGTAGCACAGCACCCCGTCGAAGATCGTCTGCAGGAAACGGACGCCGTCGCGAACGACGCTCAGCTTGCTCTCTCCCGTGCGCTCGTCGTAAGAGATCGGTGTTTCGATGACCCGTAGATCGTTGAGCAGAGCCCGTGCGCTCATCGATGGCGTGAAATGCAGCCCGTCCGGGAGTGGATAGAGCTGCCGCAGAGAGCTCCGGCGCACGACGCGCATCCCGCTGGCGGTGTCGGTCACGTGGCGACCGCAGAGGAACCCCAGGAGAAAGGCGTAAAGATGATTTCCGATCCGTCGGATTCGCGGCATTTTCGAGCCTGGGCCCAACCGCGATCCAAGCACGACATCGGCCGAGTCGGACAGCAGCAGCCGGCACATTTCCGCGAAGTGTCGAGGGTCGCAGGTCCCGTCGGCGTCCAGAAACGCCAGTAAAGATCCGGAACCTTGCCGCCAACCCTCCTTGATTGCCGCCCCATAGCCCCGGTTCTGCGGGAACTCGATGACGCTGATGTCGTCGAAGCCCTGTGCGATCTCAACCGTGCGGTCCGTCGAGCCGTCGCTGACGACGAGAATCTCGACGTCGCTCAGTCCCGCGGATTCGCAGATATATTTTCGCGCGGCCAGGCACCGTCTGATGGTCTCGCCGATCGCCTCCTCTTCGTTGAGGGCGGGAATGACGATCGACAGCCGCGGGGCATCCATGCCGCATCCCTGCTTTGATTAATCCAGTCGCGCGGTCGAGCCTCGGGGCTCAGCCCGAGCTCGAAGCGGGACGCGTACTTCTAAGAAATGCTCACTGGAGCGTCAATACGGATGCGCACTTTGGCGAGTTTGGGAAGCCTCGATGTGCGTTCAGAGCCGGCGCAGCTCCCGATGTTTTCGCTGGACGTCAGAAACCGACGAGCGAATAGTCTCCGGAGGGCAAGGGCTCGAAGCGCTCGAGGAGTTTTTGAAAATTGTACGCGCGACTTGCACGGATGACGCGAATCTCGAACGAGGGAAAACGATCGAGCGATTCCTTGGTTCCGTCCGTATGGACCAGCTCTGCGCTTCGCGCGCCGTTGGGACGCGTCGACTGCCACGAATGCAATGACAGTCCCTTGGAGCCGGTAGCGGCTGCGATCGAGAACTCCACTCGTCCGCCGCGAGCACGAACAGATTCGAGGAACGCTCGGGCCGGAATGAGGAGTCGCGGCTCCGTTGAGCTCCATTCCGCGACCTGCAACTCGACTGGATGCTCGGCCCGCAGATGGACCGCGCGCGCGCACACAAAGACTTCCACGTGCTCACTGCGTTCCGCCGCGTCCTCCAAGCTCGCTTGGAACTCCGGTGAAAGCCGAACGGCGCCAACAAGTTTTTCGTCCTCCTTGACGGCGATTCGACCCTCGAATGACGCCAGCGATTGCGGAGCAAATCCGCTCGTTGAGCTGCCCAAGAGCGCACCGGCAATGCAGCCCGAGAACAAGGCGGCTGTGCCGAGCCCCCGCCAGGTTCGCATCAAGCACAGAGTGGCGATCAGCAAGGCCGCGAGGATTGGCGCTTGGGCGGCCAAGAGACGACGAACCAACGGCAAGCCGGACCAATCGTCGCGATAGGGGGCCACCCGATCGTTGGCGAAGATCGGCGGACGCCGCTGATCCTTTACCAGCCCACAGAACCAAGGCGCTCGAACAGGACCGCCGAGCACCGTTGGCACCTCTTGGGGGGAGCCGGAAAGGCGGGCGAACTTCGTTGGACCGAGTGTTCCTGCTTCACGGAAGGCGCCTGTTGCCAGAGCCTTGGCGGGAAAGTCCCAACCGTAGAGGCCCGAGTACCCCCAGATGCCCTGCAGCACGACGAGCGCAACGACCGGGAGCGCAACGGCGTCAGCACCGAACTTTGACTGCAAGCGCCGACCCAATTCGACGCCGTAGTGTGCCAAAAGCGCAAAGGGCACGATCGTGTTGCCGGCGATTGCCGCCCCGCGATTGGAAGTCGTGGGCAGCAAGATGAGCTGCACCACGATCGGAACGAAAAAGCAGACTCGCAGTATCCATCTGGATTTGTGTGGCAACAGGCCGAGCCCCACCAGGCAGATCGCGACGTTAAGCGGGTTATCATTAAAAACGAGGTTCCCGACCTCGATCGTGAGGAACCCCAGGTAGCCCAGCGGGTCCGCAATGAATCGCGATCCATGCTGCTGAAGTGCGTTTCCGATGAGAGCCAGGTCGCCATTGGGTTTGACCGCGATCCCCAGTCGTCGCCACACCAACTCCTGGGCCAATGGCAGAAGGCCCAAGCACAACGCCGCCAAAAACAAGGGGGCGAGTTTTCGCCGTTTAAGCGTGAAGACGGCATAGACCGCCAGTCCCGTCGCCGAGCTGATGTCCACGAGCGACCAGAGTCCCAGCAAGGCGGCCAGTCCGATCGCACTGCGCCACCCGATCGGCTCGTCGTCCGCATCCTTCCTGACCAGAAGTAACGTCCACAAATAACAACAGCAGATTCCGAGCAGTTGCGGCCCGACAGCACCGACGAACGACGTCGTGACGATTGACAGACTGAAGCAGGTTGCCGCGAAGATTGACTTCACGCGATCGCGAAACAGAACGCCCGTCACCCGCGCGACCACCCAGGCGCAAAGCCAGCACAGTGTCAAGTTGAGCGCAAGCGGTGCGTAGTAAGCGTCGAAGACGACCGTAAACCAATTCGCCAGGATCGCGTATGCGATTCCGCGGGCCGCCAACGGCGATCCAGCGACGCCGTTGGTACCAGTCTTAATGACTTGGAGCTGCTGCAGCGTCTCGACGCCGCTACTTGGGTAAAAGTCCCCTCGATACAAACAGGTCTCGCCGATCGCCGGGTTGGCTGCCTGACTGCCTCCCGGCAGAGTCGCGCGGACCACCCCGGATCGCAAGCCGCCAAAGCACCACCAGGCGATCGCGCACAAGAGGCCGATCCCGATTGCGGCAGGAAGGGGGTTCTTTCTGGAGGGAGGGGGCTCGATCGGCGCGTCAGTAGCTAGACGCACCTTGTTAAACAGCGCGCTGATTTGCGGCGAATCCAGCAGCGTCCGCGCTTCAGATTTGCGTTTTGTTGGCGTCAACCGGGTGGCCATTGCGCCGCTCAACGAATTCAACGAGATGAGCCGCTTTCGTCCGCGCCCCTACGCGGCGACGGTGGCCTCGGCAGTGCATGCGGCCTTGAGCGCATCGACGACACGGCCAATCGCGGCGTTGGAGATCAAGGGCCCCATCGGCAGGCTGAGAACCTGGCGCGCGGCACACTCGGCCACGGGGAGATCGTGTTGCTGGTCGGCATAAACCGGCAGCCGATGGACGGGGACCGGGTAGTAGACGCTCGTGCCGATCCCCGACTCGGCAAGCAGCGTTCTTACCTCGTCGCGATTGTGCCCGATGACGCGGACCGTGAACTGATTGAACACGTGATCTGCATATTCCTCGACCGACGGGGGCACAACTCCTTCCACGTCAGCCAGCAGGCGGCGATAAGTGGCCGCCGCGCGCTGCCGCTCGCGATTCCATGCCTCGACGTGCGGCAGTTTGACACGCAGGATGGCAGCCTGGATCTCGTCCAGACGCGAGTTGTAGCCGATCATTTCATTGCAATCGCGCGTGAGCGAGCCGTGGGTGCGCAGCTTGCCAGCCATCTCCGCAATGCGATCGTCGTTCGTCGCCAGGAGGCCGGCATCGCCAAAGGCACCGAGGTTTTTGGTCGGGTAAAAGGAAAACGCCCCGGCATTACCCAAGCTTCCCAGCGGCCGCCCGAGATAACGTCCTCCGAACGCCTGCGCGACGTCTTCAAGAACTGCCAGGCCGTGCTTGCGGGCAACTTCGAGAATCGGGTCCAAATCGGCCGCGTGCCCGAACAGGTGCACCGGCACGATGGCTTTCGTCCGGGGAGTCAACGCTTCGGGAATCTGAGCCGCATCGATGTTGAAGGTTCGCGGCTCGATGTCGACGAACACCGGCTCTGCGCCGACCAGATTGATCGCCTCTGCTGTCGCGTAAAACGTGAACGGGGTGGTGATGACTTCGTCGCCAGGCCCGATGTCCAACGCCCGCAGGCCAAGCACCAGCGCGTCGGTCCCCGAGTTGCACGCGACCGCATGTTTGACCGACAGCCACTCGGCAATTTCCGCCTCGAAGGCGCGGACTTGCGGCCCGAGCACGAATTGACCCGAGCGGATAACGTCGGAAATCGCGGTCTGAATTTCGCTCCAGAGAAGCTCGATTTCCGGAAGCAGGTCTAGCGGCGGAATCCGCGGCTGGAGTCCATTCATTGCCGGCATCCCATCCGTCAAACGGACGGCGGCACCGCTTCAAACGCGCCGCGCGATCCGAACGGAGGGACGGATTATAAGCGGTTAACGAAAGTTGTGAAGGGAAGGTCAGATCGAGGTGCGGCCCCGCAGACGCGAACACGGCTGAACCGAGGGGTTCAGCCGTGTTTTACAAATCGCTGGGTCACCAAGTCGCCGACTGGACCACAGAGTTTATGGCTGCAGCGGCGCCGGTTGAGGCGACATTCCCGGCGCGGGAACATAGCTCGCTGGACCGGCGGCGTTGTACGGAGCCGGGGGCGGCTGATAGTTCGAGCTGGGCGATTGCGAGTACGTCGGTGCCGGGCCCTGGCTGTAAGCGGGAGCCGGTGGCCCGTACGCCGGAGCGGGCGCTGGCCCATAGGCCGGAGCGTAAACCGGCGCCGGAGCGACGTAAGCGGCGGGCGGATAGTAGTACGGTCCATACGGGTAGTAGTAGTACGGGTACGGCCGGTAGTAATACGGCCCATAGCCGCCATAGTAACCCCAGCCACCAACCGGAATGCCAATGCCGATGCCGACGCGCACTCCGCCGCCGGCCTGAGTCGAGGCAACTGGCAACGCGATCGCCACGATCGCCACGAGGGCGATGAAGATCATTTTGCGGAGCATGGGAATCTCCTTTCTCGAAGACTGGCCCTGGTACGCAATGCAGCGGCCCTATTAAACATATCGGCTCTTTTGCAGCAAGAGCGGTTCCACCAGTCCCCGCTTGGGATCTTTTGCCAGTCAGTTTCCCGAACTTGCTCACGGGCGAGGATGCACAAGTTCGATAGGCTCGCTTAAGAAACGGCTCCGGGAAAGCCGCGCAGAGCGGCCGTGTTGAATCGATCGAATCCCGGGCATCTTGACACATCTACGCCAAATTCCTATTTTCACGCAGCTTTCGGGCTGCGAGTTTGCCGTCCGGGCAAACAATGAGGACGTTCTCCATGGAGGGGGAATCGAAGCGGACGCTGCTCTTGTCGGCCCGCTACGCTGCTGCCGGAATCAGCCGGCAGGCGCTCAACTTTCTGCTGTTTGCCGTCTGGGCGCATTACCTCTCGCCGAGCGACTTTGGCGTGCTGGCGCTGTTGGTCATCAGCGGCACGCTGGTGTTGCGCTCGGTCGAAACTCCGGTGGGCTACGCGCTGCAGCGGTTTTATTTCCGCCCCGACTATGTCGATCGCCGCGACGTGTTGCTGTTCAATCTGATGCTCTTTGTGATCGCCAACGCGCTGGCGGTGGTTTTCGTCTACTATCTGGCCGGCGCGACAGTCGACCGCTGGCTGTTCAAAAGCGCGGGATTAGCGGCGACGGTGCGTTTGCATGGACTTTGGGTAGCCTTCTCGATCACGACCTCCCTCTCGGGCGTCTTTGTCCTGCTGCTCGAGCGGGCCAGGATTTTTAACGTCGCCTCGCTGTTGGGAGTGCTCGCCACGGGCATCGTCTCGATCGCGCTTTTGACGTGCACGCGTCTGGGCGTCAACGCGGTGATCATCGGTCAGGCGTCGGGGCTCTTGTGCCAGACGCTGCTTTGCGTCCCCGTGCTCCGCGGCCACTTGCGGCCGAAGCTGAGTTGGGCCGTGCTTCGCGAGCCATTGCGATTCGGCTACGCGGCGCTTCCGTCGGGGTACTCCAACATCCTGATCATTGCGGGGGACCGGTACGTCCTGCAGTTCTTGAAGACCACCACCGAAGTGGGTCTTTATTCGTTCGCCTGCAACATCGGCAACCTGGTGACACTGGCGATCGGCACGCCCGTGATCGGCGGAGTGTGGCCCACCATTCGCCGAATGGAAGCCAGCCCCGATCGGCAGCGCGCGTTCGTGCGGCAGATGACGACCTATGTCAGCGCGGCCAGCGTCGCTCTGGTGGTCTTTTTGTCGGTCTTCAGCCACGAGGCGATTCGGGTTCTCGCCTGGGGCAAACCGGAATTTGCCGCGGCCGCCGTCATCGTGCCGCTCTTAGCTTTTTCCCAAGCTTTGCAGGGACTGGCGGCTTTCACCGAGGCCGGGATCAGCCTGGGAAATCGGCCCGCGTATATCTCGGGAATTGCGATTACGAGCGCGGCCGCAAACATCGGTCTGAATCTGGCGCTGGTCCCGCAATTCGGGCTGCTGGGCGCGGGCTGGGCGACGCTGACCTCGTTCGTGCTGTGGAACGCCCTGCACGTCTATTTTTCGCGCCGGTTTTATCGGATCGAATTTGACGTCCGGCGGTTCGCGCACGCGGGACTTGCCGGCGCGCTCCTGATCGTGCTGGCACGAAGCATTCCGGCGCACCTCGGTCTGTTTATTGTCTGTCCGATCAAGGTCCTCCTGGTGCTGGCGTATCCGGCCCTACTCTGCGCGACCGGGTTCTTGACGGCGGATGAGCGCCAGAAGCTGACAAACCTGATGCGAGGTGCGCGACAGAGTGGGATCAAGTCGATGGTGGGCGCGTTGACGCAGCCTTAGAGACGGCGACACGAAGCGCGAGGGGGGGATTATGTGCGGCATTTGTGGAGTCTTCGAATATGCCTCATCGACGCGCGTCGATGAACGAAGGCTTGCGCGGATGAACGCCACCCTGGTTCACCGAGGGCCCGACGAGGATGGCTTCTTCGTTGGCGATCGCGTCGGGCTGGCGATGCGGCGATTGCGAATCATCGATCTTGCCGGCGGCCAACAGCCGATCGCCAACGAGGACGAAACCATCCAGATCGTCTTCAATGGCGAAATCTACAACTACCGCGAGCTCCGGCAGGACCTGATTCGTCGAGGGCATCGCTTCCGAACCAAAAGCGACACCGAAGTCATCGTGCACGCGTACGAGGAGTTCGGCCCGCAATGCGTCGAACATCTCGACGGCATGTTCGCCTTCGCGATTTACGACGGCCGCATTCCGGGCGCGGACCGGCTGTTTCTCGCCCGCGACCCCTTCGGCAAGAAGCCGCTTTATTATGCCAACCTCGGTGAAGGCCTGGTCTTTGGCTCGGAAATCAAACCGATTCTCGAAGATCCCCGCGTCTCACGGGAAATCGACTTCGAGGCGCTGCACCACTATCTGTCGCTCTTGGTAATCCCCGCGCCGTGGAGCATTTTTAAATCGATCCGCAAGCTGCCGGCCGGCCACTGGATGCTCGTCGACGAGCACGGACCGAAAATCGAACGCTACTTCAGCTGCGAGCCGCCATCGGCCGAGGCCCCCATTCCGGAGCAGGAAGCGGTGGACGAGGTGCGCCGACTCTTGTTTCGGGCCGTCGAGAAGCGGCTGATCGCTGAAGTTCCACTCGGTGCCTTTTCAAGCGGCGGCCTCGATTCGAGCCTCGTGGTTTCGATCATGTCCCGCCTGACCGAACAGCCGGTCAAGACGCTGTCGGTCGGATTCGAGGGCCCGAGCACGCATAACGAGCTGCCGTTCGCCCGCCGTCTCGCCGCGCATTGCCGGACCAACCACACCGAGCTGCTGCTGAAGCCCGACGTCGTCTCGATCGTCCACGAACTGGTCCGGTATGCGGACGAACCGTTTGGAATCTCCTCGGCGATGCCGACGCTGCTGATCGCGCGGGCCGCGCGCGAACGGCTGACGGTCGTGTTGACCGGCGACGGCGGGGACGAGATGTTCGGGGGCTACTCGCACTACCTTTGGGAGCGGTGGGCCACCACGTTCCGCCGCTTGCCGCGCGTCGCCGATTCGCTGATTCTCACGGCGGCCGGAACGCTCGGACGTCGGATTGACGGCCGCGCCGGGGCCCTGCGCAGTCGCATTACGCGGTTTGTCTTGAACGCCCGTCGGCCGGACGTCTCCAGGCGGCTCGGCTGGGGAAGCGCCTTCTCCCACGATGAGAAACGGGCACTTTACTCCGACGATCTGGCCGATCTGGTTTCGGGCACGACGACGGCCGTGCTGGAACGGCACGTCGACCGCTCGCGCGAGCTGGAGCCAGCGGCCGTGCAGAACCGCCTCGACGTGGCGGTCTGGCTGCCGGATGAAATGCTTGCCAAAGTCGACCGTATGACCATGGGGGCGTCTATCGAAGCCCGTTGCCCGCTACTTGACCGCGATCTTGCCCGATTTCTGTTCCGTTTGCCGTTTCGTCAGAAAGTCCCCGGCTCGCGGGACCGCGATCTCAAGCACTTGCTCCGGCGGGTCGCCGCCGACCTCTTGCCTCCCGAATTGCTCCAACGGCCCAAGCAAGGGTTCAACGTCCCGCTCGACGCCTGGTTTCGCGGGGCGGCCGGCGACTTGTTGACCGATGCGCTGAGCCCCGAGCGGATCCGCCGCCGTGGCTGGTTCCGGCCTGAGGCGGTCGCGCAACTCGTCGCGGCCCACCGGTCGGGAGCGGCAAAATTCTCCAATCGCCTCTACGCGCTTTTCAATCTGGAACTCTGGGCACAGGAGTACTTGTCGTGAAGAATTCTCTGGTCGCGTTGCTCCGCTGCCCGCAATGCAAAAGCACGCTGTCGCTGTCGGAGGCCGAATTGCAGAGCGGCGAAATCGAAGCCGGCGTCTTGAATTGCTCCAGCTGTGCCGCGCGACATCCAATCGTGGCGGGCATTCCGCGTTTCGTGCCCGTTGAGAATTATGCGGACAATTTTGGTTTTCAGTGGAACCAATTTCGTAAGACGCAGCTCGACAGCCATTCCGGCCAGACCATCAGCCGCGATCGATTTTTGAAATCCACCGGCTGGGCGCCCGAATCGCTTGTGGGCAAGGCTGTTTTGGATATCGGTTGCGGAGCCGGGCGATTTGTCGAAGTCGCCCTTTCGTGCGGCGCCACGGTGTTCGCAGTCGACTACTCGAGCGCCGTCGACGCGTGCCGCGCAAATTTCCCGGGGCATCCGAATCTGCATGTCATCCAAGCGGACGTGTACGCCCTGCCCTTTGCCGAGGGATGTTTCGACGCCATCTACTGCCTGGGGGTCCTGCAACACACGCCCAATCCTCGCGAGGCCTTTCTGTCGCTGCCGCGGCACCTGAAATCAGGGGGACGGCTGGCCGTCGACGTTTATCAGGGCGGATGGCGGCAGGTCGTGCACACGAAGTACTGGTTGCGACCGGTCACCACGCGCGTGCCCCAACAGCGTCTGTTTCAGGCGGTCGAACGAAGCATGCCGGCGCTGATGGGCTTGAGCCGCGCAGTGGGGCGCATTCCCGCGATCGGCCCTTACGCTCGGCGGGTGTTGCCCATCGCGAATTACGAGGGAATCTACGGACTCAATCAAAAACAGCTGCACGAGTGGGCAGTGCTGGACACCTTCGACATGCTCGCCCCGGCCTATGACCAACCGCAAACGCCACGAGCGCTCGCCAAATGGACGCGGCACGCTGGCCTCGAAGGCGTGGAAATCGGCCGATTTGGGCATTTGGTTGCCCGAGGTCGCAAGCCGGCTGCGTAGAATACGCCCGCTCTCATTTGCGTTTTGAGAGTGCCACAGTCACCGTCAGCGGCGCAACTGCGTCTGCGTGCAACCCCTCTGCGAACAGAAAGACCGAAATGGCTCCGACGCCTCAGCAGCATTTGAATCAGCTCATCAGCGGCTATTGGCATGCGCGGTGCGTTTACGTGGTTGCCAAGCTCGGCATCGCGGATCTGCTGGCCAGCGGGCCACAGTCGATCGAGGAGCTGGCCCGTCGAACCGGCACGCATCGCCCGGCTCTGTTCCGGCTGTTGCGGGCACTGGCCAGCCTGGGTGTTTTCGCGGAGGAACCGGGGCAGCGATTCGCACTCACGCCGGCCGCCGAGCTATTGCGGCAAGACGTTCCCGGTTCGCAGTGGGCCATGGCCGTCATGATGGGGGAAGAGCACTATTCCGCGTGGGGTGAACTGCTTTACAGCGTCCGCACTGGAAAGATCGCCTTCGACAAAATCTACGGCATGCCGGTGTTTGAGTTCCTCTCGCAGAATCCCGAGCAGGCCGCCCTCTTCGACAAGGCGATGGTCGGCGTGCACGGGCGCGAGACGTCCGCCATGCTCGACGCTTACGACTTCTCGGTGTTCAGCTCAATCGCCGATATCGGCGGCGGCAACGGCAGCACGCTCTGCGGAATCCTCAAGCGACATCCGAAGATTCACGGGACACTTTTCGATCTCCCGGGCGTGATCGAGCGGGCAGGAGCCACCGTAGAGGCGGCCGGGCTTGCCAATCGCGTGCACCTCGTCGCAGGCAGCTTTTTTGAATCCGTTCCCGGCGGGGTCGACGCCTATGTGCTGCGGCACATCATCCATGACTGGGACGAAGACAAAGCCATCCGCATCCTGGCCAATGTGCGCCGCGCCATCCGCGACGACGGCCGCTTGCTCGTCGTCGAGAGCGTGATTCCGCCGGGCAACGAGCCTTTCTTTGGCAAGCTGCTCGACGTGACGATGATGGTCATCCCGGGCGGTCAGGAGCGGACCGCGCAGGAATACCACGATCTGTTCGGCAAGGCCGGGTTCCGGCTCGCGCGGATCGTCCCGACTGCAGCCGACGTCAGCGTGATCGAAGGCGTGCCGGTCTGAGAAAGCCCCGCGACCGCAACGATCACCTGGTTGGATCCACCACGCGGCCGAGGAACAGGATCGCGTCGTTCCGATTGTCTCGGATCAAGAACACGAACGGGTGGTCGGCCCGAAAAACGGCGGGCGGTTGGGTCCTTCTGATCGCCATCGCCCTGACCACGACGCCGGTCGCCGCTGCAGCTTCTGTCCCCTCTTCGTTGACGTCGACAAAAGCTTTGTGCAGCGCGGCAGAAATGAACAGGTCTTTCTTCCCGTCCATTCCCGAAAAGTCGGCGCTCGACGGATCGAAGGCCGACGCCATTCCCAACGATTTCAAAACGCCCTCGAGCTGGAATTCGGCCGTCGTCCGGAATTTGGGCAGGAATACGATCACGTCTCGCGATTGGGCGTCGGCCCGCCATTTCTCCAAGCGGGCGGCAGTCAACTTCTCTTCGAGTTCCGCGAGGCCGTCGATCTTCTTCGGCAACAGCACAACCATCGAAAGGCTGCCATCCCCATAAGGCAATTCGAGCAGCTGCACGCCGTCTTCCTCGGCGTATTGAAAGTGGTGCTGCTCGTTCATCAAGGGAGCTTGGACCTTGTGAGTTGCCGAGACGTGGAAGCTCTCGTCCTTCGTGCGGCTCTTGTTGAACTGTTCGCGCCAGTCTCCTTTGAAATAAACGGCATTGGTCAGGACGAGGCGGGCGCCCTTCACGGCGCTGGCCGAGGGAATCAGATTCTTGATCTTGTCTTGCGTGTTGTCCTCGACCCATTTGTTGATCGTTTCGCGAGCAGCCTCGGGCTGGTTGAAGTCCAGTCTGGCCAGCTCGGCGCCGAAGTCTTCGCGCGTCACGCGGAGATAGTCCGCCAGGAACTTGAAGCCTTCCTGACCCCACAGTCGATTGGCGACTTCGAGGCGGTAACCCTGTTTCTTGTCCGACGTCTTCCACGACGACAAAACGGCCCGCATTTCCTCGTTCAGCTGTGCCTTCGGCATTTGCAGATGCAGGACCTTCGCCATTTCCGCCTCGGTGTTTTCGGCCGCGCCGACGTACGTCATCGTCAGCGCCACCGAAATGCTGGCTGGCGAAAAAAACAGATTCCCCTCGGCGCTTCGAAGGCGTTCATACAAGTCGAAGGCAAAGTGATTGCCGGCATCCACGACCGCGGAGACATGCTCCTGCGGAGTCGACGACGCATTGCGGTGAACTTTGCGGGGTGGCACAGACAACGTCTTATCAGCAAGGCCGAAGAACAACGACGCGACAACCAGGGCCGCTAGAATTGCAAATCTTCGACGCATCGACTTCTCCTCGCGTCCAGTGGCGATCGGGGCAGACTAGAGCAGTTGCTTTTCCAGGTACACGCACAGAGGATCCTCTTGGAAAGCCCCAAAGGGGCCAATCCGCCGATAGCCCGAGTCTTCATAAAGAGCAAGCGCACTGTGTTGCGAAATGCCGGTCTCCAGACGGATCACGGGCAACTCGAATGACCGCGCCCGCGATTCCAGCTCTTGCAGGATGCGCCGGCCAACTTTCAGCCCGCGGAACTCCGGCAACACGAACATCCGCTTGAGCTCTCCGTATTCGCCGTCGTGGTTGACGAGTGCTCCGCAGCCGATCACCCGGTCGGGTAGGCGAGCCGTCAAAAAGGTTACGTTCGGTTGCCGCAGACCATCGATGGGCAACAGGTGATTGCTCTCCGGCGGGTACAATGCGGTCAAGAAGGCATCGAGCTGCTCGATCAGCCGCCGAACGTCGGGGCGCGTTGGATCATCGGCGTGGATTGTGAACTGTCGCATACGATTTGAGCGCGGCTGAGCGAAGTGGACGGGGGCAGACCAGCCGCGTCCGCCTTTGTTTCAGAATTCAATCTCTTTGTCGACATTCTACTTTGTCGACGCGCTTCGCAACACGATCCGAGGCCGGCTGACGCAAATCACGACCGATCCGAGTCGGCGCAACGCCGCGCTGACTTGAGCTGGGCCGGCGGCACGTCAGCTCAAAGGATGGCGCGGCACGACCTGAGAAAGGCCGGTCCGCTAGGCAGCCGCGCGCTTGTCGGCTGCGACATCGGCGGCCGTCTCGGCACTTGCGATCGAGGTCGCCTCCGGAACCGGCACCGGAAATGGAATCGTCGCCGGAGTCGGAGCGATCATCGCACTGAGTTCTCCGAGCAGCCGTCGCGCCAATACGTCGCGATCAAAGTGGCGGGCGACGTAATCGCGTCCGTGGCGGTACGAGACACGGTCGCGGGCAATCGCTTCGATCCCCGCCAAGAGCGACTCTTCATCCTCCGGCGTCATCGCGACACCGCCGCGACCCGAAAGAACGATCCGTTGCGCCTGGCCACGGACTCCCATCACGATGGGCACGTTCATCGCCATGATCTCGAAGATCTTCGAGGGGATCACCGTCTCGAAAAGTTCGGTCTTGCACAGATGAACCAGGCAGGCGTCGCAACTGGCAATCACCTCCGCGATTTTTGCTTTCGGCACGAGGCCGGTGAAGACGATCTGGTCGAGTCCTTCCTCGCGGCAAATATTTTCGAGACGGCTTCGTTCGGCGCCGTCCCCGACAATCCAGAACACGACGTCGTCGCGGCCGACTGACTTCAGTTTGCGGGCGGCGCGGACGACAACGTCGAGTCCATGAGCCATACCCACCGTCCCGATATACGCGCAGACGAATCGCTTGTCGCCCCTCCACTGAGCGCGCAGTTGCCGGGCGGGCGGTTCCGGCACGAATTGCGAAACGTCCACGCCATTGGGCACCACGGCGATTTTTTCGTCGGCAACGCCGCGGAGAACCAGTTGGTCGCGATAGCCGTCGCCAACGGTCACAATCTGCTGGGCAGTGGCATACATTTGCCGCTCGAGGATTTCGAGCACGCGCATGATGGGCGAACGCTTCATCGCGCCCACGGTGACGATCGACTCGGGCCAGATGTCGCGAATTTCCAAGAGCAGCGGTCGACGCAGGAACCAGCGGCACAAAACCCCCGCCCAACCACAAAAGAACTGCGGAGAAGTCGCCACGATCGCATCGACGCGGCGGACACCCAGTGCGCAGAGCGTCGCACAGAACATGTAACTCAAATAGTTAATCGTGCGCCCCAAGAAGCCCCTATTAGGCGACAGCCACGTCCAAACGCGCAGTACGCGGATGCCATCCACCCATTCACGACTCAAAAGCGAATTCTTGTAACCTTCCGCGACAATTCCCGTCGGGCAGTTCGGAGCGCAGGTGATAACGGTCACTTTGTGCCCCGCCGCGACCCAACGCCGGCAATGCTCGTAGGTTCGCGTGGCCGGAGCGTTGACCTCCGGCGGGAAGTAATGCGAAAGGAACAAAACGTGCATGATCCGGCTCGCGAACTTCGGACGGATTCCTCAATTGTTGGCCACGTGCTCGAATCGGCGTTCGCTGCGAGGTCCGCCACAAATCGGCTTGGTGAGGCGCCCGATCATCACGACCCGAAACTGCGAAAGAGGAGGAACCGAATTCACCAGCCGCTCGTAGGCGAGGCCCGCAACGTAGGTGAGAGCGGTCATTCGCAAGTATTCGGGACGCCCCTCGATGAGCCGCACTTCATCAACCGTGAAATGGGCTCTCCGGGCCAGGCGTCGAATGGCGGCCGGCGTGTTGGCGCGATAGTGCGTCGGGAAGGTGTCGGCCTCCGCGCGGCCTCGCAGCCGCCCGACAAACTCGTGGGCTGCGTGAGGCGTGAGTTGCGCCAAGAGGGGCACATAGTGGAGTCGATTCGGCGTCTTGAACAGGAAGGTGCCCCCCGGTTTGAGCGTCCGCCACACTTCGCGGAAGGCGGCCAGCGGCGTCTTTAGGTGTTCGAGAACGTTGTCGGAAAAAACGACGTCGAAGCTGTTGTCATCGAACGGGATGTTCTCCGCGACGCCGACTCTTCCCTCATCAAGGGCGGCATTAGTGAGGACGCGCGGATCCGGGTCGATGCCGCACACGCGCAGAGCTCGGCCGCGAATATTCATCTGCCGCACGATCCCCGCGCCGGCGCCCAGGTCGAGCACCGTCCAATCCCTCTGCACGGTTTCGACCACGGTCCGGCGAAACAGTTCGTCGTCCCAGTTATCGTGAAAATCGGAATAGAATCTCTCATCGATCCATCGCACGAGATTGCGCATTTTTTCCCCTCCGAGGCTGACGTGAGTTGGTGATCAAGCCACTGTGACGAGTCCTGAATGTATTGAGCGCGGCTTTTGCGACCGCAGAGCGGCCGATGCCGGGTTGTGATCGATGAATTCGCGGGCCCAGATCTCCAAAGTCAGGAGGGCCCACTGCAACATGTAATAGTCAGCCCGGCCCGCCTGGCTCCGACGCCGCAATCGCTCAACGATGTCGGACCGAAACCAACCGCGCGATTCGACGGACGACGGGCCCATCAGGTCGTTCCACATCGAGCCCAGGTCATGCCGCAGCCAGTACCGATAGGGAGCGCCGAAACCGGCTTTCGGCCGATCGATGATTTCATCGGGCACAAGTCCGCGGGCCGCGTGACGCAAGATCGCCTTGGGAACGGGCTCGAGCTTTTGCGCCGCGGAGAGAGACGTGGCGAACGCGACCAGCTCCTGGTCGAGCAACGGGACTCGGGCCTCGACGCCGACAGCCATGCCCATCTTGTCCGTGTAGAGCAAATTGTGATTGGGGAGATAGACGCTCAGGTCTCGCTCGAGAAAGCGATCGATCTCGCCCAATCCACCGGATTTCATCCGCGACAGGCAATCCGCGTCCGCTCGGACATCACAAAGCGAGCCAGCCAGCGCCGGCTGGAGAAGGCTCTGGACCGTCGAATCGGCGGTGGCCATGCAATAGGCCAGGAAGCGTTCATCCCGAGAGCGATGAACGTCGTGCAGCACGCGCTTCGTTCGCCGCAGGGTGGCTCCGACAGAGCCGCCCAATGCGCCGGGCAGCAAGTGTGAGCACTGCGCCAAGCCGGCCGCCACCACTCGCGGAGCCCGGTCGAGC
>Ga0187781_10000969_pt1 | contig 21432 bp, 24 predicted proteins | sample 0715_SJ02_MP02_2_FD_132447 | JGI IMG/M metagenome (GOLD analysis project Ga0187781, IMG submission 132447) | Tropical peat soil microbial communities from peatlands in Department of Meta, Colombia - 0715_SJ02_MP02_20_MG | ecosystem: Environmental > Terrestrial > Soil > Wetlands > Peat | place... | reverse complement strand
GCGCCCGCCGCCGTGGCGGCCGCAAGGGCGGCGTGGATGCGGCGGTCGAGAGCCTTGCGCTTGAAGTAGTGCCAGAAGCGCGTGAGCTTCGTGAGCTCGCCACCGAGCTGCGTGACCAGCGCCGTGGCCTCCTCGCTCTGCGCGTGCGCCGCGGCTACGGCGGCTTCGGCGGCCTGGCGGCGCGAGAACTGCTGGCGGTTGTGATGCGCGAGATGGAGCTTGCGCTCGCGCTCATCCTGCTGGCGGGCGAGGTCGGCGACGAACTGCTGGACCAGCTCGCGCCCGCTCTGCCACAGACGGCGCAGCTGATAGAAAGCGAGCGTCGCATAGGCGGTCTCGTTGCTGCTCAGGCGCGCCTCGAGCTCGTTCAGCGTGTCCTGGACGCGCTGGGTGGCCGCCTCCTGCTGCTTGACCAGGTCCTTGAGGCGGTAGGTTTCCTCCTGCAGCCCGCCGTATTGCTTCTTGAGCTCGGCGCGATTGCGGAACAGCTCGATGACCCGATGCTCTTCAGCGTCGGGCTGGCGCTCGGGGCGCAGGTTGAGCTTGAGGAATCCCAGTTGCCGCAAAGCGTTCATGAGAAATTGGGCGGGCGACCGCCCCTTCTCATGCGCCGGCGCTGAGCCTTGTGCGGGATGAGAAGCGATGACCTCGCTCCACGCAGTATTCCAGCCACTTGTTTAACATCACGTTGCGTGCCCAGCGCTGATCCAGTTCACGCTCCGCGCGGCTGCGCAGCGCCTTGAGCAGCGGCTGCGTGTGAACCGCGGCCCATTGCTGGGCCTCGACCAGATGCGCGTCGTGGTAGATGCGCAGCCGCATGTCCGGATACCGGCTGGCGCCCTCGGGCTCGGGCAGCAGATAGCTCAGCGCGACCGTGCTCGTATAGGGTGAGCGCTCGGTCACGGTGAGAAGGAGATCACAGTCTCCGGCGATCGCGGAGCGGTGGCTGCCCGCGAGCGCATCCAGGGCGCCCGCCAGCCAGCCGAGGCGGATGAAGTTGCTCTCATAGAGCCCCATCAGCGCGACGAAGCTGCGTGGCCGGGCACGCCAGGAAACGCGAGTCAGTGTGTCGTCTGCGAGCACGCCGCGACTATAACGCTTCAATCTCGCTGCGCAAGCCGACGAGTGCGCGTTTTGTCGGGGCATGGCGACCGAAGGCCGCTTGCAAATTTCGTGCGACCCGGCGCTCGCGCCACTTATGGGCGCAAACGCCGTTCGATTCCGGTAGTGTTGAGAATCCGGCTGGCAATTTCCTCGATCGAGCATTCGGTGGTCTCGAGCGAGGGAATCGCATAACGCGCGTACAGCGCCTCGGCCGCGCGCAGCTCGTACTGCACCTGTGCCCGCGAGGCGTAGCGGCTCTCGGGGCGGCGCTCCGCGCGGATCTGCTGCAGCCGTTCCGGCTTGATGGTGAGCGCGTAGAGCTTGGCGCGGTAAGGCTCGAGCCGCGCGGGCAGCCTGCCGCTCTCGAGATCGTCCTCGGTGAGCGGATAGTTCGCCGCGAACACCCCGTATTGCAGCGCCATGTACACGCAGGTCGGCGTCTTGCCGACACGCGATACGCCGACCAGCACCACATCGGCGTGCGCGTAGTCGCCGCCGGTGCCGTCGTCGTTGGCGAGCGCGAAGTTAGTGGCGTTGATGCGCGTGGTGTAGGCGGCCAGGTCGGCGATGCCGTGCGCGCGCCCGGCGCTGTGCGAAGAGTGCATGGCAAGCTCGCGCTCGAGCGGGCCGACGAAGGCGGCGAAGAAATCCAGGAACAGCCCGTTGGCTGCGGCGACGATGTCACGCAGATCGTCCTGCACCAGAGTGCTGAACACGATCGGCCTCAGGCCCTCGTCTTCGGCCGCGCGGTTGATGCGCTGGACCACCTCCTGCGCCTTGTCAATGCTCGACACAAATGGCAAAGTCACCGCGCGAAATTCCACCCCCTCGAACTGGGTCATGAGACTGTGACCCATCGTTTCGGCGGTCACGCCGGTCTGGTCCGAGACGAAGAAAATGGTCCGACGACTCATCGTGCCAGTGTTTCACCGCACGGCGAGTGGAGCAAGCGCCCCGGAGGATTCCCCGGTTTGAACGCCTACGTGATTCCGTTCGAGCGACTGGGGATGCGCGACATCGAGACGGTCGGCGGCAAGAACGCCTCGCTCGGGGAGATGATTGGCGCGTTGTCCAGGCTCGGCGTGCGCGTGCCGGGCGGTTTCGCCACCACCGCCAACGCCTATCGCGAGTTCCTCGCGCAGGGCGGGCTCGAAGCGCGCATCCGCGCCGAGCTCGCCGCGCTCGACGTCGACGACGTGGTCAAGCTCGCCGCGAGCGGCGCGCGCATCCGCCAGTGGATCCTGGCGACACCCTTCAGCGCCGCGCTCGGCGAGGCAGTGCGCGCGGAGCTCGCGCGCATGAGCGGCGGCCAGGAGGTGGCGGTGGCGGTGCGCTCCTCGGCTACCGCCGAGGACCTGCCGGACGCCTCGTTCGCCGGCCAGCAGGAGACCTTTCTCAACGTGCGCGGCGTCGAGGCGGTGCTCGAGGCGATGCACCACGTGTTCGCCTCGCTCTTCAACGACCGCGCGATCGCCTACCGTGTGCACCAGGGCTTCGATCACGCCGCGGTGGCGCTGTCCGCCGGCGTGCAGCACATGGTGAGGAGCGATCTCGGCGCGGCGGGCGTCATGTTCACCCTCGATACCGACTCGGGCTTCCGCGACGTGGTGTTCATCACCGGCGCGTGGGGCCTGGGCGAGACCGTGGTGCAGGGAGCGGTGAACCCGGACGAGTTCTATGTCTACAAGCCCGCGCTGCGCGCGAACCGCTATGCGGTCGTGCGCCGCAATCTCGGCGGCAAGGCGGTGAAGATGGTGTACGCGCCGGCGGGGAGCGACGCGCGCGTCGCGACCGTTGAGGTGCCGGAGGCCGAGCGGCGGCGCTTCTGCTTGAGCGACGCCGACCTCGGGACGCTCGCGCGCCAGGCGCTCGTCATCGAGGAGCACTACGGCCGGCCGATGGACATCGAGTGGGGCAAGGACGGCGCCAGCGGCGAGATCTTCATCCTGCAGGCGCGGCCCGAGACGGTGCAGAGCCGCGCCGGCCGCACCATCCAGCGCTACACGCTCAAGGGCCGCTCGCGCGTGCTCGCCACCGGCCGCAGCATCGGTCAGCGCATCGGCGCCGGCCTGGCGCGCGTCATCCGCGACGTGAGCGAGATCGCGCGCGTGCAGTCGGGCGACGTGCTGGTCGCCGACATCACCGATCCGGACTGGGAGCCGGTGATGAAGCGCGCCGCGGCGATCGTCACCAACCGCGGCGGCCGCACCTGCCACGCGGCCATCATCGCGCGCGAGCTGGGGATTCCGGCGGTGGTCGGCTGCGGCGATGCGACCCAACGCATCGGCGACGGCCAGCCGGTCACCGTATCGTGCGCCGAGGGCGACACCGGCCAGGTGTACGACGGGATGCTCGAGTTCGAGCGCAAGCAGATCGAGCTCGACGCGCTGCCGAAGATCCCCGTCAAGATCATGATGAACGTCGGCAATCCCGACCGCGCCTTCGATTTCGCCGCCATTCCCAACCACGGCGTGGGGCTGGCGCGGCTCGAGTTCATCATCAACCGCATGATCGGCGTGCACCCGCGCGCGCTGCTCGAGTTCGCGCGGCTCGACGGCGAGCTGCAGCAGCAGATCCGCGTGCAGATGGCCGGCTACTCCGACCCGGTCGGCTTCTACGTCGAGAAGCTCGCCGAGGGCATTGCGCAGATCGCCGCGGCGTTCGCGCCCGCGCAGGTCATCGTGCGCCTCTCCGACTTCAAGTCGAACGAGTACGCCAATCTCATCGGCGGCGAGCGCTACGAGCCGCACGAGGAGAACCCGATGCTGGGCTTCCGCGGTGCCTCGCGCTACACGGACGAGAGCTTCCGCCCCTGCTTCGAGCTCGAGTGCCGGGCGCTGAAGCGCGTGCGCGAGACCATGGGACTCACCAACGTCGCGGTCATGGTGCCGTTCGTCCGGAGCCTCGGCGAGGCCCGCCAGGTCACCGAGCTGCTCGCCGCCAATGGCTTGAAGCGCGGCGTCGACGGCCTCAAGGTCATCATGATGTGCGAGCTGCCGACCAACGCGCTGCTCGCCGAGGAGTATCTGGACCACTTCGACGGCATGTCGATCGGCTCGAACGACATGACGCAGCTCGCGCTCGGGGTCGATCGCGACTCGGCGATCGTGGCCCGCCTGTTCGACGAGCGCGATCCGGCAGTGAAACGGCTGCTCGCCATGGCGATCAGCGCCTGCCGCAAGCGCGGCAAATACGTCGGCATCTGCGGCCAGGGGCCCTCAGACTACCCCGAGCTCGCGCGCTGGCTGGTCGATCAGGGCATCGAGAGCATGTCCTTGAACCCCGACACAGTGGTCGAGACCTGGCTGTTTTTGGCGCAGCAGACTGCGCCCTAGTTGATTGGAAAAATCGCCTGCGGCGATTTTTCGGACATCAGCTTCGTTACCGGGCGCCAAACGGCGGGGCTCGACGCGCAGCAGTCCAAGTCACCTCAGCAGCCGAGCACTTCGTGGGAATGCCGGCGCAGTGACTTTGGCGCCCTGCGCCTCAAGTACGCGACCGGTCGCGGATGCGCGCTTCCGAGGCGGCGCGATCGTTGTCGTCGAAGACCTCCACCTCGATGTGCTCGATGGTCGATGGATCGAGGCAGCGGGCATTGACGCTGTAGCCGTCGGGATTCGAGCGCGGCACGTAGAAGGACTTCACACCGCAGTGGCGGCAGAACAGGTGGCGCGCGGTGCCGGTGTTGAAGCGGTACTCGGAGAGACTGTCCGCGCCCTTCAGGAGCCGGAAGCGCGCCCGCGGCACGATCAGGTGCTGGTAGCCGCTCATGCGGCAGATCGAGCAGTTGCAGTCGCTCACCGTCAACCGCGCCGGCGCGTCCACCTCGAAAGCGACTGCCCCGCAGTGACAGCCGCCGCGGTGCGTCACCAGGCTCACGTAGCCGCCGTGCCCTGAAACGCCGGCGCGAGCAGGCGCGCGCGGTAGTGGCGCAGCTCGCGGATCGACTCGTGAATGTCGGCGTGCGCCAGGTGCGTGCCCTGCTTGACGAAGCTGTCGGCGACCGCGGGCGCCCAGCGGCGCGCCAGCTCCTTGAGCGTGCTGACGTCGAGGTTGCGATAGTGGAAGAAGCGCTCGAGATCGGGCATGTAGCGGGCGAGGAAGCGGCGGTCCTGGCAGATGCTGTTGCCGCACATCGGCGAGCTGCCGGCGGTGACCAGCGGCGTCAGGAACTCGAGGGTGCGCTGCTCGGCCTCGGCGAGGCTCACGCGGCTCGCGCGCACGCGCGCCAGCAGGCCGGAAGAGCCGTGCTGGCGCTGATTCCAGTCGTCCATGCGCGCCAGCGCATCCTCGGGCTGATGAATGGCGATCACCGGCCCGTCGGCCAGCACCACCAGCTCCTTGTCGGTCACCACGGTGGCGATCTCGATGATCGAGTCCGAGTCGGGCTTGAGGCCCGTCATCTCGAGATCGATCCAGATCAGGTAGTCGCCGCTCGGCATGTGCGCGTCGGAGGTGCTAGCGTGTCGTTTCGGTGGGCGACCAATCGAAGCCAAGTGTAGCAGACGCCTCGCAGCACCCCGGCGCGGGCGATGCGTTCGCGGCGCGCGTGATCGCGACCTTCGGACGCCACATGACGGTGCGCGATGCGGCCGGCCAGCAGCTGCGCGCCCGCCCCTTCGGCCGCTCCCTCACCGTCGTGTGCGGCGATGAGGTCCTGTGCCGCCCCGATCCGCTGCACGATGAGCTGCACGTGGTCGAGGTGCTGCCACGGCGCAGCGCCCTGTACCGCGCGAATCTGCGCGGCCGCTCCGAGCCCGTGGTCGCAAACCTGACGCGGCTGCTGGTGGTGCTGGCTCCGGTGCCGGTGCCGGATCTGTTCGTCGTCGATCGCTACCTCGCGGCCGCGGAGTCGGCCCACATCCTGGCGACGCTGGTGGTGAACAAGGAGGAGCTCGGCGTCGACGACGCCCTCGCCGCCGAGCTCGCGGCCTACGCCCAGGCCGGCTACGACGCGGTGCGCTGCTCGGCGCGCACCGGCAGCGGGACCGGCGAGCTGCTCGCGGCGCTGCCGGCGGGCGCGGTGGCGGCGCTCGTCGGGCAATCGGGCGTCGGCAAGTCCTCGCTCATCGTGCGCCTCTTGCCCACGCAGCGCCTCGCGATCGGCGAGCTGGTGCGTGCGGAGGAAGGACGGCACACCACCACCGCATCGCGGCTCTTCGACCTGCCGGAGCGGCGCGCGCTCATCGACTCGCCGGGAGTGCGCGATTTCGCGCCCGCCATCGACAGCCTCGACCCCCGCAGCCTCGGCTTCGTCGAAGTCGAGCGGCTGTCGCCCGAGTGCCGTTTCCTCGACTGCCGCCACATGCGCGAGCCGGGATGCGCGGTGCGGGCGGCGCTTGATGCCGGCACGCTGCACCCGCGCCGCTACGAGAGCTACCGGCGGCTGCGCCGCCTGCACGAGGACTTGAGCGCTGCCCGGGGCCCCGAGCGCAGGCGCTGAGCGTCAGACCGACTGCCTGCCGGCGAGCGCGTGGGCGAGTGTGCCGCCGTCGACGTACTCGAGCTCGCCGCCGACCGGCACGCCGTAGGCGATGCGGCTCGCGCGAATGCCGCGCCGCGCCGCGAGCTCGCTCAGGAAATGCGCGGTCGCCTCGCCCTCGACGGTCGAGTTGGTGGCGAGAATGAGCTCGCGCACGCTGCCTTCATCGAGGATCGCCTCGAGCTCGCGCAGCCCCAGCTGCTCCGGGCCGATGCCATCGAGGGGCGAGAGGTGCCCCATCAGCACGAAGTAGCGTCCGCGGTAGCTGCCCGATGATTCGATCGCGACGACGTCCGCGGGGGATTCGACCACGCACAGCAGCGCCGCCTCGCGTTGCGTGGCCGAGCAGATCGAGCAGAGCTCGCTCTCGGTGAGCATGCGGCAGCGCCGGCAGCGCACCACCGACGCGAGCGCCCCGGCGAGTGCCTCGGCGAGCGAGCGCGCCCCCGGGCGCCCCTCCTGCAGCAGGTGAAACGCCATGCGCTGGGCGGTCTTCGGACCTACACCCGGCAGGGTACGGAGCGCATCGATCAGCTGTGCGAGATGGGGCGAGTGCTTCAAATCTTACTTTCCATAGCCAGGCACAGGGACGTGCCCGCCGCCGCAGGCGGCGAGCGGCGCGCCGAAACCGCGCTTTTGGCGCGCCGCCGCGAGCATCGTGACAGGGTGAGGCGCAGCGCGCCGAGCGGGCGCACAGGGATGTGCGCCCCGGGCTTGCGCGCAGCAGGACAGCGAAGCGCAATGTCCGATGCGAGCGTCATCAAAAAGGCAGTTTCATTCCCGGCGGCAGCGGCAGTCCGGCGGTGAGGTGGCTCATCTTCTCCTGCACGCGCGCCTCCACCTTGTGGACGGCGTCGTTGGCCGCGGCCGCGATCAGGTCCTCGAGCATCTCGCGGTCCTCGCCCGCGATCGCCGCTTCGATCTGCACCCGCTTGACCTCGTGGCGGCCGTTCATGGTGATCTTCACCATGCCGCCGCCGGCTTCGCCGATCACTTCGAGGCTGGCGATCTCGGCCTGGGCCTTCTGCATGTTGGCCTGCATCGCCTGCACTTGCTTCATCATGTTGTTGAAATTGCCACGCATGTGAACGAGTCCGTCAGGCGCCGCGCGCCGCTTCAGGGAAAGTGCTCATTTTACCGGGCGCACCGTATCCGGCAGCACGGTAGCGCCGAAACGCTCGCGCAGCCCCTGCACGCCGGGATCGGCCTCGAAGGCGCGCCGCGCCTGGGTAAGCTCCTGCTGCGAGGCGCGCTGGGCCGCGAGCGCCGGGCTCTCGCCGCCGCCGGTCTGCTGGAACTCGAGCCGCACCGGCTCGCCGAAGTGGCGTGACAGCGCCTGCGCGAGTTTCTCTTCCTGCGCCGGGGTGCGCAGCTGCTGGTTGTGCGGATCGAGCGCCAGGCGCACTACGGCGCCCGCGCGCCCAATCAACACACTGTGGCTGGCCAGCTGCCGGGCGGCGCCCGTGAGCTCGAGGGCGTTCACGATCGCCGCCCAGGACTGCTGAGCCGAACCGGGCGCGTCTCCCGACCGCTGAGCCGAACCGAGCGCAGTCTCTCCCGACGGGGGCGCCGAACCAGGCGCGTCGGGCGCGGTCTGTCCCGAGCCGGGCTGTGGGGCCGGAGCGCCGCGCGCCCCTTTTGCAGCGCCCGTGCCCGCATCGGCCGACGCGCCAGCCGGGCGGAACGCCACCATGCGCAGCAGCGTCATCTCGAAGCCGGTGCGCGGATCGGGCGCGAGCGGCAGATCGCGCTTGCCGTTGATCGCCGTCTGGTAGAAGAGCTGGACATCCTCGGGGGCGAGCGCGCGCGCCAGCCGCTCGATCACCTCGGGCGCGAAGACCTCGTCGCCCTCGTAGTCGCTCACCGCCTGGCGCAGTCCCACCCGCACCAGCAGGCCCGCCAGCTCATCGAGCAACTGGCCATAGTCGGGCGCGAACTGCTCGAGCGCCTGCGCGCCCTTCATGAGCGATGCGGGGTCGAGCGCCGCGAGCAGCTCGGCGATGCGCACCACGTGGTCGCGAGCCACGGTGCCGAGCATGGCGCGCGCCTCGGCCTCGCCCGCCTTGCCGCCGCCGAAGGCGATCAGCTGGTCGAGGAGCGAGAGCGCATCGCGCATGCTGCCGTCGGCCGCCTGCGCCACCAGCTTCAGGCCCGCCGCGTCGTAGGCGATGGCCTCCTGGTCGAGGATGTGGCGCATGTGCGCGGCGATCTCGGCGGCCGGCAGCCGCTTCAGGTTGAACTGCAGGCAGCGAGAGAGCACCGTCATCGGCAGCTTCTGCGGATCGGTGGTCGCCAGCAGGAACTTCACGTGCGGCGGCGGCTCCTCGAGAGTCTTCAGCAGGGCATTGAAGGAATGCGCCGACAGCATGTGCACTTCGTCGATCAGATATACCTTGAAGCGCCCGCGCGCCGGGCTGTACTGGACGTTGTCGAGCAGCTCGCGGGTGTCGTCGACCTTGGTGCGTGAGGCGGCATCGACCTCGATCAGGTCGACGAAGCGCCCGGCGTCGATCTCGCGGCACGCGGCGCACACGCCGTCCGGCTCGGCGGTGACGCCCTGCTCGCAGTTGAGGCACTTGGCGAAGATGCGCGCGATGGTGGTCTTGCCCACGCCCCGGGTGCCGGTAAAGAGGAACGCATGGTGGATGCGCCCGGTGTCGAGCGCATTGACGAGTGCGCGCCGCACGTGCTCCTGCCCGATGAGCTCGGAGAACTTCTTGGGACGCCATTTGCGCGCGAGCGCGGTGTAGCTCATTCCATATTCCGTGGATTCAGATGGAGGCGGCCCGCACCAGCTTAGCCTCCGGCACCCGACATCGCCGCTGCCGCTGCTGCCTTCCGGCCCTGACGGGATTCACGACTGGTCGTCGCGGAGAAACCGATGCGGGCCACCATGTTCATTGGCTGAAATGGCCTGTCGGCCATTTCAGCAGCCAACCTACTTACTCTGTCGACCTCGCCGGCAAAGGTGTGGCTTTGCCGGCGAATAGCAGGCCGGTTTTGGCCTGCGATTTCAGCAGCCAGCCCACCAGCTCTCTCGACCTCGCCGGCAAAAGGGCGGTGCGGAAGCACCGCGGCCTTCGGCCCTTTTGCCGGCGAACGGCAGGCCGGTTGGCCGCGCGAGAGATCTGGCGGAGAGGGTGGGATTCGAACCCACGAACACCGGTGAAGATGTTACTGGAATTCCAGTCCAGCGCCTTCGACCGCTCGGCCACCTCTCCGATCAATGGCTTACAGAGCACGTCCCCCAATGGGCGGCGAATCATAATGCAAGAGGCGCAGGCTGTGCATCCCGCGGCGCGCCCGGCACTTCGGGCCGCTCAGGCCTGCGGCGGCTTCGCCACCTTGAAGGGCGGCGGCTCGTCGAGACAGGGCTCCTGGCCCTTGCGCGCCGGCGGCGCAGGTTCGTTGAGCGCCGGCAGACGCAGCGCGTTGGTGGTGTCGGGCGCATCCAGCCCGGCCGGGATCTTCAGGGGCGCGATGCTGGTCGCCTGCATGTAGGGCTGTTGCTTGTGGCAGGCATAGGTGAAGTGCCGGAAGGGATGGCACCCGCCCAGCATCAGCATCAGCGGCGCGAGCCACAGGAAGGATCTCATCGTTTGCTTTTCAACCTCGTGAAAAAAGCGCCTCAGGCCAGCACGCCCGCGGCGCGGGCGGCGGCCCGTACCGTGGCGTGATGAGCCTCGGACAGCGGCGTGAGGGGCAATCTTAACCCACTCCCGATCAGCCCCATCTGCGCCAGCACCCATTTAACCGGAATCGGATTGGCCTCGACGAACAGCTGCCGATGGAGCCCGGCGAGCGCCGCGTCGAGCTCGCTCGCTTTGGTCCCATCGCCGGCGAGCGCCGCGGCCACCATCTCCGACATCGCTCGCGGCGCCACGTTCGCCGTCACCGAGATCACCCCACGCGCGCCCGCGGCGATCGCCTCGCGGGCGGTCGCGTCATCTCCGCTCAGCACGGCGAAGCCGCGCGTGACCGCATCGACCAGCTCGCGCACGCGCCCGGGCTCCGGCACCGCTTCCTTGACGCCGGCGATGCGCGCGACGCGCGACAGGCGCGCCACCGTCGCCGGCTTCATGTCGACGGCCGTGCGGCTGGGAACGTTGTAGAGCACGATCGGCTTGGCCGAGGCGGCGGCGGCCGCGGCGAAATGCTGGTACAGGCCTTCCTGCGTCGGGCGGTTATAGGCCGGCGTGACCAGCAGGAATCCATCGATCGGCAGATCCGAGAGCCACCTGACGCGCTCCACCGTCGTCGAGGTACTGCTGGTGCCCGCGCCTACGAGCACCGCGAGCTTGCCCCGCACGCGCTCGCAGGCGCGTAGCGCGAGCTCGCGCAGCTCCAGCTCCCGCAGCGTCGCCGACTCGCCCGTGGTGCCACCGACCACGACGCCGCTGGTGCCGCCCGCCAGGTGCAGATCGAGCAGCCGTATCCACGCTTCCAGGTCGACCGCGCCATCGGGCCGCATGGGAGTGACGATGGCAACCAGGCTGCCGGAGAACGACATAGGCTTTCAGCGGAATGCCAGGGGAAGCCGGCGGATGTTAAGAGCGGGGCTCCCGCGGAGGCAAGCCTGGGGCGCGCGCGCCCAAGCGAATGGTCGCAACCGGCCCCTGCTCCCGGTACACTCGGCTACCGCAGGCCGGCAAACGACACCGCCACCGACAGATAGATGAAGCAGCACCTGGCCGTTTCGGCGATCGGCAGCGACCGAACGGGGATGGTCCACGAGCTGACCCGCGTCATCAGCGAGTCCGGCGGCAACATCAGCGAAAGCCGCATGGCGAATCTCGGCACCGAGTTCGCGATGCTGCTGCTGGTCTCGGGCAACTGGCACGCGCTCGCCAAGCTCGAAACCGAGCTCAAGCGCCTCGCCGAGACCAGCAACCTCAGCATTCATCTGCGGCGCACCGAGCCGCGCGCGCCGCGCACCGACATGCTGCCGTACTCGATCGACGTCGTGTGCCTCGATCAGGCGGGCATCGTCTCGGGGCTGGCGGGGTTCTTCGCGACCCGCGGCATCGACATCGCCGAAGCCTCGACCCGCAGCTACCCGGCCGCGCACACCGGCGCGCCGATGTTCGCCGTGCAGATGATCGTCAACGTGCCGAGCCGCATCCACGTCGCGCACCTGCGCGAGGAGTTCATGGAGTTCTGTGACTCGCTCAACCTCGACGCCATTCTCGAGCCGGTTAAGTCCTGAAAGAGATGTCAGCGATCAAGACGGGGAGTAAGGTGCCGGCATTTTCCCTGCCCACGACGGGCGGCGGCACGTGGAGCCTGAAGGACGCGGCCGGCAGGAAGCTGGTGATCTACTTCTACCCGCGCGACCTGACCTCGGGCTGCACCCGGGAAGCGCAGGACTTCCGCGACCTGTACGGCGCCTTCGTCAAGGCGGGCGCCGAAGTCGTGGGCGTATCGCGCGACAGCGTCGCCTCGCACGACAAGTTCGCCGCCAGGGAGACACTGCCGTTTCCGCTGCTCGCCGACAGCGACGAGCGCCTCTGCCGGCTGTTCGATGTCATAAAACCGAAAAGCCTCTACGGCAGAAAGTATCTCGGGGTCGAGCGCAGCACCTTCCTGCTCGACGGCGCGGGCAGGCTGCGGCAGGAGTGGCGCAAGGTCAAGGTTCCCGGTCACGCGGAGGCAGTGCTTGAAGCAGCGCGGAGTCTATGAACCCGGTCCCAAGGCCGCCTCCGGCGAGGCGCGCGCGGTGAAGAGCCGGCCACGCGGCGGGCGGCGGCTGTTTGTGCTCGACACGAACGTGCTGATTCACGACCCGACGGCGATCTTCCGCTTCGAAGAGCACGACGTGTACCTGCCGATGGTGGTGCTCGAGGAGCTCGACGCGCACAAGAAGGGTCTGTCGGAGGCCTCGCGCAACGTGCGCCAGGTGAGCCGCTTCCTCGACGACATGATGCGCGACGTCACCCAGGAGCAGATCGGCCTGGGACTGAAGCTCCCGAGCGGCTACTCCGGCAACCACGGCAAGCGCCCCTCCACCGGGCGCCTCTTCTTCCAGACACGCCAGCTGAGCAGCGCTTTGCCCGAGAGCCTGCCCGGTCAGGGCGGCGACAACGCGATCCTGGCGCAGACGCTGGCGCTGCAGAACGAGCACAAGGATGCGCGTGTGATCCTGGTGTCCAAGGACATCAATCTGCGCATCAAGGCGGCGGTCCTCGGCGTGCACGCCGAGGATTACTACAGCGACAAGACGCTCGAGGACTCGGACGTCCTCTACAGCGGCATGACGGCACTGCCCAACGATTTCTGGGAGCAGCACGGCAAGGACATGCGCTCGTGGAAGGAAGGCGACCGCACTTTCTACGAGATCACCGGGCCCGCGGTGCGCGGCTGGCACCCCAACCAGGGCGTGTTCGAGGACACCCCGGAGGGCATCGAGGGCATCGCGCGCAAGATCAGCGGCGATACCACCACCATCGAGCTCACCCGCGATTACCGCAACGAGCGCCACAACGTCTGGGGCGTCACCGCGCGCAACCGCGAGCAGAATTTCGCCTTGAATCTGCTCATGGACCCGGAGATCGACTTCGTCACGGTGCTCGGGCCCGCCGGCACCGGCAAGACGCTGCTGGCGCTCGCCGCCGGTCTCATGCAGACGCTCGAGACCAACCGCTTCGTCGAGATCATCATGACGCGCGTCACCATCCCGCTCGGCGAGGACATCGGCTTCCTGCCGGGTACCGAGGAAGAGAAGATGGAGCCGTGGATGGGCGCGCTCATGGACAACCTCGAGGTGCTCACCGGCACGCAGGAGGGCGGCAACTGGGGCCGCGCGGCGACCAACGACCTGCTGCGCAATCGCATCAAGATCCGCTCGCTGAATTTCATGCGCGGCCGCACCTTCCTCAACCGCTTCCTGATCCTCGATGAGGCGCAGAACCTGACGCCCAAGCAGATGAAGGCGCTGATCACGCGCGCCGGTCCCGGCACCAAGCTCGCCTGTCTCGGCAACATCGCGCAGATCGACACGCCGTACCTCACCGAGATGACCTCGGGGCTGACCTATGCCGTGAACCGCTTCCGCGGCTGGGCCCACTCCGGGCACGTGACGCTGGTGCGCGGGGAGCGTTCGCGCCTCGCCGATTACGCCTCCGACATCCTTTAAGGCGCGCTCGCCGTCCCCATTGTCAAAGTCGGCCCATGGGGACCCGATTCGGTGTACCCTTGGCACGGCGGCGGCGTGCGGGCTCCGGATGGCGCCGAAGCCTTTGTAAGCTTCTGTAAATCTTAGGAAACTCGCCCGCCTCGATCGCGGTCAAACGCACTTATGCGCCCTCTTTTGATCATTCTGCTGAGCGCGATTCTCGCCTCGGGAACCATCGCCTTCGCAGGCGAGCCGCCGCTGCCAGGCAATGGCGCCCTCAACGGACCTACGCCGGGCTCGAACCTTCCGGACCTCGGCAGCCCCGCCGAGACGTATCTCTCGAAGAGCGACGAGTTCCGCCTCGGCGCCATGGTGGCCAAGGAGCTGCGCGATCAGAACGTGCTCATCGAGGACCCGGAGGTCAGCGAATACATCAACGACATCGGCAAGCGGCTCGCCTCACAGAGCGAGATGGGCGGTGAGTACTTCCACTACTTCGTCATCAAGGACGACACCATCAACGCCTTCGCCGTGACCGGCGGCTACGTGTTCTTCTACGCGGGGCTGGTGCTCGCCTCGGAGAACGAGTCGGAGCTCGCCGGCGTGATGGCGCACGAGACCGCGCACATCACCCAGCACCACATCGCCCGCATGCTCGCCGACCAGTCACGCCAGAGCCTGACCACCGCGGCCGCGATGATCGGCGCGATCCTGCTCGGTGCGCTCGCCGGCGGTTACAACAGCGGCAACGCCATCGAGGGCGGCATCGTCGCGGCCCAGGGCATGGCGGTGCAGCACCAGATCAATTTCACGCGCGACAACGAGTGGGAAGCCGACCGCGTCGGCATCGGCTACCTCGCCGGCGCGGGCTTCGACCCCTACGGCATGGGCGAGATGTTCGAGGCTATGGCGCACCATACCGGGCTCTATCAGACCTATATCCCGGCGATGCTCCTCGATCACCCGCTGGACACCGAGCGCGAGGCCGAGCAGCGCGCCCGCGCGGCGCAGTTTCCGCCGCGCACCGGGCACGACTCGCAGAGCTACGAGCTGATCCGCGAGCGCGTGCGGGTGCTGGTGGCGACCGGCGACACCGACCTGGCGGCGCAGTACGCGGCCAAGATCGCCCACGGGGGCGACAACATGGGCAATCAGTACGGCCGGGCGCTCGCGCTCATGGGCGGCAACCAGGCCGCCGCCGAGGAGGCGGTCACGATCCTCACCCGGCTGGTGCACGAGCACGAAGGCCTCACGGTGCTGTATTCCGCCCTCGGCCAGGCTCAGGCCAGGGCCGGACACGTGAACGAGGCGCTCACGACCTTCAAGCGCGCTGCGGCGCTCTTCCCGCGCAACGTGCCGGTGACGGTGCGTTACGCCGAGACGCTGATGGCCGCGGGCCGAGCGGGCGAGGCGCACACCATGCTGCTCGACCTGTTCAACATCGTGCCGCCCACCCCCGATCAGATTCACCTGACGGCGCTCGCGGCGAGCGCCGCCGGCGATCCGGGCGACGCCTACTACTACATGGGCGAGTACCAGCTCTCCAACGGCGACCTGCAGCTGGCGATGCAGCAGTATCAGCTGGCGCTGGCCTCGCCCAACATCAGCGGCATCCAGCGTCAGCGTTACCGCGCGCGTCTCGACGAGGTGCGCGAGTTTCTCATGAGCACGCGCAAGCCCCGCCTCAGCGACAACACCGATCAGGGGCAGGGGCGCGGCGGCCGCATCCACTGACTCTGCCTTTAGTGCAATAGAGCGCGCGGGCGCCGCTGTTAAAATGCCGCCCACCATGCGCACTCCCCTGGCGGCGCTGCTCGTATTGCTGCTCAGTGCCTGCGCCGCCCAGGCCCCGACGCGCAGCGATCCGCGTGATCCCTGGGAGCGCATGAACCGCGCGACCTACGCCTTCAACGACAGGTTCGACAAGGCCATCTTCCGCCCGGTGGCACGCGGCTACCGCGCGGGCGTACCGCGCGTGGTGCAGGCCGGTATTCGCAACGCCTTCGACAACGTCGACACGACCATCACCATGCTGAACGACCTGCTGCAGGGGCAGGTCACGGGCTTGGTGCACGACACCAGCCGGCTGCTCGTCAATACCGTCATCGGCATCGGCGGACTGTTCGATCCGGCGACGGCCATGGGGCTCGAGAAGGCCGACCGCGACTTCGGGCAGACGCTCGGCAAGTGGGGCGTACACGCGGGGCCCTATGTGGTACTGCCGTTCCTCGGGCCGAGCGACGTGCGCGATACCTTCGGCCGCGCGGCGGATACCTTCTCGACGCCGCGCACCTACATCAGCAACACCTGGTGGAATTACGGCAGCTGGGCGCTGGAAAAGGTCGACTGGCGCTCGCGGCTGCTCGACTCCGACCACCTGCTCGACAGCGCCTACGATCCCTACGCCTTCCTGCGCAACGCCTACCTGCAGAACCGCGCCTTCAAGGTGCGCGGTGGCAACTCGCAGGGCGAGGAGGACGAGGAGCAGAAGATGCTCGAGGAGTCGGGCATCGAGCCGGCGCCACCGCAGCCGCAGCCGGGAAAACCACCCACGGAGCCGCCGGCGCCGCCCAAGTGAGCGGCGGACCGCGCCTACACGCCGTGCTCGAGCAGCTCGTTCACCTCGCTGATCCGGGCGAGCGCGGCGAGCCCCGGCGGCAGGTGCGCGTAGCGCAGCGAGCGTTGCTGCGCGCGCGCGGCGGCCAGCCAATCGAGCAGCACCGCAAGCCCCGCGCTGTCGGAGGCCGTGACCCCCTGGCAGTCGATCAGCAGCGCGCCGTCGGCCGCCGCATCGATCGCATCGATCCCGAGCTGACGCGCATGCCGCGCGCTGGCGAAGGTCAGCGGGCCCTCGGCATACAGCCGGCCGTCGGCCGCGGTGAGGCTGAAGGGGCTCGAGGTGAGATCGAAGGCCGGTACCGAGGCTGGGCGCGAGCTCATCGGTGTCAGCCCGTGGTCTGCGCGGCGATCTGGCCCGGCTTCTCGCCCGACTCGAGGCGCTTGATGACCGTCTCGAGGCCCTGATTCTCGATCTGCGCGCCGAAGTCCTCGCGATAGCTCTTGACGTAGCTGATGCCATCGATCACCACGTCCCACGCCTTCCAGCCCTGCGGCGTCATGCGCAGCGATTAGTTGACCGACACGGTATCGCCGTTGCGACGCCGCACCTCGGTGCGCACCGTCGCCGTCGTGGCGCCCGGCTCGAGGCGGCTCGGGTAGATCTTCAGCCGGTCGGAGGTGAACTCGACCAGCGAATCCCCGTAGTTGGTGAGCAGCGAATGGTAGAAGGCGTTGATGAAGCGCTGCCGCTGCTCGGGCGTCGCCGAGCGCCAGAACTGGCCGAGCACCACGCGCGCCGAAGTCTCGGTGTCGAAGTGCGGCATGAGCCACTTGTCGACCAGCGCGGCGACCCTGGCCTGGTCGTGGCGGTATTCGTCGCGGTGCTTGTCGAGCTCGTCCAGCATCCCCTGTGCGGTCTCGCGCACCATCGCCGTCGGATCATCGGCGCTCGCCGGCGCGCTCGCGGCGGCAGCGGGCGCCGACTGGGCTGGCGCGGCCGGCTGGGCCTGCGCCCCGGCGAGCGCCGCCCCGCACAGAGAAACTGCACTCAACAGTAGGCTCGCGAATCTCATTTCTTCGGCTCCTTGTCCGTACCCTGGCTATCGCCCTCGCCGCTGCCCTTGCTCGCGAAGCTGGCGAAGAACTTGTTGACGAGAGTCTCGATCACGATCGCCGACTGGGTCTGATCGATGCGGCTGCCTTCCTTGAGATAGGTGTCGAGGCCGCCCGGGCTGATGCCGACATACTTGCCGCCGAGCAGTCCCTCGGTCTGGATGCTGGCGAAGCTGTCGTCGGGAATCTCGTTGTACTGCGGATCGATGCGCATGCTCACCACCGCCTTGTAGACCTTGGAATCGAAGCGGATGGAGGAGACCTCGCCGATGCGCACACCCGACATGGTGACCGGCGATCCGATCTTGAGATCTCCGACGTTGTCGAACAGCGCGGTCACGTGATACCCGGCCTTCTGGCCTGCGAACTTGACGCCGCTGGCTGGCAGCTGCGTGGTGAGAAACAGCAGCGCCGCAAATCCCAACAGCACGAACAAACCGGTGCCAATCTCGAGGGTTCGATTGCTTTGCATGGCGGTTAGTTCCTCTCAAAGGAAGGCGGCCGTGAGCACATAGTCGAGCAGCAAAATCATGACCGACGACGCCACCACCGTACGCGTGGTCGCGAGTCCCACGCCCTCGGCGGTCGGCTCGGCGTGATAGCCCTCGTGCACCGCGATCAGGCTGCAGGCGAGGCCGAATACGATGCTCTTCACCACGCCTTCGTTCACGTCGTGCAGGTCCACGGCGCCCTGAGTCTGCGACCAGAAGACGCCGCGGTCGACCCCCATGAGCTGCACGCCGACCAGCTGGGCGCCGTACAGTCCGATCACGCTGAAGATCGCCGTCAGCAGCGGCATCGCGATCACGCCGCCGAGAAAGCGGGGCGCGGCCACGTAGCGCAGCGGGTCGACTGCCATGATCTCCATCGCCGTCAGCTGATCGGTGGCGCGCATCAGGCCGATCTCGGAGGCCAATGCGGTTCCGGCGCGCCCGGCGAACAGCAACGCCGTGATCACCGGCGCGAGCTCGCGCAACAGGCCGAGCGCCGCCGCGATGCCGAGCGCCTCCTCGGAGCCAAAGCGCCGCAGCAGGTCGTAGCCCTGCAGCCCCAGCACCATGCCGACGAACAGTCCCGACAGCATGATGATGATGAGCGAGCGGGCGCCGGCATTGTAGATCTGCATCACCAAGAGGCGCGGCTTGCCGAGCGCCGGCACGCACTGAATGAGCAGCTGTACCAGGAAGATGGTCACCGACCCGAGGCGGCGCAGCCCGCCGAGGAGGTAGGTGCCCGGGCGGCGGGGGGTCATCGCTCGTCCGCCTCGAGCAGCTGCGTGGCGTAGTCGGGCGCCGGGTAGTGAAACGGCACCGGGCCATCGGCGCTGCCGGTCATGAACTGGCGCACGGCCGCCGAATCGCTCGCCTTGAGCTGCGCCGGCGTGCCGGCGGCCGCCACTCTGCCCTCGGAGATCAGGTAGCTGTCGTCGGCGATGGTGGCGAGCTCCCGCACGTCGTGCGAGACCACGACGCTGGTGATCCCGAGCGCCTGGTTGGTTTGCTTGATGAGCCGCAGGATGAAGCCGAGCGAGATCGGGTCGAGTCCCACGAACGGCTCGTCGTAGAGCAGGATCTCGGGGTCCATGACGATCGCACGCGCGAGCGCCACGCGCCGCGCCATGCCGCCCGAGAGCTCTCCCGGCATGAGCTGCGCGGCCCCACGCAGGCCCACGGCCTGCAGCTTGGTGAGGACCAGCAGCCGCACCAGCGGCTCGGGCAGATCGGTGTGCTCGCGCACCGGGAAGGCCACGTTCTCGAACACGTCCATGTCGGTGAGCAGCGCGCCGTTCTGGAACAGCATGCCCATGCGCCGCCGCAGCGCGTAGATCTCGCGGCGGCCCAGCGTCGAGACCTCCTGGCCGAACACGGTGAGCTGGCCGCTCGCGGGCGGCACCTGGGCGGTGATGAGCCGCAGCAGCGTGGTCTTGCCGGTGCCGCTCGGGCCCATGATCGCGGTGATGCGCCCGCGACGCACCTCGAGATCGAGCCCGGCAAAGATCGGCCGTCCGCCCGCGGCGTAGTGCACGTCGCGCACGGCGACCACCACGTCGCCGTCAGGCGCGGTCGACGTGGCGTGCGCGGATGCGGTGCTGCTCACGCGAGCGCAGTGCCGCCTGAAGCCCTCAGGCGGCCCGGCTCTCCATCTCCGGCGCGTAGCGGCCGGTGGTCGCCGCCCCGTTGAGCAGCGCGCGGCGCGCAAATTCCTTCTGACCGGCGGCGAAGGTGGCGGCCGCCCCGCCCCAGGCCTTGAGCGCGGTGTCCTGCAGCGCGCGCCCGTAGCTGAAGGTGAGCGCCCAGGGCAGCGGGCCCAGCCGGTTCATCAGCGACAGGTGCAGCGTCGCCTCGGTCGGTGACTGGCCGCCGGAGAGGAAGGCGATGCCGGGAACCGCCGGCGGCACGTGACGCTTCAGCACCCGCACCGTCGCCTCGGCGACTTTCTCCGGGGATGCGCGCTCGCTCGCCTTCTTGCCCGAGATCACCATGTTGGGCTTGAGCACCATGCCCTCGGGGGCTACGCGATGATCGAACAGCTGGTCGAACACCTCGGCAAGCACCTGCTCGCTCACTTCCGAGCAGCGCTCGAGCGAGTGGGCGCCGTCCATCAGCACCTCCGGCTCGACGATCGGCACGATGTCGTTTTCCTGGCAGAGAGCTGCGTAGCGGGCCAGCGCATGCGCGTTGGCCTCGATCGCGAACGCGGTGGGGATGCCGGCGGCGATGTCGATCACCGCGCGCCACTTGGCGAAGCGCGCCCCGAGGCCGCGGTACTCGATCAGCCGCTCGCGCAGGCCGTCGAGCCCCTCGGTGATGGTCTCGCCGGGGAAGCCGGCGAGCGGCTTCGCGCCGAGATCCACCTTGATGCCGGGGATCATGCCCTGCTTGGCGAGGTACTCGGGAAACGGCGTGCCGTCCTTGGTCTTCTGGTGGATGGTCTCGTCGTAGAGAATCACGCCGCTCACCGCCTCGGCCGCGCCGGGCGCGGTGAACAGCATCTCCCGGTAGGTGCGGCGATGCTCCTCGGTCGACTCCAGCTTGATGGCGTCGAAGCGCTTCTTGATGGTGCCGCTGCTCTCGTCGGCGGCCAGGATGCCCTTGCCCTTGGCGACCATCGCGTTGGCGACGCGATTGAGCTCAGTGAGATTCATCGTCCACTCCTTAAGGCGATCGACGTGCGCCCTCAAGGTGTGGGGCGCCCCTCGTGACCGCAAGCCTTTGAAAATCGGATCGCCAAGGATAGCAAAAACCCGTGGCTCCCTTTGTTCCAAGAACCAATTAGTACTAAAATAGTCCTACTTTCGGAGGGGATGCTCCATGCTGCGTATCAGCCGGCTCACCGACTACGCCACCGTGCTGCTTGCCACGCTCGCCGGCGAGCCCGCACGGGTGCAGACCGCGACCGCGCTCGCCGAGCAGACCCATATCGCCGCCCCCACGGTGAGCAAGCTCCTGAAGCAGCTGCAGCGCGCCGGGCTCGTGACCTCGACCCGGGGACTGCATGGCGGCTACCAGCTCTCGCGCCCGGCGACTCAGATCAGCGCCGCGGCGATCCTCGATGCGCTCGAGGGGCCGGTGGCCCTCACCGACTGCGCTGCGGGGCATGGCAACTGCGAGATCGAGGAGAGCTGCCGCGTGAGCCGCGTCTGGCAGCGCCTGAATCTCGCCATGCGCCGCGCGCTCTACGACGTGAGCCTGGCGCAGCTCGCCGGCCTCGACGCCACGCCCGCGCGCCTCCCCGGGCTCGAGCGCGACATGAAGGCGGCCGCCACGCGCACGCAGATCCGCTCATGAGCGAGACCGCCAAAGAGCTCGAGAGCCTGATCGGCCGTGGCTACAGCCAGGGCTTCGTGACCGAGATCGACTCGGACACCGTCGCGCCGGGGCTCGATGAGGACGTGGTGCGGCTCATCTCGCGCAAGAAGGGCGAGCCCGCCTTCCTCACCGAGTGGCGGCTCCAGGCGCTGCGGCACTGGCTCACCATGAAAGAGCCGCACTGGGCCCACGTGCGCTTCGCCCCCATCGACTACCAGGCGATCTCCTACTACTCGGCGCCCAAGTCGAAGAAG